>Ga0308170_10000106_pt1 | contig 159906 bp, 153 predicted proteins | sample PhyBR2_2_FD_202136 | JGI IMG/M metagenome (GOLD analysis project Ga0308170, IMG submission 202136) | Phyllosphere microbial communities from UC Gill Tract Community Farm, Albany, California, United States - DLSLSB.R2 | ecosystem: Host-associated > Plants > Phyllosphere > Unclassified | place... | reverse complement strand
GTACCAGTGATGTAAACAACCAGAATTTGCCTACTTACCAAAGGTTAATCAATTATAAAAAAGTAGCCGATCCGGCGCTCGAAGCTTTAATTTTTCAATATGGCAGGTATTTGTTAATCAGTTCTTCTCGTGCAGGTGGTTTGCCAGCTAATCTTCAAGGCCTTTGGAACGAAAGCAATACGCCACCATGGGGAAGCGATTACCACTCTAATATCAATATCCAGATGAATTACTGGCTGGCAGAACCCACCAACCTTTCCGAATGCCAGATTCCTTACCTCGATTACATTAACAGTATGCGCGAAGTAAGTGCCATGCATAGCCGCAAGCAATATCCCAATACCCGTGGCTGGACGGTAAAAACCGAGAACAATATTTTTGGTGGCATGAGTTTCTTGTGGAATACGCCTGGAAGTGCCTGGTATGCGCAAGCCCTATGGGAGCATTATGCTTTTACACAGGATAAAGCTTACCTGAAGAACTTTGCCTACCCTATTATTAAAGAAATTGCCGAATTCTGGGACGATCACCTTAAAAGACGGCCTGATGGTACTTTAGTAGCGCCTATGGGCTGGTCGCCGGAGCATGGCCCTACCGAAGATGGTGTAACCCACGACCAACAGATTATTTACGATCTATTTACCAATTACATCGAATCGGCTGGCATTTTAGGCATTGATGCTGATTATAAAAAACACATTGCCGATTTAAAAGCACATTTATTGAAGCCAAAAATTGGTAAATGGGGACAATTGCAAGAGTGGGAAACTGATCGTGATGACCCGAAAGATCAGCACAGGCACATCTCGCATCTTTTTGGTTTGCATCCGGGCAGAGAAATCAGTACCATTACCACTCCAGAACTGGCTCAGGCTGCTAAAGTAACTTTAACTGCGCGTGGCGATGAATCGACAGGTTGGTCTATGGCCTGGAAAATGAATTTCTGGGCACGCTTACAGGACGGCAACCATGCTTATAAAATTTTACAGAACTTTATCACACCGGTAGGTGGTTCTGGTACCGATTACAACAAAGGCGGAGGAATTTACGCCAATCTGTTTTGTGCACATCCACCCTTCCAAATTGATGGAAACTTTGGTTACACTGCCGGTATTTCGGAAATGTTGCTGCAAAGCCAGGCTGGCGAATTACAGTTCTTACCTGCTTTGCCCGATAAATGGACAGCTGGCGAGATTAAAGGCTTAAGGGCGCGTGGCAATTTCGAAATCGCCAACCTGCAATGGAAAGATGGTAAGGTTATAGCCTTATCTATTAAGTCATTGTCAGGAGAAAAATGCATCGTAAGAAGCCCAAATCAGCTTAAAAGTCGTGCTAAGGGCATAGCCGAAGAAAAATCGGGCAAAGATTTTAGGTATAGTTTTAATACTCAGGCAGGTAAAACATACCAGTTTAATTAACTGCATAACAGAATGGTTGAGTGTTCCTTAATTCAAAGGCATTCAACCATTCATTAATTCTGTCATTGAGTCAATTTCTAATTCTCACATTCGGTCATTGAATCAATCTCTCATTCAATCCATCTCTCACTCAATCATTCAAACATTCAATCATTCAATACTGCTCAAACATTTCCCTCATCCCAATCGTTTGTTTCAAAAGCAATTACAATGAGTACTTCCAATAAATTAGTAACTGAACACAATGCAAAAGTTGTGGTGCAGGATTTTTTAAATGCGCTAAACGCCGAAGATTTTGATCTGGCCAGGCAACAGCTGCACGATAACATGCATTTTAAAGGCGTAATGGGCGAACGTGATGGTGCCGATACCTACATCGCTGATATGCAGAAAATGAAATTCAAATACGATATTAAAAAGATATTTGTAGATGGAGAAGAGGTTTGCCTGTGGTACGACATCAACATGGGTGATAAAACTATTTTTTGTGCAGGCTGGTATAAGCTTGCGGATGAAAAAATCAAATCGATTGAAGTGATTTTCGATCCGAGACCTGTTTTATAACTAGCAAACCTGTTTAAGTTTTCTTACTGCTATTTCACCACCGGCCAATACAAAGCGGAACATTAAAAATTCATCTGTTTCGCTAATTTCAATCTTTTCAATGTTACCGGATAGATCCTGATTGTTGCTAATCAAATCACCAACCTTGAGTTCTAAAAGTGTTGAAGTAGGCAGTTTATCGTGTACAAATGTGTTGGTCATATAAATGCATGTAAAACGATGCAAATTTACGGATTGAAATGCTATTTAAAAGGATTTAAGCAAAAGAAAACCGTGTTTGCAACTATCTCCTGCTTATAGACAAGACGATTAACACAAACACGGTTCTTAATAATTAAGGTTTTAATAAAGCTGGTTTCTCGTGGTAGGTTTTCCAAAGCAACTCACCAAACAAGGTGTTCGACCAGGCAAACCAGGCCCTTGTAAAGTTGGCTGGGTTATCTTTATGAAACGACTCGTGCATAAAGCCTTTACCTGCATGCGTTTTACGCAAACTTTCTATACAGTTTTTAATTTCGGTATCATCGGTAGAAGTTAATGCCCGCATGGTAATGCTCATCGGCCAAATCATATCCTGCCCGGCGTGTGGCCCGCCAATACCTTCTGCCGCTGTGCCTTTAAAGAAATAAGGATTATCTTTCGACAGTGCAAATTTACGGGTATTTTGATAGATTGGATCGCTCACTTTCATGGCACCCAGATAAGGTAACGCCAGTAAACTAGGTACGTTCGAATCGTCCATTAAATATGAACTACCAAAACCATCCACCTCAAAAGCATATATTTTGCCATATTTCGGGTGGTTTACAATGGCATATTTTTGAAGTGCAGCATTTACTTCATCGGCAAGGTTTAACAAATTGCTCTCTAATGTTTTATCGCTGTTTAGGGCTTTAATCATTTCGGCAGCTTGCTTTAAGCTCGATACCGCAAAGAAGTTAGATGGAACGAGGAAAGGAAAAATGGTGGCATCATCGCTCGGGCGGAAAGCCGAGCAAATTAAACCTACCGGGTTAACCGGAAAACCGTAACCTGCCATTGGCAACGAATCGGTTGGCGTGGTTGTTTCCCGCTGGAAATGGTAAGGACCTTTATCTGCTTTGCGTTGTTGCTCTTTAAAAGTTTTTAAAGTCGCCTCAATTCCTTTTTTCCAGTTGGCATCGAATGGCGTTTTATCTCCTGTTTTTTTCCAGTAATGGTAAGCTAAACGAATAGGGTAACACAACGAGTCGATTTCCCATTTACGTTCGTGTACGCCTGGCTGCATAGCTGTTTTATCGGTTTTCCATTCGCCTACTTTGGTGGCATCGTTATAAAAAGCATTGGCATAAGGATCTTTTAAAATACACTTGGTTTGGTGGATAATTACACCTGCAATCAGTTTTTTTAGTGGTTCATCTTCATTCACAAATTGCAGGTAAGGCCAAACCTGTGCAGAGCTATCGCGTAACCACATGGCATCAATATCGCCTGTAATTACATAAGTATCGGGTCTGCCGCCAATTTCGCTGTGATAAACCGTGGTATCTAAGGTATTTGGAAAACAGTTTTCGAACAACCAGGCCAGTTCAGGGTTTTTAACGTTGGCTTGAAAGGTTTTAATGGCATTATCTACAGCCTTGCTTTGGAAATGTCTTTTCGCCGCGGCTACACGTACAACCGGAAATTCGGGGGCTAAATTAGCTGCAAAAGAGAATTTGGAAGCCACTACGCCTGCTCCCAGCAAACCTGTGTTTTGTATAAATGTTCTTCTTTTCATTATGATGTGTGATGGTCTTTTTTTAGTTTTGTCTAAACGAGGGTCAGCTATCGTTGATGCATGATCTGTTTTAATGATAGGTATTATTCGGTTAGCGTTTAACAAATATTATTATAATTTTTCGAAGATCAAAATTGAAATTGCCAATTCGGGTACTCCTAAATCGATTTTCCAGTTTGGCTTAGTCACATTACCAAATTACCATTAACACAGAGTTTCGTTGAAGATAGAAATCATTTGAATTTGTATCTTTAAATAACTAAACTTCTTGCTATGGATGCAACACAAACCGCTCTGTCAAAACGCATTTTATCTATTGATATACTCCGAGGACTGGTAATGATCATCATGGCTTTAGACCATACCCGCGATTTTTTCCATATCGGCGCCATGACGGGCGATCCCTTAAACCCGGATACCACCACCGGAATGTTATTTTTTACCCGCTGGATAACCCATTTTTGCGCACCAACTTTTGTATTTCTTTCCGGATTATCGGCCTATTTATCTGCCCAAAGCAGAACGCCTGCCCAGGCAAGTTCATTTTTATTGAAACGAGGCCTCTGGCTCATCTTTATAGAGTTAGCCATAATCACTTTTGGCTTAACTTTCAATCCTGGCTATAATTTCATTATCCTGCAGGTAATTTGGGCTATAGGCACGAGTATGATCTTTTTAGGCATTTTCAGCCGCCTGTCTTATAAAACGGTGCTGATCATCGGCCTGGTATTGGTGTTTGGGCACAATCTTTTCAATTTATTCCCCGCACCAAAAGATCCCGCCACAGGAATGATCTTAAAAGTGTTTTTTACCGCATCAGGCACAGTTGCGCCACTATCTGCCAATCATTTCGTAGGGGTGTTTTATGCTATCCTCCCGTGGACAGGCGTAATGTTTGTGGGCTATGGTGTTGGGAGCTGGTATAGAAAGGGCTATGACGCAGAACGCAGACGCCGCAATTTACTTATGATAGGCTTTTTAACGGTTTTTATCTTTGTGGCCTTGAGGTTAATCAATGTATACGGCGATCCGGTTCCGCGTAAAGAATATGACGATTTGTTTAAAAACCTGCTCAGCTTTTTCAATGTAACCAAGTACCCGCCATCGCTGCAATATATCTCCATGACCATAGGGCCGGCGATGCTCATTTTAGCTGTTACCGAAAATGTAAGCAATTGGTTTACCAGGGTAACTTCGGTATATGGTGCCGTTCCGTTTTTTTATTACGTGCTGCACTTCTACCTCTTGCATGCCCTGCTGGTAATTGTATTTTTTGCTACAGGCCACAGCACCAAAGAAATTGTCCAGATCCCATTTATGTTCAGGCCCGCTGCATTTGGATTCGGTTTACCAATTGTTTATTTAATCTGGTTTGCTGTGGTGGCATCGCTCTATTTGCCCTGCAAGTGGTTTAAACATTATAAAGAAACACACCGGCAATGGTGGTTAAGGTATGTTTAGCCCTTTTTCCATTTAATACTGCAACCAACCGCTTTGGTTGCAGTAACCAGTGGTTTTTTGCCGCTACTTAAATTATTGATGGCATTTTTTACGTAATCCTCTTTTGTGGCATTTTCGTCTTCCGGATCATTATCAATTGCACCAATGTATTCAACGGTGTTTCCTTTATCGGTTTTATTTACGATAAAAACGTGAGGAGTTCTGCTGGCACCAAATTGCTTGGTTACCACATGATCAGGATCGAGCAGATAAGGATAAGTAAAATTCTTTCCTTTGGCTTCAGCCTGCATTTTTTCGAAACTTTCGGCCGGAACGGCTTCTGCATCATTGGGGTTAATGGCAATAACCGGATATCCTTTTGAAGCAAAACTGTTGTTCAGTTCAGCTACCCGGTCCTGATAAGCCTGGGCCACCGGGCAGGTATTGCAGGTAAAAACAACAATAAAACCTTTGGCATCCTTGTAATCGGCCATCGAAACCGTTTTATTATCAACATTTTTCAGGGCGAAATCTTTAACTACATCACCAACTTTATAGCCTCCGGTTTGTGCACAGGCACCTACCGAAACTAATAGCAAACCAATTAGCAATAACTGTTTCATAACCGCTTATTTTAAGTTTAACAAAGTATTTTTGAGTTGCTTCTCTGTAAATTCCTGCTCGTAAAATCGTCTGGTTTTCTGTTTTATAAATAAGGTTGCAGGTATCGCGCCTGTCCATTTAGGGTCTACCCTTTCGATGTATTTTTGCTGATCGCTTTCGTTTAACAGAAACACCTCAGCTTTGATCTGTTTTTTAACTACAAAAGGAATCACCTCTTTTTGCAGCTTCGATTTAAAATCAACACTGATCAATATCACCTTAACAGGCTTTTTTAAGTTCGCTACGCGCAGTTTTTCAAAGTTGGGTAGTTCGGCCACGCAAGGCGCACACCAGGTTGCCCAAAAATTAACTACATAGGTGGTATCTTTTCCGGCCGCTATACGTTTATCCAGTTCATCAAGCGTAAGCAGTTTTACCTGTGCACTTAACGAATAACTAATTAAAGATAAGCAGATTAAAAGAAATGTACGCATAATTTATATAACGCAAATATGGGGCAATTAGTTTTGCCTAACAATTGACTGTTGCTTTGGGTTAAAACCCATGCCAACGACCTTAATTTACCGAACCTGATTTTACAAATACCCTTTGATAGGCCGGTAAGGTCAAATCATCAACAATAACCCCTCTGGTGGTACTCGCATGTACAAAAAAGCCATTGTTAAGGTACACCCCTACGTGGTCTACATCATTGCCACCAAAAGAGAAAAAAACCAGATCACCTTCTTTTAAGTTATCGATATCTTTTTTGCGGATTACACTAGCCTGATCGCGGGAGATGCGTGGCAGCGTTACCCCATAAATTTCTTTCTCTAATAAATAAGCAAAGCCCGAGCAATCAATCCCGCCTTTATCTAAACCACCAAAACGGTAGCGTACGCCCGTCCAATCGGTAATAAAGCGGTAAAGCGGCTTGCTCTTTAAATTACTCATTGCATCTGCAGCCTTCGCGCCTTTGGTATCACTTTTAACCGTGTATTTACGCGTACCACACGACGAAAGGAAGAGCACTAAAGCCACTAAGTAGAAAGCGTAAGGTTTAAGAGTAGTATGCATAGGTTTAAACTTATCGATCGGTAATTTTAGGATGCCTGGCTAAACCATTCACCCTAAAGGTTAACCGTTTTAATTTTTAATTAAACGCTGTATTTCATCCAGTTTCAATAAAGCTTCAACCGGAGTTAAGGTATTTACATCTAAATTGTTCAATGTATCCCTGATTTTAACCAAAACAGGATCATCAATAGCAAACATTTGCAACTGGTAAGCCTGATTTTGCACTTTTTTAATACTGTCTTTTATGCTTTGGCCTTCTGTACGGTCTATTTCCAGCTTCTTCAGGATTTCGTTTGCACGGCCAATCAGTTTCGGTGGCATTCCGGCCATTTTGGCTACATGGATACCAAAGCTATGCTCACTTCCGCCCGGAACCAATTTCCGTAAGAAGATCACTTTATTTGTCATTTCCTTAACCGAAACATTAAAGTTTTTAATGCGCGGCATGGTATTGGCCAGCTCATTTAGCTCGTGATAGTGGGTGGCAAAAAGTGTTTTTGGTCGCGAGCTTGGGTGCTGGTGCAAAAACTCAGCAATGGCCCAGGCAATCGAAATACCATCATAAGTGCTCGTTCCACGACCAATTTCATCCAATAAAATTAAACTGTTATCCGAAATGTTATTCAGGATACTGGCCGTTTCGTTCATTTCTACCATGAATGTACTCTCGCCTGATGAAATATTATCAGAAGCACCTACACGGGTAAAAATCTTATCTACAATACCTACTTCGGCATCTTTAGCAGGTACAAACGACCCCATTTGCGCCATCAATACAATTAATGCGGTTTGGCGCAAAATAGCAGACTTACCGGCCATGTTGGGACCAGTAATCATAATAATCTGCTGACTTTCGGTATCCAGGTACACATCGTTTGTGATATACTCCTGCCCTACGGGTAACTGCTTCTCAATTACCGGGTGACGGCCACCTTTAATGTCGAGCACTTTATCAGGCGTAACTTTTGGCTTATTGTAATGGTTTTTTACTGCCAGTTGTGCAAAGCAAAGCAAGCAATCCAATTGGGCAATCAAAAAAGAATCGAGTTGAATAGGCTTGATATAACCTGCTGTTTCGTACATCAGTTCGTTGTACAAACGCACTTCAATGGCTTGTATTTTCTCTTCGGCACCTAAAATCTGATCTTCATATTCTTTCAGCTCCGGTGTAATGTACCTTTCGGCATTTACCAGTGTTTGCTTACGGATCCAGCCTTTGGGTACTTTATCTTTATGGGTATGGGTAACTTCTAAGTAATAACCAAATACGTTATTGAAGGCAATTTTTAATGACGGTATGCCGGTTGCTTCGGCCTCACGTTTCTGGATTTGCACCAGATAATCTTTACCACCAAAAGCAATTTTACGCAAGCGGTCGAGCTCTTCGTCAATACCATCGGCAATTACATTTCCTTTCACCAGTAAAGCTGGCGGTTCGGCCTGTAATTCCCTTTCAATACGTTCGCGAATAGCCAGACAAGGGTTTAGCTGATCGGCAATTTTAATTAAGAACGGATTCTTTGATTCGGCAGCCAGTTTTTTTACTGATTCGATATGGTATAAAGCACGCTTTAAAGCCACCAGTTCGCGCGGACCAACCCGTTGCAAACCTACTTTAGAAATCAAACGTTCTAAATCGCCAATTTGCTTAATGTGCGATAGAAATTCTTCCTGTAAAGCTTCGCTTTTAACGAAGTATTCTACCATGCCTAACCGCTCCTGAATCGGTTTCAGTTCCTTTAATGGCATAATGATCCACTTTTGTAACAAACGCGCGCCCATTGGCGTACAGGTATGATCGAGGATATCGAATAAAGTTACCGCATTATCATTTGGTGAATTTACCAACTCCAGATTGCGGATGGTAAAGCGATCGAGCCACATGTAGCGGTCTTCCTCAATACGGCTAATCGAAGTAATGTGTTGCAGGTTGCGGTGTTCGGTTTCGCCCAGATAGTGCAAAATTACACCGGCAGCTACTATTCCGCTTTGTAAACGATCTACACCAAAACCTTTTAATGAGCTTACTTCGAAATGCTTCATCAGTGTTTCGTTACCGTAATCGCTGGTAAAAGGCCATTCATCTAAACCGAAAGTATAAAAGCGGTCGCCAAAGTTTTCGGTGAAGGTTTGCCGCTTCGATTTCTGAAAAATAACTTCTGTAGGTTTAAAGCCCTGCAAAAGTTTATCAATATAATCGCTGTTGCCCTGCGCAATTAAAAATTCGCCGGTCGAGATATCTAAAAATGATACCCCCATTTGTGTTTTATCAAAAAAAACGCAGGCCAGAAAGTTATTCGATTTCTGGTTTACAATATTGTCGCCATAAGCTACACCGGGCGTAACCAACTCTGTAACACCGCGTTTAACAATAGTTTTGGTTGTTTTGGGGTCTTCCAGCTGATCACAAATGGCTACACGCTGCCCGGCACGTACCAGTTTAGATAAATAGTTATCTAACGAGTGGTGCGGAAAGCCGGCCAGTTCGAGGGCGCCTCCATTTGGCCCTGTTCCCCTGCGGGTTAAAACAATACCTAATATTTGTGCTGTTTTTACGGCGTCCTCGCCAAAGGTTTCGTAAAAATCGCCTACCCTAAATAATAACAATGCGCCCGGATACTTCGCTTTTATCGCGTTGTATTGCTGCATTAACGGGGTTTCTTTATTCGTGTCTTTAGCCAAAACTGAAATTAATTTGCAAAAGCCATAAAGATAGCACGAATATGCATTGTACGGTTGTTTTGTTGAAAAGTTGAAAGATTGTTAGCAAGGTATTGGTTGGTTAACCGGTTAATGGTTTGAATCGGTTAATCGACAGCAAGGTTACAGTTAACCGGTTTATACAATTTAAACAATTAACCAGTTTTCTTGAGCAATTAAACATTATTTGAAAATGAACGGTTCTCCACCTTTCGGAAAGTTCAGCCCTGCTTTTCGCTTGTAGTCCCTCTTTTCAATCGGGAGCTACCGCTTCAATCAGGTTTAAAAACAAAGGGCAGTTAAGCCCACCCTGAAACAAATAACGAAACTTAAGTGTTAAACTAAAAAAATAAATATTATATGATGACGATCCAACTGAACACCGACAAAAACTTAACCATACACCAGGAATACGAAGAAAAAATCCAAAACCAGTTAAACGAAGGCCTGAGTAGATATAACGACTTAATTACGCGCCTGGAAGTTCATTTATCTGATGAGAACGGCAGCAAAGAAGGCCTGGAAGATAAAAGATGCTTGCTGGAAGCCAGAATTAGCGGCAAAGAGCCCGTTGCGGTAACCAATTTAGGTAATACTTACGATTTGGCGATTACGGGCGCTTTAACCAAACTAAAAAGCATACTGGAAAAAGTAGCGGGCAAGATGAAAAGCCATTAATTAGGCACACCTCAAAAGAGATGTTGAATCATCCTTCCGATCAATCGGTTCGAAGCCCAACCCTAAAAGATCGTCCTTTCGAGCGGAGTGCAACGCAGTCGAGAAATCTGCATAGATAGATTTCTCTCCCGGATGTTCGGGACTACGCTTCAGTCGAAATGACGATTTTTTAGACTTTAACCCTCTCGAGCTCTTCAATATAGCTTAAAAAAAGACGCATCGCCTTCATCCGATTCTCAGTTACTTCAAACTGTAATTTGTTGTACAGGTAATCTTCCAGGTCAAAGTTGCTTACAGGCGGCAGTTCTGCCAAAACTTCTTTTCGATGATCGAGGCCAAACTTTAACGCAGCATTAAATTCATCCTTAAAATCCTGCGAAATTTCTTTATTGGCCACCCAGGCCGCGTACATAAAAGGCAAACCAGTTAATTTCTTCCACTCATCGCCCATATCGTAAACAAAGGCGAAATCCTGTGTTTTACCAAAAGTACGGTCGCCGATGAGTACAAAAGCATCACTTTCTGCATTTTGATCGGTGGTAAATGCTACTTCCTGCTCCCAATGAAATTTAAGCAATACTTTAGCCAGATTATTCGATGTGCGCGAATGTGCATCTAAACGCAGTGTCTTAATTTCATTAACCGGTACATTACTAAAAATAAATACCGAGTTTACCGCGCCATCACTGCCAATGCAGTAATCGGCTACAATATTGGCATTAGGAACCAGCGGAATAGCGGCCACGGGCATTAAACCAATATCTGCCTGACCATTAATTACTTTGGCAGCACAATCTGAAGGAATATCTAAGCTTAAATCTATTTTATCGATAATTGGCGAATGTGCCAATCCGTATATAAATGCTTTGGTATTGGTGTAGGCAACTGCCGATATTTTGATCTTATTCAAGGTGTTATGTTAATGTTTTGAGTTCCGCATTTGGCGGTAAGCAGATTATCCGATCACTAAGCCGTCTAAATGAACGGCACTGTTAAATTCAAGTACGGTAAATTTTCCATCCTCGAAGCCCATTTTATATAAAACGGTATTCTGGTGTGGAAATTCGGTCATTTCGCTTAAAGGTTTACCCAATAAAAGGCATAAAAAAACCCTCATGGCCCTTCCGTGCATACAAAGTAAAACTTTTTGTTCTTCGGGGCGGGTCATTAAAACTTCCATCGGTTGCTTTAAGCGCTCGTATACATCCTGTACACTCTCTCCACCTTCAAAATGCGCAGTATAGTTGCCTTCCTGCCAGCATTGCAGCATCGATCGAAAAGCTTCGCGGGCTTCTTCGGTATTTGGTTTTCCTTCCCAAACACCCCAGGCCAGCTCATCCAGTCCCGATAAACGCTCCCAGGGCAGGTTAGAATCGATAAATTTCTGTACGGTTTGCCAGGTACGTTTTAACTCTGAAGTATAAATTTTATCAAAGCCTGCATCTTTATAAGTCTGATAAAAAGCTTCGGCTTGTGCCCTGCCCAAATCATTTAAATCAGCATTTATACCCCTGCCTTGTACTATTCCTTGTCTGTTCAGTTCCGTTTCGCCGTGGCGGATGATATATATTTCTTTCATTTATTAATGATTGGATATTGAATGAATAGTTTGAATCAATGAAATGCAACAGAGGAATTTTTATTAAAAATTCAATCATTCCCTCCTTCAGTCATTCAAAATTAATTTACAACTGGTAACTTATAATAAGCTGGCTTCTTTTCCTCTTCAAAAACCACATGCTCAAAATCGGTTACCACATTATATAGGGTATCGCGCTCAATAGCTTTTCTACCTACTTGTTTAATCAGGTTTACGAGTTCTTTAGTACTCATAGCCGGATTTTGCTCTTCAGCACCTGCCATCGAATAGATTTTGGTGGTATCATCAAGCGTACCATCGATATCATCAACCCCGTAGTTTAACGATAATTGAGCCGTCTCTCTGCTAATCATGGCCCAATAAGCTTTAATGTGGTCGAAATTATCCATGTAGATACGTGCAATGGCATAATTCCTTAAATCTTCAATTACCGAAACCTCAGGTACATTGCTCATCTGGTTGTGCTGATTGCGGAATTTTAGCGGAATAAAAGTCTGGAAACCACCAGTTCTATCTTGTAGCTCACGCAGTTTCTCCATGTGATCTACCCGATGCCAAAACTTTTCGATATGGCCATAAAGCATGGTTGCATTACTGCGCATGCCCAGTTTATGCCATTCTTCGTGTATAGCCAGCCATTGCTCGCCGGTACATTTATCTTTGGCAATCTGATCGCGCACCTCAGGGTGGAAAATTTCCGCTCCACCACCCGGAATAGATTCTAAACCTGCTTCTTTCATCAGGCGCATTCCGGTGGCGTAATCAATTTTGGCTTTCTTAAAAATATAGTGGTATTCTACAGGCGTTAAAGCTTTAACATGCAAATCAGGACGATGCTGTTTAATAGCCGTAAATAATGCGGAGTAAAAAGCGACATCATACTGTGGCAAAACACCACCTACAATGTGCACTTCGGTTACTGGCTCGCCATCGTATTTTTTTACAATATCGAGCATCTGCTCCATGGTTAAGGCCCAGCCTTCTTCCTTTTGCTTTAATAAGCGCGAGTATGAGCAGAATTTGCAGTCGTAAACGCAAAGATTGGTCGGTTCTAAGTGGAAATTACGGTTAAAATAAGTTTTATCGCCGTGTTTTTGCTCCCTTATAAAGTTAGCCAAAACGCCTAAATAACCTAATTCTGCGTGTTCGTAGAGGTAAATACCTTCATCAAAACTAATCCGTTCTCCATGAAGAACTTTATGTGCAATGTTTTGTAGTTCAGTTGATAAGTTGGTATCAGCTAGTATTTTTTCAACCTGATCAGTTGTATTCATTCCTGAAATATTTTGAACAAAAATACAATAATGGGGCGATTTGAAAATCATTTTCTTGTAACAAACCGGTATTTTTAGGAGTATAGTGCTATTATTAACCACAGATAAGGAAAGATAAACACAGATTTAATCTGTTTACGATCCCTTCATCGATAAATAAATCTTTCTAGATTTAACTTCGCTGAGCAATTCTTGACGTTATCGATGTAAAATCGGTATAAGCAGCACTCTGATCGAATTAACTGAGCTTAAATCAGTGAATCTGTAGCTTCCTTCGCTTTTACGACAAAGGCGCTTCGACTCCGCTCAGCGTGACAAACTATTTGGAAATAATGTAAAAAGCTTTCCGTGTTAATCTGTGCCTCCGTGAAAAATTTTTGGCCTACAAAAAAAGCACCTCTTTTCAGAAGTGCTTTCGGGTATGTTTTTCAATGTTAAATATTATCTTGCGGCAGGCACAAAAGTTAAAATAATGTTTGCTGTTCTTCCACCGAATTCAATTGGCGATTTTAACACCATTTGTGTGCTCGAAAGCTCGGTTAATACCAAACGGTAACCTTCACTCACATTTTTAGCTTTATCACCTTCGTAGATTTTTTTAAACTGGAAAGTCTGGTCTTTTGGTGCTGCCGACCAGAAAATTGTTTGCATTACCGATCCGCAAGCGCTCGAAGCAGGTAAAGTATACGATCCGTTACCGCTGTTAGTTAAATGCCAGGTACTGCCCTGAAAACATTTGTAAGATTTCTCTCCAAATAAACCTTGCACAGCGCCATCAGGTAAACCCTCTAAAGCAACATTGCTTACTACCCAGTCGCGCACTACAGTACCACGGCTGCCCGTAACACCAGCGGTTACCCTTTTGGCGGTATTACAGCTTTGTAACATTACTAAAGTAGAACATGCGATTGCGATAGCTATAAATAATCTTTTCATTTTAGTTTAATTTAAATTTCGTCAAACTTGTTACATAAATCTTGCCAAAACAATTACGAAGTTTAAATTAGCTGCAAAATATTAAACAGTCACCTCGTATTATATCGATCAACCCCTATTACCATGAAACCCGAAACCCTTGCTATTCACGCATCTAATCTCGTTAACAGTGCTACAGGCGATGTTACCCCTCCCATTAATCTGTCTACAACTTTTTTTCGCGATGAGCATGGTGGCTACCCGGGCGGACATATGTATAGCAGGGTAAGCAATCCAAACCGGTCTGCTTTAGAAAACACTTTAGCCAAATTAGAATACGGTGAAGATGCAGCTGCTTTCTCTTCAGGCAATACCTCGGGAATGGCCTTATTTCAGGCATTAAAAGCCGGAAGCCATATTATTGCACCTGATGATATGTACTGGGGTTTTAAAAAACAACTGCTTACTATCTTTGCCGATATACTTGAATTTGATTTTATTGATCAAACCGATCTCGAATTGGTTAAGGCTTCGATTAAACCCAATACCAAACTGATTTGGTCTGAAACACCTTCTAATCCTTTATTAAAGGTTACTGATATCACTGCAATTGGTAAAATTGCCAAAGCGGCCCATATTACCTTTGCCTGCGACAGCACCTTCGCTTCGCCAATATTACAAAACCCGGTTTTACTCGGCGCCGATATTGTGATGCATAGCAGCACTAAATACCTTGGCGGACATAGTGATGTTTTGGGAGGTGTTTTGGTTACGGCCAAAAAGGACGAATTGTGGGATAAAATTAAAAATGTACAACAAACCGGTGGTGCGGTTCCTTCGCCATTTGATTGTTATTTATTAACCCGGAGCATTAAAACACTGGCTTACCGCATGAAAGGTCACTGCGAAAACGGCAAAAAAGTAGCCGATTATTTAAATCAACACCCTAATGTTGAAGCCGTTTTTTATCCGGGATTGGAAACGCATCCTCAGCATGAAATTGCCAAAAACCAGATGAAGGATTTTGGCGGCATGATGTCCTTTCTGGTGAAAGGAGGTGTTGAAGCAGCGAGTAAGACCGTAAATAAGGTTAAGTTATTTGCTCAGGCTACCAGTTTAGGTGGAGTTGAAAGTTTAATCGAACACCGCTACTCGATTGAAGGGCCTGATAGTAAAACGCCTAAAAACCTGTTGCGTATTTCGGTCGGCCTTGAACACATTGATGATATTATTGCTGATTTAGAGCAGGCTTTGAGTTAGCGATTAAATCCTATAAGGTTTTAAAAACCTTATAGGATTATCTATTTACTTAGGATTACAAATCGTACTTAATTTTAACGAATAATTAGCTTCTAAAGGCTCGTTGGTTTGTGCCAGGCGCTGTGAGCCGGTATTGGCCGGGCAGGCAATATCGCCCGCGGCATCGTAAACCAGTTTGTTACCACTGGCCAATAATTCTTTTGGCACATAAATCTGTACTTTGGTAATGGAATAGCCTGAAGGAAAATAACGGATATAGTAACCATCAGGATGTTTGGTCCAAATTCCGCTAGGCACATCGCTTCTTGGTGGCGCCATACCTGCAATAATTGCATATTTCTCCATATCGGCATAGGTGTAATTGCCCGATGCAACCAACTGCCTGATATTATTTTCGGCTTCGAACACCGCTTTTACAGCTGGGGGCAGCTTGTCTTTGGCTTTCTCCATTACATCGAAAGGTAAAACGCCCAATGCGCCGCCTTCTAACTGGGTAAGTTGTTTAGGCGTAAGTAGTTTAATAGCTGTAAGTTTAACCTGACCGCTGTAATCGGCAAATTTTGTGCGGGCAATAATGGTCCACAATAAAACCTGAATATCGTGTTGCTCAACTTCAGGGTGTTTTTCTGCACTCTTTAATATCGACACCACAATTTCTTCTTTTGGCCCTAAAACTGGCGCAAACATGTAGCCATCGCCTTTTGATGGAGCAAAGGTTCCGGCTTTAAGGCAATAACTTTTATTGGTCATTTCGTAAAAACCTTCGCAAAGTACATAGCCACCCTCGGGGTTTTTAGGCAATAAATACAAAGGTTGAAATTTCTCTTTCGATTTAAAATCGGGCATCATTTCACCTTCGCGGTTTACATCTTCAAAACTGGTGGTAATGGCAGCAGGTTGCTTCAGAAATTGATCAACGCCCAAAGCTTTGGCACCCTGCGCTGTACCAATTTTTAATAATTTATCTTTCAAGCCGCCAAACTGGGCGTTTACATTGTTTAGGCAGACCACGGTAAAGAGCAGTGCTAAACCAAGCGATTTTACATTTTTCATGATGATTGGATTTAGATAGGTACCACAAATTTAAAGTTTTAGCGGTTAATTTTATGTTAAAATATTTATGATGCCATAATCACTTAAAATTAGCTTATTCATTATCAGTCGATTATTTAAAAATCAAAATTTTATTTTGCAGATTAAAATTAAATTCAGACATTTGAAATATTATTTGGCAGCAAGCTGAATAAAAGTCAATCTTCAGAGGTTGATTTATAAAGAAGTGGCGAGAGACTGGCTCGATGACCCACTGGCAACCCTCAGAAAGAGAAGGTGCCAATTCCTGACCAGCTAACACGGTGTTATCTGGTGATATAAATTTTAACTGATGAAAACATTAAATCTTCAATCGCTAAGCGAACCTGGTTCAAACCTTAAAAAAGTAGAAAATCTTTCTGTTTCTTTTATGTGTTGCAATATGCAGGCGATTACGTGTATGTGCTGTTGCATACAGTAATTTAAAAATCTTCCCTTTTTGTATTTTCAAACTGGAAGGTCCCGCCAAAACGGGATACGCCCACACAGGTTTAACCTTTAGTTTAGGTCAACCTGATCACTACAGATTATTCAACAATTAAAATTTAAGCATTAAAGATTATGTCAACTTCATATAAATTCGAAACTTTACAAATACACGCAGGTCAGGAAATTGATCCAACAACTGGTTCAAGGGCGGTTCCTATTTACCAAACCACATCTTATGGTTTTAAAAATGCCGAGCATGGTGCCAATTTATTTGCCTTAAAAGAATTTGGCAATATTTACACCAGGATCATGAACCCTACCAGCGATGTTTTCGAAAAACGCATTGCCGCTTTGGAAGGTGGTGTGGCAGCCCTGGCTGTGGCATCTGGTCAGGCAGCACAATTTATAGCCTTAAATAATATCCTCGAAGCCGGCGATAGTATCGTTTCTTCATCTCACGTATACGGCGGCACTTACAACCAGTTCAAAGTAGCTTTCAAACGCCTGGGCATTCACGTTGATTTTGCCAACCCGGATGTACCTGAAGAATTTGAAGCTAAAATTACCGATAAAACCAAAGCTATTTATTTAGAAACCATTGGTAATCCGGCTTTTAGCGTACCTGATTTTGAGAAAATTGCTGCAATCGCTAAAAAATATGATCTTCCGTTAATTGTCGATAATACTTTCGGTGCAGCAGGCTACCTGTTTAAACCATTAGAGCATGGCGCTAACGTAGTGGTAGAATCGGCTACGAAATGGATTGGCGGGCATGGCACCAGTATTGGCGGTGTAATTGTTGATGGCGGAAATTACAACTGGGGCAATGGTAAATTCCCACAGTTTAGCCAGCCATCAGAAGGCTACCACGGACTTGTTTTTAGTGATGTTTTTGGTGTTAATGGCCCTTTTGGCAATATACAGTTCATTATCCGCGCACGTGTAGAAGGTTTAAGAGATTTAGGTCCGGCTATTGCGCCGTTCAATTCTTTCCTATTATTACAAGGATTAGAAACTTTATCGCTTCGCGTACAACGCCATGTAGATAACGCATTAGAACTGGCTACCTGGTTAGAAAACCACCCGGCCGTTAAAGAAGTATCTTATCCGGGTTTGGCCAGCAGCAAATACAATAATTTAGCAAAGAAATATTTAAGTAACGGCTTTGGCGCAGTTTTATCTTTCGAGTTAAACGGTAGCAAAGAAACTGCCACTCAGCTCATCGATAATTTAAAACTGATTTCGCACCTGGCCAATGTGGGCGATGCCAAAACGTTGATTATCCAGCCATCGGCCACTACGCACCAGCAATTAAGCGATAGCGAGCAACTGGCCGCTGGTGTTCAACCCAATTCGCTCCGCGTATCAGTTGGTATTGAGCATATCGACGATATTAAAGCTGATTTTGAGCAGGCTTTTGCTGCCATTGGCTTAGCAGTAAGTGCAGCCAGTTTACAAGCCTAACCTTTTTTTATTACCACGAGCATTATTTTAGCATGAGCATATCATCAACATATCAATACAACAAACAATTTAAGTTAGAAAGCGGAAAAAAGATCCGTAATCTGCAAATCGCTTATCAAACCTACGGCAAATTAAATGCAAAGAAAGATAACGTAATATGGGTTTGCCATGCGCTTACTGCCAATGCTGATGTTTTTGAGTGGTGGGAAGGTTTGTTTGGACAAAACGCTTTGTTTAACCCGAACGATCATTATATTGTTTGTGCTAACGTTCTGGGCTCTAATTATGGCACTACCAATCCCTTAAGTACCAATCCGGTTAACGGTTTGCCTTATTACCTGTCATTTCCGCAGTTTACCATCCGCGATTTTGTTTCAGCGCACCAATTGTTAGCCGCTCATTTACAAATCGATACGATTAAATTGTTAATTGGTGGTTCGTTAGGTGGACAGCAAGCGGTTGAATGGAGTATTATTGAGCCAAATAAAATTGAAAATCTGATTTTAGTGGCAACCAATGCAGTACACTCGCCATGGGGAATTGCCTTTAACGAGAGTCAGCGTTTGGCCATTACTACCGACCGCACTTTTTATGCAAACAAGCCCGATGGTGGGCTTAAAGGTTTAAAAGCCGCCAGAAGCATTGCGCTTTTAAGTTACCGTACCTACAATGCTTATGGCAGCACACAGGTAGAAAGTGTAAACGATAAAACCGATAATTTCAGGGCTTCCTCTTATCAGAATTATCAGGGCGAGAAATTAACCAAGCGCTTTAATGCCTACAGTTATTATTACTTAACTAAAGCAATGGATAGCCATAACGTGGGCCGCAACCGCAAAAGCATTGCCGATGCCTTAAAGCTGATTAAAGCAAATACTTTGGTAATTGGTATCGAAAACGATTTTCTTTTCCCAATTTCGGAACAGAAATACCTGGCCGACCAGATTACCGGTGCTGAATTTGCTGCCATTCATTCTGAGTATGGCCATGACGGGTTCTTAATCGAAACCAATGCACTGACCAACATTATCGGAACTTTTATTAAAGAAAGCCGCGATAAGAAGATAATCAAACTGCAGCATACTGCTTAAGGGTTGAAAGGTCAAAGCAAAAAGACTAAAGACTAAAGCTGAAAGACTAAAGGTAAAAGACCAAAAACTAAAGGTAAAAGAACAAAGGGTAGAGCAGAAGAGCTAAATAATAAAGATAAAAACAAATATAATAACGGCTAAAATCGGTTAACATCCGGTTATCTGTATAATCACAAAAATAACAATGAGTAAGAATTTAAAAATAGGTTTATTTGGTTTCGGAGTTGTGGGACAAGGCTTACTGGATATCATCCAAAGCCAGAACCTGAATCTGGAAATCATTAAAATCGCGATAAAAGATCCAAAGAAGAAGCGTACGCTCAATAAAGATTTATTTACTACCGATCGTAACGAGATACTGAACAATACCGAAATCAACACCATTGTAGAGTTAATTAACGATGCTGATGCGGCATACGAAATTGTAACTACTGCCTTGAAAAACGGTAAAAACGTGGTTTCTGCAAATAAAAAAATGATTGCTACCCACTTAAAAGAGCTGGTAGATTTACAGGCAGAACACGGTACTTCCCTATTGTACGAAGGTGCGGTGTGTGGTAGTATTCCAATTATCCGTAACCTGGAAGAGTATTATGATAACGAATTATTCCATGCTTTAAGCGGTATTTTTAATGGTTCGTCTAACTACATTCTTTCTAAAATATTTAACGAAAACCAAAGCTATGATTCGGCATTGAAAGAAGCACAGGATTTAGGTTTTGCAGAAACTGACCCAATATTAGACGTGGGTGGTTACGATCCGAAATATAAACTGGCTATTGCTACAGCACATGCTTATGGCTTGTTTGTAAACCCTGATAGCATTTTAAATATTGGTATCCAAAACCTTTCTCACTACGATATTAAATATGCGCGCGAGAAAAACTTTAAAATCAAACTGGTGCCGACAGCGCGCAAAGTAAACACCAAAGATGTGGTAACTTATGTTTTGCCTAAACTGGTAGCTAAAGATGATTTCCTGTACAATGTAGAAAACGAATACAATGCAGTTGCGGTACAAGCTGCTTTTGCCGATAAACAATTTTTCTATGGTAAAGGTGCTGGCGGTCATCCAACTGGTGCAGCTGTACTATCAGATATTGCAGCATTGCGTTACGATTACCGTTATGAGTACAAAAAATACCACTCAGAAAACGGTGTAAAACATACTGAAGAAATTTTACTGGAAGTGTATTTGCGCTATGCAGATGAAGATTTAATTACCTTATTGGAGTTTGATAAGATCAGCGAGCGTTATGCAGCCGATAGCTATAAATATGTGGTTGGCACAGTTAAACTCGAGAGCCTGATCAAAAACCGCGAACTGCTCTTAGATTCATCTGTTTTTGTGGCTTATACCGGCAGACAGATTTACAAACAAGAGCTGCTAAGCGAAAATGTTTTTGCCGAAGAATTGGCAGCCCTTTAAAATAATTTTTAAGGTTAATTTTTTTATTTGTTTTGTTGTTAAGCACAAAGGCCGGAGCGATTCCGGCCTTTTGCGTTTATTTAACTTTTACATATTTTTCTACAATCACCCGGTCAACGCCTTCGCCTTCTACTTTCTCTACACCTTGCTGAATTAAAGTGTCACCCTTAATATTCAGTTTAAAATTAAAGGTATTCCCCTCCCAGTTCTTATTCTTATAATATTCGAGGTGCTCCGTATAGTTATCCTTATCCAGCTTAAAAGTTCCGCCACCGGCATCAAAATCGGCCGTATCTTTCGGATTAACGCTGTGTTTCAAAAATGCAAAATGGGTATTGTTAAACATTTTGATCATTTTCAGCTTAACCGTATAATCCGTTACCTCGCTTTTGCCATTCTGCGTGGTAGTAGCCGAAACCAGTTGCCAGGTACCCTGAATGTTCAGTGCCTGATCTTTTTGCTTTTCCCCCGGACCACTGCATGCCGCCAACGAGAGTAAGGCAAACCCCATTAAGTAGTTTAATTTCATATTATGCAATATATTTGGTTAGTGTTTTTATTATCCGCGCCCTGCCATTTGCATGAGTTTATGCGCTAAATCTTTTCCCAGATAACCATCTATAATGCGGTGTACCAGGTATAAGATTGGGGTCATTAAAATGGCTACAATAAACTTATAGGTGTAACCCACCAAGCCAATTGCAAAAACCATTTTCCAGGTGTAGTGATATTGTGGATTAAGATAGAACGCAATAAAAATCACCACAAAGCTATCTACAAACTGAGATACAAGTGTCGAGCCTGTAGCCCTTAGCCATAATGCCCGCTCGCCGGTGATCTTTTTAATGCGGTGAAAAATGAGCACATCAACCATTTGACCGATAATAAAGGCAGTAATAGAACCTACAATAATCCACATGCCCTGACCAAAAATGCCTGCAAAGGCATTGTTCATATTTAAGTCTTCGCCGTTAATATTCTGGTGCACCCAGAAATCGGCAGCGCTTAAATGCATCGACCCCCAAACCACAATAAAAGCAAATGCAATTAAAATTGAAGTAAGAATAGATAAAAATCTCACCTGTTTTACCCCGAAATACTCATTTATAATATCAGTCATGATAAAAATAATGGGCCAGGTTAACACCCCTGCCGACATTACGAACGACAAATGCGGTACACCTAAAAGATTGATATCAAACTTCTTCATGCCCAGGGTTTCTTCCACACTGAATAGTTTAACACCTATAAATTCTGATAATATGGCATTGGCCACAAAAAAACTACCCAGAACAAGTAGTAAACGGCTTTCTTTCGTTTTAAAAGTCATAGGCAATAAATCTAAAAATAATCTGCCACATAACCGCGGTGATTATGCTTTTTAACAAGTAGTTTACTAAAGTGGCTATGGATACTTAATCACTAAAGGTCTTTTTACATTTTTATTTTTTTGCCACAGATTACATTTTATTTGATTGGAATCTATCTTCTGCCTTTCAAAGCTTTATTTTTTGCCACAGATTTACAGATTACTTTTCTTCTGATTTAAAATCTATCTTCTGCCTTTATACTTTTATTTTTGCCGTAGATTCACAGACCACCGTTAATCTGTAAATCTGTCGCTATTATTTTATGAGCAGTGGTAATTTTTACAATCGCTCGACCCATAATTTTAGGTTAGCAAATTAAATCTCCCAATCTTTGCGCCTCCGAAAAACGAACAGATTATGGCTAAGAAACAACACTTCTATTTAATACTAATTTTAGGTTCGCTTGCAGCCCTTGGTCCCTTTTCTATCGATATGTATCTGCCTGGCTTTGTTGATATTGCCAAAGATTTAAAAAGTACCGAATCTGTTGTGGCGCTGTCTTTATCGAGCTTTTTTATCGGAATTTCTGCTGGTCAGCTTTTATATGGACCTTTGCTTGATAAATACGGACGTAAAAAACCTTTATATTTTGGTTTAGCACTTTATATTCTTTCTTCATTCTTATGTTTAGCCGTAACGGATGTAGATCAGCTTATTGTTTTACGTTTTGTACAAGCCATCGGAAGCTGTGCTACTGCCGTAGCTTCAGTAGCCATGGTGCGCGATTTATTTTCGGTAGAGGAAAGCCCTAAAGTATTTGCTTCCTTAATGCTCGTGATTGCAGTTTCGCCAATGTTGGCCCCTACTGCCGGTGGTTATTTAATTTCGGCACTCGGCTGGAAATATGTATTCGTGTTTTTAGGTTTAATGGCTGTTCTAATGTTATTAGCCTCTATTTTTAAGTTGCCCGAAAGCTATAAACCCGATCCGAATTACTCTTTAAAGCCAAAACCCATTTTAACGAGCTTTTACACGGTGTTGCGGGAGCCTCAGTTTTATACCTATGCTTTAATCAGCGCAATTACTTTTTCTGGTTTGTTTGCCTACGTATCATCATCGCCTACGGTGTTTATGAAAATTTACGAAGTAAGCAAAACAGGTTACGGCTGGATATTCGCTTTATTATCCGTTTCTTTTATTGGTTCGAGCCAGGTAAATAGCTTGATTTTAAAATGGTTTAGCAGCAAAAAGATTGTAACCTGGGCGTTAGTTGCTCAGTGTATATTTAGTTTGTTATTCTTAATTTTTGCCTTAAATAACTGGCTTGATTTATATACTACCATTGGTTTTATCGCTTTGTTTTTAGCTTGCTTAGGGCTAATTAATCCCAATGCAGCAGCCTTATCATTGGCTCCCTTTTCTAAAAATGCAGGTAGTGCTTCGGCCTTAATGGGGGCTTTGCAAATGGGGCTGGGCGCAATGGCCTCGGTAATGGTGAGTTTGTTTAGCGAACATTCGGTAGTTCCCATGCCTCTGGTAATGACGGCGGCAGCGTTTATCGCGCTATTTTGCCTGTTAATTGGTCGTAGATTTATTACCAGTGAAGTAGAAGCCGATGCTGATGTGGCTGTGGTTGCGCATTAAGTTTTTTACCACAAGGGCGCTAAGGGCACAAAGCAACATTAATTCCGCAGATTTAACAGATAAGAGACGCAGATGCTTAATCATGATCTTCGGCAAAATCATTTTATACCTTCAGAACATATATCGTTTAAAAAATAACCTATAATTATACCCTCGGAACATATATCATCAGGTTAAAAGAGTATAATTATACCTTCAGAACATATATCATTTGGTTATAAAGCTATGTTATCGGATTTATTTCAGAGTCTAATCAGGATCTGCTGAAATAAATTCAGTGTGACGAACATTTAAAATACTTTGTGATCTTTGTGTGGTAAACTATTAGGGTCCTCTGTTTTCGATCCTATTTTTATCATCAAAAGCGTTTTAGGCTATCCCATGCATGCCTTAAGCTTTTTTTTTCTATTTTCGCTTATAAGATGCTGAATATACAATCTAAACTTCCTGGCGTAAGTACCACCATTTTTACGGTGATGAGTAAACTTGCAACAGAACACAATGCCATTAATTTATCGCAGGGTTTTCCGGATTATGCTTGCGATCCAAACCTGGTTGAACTGGTGAGTAAAGCCATGCAGAATGGTTTTAACCAATATGCGCCTATGCCCGGCTCGCCTGTTTTAAAAGAAACCATAGCTGCAAAAGTTGAAAATCTTTATAAAGTAAAATACAACCCCGATACAGAAATTACCATTACTGCCGGAGGAACACAGGCCATTTTTACGGCCCTTGCTGCCATTATCAATGCAGGCGATGAAGTAATTATCTTCGAACCTGCTTACGATAGCTACGCACCAACCATTAAACTGCTCGGCGGACTGGTTAAAACGTACGAACTTGCCCCACCCGATTACTCGATTGATTGGGACATGGTAAAGAAGCTGTTTACGGCCCGAACCCGAATGATCATTTTAAATTCGCCACAAAACCCAACAGGGAGTATTTTGTCGGCAGATGATATGAAAGCGCTGATTAAACTGGTAAGCGGCACCGATATTTTGATCTTGAGTGATGAGGTTTACGAACATTTAATTTACGATGGGCAGAAGCACCAAAGTGTGATGCTGTACCCTGAATTAAAGCAAAGGAGCTTCATTGTAGCCTCATTTGGAAAGCTTTTACATGCTACCGGCTGGAAACTTGGCTATTGTCTGGCACCCGATAAATTGACCAAAGAATTCAGGAAGGTACACCAATTTAACGTTTTTAGCGTTAATAGTCCCATGCAACAAGCTATTGCCACTTATTTGCAAACACCTGCCAATTACACCGGAATTGCTGCCTTTTTTCAGGAGAAACGTGATTATTTCAGAAATCTGCTGGCCGAAAGCAGACTGGAACTTCTACCCTGCAACGGGTCGTATTTTCAATGCGTAAGCTACCGGAATATCAGCGATGAAAAAGATACCGATTTTAGTATGCGGCTGATTAAAGAATTTGGTGTGGCTACCATACCCGTTTCTGCATTTTACCAGAAAGGTACCGACCACAAAATTATTAGGTTCTGTTTTGCCAAGGAACACGAAACGCTGGCTTTAGCTGCAGAGAAATTAAAGAATATTTAACAGCCCCAAATTACATAGAAATGGAAGCACCTGTTTACACTCAAATCGAAAACCTGAAAGTAACTGTATTTCAGGCTTATCTTTTTTGGGAAAACATCGATAAGAACCTCTTAAACTTAGCCCTTCGCCTATCGATGGGGGTGCGGGAAAAGACAGATTTAATTATCCTGCCCGAAATGTTTAATACCGGTTTTAGCATGAATTCTGAAGCCCTGGCCGAAGAAATGGGTGGTAAAACCATGCAATGGATGCACAAAATGGCCGATTTATACAATTGTGTGGTAACCGGGAGCATCATTATTAAAGAAAATAACCAATACTATAATCGCTTAATCTGGATGGAACCGGATGGAAAGCACCAGCATTACGATAAACGACATTTATTTGGCATGGGCGATGAGGACGAACATTTTAGTCCCGGCAACAACAAGCTCGTAGTTGAATTGAAAGGCTGGAAAATCAGACTGGCCATTTGTTACGACCTCCGTTTCCCGGTATGGTTGCGTAATGTAGATCAAGAATACGATATTTTGCTTTTAGTGGCCAACTGGCCTGATAAACGCTCAGCACATTGGAAAGCCCTGATTCCGGCACGCGCCATTGAAAACCAAAGTTATGTAATTGCAGTAAACCGTGTAGGCCATGATGGGAACCAGATTTACCACAGCGGTTTATCCATGTGTTTAGATCCTTATGGCAATACCGTTTATTACAAACCCGAAGACGAAGATTTATATACTTTCAGTATCAATTACGAAGAACTGGTCAAAATCAGGCGTCAGTTTCCTTTTCTTAAAGATGCAGATAGGTTTACAATCAGCTAGAGAAGAATCAAACTTCAATAACCAATAATCAAATTGCAATTATCAATATATCAAACAATTAACCAGTTAAACGATTTATACAGTTAACCCAGGTTGGGAATAACCAATAATCAAAACACAATTTCAAATAAGAACTAGCGATTAACCAGTTAAACGATTTATACAGTTAACCCAGACTGGGAATAACCAATAATCAAATCACAATCTTCAAAGTATAACAAACAATTAACCAGTTAACCAATTTATACAATTAACCCAGATTGGGAATAACCAATAAACGAATCGCAATTTTCAAAGAATAGCTAACGATTAACCAATTTAAACAATTAACCAAATAAAACAACAAAGCACCCCACATACATGTTTAACCGCCGTAAATTTATAAAAGCCTCTGCCCTTTCTGCCGGGTTGCTTGCTATTGATAAAAGCAGTATTGCAGATGTAGTTCCGCAGAAAAAACCAAATGCAGCTAATTTCCCGATCGTAATTTCGACCTGGGATTTTGGAATTGCAGCCAATGCCGATGCCTGGAAAGTGCTTTCAGCTGGCGGACGTGCGCTGGATGCCGTAGAACAAGGTGTTTGGGTTCCGGAGGCAGATGAGAAAAATCAATCAGTTGGTTATGGTGGTTTGCCTGATCGTGATGGCCGCGTTACGCTCGATGCCTGTATTATGGATGAGCAGGGCAATTGTGGTGCTGTTTTAGCCCTCGAGTATATTAAACATCCTATTTCGGTAGCCCGTAAAGTAATGGAAAAAACGCCGCACGTAATGCTGGCTGGCGATGGAGCCTTACAATTTGCATTAGAGCAGGGCTTTAAAAAAGAAAACCTGCTTACACCGGCAAGCGAAAAGGCATGGAAAGAATGGTTAAAAACAGCCAAATATGCGCCGGTAATGAATATCGAGAACAAGCTTTACCAAAAAGCCGCACCTCAAAAATTACCCGGCAACCAATATAACCACGATACCATTGGCATGCTGGCTATCGACGCCAAAGGCAACATTTCTGGCGCTTGCACTACCAGTGGCATGGCTTATAAACTCCATGGCCGAATTGGCGATAGTCCGATAATTGGTGCTGGCTTATATGTAGATAACGAAATTGGTGGTGCAACTTCTACCGGTGTTGGTGAAGAGGTGGTTAGAAATGTCGGTTCGTTTTTAGTGGTAGAATTGATGAGGCAAGGTTATACGCCAGAAGCAGCTTGCAAGGAAGCGGTTATGCGCATCATTAAAAAGAAACCCGAAACTGCTAAAAACATTCAGGTTGGTTTCCTGGCTATTAATAAAAAAGGCGAGTACGGTGCTTATGCCATCCAGCAGGGTTTTAGTTATGCGGTTTGCAATGCCGAAAAGCAAGATCTTTTAATTAAAGGTAAAAGCTATTACTAGTACAATTGCTATATTCACAGCTCACATCTAAAACAGCTCACATCTAAATAAACATTGAATGGGACTATTAGCAAAGATTTTCGGCAAAAAAAATGTTGCCGAGCGCAAAGGCGAGCCAGATATGGTTGTGGTTCCCGAAGATAATGAAAAAATGGATTGGGCCATTGAAAAAGCTGGCCTTACGCTCTGGTATTTTGAAGCCAGTTTGAAAAATCCAACGCCAGAGCAGGTTTACTTTTCGATCAAAGTGATGATTATTGACGGAGATAACGGCGAGCATATCTGGCTAACTGACCCCCATTTTGATGATGAAGGGAATTTATTCGGTACCGTTGGAAATGCGCCAGTGAATGTACATAATGTAAAACTAAACCAAAAAATAGGCATTAAACGTGAGTTGATTTCCGATTGGATGATTATTGAAAATGGTCGTTTAATTGGTGGTTATACCATTAGGGCTATTCGCGATGAGATTCCAGATAAAGATAAAATGGCCTTCGATGAGCAGGTTAATTTATATATCGATGAAGGTGTAGATCATTTCAAAGCCAATCTGGAAACGCCAGAAGGTGCAATCCTTTCTTTAGAAAAAGCTTACAACTATAAGGATATCAATGCGGCTATGGACTGCAAGGATTTTTTTGAAGAAGCAACTATACTCCTTTCGGGTATGGATATGGACATAAATAAGGAGGTTATCAACGAAACGGCCGAATTATTAAAACTATCTTTCATCAAAAATATTGAAGAAAACGGCTTTCCTGATTTTTCAGGTATTCAGAATGCCTTCCCCGAGCGTAAAAAGATCGACGAAACACATTGGGTAATTACCGAAGTATGCTGGCATCCAGATGGCGGCAAATCTGTACAGTTATTAAATACCTATAAATCGCCCAAAGGCTGGGTAGTACTCGGCCCGAAAGGACCAAAAGAATAATATTAAATGGAGCACAACATAAATAATAACGGAACAGCTGGTGGATTAGAAGTATGTGCCAATTCTTATACCTCTGCCCTGGCAGCACAAAACGGCGGAGCCATTAGGGTCGAATTTTGCGATAACCTGGCCGAAGGTGGTACTACCCCTAGTTACGGTCAAATTGCACTTGCCAAAAAAAATCTGACCATAGCCATCTGGCCAATTATCCGTCCTCGTGGAGGCGACTTTTTGTATTCGGACATTGAGTTTGAGTTGATGAAAGAAGATATAATTGCCTGTAAATCTTTAAAATGCGAAGGTGTAGTTATTGGTATACTTCATGCCGATGGCAGCATTGATAAAATCAGATGTGCCCAACTCATTGCCCTAGCGCAGCCTATGGGAGTGGCTTTTCACCGGGCTTTCGATATGAGTAACGATATGGATCAGGCATTGGAAGACCTTATTGAACTTAATATTAAAAGGGTTTTAACTTCGGGTGGCGCGCCTAATGCTCCGCTAGGAATTGAAAAACTGGCTCAACTGGTTAAACAAGCTAACGGGCGCATTGCGATTATGCCTGGCGCAGGGATAAACGAGGGTAATATACAGGAGTTGATCAGCAAAACTGGTGCTACAGATTTTCATGCTTCGGCAAAGGCTTTTGTAGCCAGTAAGATGGAATACCGTAATACCGAAACCAAAATGGGCAGTATTGAAGATGAGTACCGTTACGAATTAACCTCTGAGGAGAAAGTTAAGGCTTTGACCGAAATTATCGGGAAGAATTTAAATAAATAGTATTCAGTTAATTAGTATATTTAAGTAACCAATAACTATACTAATTATGATTAAAAAACTTGTCCCCCTATTTGCGGTGGCTTTGCTTTTGGCGGCATGCCAGAGTAAAGAAGCAAAAACAACTGATTCGGTAACTGCCGATACAACAAAGTACCCATACACGCCTAAAAAAGTACACAACTGGGAAATGAACCCTGAACCTCAGAATATGGTTGCTGCCATGAGTGCTTTAAAGGGTTTTGCATCCTTAGATACTGCAGCTGTTAAACCTTTTCTGGGCGACAGCATTTGGCTGATGGTAGATAACTACAGCTTTAAAGGCACCAGAAGTCAGTTTTTGGGCGAAGCACAGCACGAAATAGACCGGTTTAAACAAATCCAAATCGATATGGAAGATATGGAATCGGTAATCAGCAAAGATAAATCAGAAGAATGGGTGAGTTTGTGGTACAAACAAATCTCGACCATGAAAGATGGTAAAACAGATACCGTAAACTGTTTCAACGATTTTAAAATGAAAAACGGTAAAGTGGTGGGCTGGTCTGAGTACGTGCAGCACCCAATGAAGGGGAAACCTTGATGAGAAATTCGGCATTGCGAGGAGGAACGACGAAGCAATCTTACTACGACCGCATTAAGATTGCTTCGTCGGCTGAAAAAGCCTTCTCGCAATGACGATTATTGAACAGTTAAATAAAAACCTACTGAAAAAGTCAGATGGAAACATCTGACTTCACAATCTCCTTAATCGCCGCTACCAGGCACATAATGCAATCCAGGGGTTAAATAGTGTAATAAAATTACCCTCGAATAACGGTAATTGATAGGCGATAAAAGTAATACACCACTTAAAATTAAAGCAACATAATACCAAAGGTTTTCGTAAACCAGCGGTAAGCCTAAAATGTACGAGGCCACACCTATTGTAATAATCTCGGCTACATTCATCGCGTAACTCACAAACATGGCCACATAGAAGAAACCGGGCTCGCGCTCGAATTTTAAGTTACAGTGCGGGCAATTAATATTTGTTTTTTGAAGTCTGAACGAATAAGCGCTTCCTGTAAAAATATCGCCTTTGCGGCAACGTGGACATTTACATTGTATAAAGGATTGAAATTTTGATAACTCAGCCATAATATTCTGATTTGATAGTACAAAGTTAGGCTTTAATAATCCGCCAAATTATGATCTGTGTCATATTTGTGGTCCATTCGTTCATTAATTATTAGTTAGCGAATTGCATACAACCACCTTCGCGAGCACTCAAGTAGACTGAATATGAATGTACAACACCTGTTTGCTGTTAAAAGTTCTAAACAGACCTTATTTACTCCGATTAAAACTTTATTAAGTCCCTTTAACTATTTTTCCTTTAACGGTTTTAATTAAACCTCTTTCGGCAAGCATTTTTACCCCACGGATTACCGTTTCTACCCGTAAACCCGTCATGTCGGCTAGCTCCTGCCGGGTTACTTTTAAATTTTCGCCTTCGGTAATATCATGCAATAAATAATTGATGATAGTAAGTAAACGGTGATCGGCCTTTTCATTGGCAAGTTCTTCGAGCATCATCGATTTATAAAACAACCGGTGACTTAAAGTCTGAATCAGATTCATGCTAAAATCTGGGTCGTTTTTAATCAGGTCAAAAAAATCTTCCTTATTTACCGCTATCAGCTGCGAATCTTTACTGGTAATGGTAAATGCCAGATATGGCCGGTTAATGAGCAATGCCGGCTCGCCAAAATGCTGTCCGGCTTTAAAAACCCCCTGAATAAACTCCTTACCTTCATCGCTCACCGTTACCATGCGTACCTCGCCCGATTTGATAAAATACACATACCTCGGTTGCATGCCGGGTTCATAAATCACCGAATCTTTGGTGTAAGTTTTTATTCTTAAACCCTGGTCAACCAGCTGCTGAATATTCATTTTTCAGTTAGCTTTAAACTATCCTAAGGTTTCTTTCATCAAGCGGGTATAAAACTCTTTCAATGTAATGCCCATGGCAGCCACCTGTTGTGGAATAAAACTGGTAGCCGTTTGGCCAGGAATGGTATTAATTTCAATAAAATAAAACTTGCCGGTTTCGTGCTCCAGAAAATAATCTACCCGCACCACGCCCCTGCAGTTTAACTTTTTATATACATCGGTTACCACCTGTTGCACCCGAACCAACTCTTCAGCATTCATGTTGCCCGGCGTAATTTCTTCGGTTGCACCTGGCGTATATTTAGCTTCGAAATCGAAAAACTCGTTTTGAGGGATAACCTCTGTAGTAGGTAAAACAATAATTTTTCCTTCGGCACCAAAAATACCGATTGAAAATTCGCGACCACTTACAAATTCTTCGATCAAAATCTGACTATCTTCTTTAAAAGCTTTATCAATTGCTTCTTCCAGGTCATCAGCATGTTTAACCTTGGTCATACCAATGCTGCTGCCGCCACTGTTGGGTTTAACAAAATATGGAAGTCTTAAATCCTGCTTAATCTGGCTTACACTGTAATTACCACCTTTAAAAATCTGTACCGATTTAGCGGTGAAAAGGTTATCAATCCCTTCAACAATGGCTTTGGTGTAGCCTTTATTCATGGTGATAGATGAGGTTAGCGCATCGCAGGTGGTATAGGGAATACCAATCATATCGAAATAGCCCTGTAATTTACCATCCTCGCCCGGCGAACCGTGTATAGCAATAAACACACCATCGAACTTTATTTTGCGGCCCTCTAAGGTTAAAGAAAAATCGTTCTTATCAATTTCAATTTTTACCGAATCGGCAGGTTCATAAAACCAGCCCTTTTCGTTCAGCATAATTTTATAAACATCGTATAATTCGGGGTCGATATGTTGCGCAATAGTAGCTGCACTTTTTACCGAAACAACCCATTCGCCTGTGGTACCGCCTGTTAACAATGCTATCGTTTTCTTCATGTCTGAAATCCTTTTTATAAATAGAAATTGATTATAAATATATCCTCAAAAATATAAATATCTTTGTGCTTTAGTTAATTTTGACGGGTAGAATATTCAATAAATAAAATCAAAATAATTGGACGGATAATTGCTTGTGCAGCTATTCAATTCTACATTCAATAATTTAAAATAGCTACATTTGAGCTTACACGCATAACCCAAAATTTAAGATTCATGTCTAAATTTATAGATTACTTAAAAACGAAATCTTTTAGAAACAACATTTTAGCAGCCATAATTACCGTTATTGTTTTGCTGCTGATCGCTTTTTTTAGCTTAAGATATTATACCAAGCATGGTCAGGGCTTAAATGTACCGATGGTTAAAGGGCTGCCATTTGAGCAAGCCGTAAAAAAACTGGAAGATGCGGGATTAAAATACGAAGTAGATTCGGTGTTTATTCTTGATCAGCCGGCAGGCATCGTTATCGATCAGGATCCGGACCCCAATACCTTTGTAAAAGATAACCGTACCATATACCTGACCATTAATGCAGGCAAAACACCAAATACAAAATTCCCGGATGTTGCGTTTAAAACCCTGAGAGAAGCACAGGCGCTGATTGAGAGTTCGCGCTTAAAGCTTGGCGATACTACGTATAGACCAGATGTAAGTCGTGATGTAGTACTGGAAGCCTCTTTTGGCGGACAACCGATTACCGCCGGACAAATTGTGCCCGTAGGCTCGCGTATCAACCTCGTTTTGGGCGATGGACGCGGAAATGAAGAAGTAGAAATCCCTCAGTTAATGGGATTAACCATGGATGAGGCTAAATTTAGCTTAAAAGGATCGAACCTGAGCCTGGGTACTATTATTTACGATGGTCCAATTACCGATAGCGCTGCAGCAGTAATCATTAAACAAGATCCGGTGGTGGCCGATTCGGTAACCAAAGTTGCTATTGGCACTAAAATAAACATTACTTTATCTAACAAACAACAATAATTACGCATTATATACCGATGACTGAAGTAGAAAAAAAGAATATGACTAGTGGCAAAAAAGTAGCACTGATAGTTGCCCTTGTTGTGATTTTAATTGGCGGTTACTTTGCGCTAAACCTGTACAGGCTATACTTTGCCCCTAACGTTACCGAAAACCAAAAATATTTATACATCAAAACCGGAAGCAGCTACGATGAACTCGTTGCAGTAATTAAAAAGAAAGACCTGGTAAAGAGTGTTTCTTCGTTTACAGCAGCAGCCGGAAAAATGAACCTGGCCAATAACGTTAAGCCTGGCCGTTACCGTTTATTAAAAGGGATGACTAACCGTACCCTGATTAATCTGATTAAAGCAGGTAACCAGGATCCTGTTAAACTCAAATTCCATAACATCCGTAAAAAGGAAAACTTTGCAGCTTATCTGGCCAGCAATCTCGAAGCTGATTCTTTAAGTTTCATTAACGTGTTAGATTCTACCGCATTAATTGCCAAATACGGCTTTAACCAGGATAATGTGTACACCATGTTTATCCCGAATACCTATGAAATGTACTGGAATATTTCGCCGGTTGATTTCTTTGAAAGGATGCACAAGGAATACGATAAATTCTGGACTGCAGAACGCAAACAAAAAGCGGCGAGTTTAAATCTTACTCCAGCACAGGTTTATACCCTGGCTTCGATTGTTGATGGCGAAGCACTTTACGATAAAGAAATGCCAATTATTGCCGGTTTGTATTTAAACCGCTTAAATAAAGGGATCTTGTTGCAGGCCGATCCGACAGTAATTTTCGCCAATAATGATTTTACGGTTAAAAGGGTAACCGGAAGGTTGTTGCAGGTACAATCGCCTTACAACACCTATAAATATGCAGGTTTGCCTCCGGGACCAATTATGATGCCTAGCATAAATGCCATAGATGCCGTGTTAAACCGCGATAAGAACAATTACATTTACATGTGCGCCAAAGAAGATTTTTCGGGTTACCATAACTTTGCCGAAACCAAAGCAGAGCACGAGGTAAATGCTAAAAAATACCGCGAAGCTTTAAACAAAAGGAATATATTTAAATAATGTATAGCCACAGTACAAAAATCAGGGTGCGCTACGGCGAAACCGATCAGATGGGTTATATGTATTACGGTAACTACGCCCAATATTACGAAGTAGGCCGGGTAGAAATGTTGCGCAGTTTGGGCATGAGCTACAGCTCTATGGAAGCCGATGGCATTATGATGCCTGTTTTGGAGCTGAAATGCAAATACATTAAACCTGCTCTTTACGATCAGGAAATTACTGTAAAAACAATTATTAAAACCCTGCCGGGTATCAGGATCTTTTTTGAATATGAATTGTACAACGAAAAGGAAGAACTGATTAACCTGGGGGCCACTACCCTTGTTTTTGTAGATATGAAAAAGAATAAACCTACAAACCCGCCCGATAATTTTATGGAAAAATTATCAGTATTTTTTAATTAGTATTTGCAATGGAATGGTTACACCGGCAATTATTACACATTAAGCTCTATTCCAGGTTTATAGAATGGACCAAAGGCTGTGTTTTGCCCGGTTTTAGCCCGCTTCCTTTATACACTGTTGCCACTTTCTTTTTCAGGGAAATTGGTAAAGATACCCTGGTTAACAAGGCCTCGTCGCTGGCCTACAGTTTTATGCTGGCTATTTTCCCGGGTATTATTTTCCTTTTTACCCTTATTCCTTTTATCCCGATAAAAGGTTTCCAGGATCAGTTGCTAAATTTAATACAACTGGTACTGCCGCACAATGCTTTCGATGCTTTTGAAACTACTTTAAAAGACATTATTAAAAACCAGAACCGGGGTTTACTATCCTTCGGTTTTTTCTCTGCACTGTTTTTTGCTACCAATGGGGTTAAAAATCTGATGAAAGCGTTTAATAAATCATCGTTGATTATCGAAACCAGGGGTTGGTTAAAACAGCGTTTAATTGCATTGATATTAACCGTTATCATCTGTTTCTCAATCATTATATGCATCAGCGCCATGGCTTTAGGAGACATTTTACTGAATAAAATTAATGATGAATTACACTTAAAAGACAGCTTTCTTGTTTATACAGTAAACTTTACCCGTTGGGCATTATTGGCCGCGCTATATTTTATCACAATTTCTATTTTATACCGCTACGGCCCATCTCATACCAAAAAGTGGAAGCTTTTTAGCGCTGGTTCCTGGCTGGCCACTATACTCGCTTTTATTACCATTTGGGGGTTCTCTTACTATATTAACCATTTTGGTTCTTACAACAAAGTATATGGTTCAATTGGTACTTTAATCGTTGTGATGATCTGGCTTTACCTTAATTCTTTGATTTTGCTAATCGGTTTTGAGCTAAACGCCAGCGTTGATGTAAGCAAAAGAAGTGTTAAAATTATCCGTCCAACCTTCAATCTCTTCAAAAAATCAGAGCCGATTGAAGAAAATATCCGGAAGAAATAATTTTTTCTCCCTCTGTGTTAAGTAATTATCAATTTTATATAAAAAAAACACATTCATAGTTTGCAGATTTAGCCGGAGTTTGTACTTTTGCCTCCGGAAAGCTGGCAGAGTGGTCGAATGCGGCAGTCTTGAAAACTGTTGACTGTAACAGGTCCGGGGGTTCGAATCCCTCGCTTTCCGCCCAGAAATACGAAACCCGACAATAGTCGGGTTTTTTGTTTTATGGACTTCTCACTAAGGCATATCACCTATTATTTGCTCCCTTGATTCTTAAGCTGTATTTTATATAATTCTATAATTTGTTTATATAATTTCAATATACTAAAGCTTACCTGGATCTAATTCCTACCTTTGCTTTGCATTGAAAAACTTAAGAGTAAATATCGTTGCAGTATTGCTATTGTGTTTGGGGTCTTTTTTATTCCCAGGCATTAGTTATGCGCATGGTACAAAGTCTGATAAAACAATGCATGCTTCCTGCTCGAAAACTGAAGCGAAAAAAGCGGCAATGAAAGATTGTTGCCATGCTAAAGGCAATAAAAAAGCAAAACATAAAGATTGTAGCAACAAATGTAAGCACAACTCGTGTCGCTGCTGTGCTTCCTGCCCTACAGTAAGCCTGGTGGCTTTAGCATGCGATTTGAAAGTGATCAATCAAGCGCTTGCTATTGAAAAACAGCAAATTGGTTATAAACAATCCAATTATTCTTTCGGATTTATTTCTATCTGGCAACCTCCTAAAATAGCTTAAATTAATGGCTGCTTAGCCACAAATGCGTCCTTACCAAAACGAAGGATGCTTCCCAAGTATTTAATTTATAGCATTTTAAAATCATTACAATGAAATTGATATCAAAAATATGGATGGTAATAGTCTTGTTATTATCTGTTACGCACACTTTTGCGCAAATTAAAAATCAGCAAACCGCAAGCATTAAAGTATCGGGCAATTGCGAAATGTGCAAGAAAACCATCGAAACTGCAGCAAATGTAAGAGGCACTGCTAATGTAGTGTGGAATAAAGAAACCAAAATGGCAACCGTAAACTACGATAGCCAAAAAACAAATACCGATGAAATATTAAAACGAATCGCGTTGGCGGGATACGATAACACTTCATATTTAGCTCCTGAGGATGCTTACGCTAAATTAGCTGAATGTTGCCAGTACAAGCGAACTTTAAAGCCAGTGAGTAACCAAAAGGAAACGTCTGTAGCCAAAACCAATCACGATCATCAGGATATGCCTGCAACAGTCCAAAATACGTCACAACTAAAAACTGTATTCGATGAGTACTTTGCGATTAAAGATGCACTGGTAAAAACAGATGTCAGTACGGCTGGCCAAAAAGCCACAGCATTGATCAATGCTATTAAAGCTGTTCAAATGAATAAACTTAGTCCGGCCGAACATAGCGCCTGGATGGCCGCGGTGAAAGATTTAACAACTGAGGCTAGCCATATTTCCACTTCAAAAGATGTGGATGCGCAAAGGCTAGCCTTCTCGTCCCTTTCAAAATCTATTTACGCACTTGCTAAAGCTGGCAAGCAAAATACCCCCGTTTATTATCAGCATTGTCCAATGTATAACAATGGTAAGGGAGCCAATTGGTTGAGTAAAGAAAACGTTGTTAAAAACCCTTTTTACGGCAATAAAATGCTGACTTGCGGTAGCACAGTAGAAACATTGAAGTAAAGCGACTTAAAAAGATGAAAAACATAAGTTTATATCCAAAACTGATGGTTAAAGTATTTATGGTACTTTTTCTATTGTTGAATACAAAACCTTTACTGGCGCAAAAAGTAGTACGTTACCACCTTTACGTAAAAGATACACTCGTAAACTACGCCGGAAAAGAAAAACGGGCTATTGCTGTAAACGGTCAAATCCCTATGCCTACCCTTACTTTTACCGAGGGCGATACTGCCGAGATCACCGTACATAACCAGCTTAAAGAAAACACCTCGTTACACTGGCATGGCGTATTTTTACCCAATAAAGAAGATGGTGTGCCTTACCTTACCCAGCAGCCAATAAAGCCCAACACAACACATACCTACCGCTTTCCAATCATCCAGAACGGAACACACTGGTACCATTCGCATTCGGGGCTTCAAGAGCAAATTGGCATGTACGGTAATTTTGTAATGAAGAAACGGAACACGGATAAAACTTTCAGGAAAGGAATAGATGATTTGCCAACTGTGCCTGTGGTGCTTAGCGAATGGACAAATCTAAATCCGGATAACGTACATCGCATGCTGCATAATGCCAACGATTGGGCTGCCATTAAAAAGGGGGCTACACAATCTTATGCAGAAGCGATTAACCAGGGACAATTTAAAACCAAAGTTAAAAACGAATGGAAGCGGATGACCGCGATGGATGTGAGCGATGTCTATTACGATAAGGTACTGATGAATGGAGAGGTAAATACCGATTTAAAAAGCATTGATGGCAAAGCCTTAAAAGCGGGCGATCGGGTTAGACTCCGCATTTCGAACGGAGGAGCATCCTCTTATTTCTGGCTGCGTTATGCCGGAGGTAAAATCACTGTTGTAGCCAGCGATGGCAATGATGTAGCTCCTGTTGAGGTAGATCGCTTAATTATTGCGGTATCAGAAACTTATGATGTGGTGGTTACCATCCCGGAAAATGGTGTTGCTTACGAATTTATGGCCACGACCGAAGACCGAACCCAATCTACCAGCTATTTCATAGGTAATGGCATTAAACAATTGATTTCGCCTTTGCCACGCCTTAAATATTTTGATGGCATGAAGATGATGAATGATATGATGAAGATGAATGGCGACCTCGATGACATGGGTATGAAAATGAGCCTCAACCAGATGGACATGAATGTGGTGATGTACCCTGAAATTACCGGTAAGGCAGCCAAAGCAAAAGATCACGACATGAAAGGGATGAATATGGAGCCTGATCCAAACCGTTACAATGCGAATGCATTGGGCGATATTGTAACCTTAAATTATGCCATGCTTAAGGCGCCCCATCCTACCACGCTACCTAAAAATACAGCTGCAAAAGAACTCAAATTTACCCTTACGGGGAATATGAACCGCTACGTTTGGAGCATGGATAATAAAGTTTTGAGCGAAAGTGATAAGATCCCGGTGAAAAAGGGCGAAGTGTTGCGCATTACACTGTATAACAATTCGATGATGCGCCACCCCATTCATTTACATGGCTTCGATTTTAGGGTAATTAATGGGCAGGGTGAAAATGCCCCGCTTAAAAATGTGCTCGATATTATGCCAATGGAAACCGATACCATTGAATTTCTGGCCAACGAAGAGGGAGACTGGTTTTTTCACTGCCATATTTTGTATCACATGATGGCTGGTATGAACCGGGTATTTGCGGTAGGCGATTATAAAAATCCACTGCTACCCGATAAGGCCATGGCCTACCGAGAGCTGCAAAAGGAAAGTAACATGCCCCATTTTATGGCCCAGAATGATTTTGCTACAAACGGCAACGATGGTTCGGCCATGTTGCAAAATGCAAGATGGTCGGTTGGTACCGAATGGCGCCTGGGCTATAACAATATGCACGGTTACGAGGTAGAAACACACGTAGGCCGTTACATTGGTAAAATGCAATGGCTAATGCCTTTTATTGGTTTCGATTGGCGTTACCGCAAAATGGGCATGGACGAGCATGAAAAGAATATTTTTGGCCAGGTTAACAAGAAAGATAGCAGAAGTGCGGTGAGCCTGGGCGTAATGTACACTTTGCCCCTGCTAATTGATTTTCAGGCTGAGGTTTACCATGATGGTATTGTGCGTTTAGCACTCATGCGAGAAGATATTCCGGTATCGAAAAGACTAAGGGCAGGTTTTATGGTGAATACCGACCTGGAGTATATGGCCGACCTGAGGTATGTAATTAACAAGAATATGGGTATTCGCACACACTACGATAGCGATATGGGTTTTGGTTTAGGTTTATCGCTTAATTATTAAGCAATGGCCTGAAACAAGAAAAGGCCACTCCTTGCGGAGCAACCTTCCCGTTTCTTTAAGCTGATTTTTTATTTTATAATAGGCCGGTTCTTAAGAATCGGCCTATTTTTTTCCATTCATATCCATAAAAATGGATTTAATACCTTCTAATAGTTCTTTCCTTTCGCTGGCCAGTACCAGCGGAAACCATTCGTCGGTATGTAACTCTACCACATGCTCGTGGATAAGGTAGTGCCTCCCCGACCTCACCCTGCGCTTATTGCCGGGAATAATGGTACCGGATAGCATTTTGATTATTATTTTGATAATCATCCTGATGTATTTTGGAGAATCCTCGTACTTACAATCAATGAAGAGAATCCATAATCCATTCATGGCATTATACTGTATACTTGCTTTCATGTACAGAGCTTATTAAAAGATGATTACTTTAATATACCAGCAGTTATAGGCTGAAACCCCATGCCACACGGAAGCCTACGAAGTTATTTGTGTGATCGCACTTATAGTATTTGCCGTTGCTCTCCCAGCGCAGGCCGGCATCAATATAATTGTTATCATGAAGGTAAAATATCATCCCGAATTGTGGTGCGTACAGAAATGCTGCCTTTTTACCTTCCACGCAATTAGTTTTGTTTAAGAGAAAGGAAACACCGATTTCTGACTGTAAATAGAGATTACTCCTGTAAAAATATTTCAAGCCAGCTTTAACCGGCACGAGATGAAGATCGTCTACCAAACGGGAATAGGTACCGGAAACAAAAATATTGTTGAAACCGGTGTTTACCGATGCATACAAAGAATTTTCAATAAACGGAAATTCTGCCTGAACAGAAACACCAAGTGGCGCTTCGTATTTCTTTGCTAAATAGCCAGTTGCCAAACCAGTCTCGATCCCCACAGAATACCGGATACCTGTACCGCCATAAACCTGTGATTGCCCTTTGGCGCTTTGAAAAAGAAATAGCGATAAGATTAGAGTTAATGCGTTAATTGTTTTCATGATTTCAGAATTTTAGTGAATAGAAATCCATCACCATAAAAAAATCTGGTAAATTCATTTAGAGAGATGATGTATTAAAAGAAGCGTATTCTCCGATTGGCAAGCCTGAAGAACACATTAGTATGTGGATTGAATGATGTAATTGGAAATATTAATTTAAGAAATAGACTTATTGTTGTTTCTCGGCATAGTATGGTGTGCTACTGTTTCAGAAACAGTCTTTTCAATACTGGTCAATCTTAATATTTCGTTATATTTTTCCAATAGTTTGATGTACTTATTCATCCAGAAATAGACTGAATTGGCATCGCCGTTGGCTAAATCTTCAGTGTGTGCATCAAAAGCTTCGCGAATGTCGGTGCTGGTCTTCGCAAATGTTTCTGGTAGTTCTATCGAAAAATCATGACCGATTACACTTCCTACTTTCCAGATGATTTCGGGGTTAAGGCTTTTTTGATCGAACCAGTTGTAAATGGTTCTTCTGCTTACATTTAGTTTACGGGATAGTTCACTTATTCCCATACGGTCCCGGCGCACAACGCGCTCCAGAACCTGGCCTACATTTAAATTCATAGCGGTTAATTTAATTTAAAACGGATATTTAAATTCAATCAACATTCGGGGACGACTATGTTACTGCAATTTAATAAAAATTTCGTTAATTAAAGCAAAATATACCTACTGTTTTAACGTCACCGTAATTAATTGGCAACCAACAAATCAAGCTCTTCGTAGCACGAATTATTGCTGATATAATCGGGTATAATTTCTTTCATTTTCTTAACCATATTCAGATCGTTTCCATCGTTATTGAGCGTAATCAGATCTTTAATAATCTGATTTACATACAGGTAATTATAGGCCACTTTTTGCGAAATTTTAATTTTAGGATGGTGTGTGGCCATAATCTCTTCTTCAACTAACAAAAGCTCTTCGTAAAGCTTCTCTCCTGGCCTTAAACCTGTAAAAACAATATCGATATCGCTATACGGTGTTAAACCTGCCAGCTTAATCATGTTAATGGCCAGATCGACAATTTTAATTGGTTTACCCATATCAAACAAAAAGATCTCGCCTCCTTTACCCATAGCTCCGGCTTCCATTACCAGTTGTACCGCCTCGGGTATGGTCATAAAATAGCGGGTTATTTCAGGGTCGGTAACCGTTATTGGTCCCCGACGCTCAATCTGGCTTTTAAACCTCGGTATAACCGAACCATTAGAACCCAACACATTACCAAAACGGGTGGTTACAAAACGTGTGCGTGAAGCGTGTGTAGTAATTTCTCCGTTCGGTAAAGTTTCCGGACTGTTTAAAGACTGGATGTAAATTTCGGCCAAACGTTTAGAAGCCCCCATAACATTCGTTGGCTTAACGGCTTTATCGGTCGATATCATCACAAATTTTTCTACACCATATTCCATTGATACATCAGCCATGTTTTTAGTACCAAGAACGTTAGTTAAAACAGCTTCTGCCGGATTATCCTCCATCATGGGCACATGTTTATAAGCCGCAGCATGAAAGACGATTTCGGGCCGGTACAATTCAAACAATGTACGGATGCGGTTAATGTTCTGCACATTTGCCATAAAGATTTTTACGTGGGCAGCCTGAAGATTATCTTCCAGTTCCAGTTTCAAATCGTGCAAAGGTGTTTCGGCCTGATCGCAAAGAATAACCATTTTAGGGTTATAATGCAAAGCCTGTCTAACTATTTCCGATCCGATAGATCCCGCAGCACCTGTAACCAAAATACATTTTCCCGATAAATCTTTGAGGACATTTTTCTTGTTAAGTTTAATCGGTTCCCGTTCTAAAAGGTCTTCGATTTTTAGATCCCTTAACTGGTGCGAATCAAGCTTGCCATAAAGCCATTTATCAGATGGCGGCACCATAATTACCTTAATACCCTGATTTACGCAGGTATCAATAATTTTCTTTTTGTTTAGGGTATTTACAGCATCCTCGGCAAATAGTATTTTTTTAATTCCATGTTTTTCCTTTAACAACTCAACTGAGCACGAATGGTATACTTTTTTCTGTTCCAGGTATTTATCTACGCGGTCGCGGTTATCATCAATAAAGCCAACAATATTGAGGTTCGAATCTTCATTTTGTTCAATGGCATTTTTAATCAGAATAGCTTTTTTATCAGAACCATAAATCAGAATATTTTCTTTAGTTTCGGTTTTGAGTTCTTTAAAAAAGTAAAAAACGCCTTTAACCAACGTACGCATTAAAATGAGTAATGATGAAGAAATAAAGAAATTCAGGATCAGCGCTTTGTCCATTTGGCTCCAAAGCAGTTGAAACCGTTGTGAGAGGATTTTATTTACGCCGATAAATAGCAAACTGGTAACAAAAACAGCCAGAAAAACCCTTAAAATATCTTCGGTATTGGAATAGCGTATAATGCCTGTATGGATACGGAGTGCAATAAAAACGCCTGCAGCTATAACACAATACAAGCCTGCGTACATAAAATTACTGGCGTTAAAAATATCCTGGTAATTGTGTGTGTGGGTTAATAGAATAGATATAAACAAAGTCCAGACAACAATCATCTGGTCGATGAGTAAAATTAACCACCTTGAGTGCGCTTTGTCGGGGAAAAAAAACTTTTTCATAATTGAGAATCATTAAATTTTTGTGTACTGATTATTGAGGTGTCATTCGGTAAAGTGGAAAAAAATCTGTCTCAGCATATATATGGTTACCTGATTTTTCTACGAGTTGATTATAAACAGGCTTATTTGCTATGTAGCGCCAGCTGTAGTTTTCTAAAGTCATATCCGAAAAACCCAGTTTCCAATCAAAAAGAGAATCTTCTTTAAAACCAACTCCACCGCCTAAATGATAATACTTCATACCCCATTTTCGTCCCATTTCGCTGATTTCGTCGACCAGGAACTTAGCCGGTGAATTTTTCAGATAATTGGCGTTGGTAGCAATTAAATGCCCTTGAATAATTCCATTGGTACAGGTGATAATGCTTCCACAAACTACCTCATGATCCGAATAAACGAGAATTAACTTACAATTGAATTCGGTTGAGTGAATAAGATTAGTAAAATGATCTTCGGTAAAAAGATAAAAATCTGCAGCCTGTATTCGGCTCATGTTTGATTGATATAGCTTGGTGAAACTGGAAATAGCGGCCTGCGATTTTGTTTCAACTGCAACAAAACCCAACCTGCGGCACTTCTTAATGCAATCTTTTGTAGTTTGCCTATACCCCTTTCGTTGATCTTCGATATTTTGCTGCAGATTAATGGCTACCGTTTTTCCGTTTGGGTATAAGCCATCTACTTTTTGTAGCAGTTCATATTGATCAAAGAATGGATGAAGTTTAGAAAAAACTGAAACGTAACGGCCTTCATGTAGAAAGGATACAAAAGCATTTAAAAAATGTTGAGTTAAGGTGCAATCGATATCGGTGAACTTAAGGTTAGAAATTGGACCTGAATAGCCGTAAACGCAGTGCAGATCATGGTATGAGGTATCAGATATTGCCCGCTCTAATAAGGGGATTGCAATGAAATTATTCTCTTCGCAATACACAAATAAAATGGGGCTGCCGTTTGTAGCCAGTGAATGGTATTGCCAGGAATGATAAAAATCGTAATCCTTAGCCAGATTAACATATTTAATCCATTCATCTTTCTGTTTTAATGTAAGTTGTAAAGTGGTTCCGGTAGCATTATTTTCAATCAGCATATCAATTAATTAAAGAAAACAAACAATTAATTACGAAGCAATTACGGGACTACGGTATAGTGGAAAAAAATCGACATTTGAAACAGGATCAAATGATCTTTCGTTTAGGAGGCTGTTATATAACTCGCTGTTGGCAATGTATCGCCAGCTATTAAATTCAAAACATAAATTAGAAAAACCCATTTTCCAGCCGAACAGGCTATCTTCTTTAAAGTTTACTCCGCCACCAAGATTAAAATACCTGTATCCGAGTTGTCTGCCGATTACAGTAATTTCGTCTGTTAATAGTTTTGCGGGCGATTCGAAGAGATAGGTTGTTCTGGTGGCCAGAAGATGTACCTGCATGATTTCATTTGTACAAACCACAATAGCACCCGAAATGGCGATGCCATCTTTATATACCAGAAACAGCTTTGCATCAAACTCATCGGATGAAAGTAGCGCTACAAAATAGGCGTTGTTAAAAAGATAGTAATCTTTGGCCCCTATACGCATCATATTTTCGGTGTAAATTTCCGAAAAGACAGCCGCATCATTTATGTCGGTTGATATCCTGACTTCATAATCACGCTTTCGTAATCGCCTTATTTTCTCTTTTACGCTTTTGCGATATCCTGCGCGTTGGCTTTCAATTGTTGTAGTTAAATCTATCGCTACAGTTCTTCCATTTGCATGCACACCAGAGAACTTCTCCATCAGCCTTTTTTGATCAAAGAATGGGTGTAGCCTTGAAAACACAGTTACATTCTGTCCTGTTTCTAAAAAACCAATAAAGGATGTTTTAAAACGTTCCATGAAATCATCATCCAGGAAGTTAAAATCCATGTTCGAAATCGGCCCGGTATAGCCGTAAACCGATGTAAAATCAAAAAATCCGGAACCGGGAATATTTCGTTTCAATAGCGGAAAAGCGATGTAGTTTTCATTTTCTTCATATACAAATAGTATGGGCAATCCGCTCTTATCTAAAGAGTGGTAATACCAGGTATGATAAAAATCGTAGTGCAAAGCACGCTTTACATAATCAGACCATTCTTGTTTATCGTGAATTGTAATAATCTTTCTCATTGGGAGGCTATTAATTTGGTGAAAATTAAGTTAACAGGTTAATTTAGAGCAAGTATAACAGAAGAGTTAATTACCATTTTTATAAAATCAGATTGCTGAGAAACGGTTTGAAAACCTACTTTTTTATAAATAGAATAGGCAGCTAGATTATCTGAATGTACTTCTAAAAATATATTTTTGAGGTTAAGGTTATAAAAGGCGTAGCGTAACAGTAGTAATGAAGCCTTGTAGCCTATACCTTTTCCCCAGTATTTTTTCTCACCAATAAACAGGTGAAACTCTGCGGTTTCGTTATCGATATCAAGCAGCTGAATATTACCTACATATTCGTTGGTATTTTTTATGCAGATGGCAAATCGCTTTTCATTGGCCAAATCCAATTTATTTAATAACCATTTTTTTTCAACTTCAGCTGTTATGGGATCCTTTATCACAAATTTTGTATACGACCATACTTCAGGATCATTCCTCCACTTGTAAGATATATCAGCATCTTTTAGTGCTAAGGGTCTTAAGTAAATTTCAGTGTTCATATGAGCGGTTTTAAAGCATTAACAATGATTTTCATATCCTCAAGATCATAACGATGATCGATAGGTAATGAAACTAGATTTTTAGCCAGGAAATATTCATAACTATCAACTGATGCCCATTCGAAAACATTTGGCCAGTAAGTTGCTACAAATATTTTTTTAAGGATAAGCTGTTGCTTTACAGCTGGATTCTCTAATAATAGCGGGTAAACCATTGGAACATCATCTGCCGAAAAACTGAACTTTAAAAGATTCTGATCCCTTAGACATTGATCCAAATACGCAAAGTTTTCTCTTCTGCGATCGGCACATTGTTCGTAATCTATACCGGCCAGTATGGTTTCTGTTAATACCGACATTTTTTTGATCTCGTTATTACGCAGCACATTATTGTTATTGATATAGTCTGCATAGCCCTCCTCGATATTGATATCGATACTCTTAATGAGGTGCGAGAAACGATCTATTGATTGATCTTGTGCTAATTTTGAGTCTAAAGTGGTCGATATATTGAGGTAAGCACCGTCAGGAACCCCAAAAAATTTACGGCACGAATAAAAGGTATCACAATTATCAATTGGTTTACAAAAAAAAGCCTGGGCGTTATCAATAATCAGGTTCTTGATTTCTTTGCTTAGCTTTTTAACGGTTTCAGTTTTAAGCCCAAAGTAATTGGTATATAGCAGGCAACTGTTCTCATCGATTTCAAAATTTATAATCGGATCTAAGTTTTGATCGATATGATAAAAACGATAATGAACGTTTAGTTTTTCAAGTGGCTCCAGTAAAACCTCGCAGGTAAAGTACGGAAGATATATTGTGGTATATTTTCTAACCCTTAATACATATTCCAGTGCATTTCTTGCCGTGTTTAGGGCAATTAAATCAGGATAATGTACTGTGTGTTGTGATAGTTGAAGTGCTATGTAACCACCAATAGTTTTGGCAGGAGGCGTTTGATTTTCCATAGTATAATCGTCTATCCCTGATCTGACTTGTACATCCTGCTTTCTACAGGCTTGTAATACTCTTGCAGGCTGGCAGGAACTCTGGCATTATACCCAATAATCTGCCTTAAATCGTTGTCTATTTTTTCTCCAAACTCATATCCTAAAAACCTTGGGTAATCGAATTGCTGTTTAATATATGGCTTGGTAAAACCCAGGGTTAAAGCTCTACGCTGTTTACGGGTAAAATTAATACCTCCTGCGTGCCAAATATTAGAATCGAACAGTATTATGCTCCCTTTTTTAGCGACAGCCTGTTCAGCAAAGGCTTTAAAATGTTTTTCTTCTGGTTTCATATCCAACTTGTGCGAACCAGATAAAAAATGAGTAGCACCATTAAATATGGTAAAATCATCGAGTACGATAATCATCTGGATCATTAGTTTAGACTCGCGGGAAAACGTACGTACATCGCGATGGATATTATGGATATAAGATTTACTCTTTTTGGTGCTACTTACCCCATTTATCCCGTTAAGAATATAATTTCCGCCCAAAAAATCGCGAATTTCCCTGTCACAGTACAACTTACTCAAAAGCTCTATGGCGAAATTATCGCGTTCCAGCAAATGATGTAGTGTGCCCTCCATATTTTCTTCAATTCCATTTAAAACCTGTATTTCTCTTCTTAAAAGATATGCAGTTTCGAATCCTGTGGTAATTTCTGAAATTAGTTTCTGATTGATTGCCTTTTCATAGACAACCCATCCGTACTCATCAATAGCACCCCTAAAATCGGATAGAGTGGCTAGTTTATAAATAAATGTATTCTTCACAATTCGTGGTTTTTGAGATGGTTAGTATTATTTGCTCGTGTTTGGTTTTACCTGTTTAGGTATAAAAAGTCAGTAGATTTAATGCGGATGGAATATTGAAAACTCCACAGTAAAAAGGAGCCGGAGTTTTTTAGTACAATAAACTCGAATTACACCTAAATTTAACTAAGTTTAAGCCTTAGTCATACTCAATTTATTACTCGGATTTTTATGGTCAAAAAGATTACAAAAATGATTAGCGTATTGTGGTACAATAATATTTTTTCAACGTTGTGGCATAATCTGATTTTAGGATATTTTCCGAATATTCGATTAATCGTTTATAAACGGACAAAAGTTTCCCTTCATCGAACTGCCAAATTAGCTATCAAAAACCGGGTCCAGGTGGGTTCTGCCTGGGAAGGTACTAATCATAGCTCTTCTACTTTAATGATTGCAGAAAACGGAAAAATGACCGTTCATGGTGACTTTGATTTTCATACCGGAGCCTATATAGCTGTAAACAAAAATGCAGTGTTAGAAATAGGCAGCGGTTACACAAATAACGATGTCGATATATCATGCTTCCTTTCTATCAAAATAGGAAACAATGTTGCCATCTCTAAGGGTGTAATTATCAGAGACTCTGATAATCACGAAATTGGCGAAGAGGGTAAGGATATTTGTAAACCTATCGAAATAGGCGATAACGTTTGGATCGGTTTGAGAGCAATTGTTCTTAAAGGTGTTAAAATAGGAAATGGTTCTATTATTGCAGCCGGATCATTAGTAAATAAAGATGTTCCGGCAAATTGTTTGGCTGCAGGAGTTCCTGCTAAAATAATTAAAGAAAATATCAGCTGGAAATAAGCACACAGCAAGATTTATGATGCCACCTGCATTATTCTCAACATTTCTGCGTTTACCAGGTTTACATCAAATTTTTGTTGGGCAAGGGTTCTTCCGTTGCGGCCATTTAAAATAATATCCATGGTATTGCAAAGGTAATGCTTCATTGAATTAGCTAAGGCCGAGATATCTTTAACAGGAATAAGAAAGCCGTTTTTGCCACTAGGTAAATCCGTTACCGTTTCTCTGCAACCTGTCGAATTGCAGGTGATTATAGGTCTACCCATTGCCATTCCTTCTAATAAACATCTTGGTACTCCTTCTCCATAGTATGAGGGTAAAACTACTACTGAAGACTCCTTTATGTAAGATTTAACATCGTTTACTTCTCCAATATATTCTACAATATCACCTGTTTTAATTTTCTGGTATAATTCCTCTCCAATGGCATCTATATTATCATCATACGACCCGATGAGCTTAAATTTAGCATCCGGAAAATTTTGTTTAACTAATTTTGCAGCTTCATAATACTCTTTAATGCCTTTTGCATTGATTAATCTGGAAATCATTAAAAAACTAATATGTTCAGTTTCTGGTTCAGAATACACATAATCTGTTAAATCTACCCCAGAGCCATTTACCACGTGTACTTTATGCTTTAAATTAATGATTTTCTCTACCAATAGTTTTTTGCAATCATCCGGATTTTGAAAAATTATATCCACTCTTTTGTTAGCTGCTAAACTAAACTTCAATAACATTTTGGTAATCTTGCTAACTAAATTTTTCTTCGTTTGCGAATCGGTAAAATTATATCCCAAACCAGTTAACATAGGTGTTATGCGTTTAACGCTACATAATTTAGAAATTAGGGTTCCATATATTATCGGTTTAAAAGTATAAGGAAAAAATACATCCGGTTTAACTGCCCTAATTAGTTTATATAAGCCGGCGATATATTTAAGATCAGATAGAACCGAAACATTACTTCCCTTTAAATCATTTTCATGAACAACAACGTTTAACTTTTTTAACGTATCGGCAACAGATTGCTGAAGAATTTTTGGGGTAAAAACATGAACCTGATTACATTTTACCAATTCCTCTATTAATTTACCTCTAAAACCCAATAAGGTATGGGAAGAATCGCAAGCTATTAAAACTTTTTCCATCGTATTAAATATTATCCATCAATAAAAATGTTAAAGAACAAAGCCACCTATTGCTAGGTGGCTTTACTATTAGGTTAAGAAATATTTTCTTAATTATCTTGGTCCTGCTCCTTTTGTAACAATCGCAGGAACATCTTGTGCTGCATTTAATGCCGCTTTATATTCGTAATTTGGTGCCCAACTGCCTGCTGGAGTGGTGATGTTATTGGCTTCACAATTAACATACACATTTGTATTTGCTCCTGTAATGTAACCCGGAGGATCTCCTGCTAAATCTGTAGAGATAGGCATTTTACAATTTGAAAAATAATCATTATCGGTACGCACATTTCCGCCTGCACGGGCTCCTACTGAATAACCATTATTATTTAAATGATAGTTATTGAACATGTGTACGCTTCCGTAGTTCATTGTTGGTTCGCGCTCTGAAATATTGTACCAATAATTGTGGTGTAATGTTACGTGCAATCTACCTACGTCAGTTCCTTCAGATTTAGAATTTATACCTGAACTAATTAACACTGATAAAACCTGATCGTGAAATTTGTTCCATGATATGGTTACATAATCAGAACCTCTGGCAACAATAACATCTTTACTGTAATAATCATATCCGTGATCACGGTCTACTGAAAACTCGCAATGATCTATCCATACGTGGTGAGCGCCTTCAGAAATGGTAACTCCACCGTAGGTGATATAATTGCTCATTTTAAGATTTTGAATAATAACATTACTCACACCTGAACCTAAAAGCTGAAATGATGCACCTTCAACCGACGCTCCTGATAAACCAATAATTGATTTGTTCGACTTTACGTAAATTGGATCAACACCAGCTCCTTTTATTGCCCCTGAAATGTAGACAATTTTTGGATTGTTATCACCCTCAAGTGCACTTTTAAGCGCTGATAATGAACTTACTGTAACTGTAGAACCTCCCTGACCACCTGTGGTTACACCATTTACGGTAGCATAGCCTAAAATTAACTGGCTCGCATCCGTAGATCCGGGATTAGTTATTGGTGCCGTGTTATCAGGTGTAGTGATTGAGGTATTTCCGCTAACAGAATAGGTATATTTTCTACCATTAGTTAAGGGATTAGAGTTATCGGAGGCCGAAAAATATAAATAACCCATCCAATGGCTAAAACGCCCCTTACCAACATTTCTAATATCATCGTGTAGCGAATGGGCCGGACCGATTTCAACACCATTTTCGTATACTTTTAAAATTGATGCCGAAGGTTGGTTTCCAGAATCACTTGTTATACTCGGATCAATTGGAACTCTGTAAGCAAAACCTGAATCTTTTTTGCCTGTAGTTAGGTCTATTCTAGTTAGGCCGGTAATCCCTTTACCAACCGCACTTATTGAATTAGTATCACTTATAGCTTCAGTATTGTCGAGAGGCGTTAACGAATCACTCCCATCTTTTTTACAATTACTGAAACCAATAATTATTGTTATTAATAAACTGGGTAAAATCACTTTGTTAAATAATCTTTTTTTAGACTGCATATTTGAATTTTGTTTTAATTTACCCCTCTAACGCTAAACGTGTAAGTTGTATATTTTCAAAAAATGCAGTAAGTCAGTCATTTAGGTATTTTTTTCAAGAAAAAAAAATACGATTATTCTTTGATCATCAGTCAGTTAAGTTTTTTGGATTATTCGTTTTTTTTAAAAATTTATAAAGTTTTACTTTTTTACTATATGACACTAATATGACAATCAGTTTCGATTTTCACACTTTTTAAGTCGGTGTTTACACTTTTTCCGTAGTAGTTGTGAAACCAATTCACAAAATTGTAAACCCCTTTCTTTACAGAAATCTCTGGTTCATAACGTAAGTTATTTTTTAATGGATCGATATCTGCGGAGGTTGAACTTACATCTCCATCTTGCATGGGCAGCAAGTTTTTTATTGCCTTAATTCCTGTGTGTATTTCAATTTCGTTTATAAAATCCAGCAAACTTACTGGTTCACCTCTTCCGATATTATAAACTGCATAAGGCGCGCTTGAGCTGGCAGGATCCGGGCTTTGATCGTTCCAGTTTGGATTTGTTTTTGCCGGATTATCAATAACACGTACAATACCTTCAACAATATCATCTACATAGGTAAAGTCACGTTTCATATCTCCGTTATTAAAAACTTCAATTGGTTTTCCCTCCAAAATGGCTTTTGTAAACATAAACAATGCCATATCGGGGCGTCCCCATGGTCCGTAAACGGTAAAAAACCTCAAGCCAGTTGTAGGTAAATCAAATAAAGAACTGTAAGCATGTGCCATTAATTCGTTACTTTTTTTAGATGCAGCATACAGCGACATTGGATGGTTTACACTATCATGGGTACTGAAAGGCATTTTTTTATTCATTCCATACACACTCGATGAACTTGCATAAAGTAAGTGGCCAATTTTAAAATTCCTGCAGCATTCCAATACATTTAAAAAACCTTTAATATTGGTATCAATATATGCTGAAGGATTAGTGATGCTATAGCGAACGCCAGCTTGTGCAGCCAGATTGCATACCGCATCGAATTGGAACGTTTCAAAACAAGCGTTTAATTTTTCGTTATCGCATATATCCAGTTTTACAAAAGTGTAATTTGGAAATCTTGCACTTGTTTGCGGGGTACCATATTTTAAGGTACTAACATCTATGCCTGTTTCGAGTAGTCTGTCATGCTTTAGATTCACATCATAATAATCGTTGATATTGTCTATACCAACAACGGTGTCTCCTCGTTCTAACAAGCGTTTGGCCAAATGAAAGCCGATGAATCCGGCGGTACCAGTAATTAAAATTTTCATAACAGATTATGGTTTAGTTTATTTTTATAGAAAAATTTTTGACGTAGAAAGTGGGGCCAGATGGTCTTTTGCAACCTGGCATTTATTAAAACCCTAAACTTCAGTTATATGGCCTGAAGAAGGGATTGTGCAAATATTTTTGGACTTCTCTGGTCTAAATAAGCCATAACGGCCTCGCCAGGAGCTGAATTTGAATCAGCTATTGTATTTAGCATTGCATTAGCCAATGCATCAACATTTTCAATCGCCACTTTTGAAATATCCGGAATGGCATCAATTCCGCCAGCACAAAGCGTGGTTACGATTGCTTTATTTAAAGCCATCATTTCTAATAGCGTATTGGGAAAACCTTCTTTTATAGAGGACACTACACAAAGTTTTGCCACGCTGTAGTATGGCATTGGATTAGCCACATGGCCTTTAAAAATGACTGAGTTTGTTAAGTTAAGTTCCTTTACCAGTTCCAGCAAGTTATCGAGTTCTTTGCCTTCACCTAAAATTAATAGTTTAAGCTGTGGGTGATGCTGATGAACAATACTGAAAGCCTTAATTAGAATGTTAAAACCTTTTTCGGGGATCAGCCTGCCGGCAGCACATATAAACTGCAGCTCATTTTCCTCAAATGTTAAAGTTTTTTTGGCTTGCTCAAATAAGGTTGGCAGATCGACTGGATTAGCTTGAACAAGCGTTTTGCTTTCATTGATAAAACGATTATGCTCCAAAAGCTGTTCTTTCATCAATTCAGTCTGGCAAATCACCAAATCAACACCCGGATACCCCAGCTTATAAATTAAACTATATACATATTTTTTTAATCCCGAAAACCGGGTAAATACTGAGGTACATTCTCTTACAATTAATTTTGACCGCAACCATCCAATCCGCTTAAAGAAGCCCAAATAGGCGTTTAAGTAAGGATGCGTACTCATTACTACTTCATCCTGCTTAAATGCCCTGATTAAAACAATGAGTTTTAAAAGGCCAAAGGCGATGCTGGTATTGGATAAAAACCTGGAACCTATATTGGAAGGGATCACTAACCGGGATCCATTATTTCTTTTCAAGAAAATCAATTCCCCATTAATTGCAACTGCCATTTTTAACAGCACTTGTTCTGCCCCATTTGGTTCGTCAGTTAAAGAGATAACCTGAAATTGCCTATGATTAGTGTTCATATACTATTTGTAAACTTATCCAACTTTAACTTTTCGTGCCAGTTTTTTAAAAGGTGTAGTAATATTAAACACCCTTCGCTTTCCATCCACTACAATTTTATCCTTTGCAAAACTTATTTGGTGTATACCCATTTTATATTTTTCGTCGGGCAAAATTTCAAAAACTGTTTCTGTTTGATATTGGCTTTCGGTTAAACTTATCACCTTGTTCATTTGTATGGAACCGCCATAACGGGTTGATGAATTTTGCGTTGGCCTATATATAACCCCGTCAATACAAAACAAACTACCAGCACCTCTGCAAGCCTCGTTCTCAACAGGTATGGGGTTAAGTTCATGCGGCAGATAATCTCCATCAATGTGGTTAGCATAGTAAATATATACTTGATTACTGATGCCTGATACGCTGGTAAACAGCCAATATTTACCGGAGTGGAAAATAATTGAGGAATCTACGAATTGCTTCCCCTCAACCAGGATTTTTTGCTTTTTTAGCTTCGCAGGATTATTATCATCTACCTTGTAAAGACCTATTTCAAGTGATTCAGAAGTTTCGGGGATACAAAATAAATCCTGATCGTTGTGTATGAGATATGGGTATGACAGATGAATCTTTGAAGGGGTAATGCCACTGATATTTTTTTTGGTTTTAAAATCAAAATTCTCCATCATCATGATTTTCCCTTTCCCCTCCCAAAAATTTAGCTCTTCATAATAAATTTTGATCTTATTCTTATCCTTTACAATGAAGGGATCGGCGGCGTAATCTACATTATCTTCTTTTAACCAATTTACTGCCGAAAGTTTTTTGTTCGCCACCAGATCTTCTATCGATTGATCAACAACACCAATATTCCACTTGTCTATTGCAAAGCACTTTACAAATAAACCATATATGCTGAGTACCATGAGCGTAATCGATTTTATAATAATTTAGATAACCAAACCAATAAATACGGCGTGTAATCATTCTCCTTTTTCAACTGACCGCCAAAGCTGCTTTTAAACTGGTTGATATTAGCCAGAGCTTGATCTTGTACGTCAGTAGCATAACCACCTAAATCGTATGTTGCAAAACCCATTTCTTTAAAATATTGGATATCGGTAAAATGGAGGAGTCGGTTTGCCCTGCCAATTACTGCCCTAATATTGGCGCCGTCTTCATTTCTAAATAACGATGATGAATGCAGCAAGCGGGCGCGTTTCGAATGCTCATCAATTACATAACTATGCATTACAATATCAACATTATCATAAGAAGCTTTAGTAATGAGCAAATTAGAATTGTAACTTTTTAAATTTTGATATTTTAATTTGGGAAGCTTTTTAGTTTCGGAAAACTTATTGTAAAAATGAAGGAATGCCCCGATATCTTCACCAACTGATGTTGTTACCCCATCCTTTATTGCTCTTCTAATTTCATAATTGGTATTTTTATCAAAAGCATTTTGGATATCAGAAATATTCTCGGTCAGATCGATAATTTTGGTATGAAATAACTCTTTTTTAAACCCAAATAAAGGTTTGTGATAATGACTTTGTTTGTAAATTGTAGTTAAACAGTCCCAGGGCGTAGGTTTGTCACTGTACCAGATTACTTTACGGCTTAAAAAGGGTAATACCTTTAATTTAATACTTAGCATATATATTTAAGATTAGTATAGTGATCAGGCTAAGGCTAACTGGCTTTTCAAACTATTTTTTTGCCCTTTTAACCATTGTGAAAGCACCAATAATTTCCAGATTTGTGCAGATCGATTCCATTTTCCGGTTAAATGTTCTCTAATTATTTCTTGTGTTTTCAGTACATTAATACCAGGAATATTTTTGAGATCGTTTTCAGAAAGATTGTCCATCAGGTAATCTTTTAATTCGCTTCTAAACCAGGCGGCCAGCGGCATGGTGAAACCAGCTTTTGGCCTGTCAAAAAAGTGTTTCGGCACATGTTGATACAACAAGTCTTTCAAAATTCGTTTCTGAACACCATTATTATACTTAAAGCTTGTGGGTAATGTGCGCGAAAATTCAATCACGCGATAGTCCATTAACGGAGAACGCGACTCCAGCGAAAAAGCCATCGAAGACCTGTCGACCTTAGTATTTATATCACCATTTAAATAGGTTTTAATATCAAAATCAGAAACCCGCTCTAACAAAGGTTTATGTGGGTTATTTAGAATCTGCATCATGCCTTCGTCTAATTTCAAATTCCTTTCTAATAACCATGAATTCTCTAAAGTACCCAGCATATTAGTATATAAATTCTCGATTTTATCGATCGAAATACCCATCGCAATCAGTTTGTGCCGATATTTTGGTGATAAATGAACCAGTGATGCAATCGCTTTCCGTACTCCTAACGGAAGATTGAATAAAAAATTCACATCATTTATCCATCTGTAGCGATGATACCCTAAGAAACCTTCATCGCCGGCATCGCCGCTTAAAGCTACAGTAACATGTTTTTTCGTGTATTTACACAATACCAAAGAAGGGATTGCACTCGAATCAGCAAAAGGTTCGTCATAATACCTAGATATATTTTCTATCAGGTCTATCCCTTCGTTGTAGTTACAGGATATGGTGTGATGATCTGTGCCTAAATGTCGGGCTACTTTTTCGGCATATAGACTTTCGTCAAAGCCTGATTCGTTAAACTTTATAGAAAATGTTTTAACCCTATCTACTTGTTTTACAGCTAATGCAGCTATCAATGACGAATCTATACCACCAGACAAGAACACCCCCAGCGGCACATCAGCAAACAATCTTATTTTTACGGCATCATTTAACAAATCAGACAATTGGTGTTTCGCATCCTCATAAGTACCGGTAAAACTATTACCTGCCGAATAATCTAAATCCCAATATCTCGAAATTGCTAATTTTCCGCTGTGCATATCGAATTTAAAACTGCAACCCGCTTCAAGTTTTTTAACCTCTTTGTAAATTGATTTGGGCTCTGGAATATAGCTCCACATCAAAAAGTCGTGTATTGCGGTTTCATCTGTTGATAAATCCCTGCCGATATTTATTTGACTTACCTGGCTGGCAAATTCAAAAGATTGACCTGAATGGCAATAATAAAATGGCTTTTTCCCTAAGCGGTCTCTGGCGCCAAATAACTCTTTGGTTATTGAATTGTAGATAACAAAAGCAAACATGCCATTAAAATGCTTAACACAATCAGCTCCGTAAGCCAGGTATGCTGCGCAAATAACTTCAGTATCTGATGTTGTATTAAATTCATAATTCTTTCCGGCCAGTGCTTGTTTAATCTCTTTATAGTTGAAAATTTCGCCGTTAAAAACAATTCTTAGATGCTGATAGGTAAAAGGCTGATTTGACCGGGGATCGAGATCTATAATCGATAACCTGTTGTGACCTAAAGTAATACCATCATAATGTCTGAAGGCAGAAAAATCTGGTCCGCGGAAACTTACCCGATCCAGCTTTTGAGTAATTACCTCATCCGGATACCTGAATGTTGACCCATAAATTCCACACATAATTAATGTTTTATAAGTTCTAGTTTATTGTAATAGGCAGCAGCATATTTTGTTGCCGAAATGCTGATATGGTATTTTGATTTAAAATCGTTTAGGCTATTTTCTTTGATTAACGCTTTATTCTTAAAAAACATCGATGTTTTCAATGCTTCATAATAAGATTTAACCGTATTGTCTACGCTCAAAAAGCCGTTAACTCCATGTTCAATCATGTTCCTAATGCCACCAACCGGAGTACAAACTGAGGCGCAGCCAACAGATAAAGCTTCGATCAATGAGATTGGCATACCTTCGAAATCACTCGATAGGCAAAAAGCATCAGCCACACTCAAATAATCTCCGATATTATCTTTTGCACCTAAAAAAGCGATGAATTTATCGTTATCAATCATTTTTTGTAATGTATGATATAATGCTTCATTTTGCACTTCACCAATGATCAGTAGTTTACACTTTTGTTCTTCTGTTTGATTAAAGTATTGAACCGATTCGATTAATAGTTGCTGATTTTTTTCACTTGAAATTCTGCCAACATGAACCAGGAGAAATGCACTTGACTGAGACTTGTATTCAGAAACAAGCGCATGGTAATTACCTGTAGTTTTTAAGCCATTGCGCCCGTTTTCTATGATGATGTCGTTATTGAGCTGGTAATAATCTTTAAAAGTTTGACTTCCATTTTTTGAAATGGTAACCGGAACAACCCAGTTATTTTTATATAAAACCTTTCTGATGTTTTTTACTGTACTATTTGTACACTCTGTATTTGCTGTTGAGTGGATAGTATGAAAGAACTTAGTAACATGATTAAGTATCCGATACGGTATCGCATATTCGAACGAATTAGTATGTGTACTCACTATATGGGGTTTAACCGCATTTAACCATCTGGTAAGTTTTAAAATAACCGCGAAGCTAAAACCAGGTTTTTTGTTAAATGAATAATAATGAACCCGGTCACTAACATCGTTTATAAATGAATTGGAATCTTCGTTTTCGGCAAGTGATAATAAATGAACTTCATTTTTATCGTTTTTAGCCAGCTCATTACATAAATCAACTACAAAGCGCTCGGCGCCACCTTTTCCCAATGAAGCAATAATGTGTACAATTTTAATTTTATTCATGATGATAGAGAGCAACTGAAGGTTAACACCACAACTTAAGTATTAGCCTTAAATTTTAAACTTCCTTAAATTTAAGGCACATTTTAACAAGACTGGATGGCAGCATGTATATGGCTTTTAAGAGTATATATTTCGGATAACTTGTAAATGAATTAGTTTCTCTTATTGCTTTGTTGATGTAGGAATAAGGTAATTTTTTATCAGAATTACGTAAATAGGAAGCATTACCCAAACTTCTCCAATAATCTGCCATAAAGTGAGGTTTTGTGGCTAGCTTAGAATTGGTTAAGTATGCTTTAACATGTTCTAATTCTTTATCAACCTCTTCAGTACTCTTATTTTCAGCATAACTCATTCTTAGTATTTTATTAAACATGAGTTTAGCATTGTTTCGCTTAACAGAACCATTTGGCCCAACTCGGTAATAATACAATAGCTCTTTTACTACATGCATTTTAGCATTTTTACTAATCATCCGGAGCCATAATTCCCCATCCTGTACATAATAAAATCTAACATCGTACAATCCTACTTCCAGCAGTTTCTCTTTTTTAACAAAAGCACTTCCGTGAGGAAAGATTGCCTGATGTTTTAACAAACTATCTTTATGATCTTTACAGGCTGAAAAACTGGCATCCTGATATACCACATTACCGAGCAAATCAATTACATAACAATCAGAGCCAATCGCATCTGCCCAATCATTTTCTTTAGCAAATTTTAATTGTACTTCTAATCTGTTCGGAGCAGAATAGTCATCGGCATCTTGCCGGGCAATGTATTTACCTTTTGCCAGCAATATGCCTTTGTTTAAAGATTTAGGCAGGCCCAGGTTTTTTCCATTTTCAATAAATACGATTCTGCTATCTGCCTCTGCAAATCGCTTACAGATCGCTATAGATTGATCCGTTGAGCCATCATCGATAATTATAAATTCAAAATCTTTATACGTTTGTGCTAAAATTGAGTTAATCGCCTGATCAAGATATTGATCAGAATTATAAACCGACATTAAAACTGTAACTTCCATAATTTGATTGATTTACGTTAATTAACGTTTGCACTTAAAAACCGACTATAAAAATTCACCTCAGTAATAATGTTTTTAGCGATATCGAAATTTGCTTTAGACCAGTTTAAGGCGTTTTTACCAAGCATTTCTATCTTCGCATCATCTTGTAATAAGTTGCTGATTTCATGCCCGATGGTATCCAGATTTTCTTGATTTGGCGCATCGACCATTAAACCATTTATATTATGCGTTATACATTCTCTTATTCCGGGCGCGTTAGCCCCAATACTTGGGATACCACAAGACATGGCTTCCAGTAAAGCTTTCGGATTTCCTTCAAATACGGATAATATGATGGCACATTTTGCCTGATTGTAATATTTGGGCAAATCGATATTTTCTACTCTTTCTTTCCAATCGATTGATTTACCACCATTTGTAGCCTCTTCAACAAAACTTCTTAAAGCACCATTGCCTATTATTAGCATTTTGAGGTTAGATTTTTTTACAATCTGCACAATAGCTTCTATGTTTTTTACTTTATCCAGGCGGCCTACAAATATTAAATCGTAAGTTTTGGGTAATGGCATGGGTTTAAAAACGCCCAGGTTTATGTTATTACTCATACACAATATCTTTTTAGGTGTGATATTGTAGTTATTAATAATGTAACTGCAAGCTTCTGATGAAGTAGTTAAGATAAGATTGCATAAATGAAAGGCAATCCGTTCTTTAATCCTGGTAAGCCACGGTAGTTCTTTAAAATGGGCAATGTAATAACCCATTCTTATAATTAATGGAATATTAAAAAAGAATTTCAGCCATAAACCCATCCATGAAGCCGGAAACTGGTTCGTTTTGGATAAGATAACTTTTTTAAAATCATTACGATAGATAAACAAAGAGATTAGGTTGTAAATCAAATTCTGACAAGTAAAAGGAATGTTTTTAGGTATCCAGTATGGCATTTCCAAGACCTTAAACCCATCATATTTCTCTACATACTGCTTATCATTACGTCCGTAGCTATAAATAATCAACTTGACGTTTAACTTTAAACATAACCTTTCATAATAATCAAGTTCGCGAGATAGTTGTCCCTGATTGTTCCAGATCTCTAAACTTATATTAGGTGTCATTAACAATAACAAAATATTTTTCATAAAACACATGAGGTGGTTAACAGATATATGGATATTAGGTTATGTTTTAATTCGAAATCATTCGTCTTATAGTGAGGAAAATAATTTTGAGATCAACTGATACATCATGATTGGTAATGTACCTAAGGTTATACTTGATTTTTGCCGGAATAATCCGTTGAACATAATAATTTTCAGGATCTTCAGCGTTCGCCAAAAGCTCATTTTCGTTAAAAAATTCAACTGAGGCGTAATCGGTTATGCCTGGTTTTACCGACAGCACAAAACGTTGGTTATCAGTATACATATCAACATATTTTCTCACTTCCGGACGAGGCCCCACTAAGCTCATCTCACCGCTTAAAACGTTAATTAACTGCGGTAGTTCATCCAGTTTATACTTTCTAAGCCAATGCCCTATTTTTGTAATTCGGCTATCGTTGTTACCAATAGTTAAAAGGCTACCCGTTTTTGTGCTGTAATACATGGTCCTGAATTTTAGCAGCTTAAAATCACGCATATTTCTTCCTACCCTATTTTGCTGAAAAAATACAGGCCCCTTGCTATCCAAAGCAACTAATATCATGATCAGAATAAGCAAGGGTAGTAATATGATTAACCCCATTCCTGATCCAACTATATCCATAATTCTTTTTGCGTCGATTTTCATACCGCTACAGTGGTTAAAATTTCAGATTGAAGTGAACTATCCCTTGAAATAAATTGAATATTTACAGCGCTAATTAACGAAGTGATGATAAAATTAATTTCTTCTGCAGTTAGCTGAGGATAGATGGGAAGGGATATTTCTGTTGCGTAATTACGATATGCAACAGGATAATTTTTTATATCGTAACCTAAATTTTTAAACACAGTGAGCATTGGCATGGGGATGAAATGCACATTTATCGCTATGCCAAGCAAAGCCATATCATCTATTATTTTATCCCTTTGCTCTTCTGTTAATCCTTTAACGCGAACAGGAAACAAGTGATAACAAGATTCGCGGTTTTCGTCAATTAAAGGCGGGGCAATAAACCAGGGCTGACCTTTTAATCCTTTTACGTAAAGTTCAGCGATCGTTTTCCTGGCGGGCAAAATGGTTTGCCAATATTTTCTAATTTGTGCCAGGCCAATCGCTGCACAGATATCAGGCATGTTTATTTTCATTCCCGGAAAAGCAACATCGTAACGCCACCCTCCTCCTTTTGATTTCGCTAATGCATCTTTGTTTTGCCCGTTTAGCGTAAACATTTTCAGATAACTATACTCTTGTTGCGGTACAAACTGTTTTGGCAGGTTTAAACAAATGCAACCACCTTCAGCAGTGGTTATATTTTTTACAGCATGAAACGAAAATATTGTAACATCACTTTTTTTAGCAGCTTGCTGGCCATCGTATCTGCTACCGATAGAATGTGCGGCATCAGAAATTAATAAAATCCTGCCTAATTTTGTCTGATTCTCGCTATTTGGGATAAATTTTCTGGTAACCGAGGGGGCTTTAAGAATAGCTTTTAAGGAATTGTAATTACAGGGCCAACCTGCAAAATCTACCGCAATTACGGCTTTGGTTTTCGGTGTAATCGCTTTCCTAACCTCCTCAGGATCCATGTTGAAATCATCCAAAACATCGACCATTACAGGTGTGGCACCACAATGCAATACACTTAAGGCAGTTGCACAATAGGTATAAGCTGGCACAATTACTTCGTCGCCGGGTCCAACACCGAACCACTTTAACATTAACATGGCTCCCGATGTCCATGAGTTTACACAAACTGCGGCATCACATCCTGTCAGTGTTAAAATTTCTTCTTCAAAGTCCCTTACCTTGGGGCCAGTCGTGATCCATTTGTTATTAAGTGTATCCAATACTTGATCGATAACTGATTGATCGATATACGGTGGTGAAAATGGAATATTCATAGCGCTTATATAGTTTTTTTGGTTTAAAATGTTGATGACAGGAAAAATTAATCAACAAGTAATTGGGGACGACAGGGTAATAAAAACGGGAAAGCGAAAAGGAATTAGGATACTTTTAGCGTATCCTGTTTCTTCGATTTGAGATTGTACAAATGCAGTACACTAAAGTATAAAAACAAGGTAGGGCCACATCCGCTACCTAAAAGCCATTCGTTATGAAATAAGGCATTGATTGAGATTGCCAAAAATGAAAAGCAAAGGCAAACCAGCAGCGCGTAATCTTTATCCTTCAGGTGGAATAGCGCAATCCATGTAATTTTAATAATCTTTCGGTAGATAACGAAGAGCAGCCCTCCTCCTAAAACCAAACCTAAATAGGTTATGAACATTAAATAGGAGTTGTGAGACGTAACCAAACCAGCCTGGCCTATTCTGAAAACCGGATTACGCCCGGCAACATCCTCCCAGGTTTTATCGGCAAAGATTAAACCGTAAGGGTTAGCTACAAGTATTTTGATGTTTTCGCCCATCAAATCACCTCTATCTCCGTCTGATGACCTTTCGTTTTTTGAAAGAATATTCTCTTTTCTTCCGGAGGATAGATCATCTATTGTTGATCTGAAACTAAAGGCAACAATTGCAAGAAACCCGAAGATAAAAACAACTTTATGTTTAAAATATAACAGCCAAAAAAGGATAACCGAGGCGCCAACTGCAACTACTGCTGATCGATTCATACCGTATAAAATGATATAGGCACTCAGCCCAAGGGCCAACAAGCCTATAGCTAGCTTTTGTTTGTAAACAGTTACAGCAATAATTGCAAAGCTACATAATGCGGCAATCTGGTATCCAAATGAAAATACATTAGTTGAAATACCCGATGGTGACTGGACTATAAATTCGCCACCTTTTAACAAACTGCGCAAGCTGTCTCCCTGTGAAGGCATGTAGTGATTAAGTACCATCACCAGAGATGAAAAGGCAAGCAGAGCGTAGAAAATTACAATCGATTGGTTAAAACGATGATAATCTGAAGCAATTACGTAGTTAAAGTACAGTGCGCAAACAGCAACAACAACAATTACAACTGAAAAGTACTTAACATCCTTATAGCCTAAAACATATAAAAAAAATGCAGCTATAAAAAGTACAATTATTTCTGTTTTATAAACGAATACCTCTTCTAAAGGCTTTGCCGTTAAAAAAAGCAGCGGTAAACCAAACAAAAGTGGGTTTGGCAGTAGTTTTATCATAAATATATTGAATGTTAAGGTATACAAATACAAAAACATCAATAGTAAAATTGCTACTTTCGGAATCATTGTAGTAAGCTAAATTTTTGAAAAACAATTAAAGTAGTTGGCTGATGGTATTATAGGCGCTCTTAATTTTGAAATCTCTTACCTCGAATAAGAAATATTTCCTTAAATAGATTTTGAGCAGCCCCTTTTTTTGGTTTGATGAGTATTTGAAAGTTTCAAGAAGTATATTAAAATCGCTTATCATTTTTCGTTTTCTGATCTTCGGATCGATCATACTCCAGATCCCACCAGGATGGATTCTGTAACAACTCATTATTTCGGGCCATACGTAAAGTTTGCGGCCACTGGTTGAAGTGATATAAAGCTTTAAAAAATTGTCTATCGCAATTACTTTATCAAGCGACTGAGTAATGCCAAATTTTTTAAATTCATCTGTTGCCCTGAAAACTAGCGACGAGGTGCGCGTTTCTTCTTTTTTTCCAATCAAAAAATCATCGAACGTATATTCTAATGGAATAATATTCGTTGCCACATAACAGGTTTCATCCTTATCATCTATTACCCTTGAGTAATGACTGCAGGCAACGAAATCTTGATTATCCCTTAAAAAATCTACCTGTTTTTGAAGTTTAGAAGCATCTGTCCAATAGTCATCACCATCGCAAAAAGCCAAATATTTACCTTTAGCATTTTTCAGTACATTGAGCAGGTTTTTTACGCCACCAGCATTTTTTTCGCCCGACAATATTTTGATTAAATCAGGATGCTTGTTTTGATAGCTTTGAATAATTTGCCTGGTATTATCAGTAGAATAATCCTCACCTATTAAAATTTCAATTTGAAAATCGGTTTTTTGCAACAAGAATCCTTCAATAGCCTGTGCTATATATTTTTCCTGGTTATAAGTTATACAACAAACGCTTACCGTTATTTCGTTATTCAAACTTTCCATTATAATTAGTTAGGTCTTGTGCCGTTGATAGATTGTTCTAATTGCCTGGTAATTAACATCCCGTAATTTTCAACAGGTTGCTCGTTTCTTTGAGGCACCACTTTAGGTGCTTTGAAGTAGTTTTGCGTCCTTAACATCGTTCTACAGATAAAATCTATATCTGAATTGGTAAGTTTGTGATAGAGTGGCAAGCAGACTACTCTTTTTACCACCGAGTCGCACACGGGCATGTCTACATTATTTACATAAGGCAGTCCAGACAATGAAGGGTAAAAGTATCTGCGACAATAGATTTTATTTAACTCTAATTTTTCAAGACAGGCATGCATTAATTCCTCACTATCGAAAATGATGGGCAAATAGGCAAAGTTATAGCTACTTTCATTATTAATTTTTTGAAAGGTACATTGCAAATTTGTTAAGCGATTTAGGTAGTGTAACGATAACGACTTTCTTCTTTCCAATATTTCGTCTACACACTCCAAATTGCACAAGCCCATAGCGGCGTGCACTTCACTATTTTTACCGTTTATTCCGGCACAAGAGTAGGCATCGATACCACTAATACCAAAGTTCCGGATTGCTGCCATTTTCTTTAAAAGATCAGCGTCTCTGGTGAATACGGCGCCACCCTCTATGGTATGAAAGAGTTTGGTTGCATGAAAGCTTGTTATGCTGATGTCGCCATATTCAAAAACAGATTTGTTTTTATATTTTGTACCAAAGCAATGTGCCGCATCATAAATAACTTTTAAAGAGTACTTGTCTGCAATAGCCTGAATCGCATCGATATCACACGGATTTCCATAAACATGTGTTGCTAAAATAGCTGAGGTCCTCGGCGTTATTGCTGCTTCTATCTGATCAGGGTTAATATTAAAAGTTTCCGAATCAATATCGACATATACCGGTGTACACCCCTGCCAAATAATGGTGTTTGTTGTAGCTACAAAAGAAAATGGTGTTGTAATAATTTCACCCTCCAGCTCAAGTGCCTTAATTGCAATTTGCAAAGCTATTGTACCATTAGAAAGGTACAACAAATGATCTAAACCGAGGTAATCTTTCAATTTCAACTCTAGATCATTAACTAGCGGACCATTGTTGGTTAGCCATTCTCTATCCCAAATACTATTAACATAGCTAAGGAAATTCTCTTGTTTAGGGAGAAAAGGTTTAGTTACTGGTATCATCTTTTGAAAATTAAGTTTGTGAAATCTGTTATCGCATTCATCTTTATTAAATAGCTCACCCCCAGATAGACTATGAAATAAAAACCGCTTATGATTAATATTTCAAGTGGAGTTATTAAATTGAACTGTTTTGTTAAAAACACATCTAGCGCGTAGCTAAAGGCACCAACTATTATTGAAAGTAAAATGGTTGGTAAAAAATCAAGAACCTGTTCTTTAAAATGGTAATTGATTAGCTTGCCACTATAAATCGTATTGAGGTAATAGCTGAAAAAATTGAAAAATAATTGAAAATAAAGCAGGCCATATATACCAAAAGACAGCACTCCGAAAATGCCGAGCACACTGAGTGATTTTTTGATAAACTCTACACGTAAAAGCGAATCACTACGCCCTTTTACCTTTAAAATATTTAGGTTAAAAGACTGTATTGGGTAAATAATGCCCGATATGCATAAGATTTGAAAATATGGAACTGCGGGCAACCATTTTTCGGTTAAAACAAATCGAAAAAGAGGTTCAGCAATTACGCATAGCAAAATTAAGATCGGAGCAATCCAAAAAACAAGTTGTTGTATAAGCCTTTTATTTACTGCCTTGAGTTTATGGTCATCATCCGCAATCTTTGAAAACATTGGATAAGTAACGGTATTAACGGTTGATGATATAATGCCAATGGGCAACTGGCTCATTGAATCTGCACGCGAATAAAAACCAAGTTGTGTTGCAGAATAATATTTCCCAATAATTAAGGTGTAAATATTTTGGTAAACTGTATTTAACAACCCCGAAAGGGTCATCTTGTATCCAAAATGAAAGTGTTTTTTAAAACTGCTGTAATCAAATACAAATATTGGTCGCCAGGCTGAATAAACCCAATGCAGTATGGTGGATAAAAGCGAGGTCATTAAATTCATCCATACCAGGCTCCAAACGCCGTAACCCATTTTTGCTAAAACAATCCCCACAATCCCTCCGCCAATTGATGCAGGAAGTTGTATGTTGGTTTGTGTTTTAAAATCCATGTTTTTAACCAAACATGCATTTTGGATACAAAAAAAACCGTTAATAATTAGCGTCAATCCATACACCCTTACTATTTTGATGAGTATAGGATGATCATAAAATGAGGCTATTGCCGGAGCTGCAAAAAACAGGATGAGATAAATAACACAGCTGCCTACCAGGTTAAAAAAAAAAACTGTACTAAATTCGCGTTGGCTGGCATCGGCTGTTCTGATTAATGATGAACTTAAGCCACTATCTGTTAAACTATTGCCTAATGCTACCAATACAGAAAGCATGGCTATTAAGCCAAACTCTGATGGCACCAATAACCTTGCAAGTACAATTGTTATTAAAAAACTGATAAGCTTTGTGCCAAATTGCTGACCAACTGACCAAATAATACCCGAAAGCGTTTTTTCTTTTAAGCTCATGATCTGTTATAAGCGAGCATTTACAACCTCAATGGGCAAATGCGATTTTATATCATAAACTACCGCATCAGTTTTACATAAACTTTTAAGATCCAAATCATTAAATTCCTGATGGGCCACTGCTAACAGAACACCATCGTATTTACGATTTATCGATTCCCGGTCTTCACAAACAACCCCATAATGAGTTCTGGCTTGTTCTGCATCAGCCCATGGATCGTGAATGGTTACCTTAACCTTATATTCCTGTAGTTTTCTAACAATGTCTATTACTTTGGTGTTTCGTATATCAGGGCAGTTTTCTTTAAAGGTGAATCCTAAAATCAATACTTCAGATCCAATGATACATTTGCCATTATAAACCATTTTTTTGATCAACTGTGCTGCTACGTAAGCGCCCATACCATCGTTAACGCGACGGCCGGCAAGTATAATTTCGGGGTGATAGCCAATTTCCTGAGCCTTTTGAGCCAGATAATAAGGGTCTACACCAATACAGTGCCCTCCAACTAAACCTGGTTTAAAATTCATGAAATTCCATTTCGTTCCGGCAGCCGCCAGTACCTCGGAGGTATCTATGCCCAATTCGTTAAAAATCATGGCCAGTTCGTTTACAAAAGCAATATTGATATCGCGTTGGGCATTTTCAATTACCTTTGCAGCTTCTGCAACTTTGATGGAAGATGCCTTATAGGTTCCTGCATTTATAATCGATTTATAAAGTTCATCTATCTTTGTGGCCGCTTCGGGAGTAGAACCCGAAGTTACTTTTCTAATGTTGGCAACAGTGTGTTGCTTATCTCCGGGGTTAATACGCTCAGGAGAATAGCCTACAAAAAAATCTTCATTGAACACTAGTCCTGATTCTTTGGCCAGAACCGGTACACAGTCTTCTTCTGTAGCTCCAGGGTAAACGGTTGATTCGTAAACCACGATATCGCCTTTTTTAAGTACACTACCTACAAGCGAGCTTGCTTTAATTAGTGGTGTTAAATCTGGTCGGTTATTTTTATCAACCGGTGTTGGTACTGTAATTATATATACTTTACAAGAACTCAGTTCATCTGTTTTGTTGGTGCAAAACAGCCCTTTTGGAGTGCTACAACTGAAGCTAAGTACTTCATTAAGCGTTTGTTCGTCAATCTCCAAAGTTGAATCATTACCAGCATTGAGCTCATTAATCCGACGTTCAAGTATATCAAAGCCAACAACTTTATTTTGTTTCGCAAATTCTACTGCTAGTGGCAGGCCAACATATCCCAGCCCTATTACAGCCATTTTTATAGGTTCTAATGTCTGTTGCATAATTGTGTAGATTGAATATTGGTTTTTACAATTTGGTTAACTGGTATCTGGGTGATCAGTGCGCACTCGAGGTGATCGAAGCACATGAGCACATTCTGGCCCTGCACTTTAATGATATTACCTTCAACGTTATGAAACAGACCGCTTTTAATTCTTACTCTATCACCGGCAGAAAGTCCATCCAGGCTAACAACCCGTACATCGTTATAATTTTTTACTACTTCTTTCAGTTGCTCAATCTCACTGTCCCTAATCACCGCTGGTTTCCCCATGAAATAAACATAATTCATCACCCCCATGGTGTAGCGTACTTTGGTAAGTTGTCTGTCGTCTATCCGAACAAAAACATAACCCGTAAATAAAGGTGTCGATACCATCTTTTTTCTGTCAGCCCACTGGTTTTGCACCGTTGTTACAGGGCAAAAACTCTCAATGCCTTGTTCCTGCAATAATTGATCGGTTTTTTTTTCCCAGCGTGGCCTAACGTAAATCACGAGCCATTTTTTGTCTAAGGGCCTTCTGCCCGGAATTTGAGGATTCATTTTGTTGATTTAATTAATGAATGGTTAAACTTAGATTGTTACCCGCCCTGCTTAGCACTATTATTTGATGATAAAAGCATTGGTGATATTTATCCTTAAATTATATGGCTTCGCCATATCACTTACAGCAACAGTTTTTTTTGGGACGGGAAACTTAATAGGTAATCTGGTATTGATTGGTAATCTTGTACTAACTGGTATTCGTAACTTAGTATTGGTAATCTGGTATTAATTCGATTTCGCTGGTTAGTTTTACCAGCCCGGAATCAAGTATTATTTGGTATTGTTTATTCGGTATTACTATTGTTTACATAACAAGCATCAGATATCATCACGAACAATGAGTTGACTTAGCTTTCAAAAAATTATCTAATTTGCCATGGCATAGCCGTAACCGCTATAGTTATATTTCTGATTTTTGTCGCGTTTGGCATCATTAAAAACCACTAACAGATTTTTAAGCTTATTTTCCTCACTAATATCTTTTAAAATAGATAGCTGATAGTTTTTAGTATAATTATACCTCACCAGATAAATACTCACATCAACAAAAGGGGCCAAACTAAAAGCATCTGCTACCTGGCCTACGGGCGAGGTATCGATAATGATATAATCGTAACGTTCTTTTAAAGTACTCATCAGTTCATCTACTCTTTCACTCATCATTACCTCTGCCGGCGACTGAGGAATCACACCGCAACCAATAACACTTACATTTTCGCTCGCTGTTACAGGTTGAACAATATCCTCAATACTGATTTTATCATTCGTTAAGTACTCTGACAATCCCAATTCAGAGGATAGCTTCAGATTACTTAACAGTGCCGGTCTCCTTAGATCAAATTCGAGGATGACAACTTTTTTATCCAGCATGCCTAAAGTGGTTGCCAGGTTGATACTAAAGAATGTCTTACCCTCTCCCTTCATACTGGAGGTTACCAAAATCACCTTATTACTGCCTTCCCTGGTCATAAAACCAAGGTTCATTCTAATGTATCTAAACAGTTCTGATATAGTAGAGCGATTGTCGCGTTGAAAAACGTTTGTTTGTTTATCTACATTATGAGAAAGTTCACCCAGCATTTTTGCTCCAGTTAACTCAATACTTCTCGAGTCTTTTACCGTATTATTAAAAAATCCTCTCACATATATGATACTTGCCGGTACAAAACAGCCAAACAATAAACCGCATAAATAAAGCACATTCGTTTTTGGCGATTCTGGTGTAGTGTTGTAAGCAGGCTTATCAATAATCTGAAACGTAGGTACTGTAGTAGATAAAGACAGAGCAGTTTCTTCGCGTTTCTGAATTAAATACTGATATATACCAGATTTTACACTTTGTTTACGGCTTAACTCCAATAATCCACGTTCTAAAAACGGCACAGCTTTGCTTTTACCTTTATATTGCGAATAATTGGCAAGTATACCACTGCGTTCAATCTCGTACCCGTTTTTAATGGAATTCAGGTTTTCGAGGATATTTGCTTTTAAGCTTGATAATTGCCCGTTTAAGTTGAGTACGAGTGGGTTTTCGGCACTGGCTGTACGTAACATCCGGTTTTTTTCTAACTGCAATTCGTTAAACTTTGCAATCATTACATTTAATACAGGATCTTTAATTCCCATTGCACTGGGCGCTAATGAACTCTCCCCCTGTCTGCTGTTAAAATATTTTTCTATTGATCTGATCAGATTTAACTGAGTTGTTGAGGAAGACAACATTTGATCGTATTCTGATGATCTCGAATTATTGAGTTGTGCATCTATACTAACATCAGAGATTTGATTCTGTTGTTTGAAGCTTTCGATGTTCTTTTCTGTACCAGATAGATCGCTAACTAAAGATTTCAACCTGTCATCTATAAATTTGATGGTATTTTGAGCAATTACTTGTTTACTGGTGTTAATGTGATTATCATACTCCTTTATTAATTCAGTTAATATATCTACACCCCGCTGTGTCAAATTATCGTTTATGCTTATCACAACAGTATTTGCATCTTTAACTACCGGAAATATTTTCAGGTTGGCCAGACTATACGACTCGGTTAATGCGTATAAATCTCTGAATTTAACAAGTACATCGCCAAACTGTTGCGTGTAAGCCGGGCCTTTATTCACTCTGATTGAGAAATTAGCAGTCTGGATTACTGAACCATAGGGTGCAACCACACTCTTTTCATTATCCACAAGTTTAAATAATGAATCACTGATACCTGCAACACTAATGTTCCTTGCATAGGCACCACTTTTTAGATTAAGTACCTCAACTTTTACCGGTAGCGTTTTACCATAAAGCTCTATAGTTTTATAGTTCACTTTTTTATGATAAGTTGTTTCCAGGTTCAATTTGCTTAGCACTTTATAGATTAAATCTCTGGATTTTAAAATTTCTATTTCGTTGTCAACAGTTTTTACCGTTTGAAACATATTTAATTCGCTAAATGCCGTTGTATTAGACATTGCTGCCCCGTTTTTATCATCTTGTATAAGTAATGTACTGCTTATCTTATACTGTGGCGAGGTAAAATATATTTTCGCATAAACAAATGCTAATGAACCTATTATGCAGATTAGAAAATATGGCCAGTTTTTAGCAAATTTTGCGAAGGTTGCAGTAAAATCGTTTAGGCCGCTTAAATTTTGTACAGATCTCATGACGTTAATTTTAATGGTTTATCTATTTAAAACTGATGAGATTAATAGCGCTACTGCCGATAAAGAAGCGATTACAATTGGCATTGTACGGGTATTTGAGCTAAATTCTACGCTTTTTGATTTATCAGGCTCCACATAAACAATATCGTTCTGCTTTAATGTGAAATAGGGCGAATTCAGTACATCCCTGCTATTCAGATTAAGGCGTTTCATAATTCGACTCCCGTTTTCTTCCCTTATGATCAAAACATTGTTTCGTTTGCCATAAACGGTCATGTCGCCCGCCATCCCAAGTGCTTCCAGTAAATTTATTCCATCACCGGATATAGTGAAACTAGACGGATGGTTTACTTCTCCAATTACGGTGACTTTGAAATTTACAATTTGAACATCAACAATCGGCGTTTTTACATACTTCACTAATTTCATTGATAGCATGTCTTGCGCCTCGGCAACTGTTAATCCTTCAACTTTTACATTTCCCAATACCGGAAAATTAATTTCCCCATTTTTGTTTACGGTCTGCCCTGCTCCCTTTGCAAATTCGCTGGCCGAAACATTGACCCCTGTATTGTTAGCGAATAGTACATTAGATTCCTGACTTTGGCTACTGACATTAATTCGAAGTACATCCTTTTGCTGAATCTTTATCGGTTGATTATCGATTTTTTTTGCATTAGTTTCATTAGCCAAATCGCTAAAGTAAACCAGATTTCTTGCACCTCCACATCCGCATAAAAGCACCATGCATAAGATGAATAAAAAAGATAAGTGTTTCATAATTTTAGTTTTAGAAGCATTAATTGCTGTTTGTTGAAAACTAAGGTATAGACTTAATCAGCATTATTTTCGGGTCAAATTAGTTTGGTAATTAAAATGTATAAGTAATGTGAAGCTTTACATTTACCGGCCTTTTTTGGTAGGGATTGACCTCAATTGGGTTGTTTTAAAAAGAAAAGTTTACACTTGCCATTTTACATTCCTATACACCCTATCGATTTTCATCTTAAAACTTGTCTGAAAAAAGCGCGCAAAACGTCGAACTTTTTACTAAATGAAAAATATTTTAGGCAAACATGTATGTAGAAATCTTACTAAATCAGGAAAAAATGTAAAAAATAAAATAGTGAGTTGTGAAAAATAAAATGCTTTTATTCTTATAACGATTAACCCTGTTATAAACTTTCGCTCCCGGTAGCTTTTTTAATAAAGAGCCAATAATGCCTGGGTTGATCATAGATCCACAACTGCGTGAAAAATTCGACTAAAACACTGCAGTTAAGTATCAATTATATATAAAGTGAAGATTTAAAAATACGGGCTGATAGTGAACATTATTTTGCTAAAACATGCATGAATGGCTCATCTGCTGATCCTTCTTTATCTGCTTCTTGCAGATCTACCTTGTTATTAGCCAATTAATAATGGAGTTAAATGACTTATCACATCAATAAAATGAATTCGTTAAAAAGCAATCATTACCACTGCGACCATGTTTATGCACAGCTCCAGGTTGTTCTTTTATTCCTTGAAAGGACTAACTGTAATAGAATTGGTATTTGTGACCAAATCATTAGAAAACTTCTTGTAACTGTAAATTTTAGCTCCAAAAAACGTACGAAACTCAAATCATTTCCTGATGCTGGCGGGTATACTTAAAAAAAGGCAATTCTTTAGGGGCGTAGAAGACCATTGCTTGTAGCATAAATCTGTCGTAAAAAATAGATTCTGTGGAAGATTAACCTTTAACAAGCTCTTCAAAATTTATAATATAGTTAACTCTTTAAAACACCGGTTCTATACCCTCATCAAAATTCAATCATTACCCCCTCGCTTAAAGCATTCAGTTAGCTTCATGTTGCGATACTTAATTCGAGTTAGCTGGAAGTTTACAAAAAACGTATAATTACCCCCTTTAACGATTACAATTGCCGCCAGAGCTAAAAGTTAACCACTATTAAAGGGTATATTGACTAGGATTAAATTTCCCGATTAAAAATGAAAAGAATTCTGATCATTGAAAATAATATCGACTTGTTATCAAGTTATTCAGAAATCCTAAAAAAAGCTGGATTTAAAGTAATTATCTCGCTTTATGGTGATACCGGAATAAATGAGGCTATAACGAAAGTACCTGACTTAATTTTATGCAACACTCTGGTACCACAAGTTGATGGATTCGGTGTACTAGGTGTTCTTTCTAAGAATTCGGCAACCGCCCACATACCGTTTATATTTATTAACCACACAGCTAAATTAGCAAATTTGCGAAAAGGAATGGATATGGGGGCCGATGATTTTATTACCCATCCTTTTCGCGATAATCAATTGATTAAGGCTGTAGAAGCAAGACTCAACAAATCTAAATCGCGTGTTAGTGCGGGCCAAGCCATACTCGAATCGCCGGATAATCCATTTCTCATTGAAAAAGGTATTGATCAGCTTCAGGAAACCATTTCACAAAGCAATTTTAGACGACTAAAAAAAAAGCAAACCTTGTATTCTGAAGGTGATTACAACCAGGGTATTTATTTCCTGAAAGAAGGATGTATTAAAACCTATAAGATCAATAGTGATGGCCGACAGCTAATCACTAATATATACAACAGCAACAGTTTTATTGGCTTGGGTTATTTAATGATAGATGGTCCGCTTTGCGAAAATGCAGAAGCTGTTGAATACTCATCTGTTTACTTTATTGCAAAAAAAACAATTTTAGATTTATTAAAAGTAGATATCAAGCTTAATCATTACGTTATCAAACTATTATCGAATGATCTTGCGCATAAAAATGATCGGCTGGTTGAATTAGCATACGAATCGGTTAGAAAAAGACTTTCAAAAATAATTATCCAGTTAAATAAAGATTCTTTTCCAATTAATGAAGTAGAAATATCGAGAGATGAACTTGCCGGACTAGCTGGAACCGCTTCTGAAACAGTGAGCAGAATATTAACTGATTTTAAACAAATGGGTTTGATAAAAAGAGACAGAAACTTCATCAACATTACTAATTATGAAGGATTAAGTAAAAGTTCAAATATGCTTTTCTTACTGCCCTTTTTTGAAGTATTTTGTAAAATTGTATATCATATTTTACGCTAATGGTCAACAATTTCAATGATCGATATCATTGTATGCCGCAAGGAAACTTGGTAGCTTCGATCATTAATTATGGGAAATATACTTTTCGCTACAGATTTATCGACAAGTTCAATCTCCGCAATGAACTTTGCCTATAACCTATCTCAGGCAAATGAGTGTAAGCTAATTGTTGTTCACGTTTATCAAGTTGTGAAACCCAAAAACTGGCGTATGCACCGGTTTGAGGATTACGTAAAAAGCAGAAGAGAGTTTTTGCTAAACAAGATTAATAAGTTCTTATCCAAGGGGCTTAAAACAGACCATACATTATTAAATATCGAAATTCATCTTAAAGCAGCAAATAACGTTGTCAATTCAATTATCACCTGCGCTTCTAAATTTAAGTGCGATTTTTTATGTATAGGGACAAGAGGAAAATCTAATGCGATTATTGGTACAACGGCAAGCAAACTAATTGTTGCATCACCAGTACCCGTCGTAAGCATCCCCAGCAGGCAGTCTGCAAAAAAGTTAAGCCATGTTTGTTACGCCAGTAACATGGTAAACTATCAAAAAGAAATTAAAAAAGTTATTGCTTTTGCCGAGCCATTAGATGCTACAGTAAGTATGTTGCACATTGTTAATCCGGAAGAAAATTTTCCAAAATTTACTGCGGTAGAAACCAGGCTGCTAAAAAAGACAGAAAGGCAAATCAAGGTTAAATATGTTAAGCGAAATCCTGAAAATACATTATGTGAAGATATTAACTCTGCTGTAAAAAAAATAAAACCTGATCTGATGGTCTTTTTTATTCATCGTTCACAATCCTATTGGAACGCAATGTTTCATCCATCTAATATTGAGCCATTATCCTTTTACGCAAAAATTCCAATCTTGAGTTTTAAAAAGTAAATATCTATACTGGCGATGCTATTTTTGAGAAGATAATATCTGAAAGTGAGGAGGCAAGGCCATTTAACCTTTTTGCATTTTCAAGGTGCCAAAATTTATATTTGGTTGTGTAAATACCTGCCAGCAACGGGCCTATAACATAAAGATTGTCGTTCGCTGCGAAGCTTTCATCAACAGCCAGGCCCATGCCATTTTCGTTTATTTTTAAGATTTCTGTGTCTAATAGATTTTTGATCAGCGTGGTTGACGTCTTCGCAATATGTTCTGATCCGGTGCAATTAATGACAATAGGGAAAGCATCCTCATATTCTTTTTCGATAACGGTATCGGTTGCTTTATAGGTAAAAATTAGTCCTCCGTTATTGTTCTGTTCATCGCATAGCTTAACGAATCTGCCTTTTAAAAATTGAAGTTTTCCGGTTTTTATCAGGTCTGCTTCTGCAACATAATAATCCTCACTGGTGCGGCGGGTTATCCGCGTGTACGACCAACCATGCGTTTTAAAAAATTTCAATGCTTCTGCATCACTCAGCTTTTTTTGTATTTTAAAAAATCTTTCATTTAAACTGTAAAGTATTTTACCAGCCGAAAGCTGATTCTCAAGCGCATTTTTAACATCTTTTTCAATGGCATCCATTAATGCATCCGCAGAATAGTTTTCATTATCTTCAAGATCTTTTAAATGCTTAAGGATATGATCATGATCCAAATTTACATCCAGTCTGTCGGGCAAACCACTGTTCGACAGGATTACTATTTTGTTGAAACTGTCTTGATTTATCTTATTGCGTTTGTTTAAAAGGTATACAATTTCGGATGCGCTGGCGTTGGAACCAGTGATCAAAATATTTCTAATTGGCGGTGGTAATAATTTAAGTGCAGTGTCTAATTTATTTAAAGTTGCATCTAATGAAGGAGCATAAATATCCTCAATATTTAAAAAGCGATTTGATGAGTTTCCATTGGTATGGCTTACATCCAGGCCGCCGGTACTTAAAACCAATACATTGGTACTAATAAAAATCCGCTCTTGCACCGATATCATTTCAACCGTGTATTGATTTGTATTTTGCTTTACAGCATTAATAACTTCACCGCAAATGAGATCGATATTAGCAAGGTTATTTGCCTTACAGTCGGCAATTATATTCTCTAATTTTTGAGCCAGATATATACCGTATAAAAACCGGGGGATATAAACACCATCTACATCAGCGTGGTCTAATTTATCCGAACAGGATAAGATCCAATCATTTAACACCTCTTTTTCCTGCGTGGTTATTGCTGCCTGATCGCCACTTCTGAATTTTTCTAACCATTGAAAAAAAACTGGTTTCTCTTCTTCCAAAAAGAAATCCTTTACAGGATTAATGGTGAGTGAATGAACCGATGCACGGTTTCCGTAAGCAATACCTTTCCAAAACTCATTATTCTTTTCAACAACAGCAATATTGATCCCATTATTGAAAAAGGAATGGTTCCGGATTTTAGAAAGAATATTATAAAGAGTTACCGACGAGGATAACCCGCTGCCAATAAAAACAATATCATAAATTTCCATAAGGAGTATACCTATATAATTTCTAATACAATATACTCGTTTTCTATCGGTTATTACAACTCAAACAAAAAATTGTAAAGTCGGTTTCAGCGATGTAAAGTGGTTGCTCCTATAGCAAATTGCTTTGCCTGGCGGACAAAAAAAATCCGGAAGAAAAATCTTCCGGATTTGACTGGCCTTAGCCGCTCTCTGTTTTAAAAACCTGAGAACTTATGCTTTTATTACACTTTTGTCGGCACTTTTTTGTAATTGTATATTGATGCGTTTCAGCACATCATCAATATCAAAAGGTTTACTAATGTAATCATCTGCAAAAGCATCAATAGCTTTTTGTTCACTGTTGTTTTGTGCCGACATTACAATAATGGGGATGTGTTTGGTAAAAATATCTGTTTTTAAATCTTCACAAATCTCTGCGCCGTTACCATCAGGCAACATCACATCCAGTAAGAAAAGATCAGGCATGGCCTCCTGGATATTCTTTTTTAACTCTGCAAATGATGATGAAAGTTGTAATTCAAATCCCTCTTCGCTTAACAAAATTTCAATAACGTTTCTGATCTCCTGATCGTCTTCTAAAATGTGTATTCGTTTTTTTCCCATGTTCAAATTATGATGTTTTGGTTTATTACACGCAGGCTTTCGCTATACGATAGTAACAGTAACACCTAAACTCTCCAAATGTTTTACAATTTGTTCAGAAATTCCTTTATCGGTAATAATATGATCTATTTCTTCCAATCCGCATATTTTTCCGAAGCCTCTTTTGCCAAATTTAGTCGAATCGGCCAGTACAATGGTTCTTTGCGAAGCTCCAATCATCTTTCTGTTTAAATGGGCTTCCATTGCATTGGTAGTGGTTAACCCAAAATCGAGATCTATCCCATCCACGCCTAAAAACAATTTATTGAAATAAAAATCCTGTAAAACCTGTTCGGCATAGGCACCCATCACCGATGATGAGCTTTTTCTCAGCAAACCACCTAGCTGGATTACCTCAATACTTGGTTCGCGCATCAGCTCGAGCGCTACATTTAAGGCCGAAGTAACCACCGTTAAATTGGTAGCAGGTGCAATATTTTTGGCAAAATAAAGTACTGTGGTACCCGAAGCAATTACAATCGAATCGTTATCGTTTAACATACCGGCAGCCGCCATGCCAATTTTATTCTTTTCGGTTGATTGTATTTTCTCTTTCTCGTTAACAGGGCGATCGACCGTGTAGGGGTTATTTACCGTTGCCCCACCATGGGTTCTGAAAAGCAGGCTCTTATCTTCAAGCAGTTTTAAGTCCTTTCTTATTGTTACAGACGAGACTTTCAGTTCCTTACACAAATCAACCACATTAATGTATTGATCACGTTGCAGGCGACTTAAAATAAACTGATGCCTCTCAGCCAAATTCATCATAGCGTATCTAATTAAAACGCTGCAAAATAGCAATAAAAACAGGCTTTAACATATTTAATACAAATAAATAATAAAATTTTAATCTACTTATTATATTATTTCGATTATGATTTCTTATAATTGCGTATTGTTTCGTTTTAACACCACAAGAAACATAACGAAACCTAATGATGCAACGGAGCCACTATTACAAATACAGGTAATTTTAATGATTTAAAGTATTATTATCACCTGTGGAAGCCCATAAAATGTGGCAACTTAATTAATAATTCGAAAACGGACGAGACCAATGAAGAGATTACACCAACATATACTAGCCGAAAACAGCAATTGGGACCTGATTATTATTGGCGGCGGGGCTACCGGTCTGGGCATTGCTTTAGATGCTGCCAGTCGTGGGCTTAAAACCTTATTGGTAGAGCAATCAGATTTTGCTAAAGGCACTTCCAGCCGAAGCACAAAACTGGTACATGGTGGTGTGCGTTATCTGGCACAGGGCGATATTGCGCTGGTAAGGCATGCTTTGAAAGAACGCGGGTTGCTTCAACAAAACGCCAAACACCTGGTAAATAAAGAAGCATTCCTTATCCCCTGCTACAATTGGTTTTCAGTAATTAAATATCTGGTTGGTTTAACTTTATACGATTGGCTTTCGGGTAAATACAGTTTTGGAAAGTCGAAATATTTCAGCAAACAGGAAACTTTAAGCCTCATGCCCGGTATCAAAGAAAAGGGCTTAAAAGGAAGTATCAGGTATTACGACGGAAAGTTTGATGATGCACGTTTAGCTATTAATATTGCCCAAACCGCAATTGAAAATGGCGCAGCTTTATTAAACTATACCAAAGTTACTGCGTTATTAAAAAGTGATGATATCGTTACGGGTATTGAAACCGAAGATGTACTTACCGGAGAAAAAGCTAAACACCATGGCAAAGTAGTAATTAACGCTACCGGGGTATTTGTTGATGATATTTTGCACATGAACAACCCCAACGCTAAAAAACTGGTTCGGCCGAGCCAGGGCGTTCACATTGTACTGGATAAAAGCTTTTTAAACAGCGAATCGGCACTCATGATTCCGAAAACATCAGATGGAAGGGTATTGTTCGCCGTTCCATGGCATGAGCATTTACTGGTGGGCACTACCGATACACCATTGGATGAGCATAACCTCGAACCAAGGGCATTAAAACAGGAAGTTGATTTTATTATGGCTACAGCTGCAAGCTACTTTAAGCGTAAACCCTTAGAAAGCGATATTTTAAGTGTTTTTTCGGGCCTGAGGCCGCTTGCTGCCCCCACCAATAATAACGGTAACAGTACCAAAGAAATTAGCCGCGACCACAAATTAATGGTTTCGGCAAAAGGCTTAATTACCATTACCGGCGGCAAATGGACTACTTACCGCCGCATGGCCGAAGAAACTGTAGATCTGGCTATTTCGCATGCCGGACTTGAAGCGAAAGCATGTGTAACAGAAAATCTAAAAATACACGGCAGTATCGATGTTCAGGGAGATCATCACCTCAATGCTTTTGGTTCTGACCGCAATAAAATTGAAGCATTAATGCAGCAAAACCCTCATCTGGCCGAGAAACTGCACAACAATTTCCCATATACCGCTGCAGAAGTGGTATGGGCGGCGAGAAACGAAATGGCCGAAACTATAGAAGATATTTTAAGCCGCAGACTGCGCATTCTTTTTATAGATGCACAGGCAGCGAAAGATATGGCTCCGAAAGTAGCCTCGCTCCTGGCACAAGAATTAGACGCCGACAAAGATTGGGAAGCAAATCAGATTGAAACTTTTAATACCTTAGCTGATGGTTATATCTATCGGCCAACACAGATACAAACCAGAACGGCTTTAGCCCACTAACCAAATTCTTAATTATGAGCAAGTACATCTTGTCTCTCGATCAGGGAACCACAAGTTCGAGAGCAATTATTTTTGATCACAATGGCGATATTACAGCCATTGCACAGCGCGAATTCACACAAATTTATCCCCAGGCAGGCTGGGTGGAGCACGATCCGATGGAAATATGGTCAACACAACTGGCCGTTGTAACCGAGGTAATTGTTAAAGCGGGCTTAACCGTGAGCGATATCGATTCGATTGGGATTACCAACCAGCGCGAAACTACCGTGGTTTGGGATAGAGAAACAGGAATGCCCGTACATAATGCCATTGTTTGGCAAGACAGACGTACCGCTGCTTATTGTGATGAAATTAAAGCCAGGGGCCTTTCGGGCAAGATACAGAAAAAGACCGGACTGATTATAGACGCGTATTTTTCGGCTACCAAAGTAAGATGGATCCTCGAAAACGTTGCAGGCGCGAGAGAAAAGGCCGACGCAGGTAAACTTGCATTTGGCACCATTGATAGCTGGTTGATCTGGAAATTAACTGCTGGCGAAAAACATGTTACCGACGTAACCAATGCCTCGCGCACCATGATTTACAACATCCACACCTTAAGCTGGGATGATGAACTGCTCGACCTATTCGATATCCCCAAACAGATGTTGCCAACTGTAAAATCATCGAGCGAAGTATATGGCGAAACGGCAGGCAAGATATTGGCGGCGAAAATTCCTATTGCAGGTATTGCCGGCGATCAGCAATCGGCTTTATTTGGCCAAATGTGCACCGAAGTGGGTATGGTGAAAAACACTTATGGTACAGGCTGTTTTATGCTGATGAATATTGGAACAACACCTAAGATTTCGGAGAATAATTTATTAACCACTATTGCCTGGCAAATAAACGACGAGGTACAATACGCTTTAGAAGGCAGTATTTTTATTGGTGGTGCGGTTGTACAATGGCTTCGCGACGAAATGGGTTTAATTTCCAAATCGGCCGATGTAGAAACTTTGGCTAAAAAAGTGAAAGATACCGATGGTGTGTATGTAGTGCCGGCCTTTGCAGGTTTAGGTGCTCCTCACTGGGATCAACATGCCCGCGGAACCATTACCGGATTAACCCGTGGCACCAACAAATCGCACATTGCCCGTGCTGCACTAGAAAGTATTGCCTACCAAACCATGGATGTTTTAAAAGCAATGGAAGCCGATGCCGGCGTAAACATTGCCGAGCTCCGTGTTGATGGTGGCGCTACAGCCAATAATCTTTTAATGCAATTTCAGGCCGACTTGTTAAACTGTAAAGTAATCAGACCAAAAGTAACCGAGGTTACCGCAATTGGTGCTGCCTATCTGGCCGGATTGGCTACAGGTTTTTGGAAAGATATCGACCAGATCAGGTCGCAATGGAAAATAGACAACACTTTTACAGCTGAAGCAGGCATAGACAATACTGCCAGAATAAAAGGTTGGAACAGGGCTGTAAAGGCAGCAAGAGTTAACGCAGAAGATTAAAAAATAAGATATCGCTTAAGCATTTAACGTATGAACATATATCTCGCAGAATTTATTGGCACCGCATTAATGATCCTTTTGGGTAATGGTGTAGTGGCAAACGTTGTACTTAAAGGTACAAAAGGAAATAATGGTGGCTGGATTACCATCACCACCGCCTGGGCACTTGCCGTATTTGTTGGCGTGGTGGTAGCCGGACCTTACAGTGGCGCGCACCTCAACCCTATTGTAACATTAGGTTTAGCTATTGGCAAAGGTTTTAGCTGGGAGCTGGTGCCTTACTATATATTAGCACAGCTGGCAGGCGCCATGACGGGTTCGTTTTTGGTTTGGGTAATGTATAAAGATCATTTCGATGCTACTGACGACCCAGGATTAAAAGCAGCCCCTTTTGCCACTGCCCCGGCAATCAGAAATAAGGTCTCCAATCTGATTTCTGAAATTATCGGAACCTTTGTGCTCATTTTTGTGATATTCTATTTCACCGATGCCAGTATGGGAACCAAAGAGAACACTACACCTATTGGTTTAGGATCGCTGGGCGCAATACCAGTTGCATTTTTGGTTTGGGTAATTGGCTTGGCCTTAGGTGGCACAACAGGTTATGCCATTAACCCCGCCAGAGATTTAGGCCCGAGAATTATCCACGCCTTAATTCCGATGAAAGGTAAAGGCAGTAGTGACTGGGATTACGCCTGGGTACCTATAGTTGGACCTATAGCTGGTGCTACTTTGGCTGCAGTAGTTTACCTGTTTATGCATAAATAAGCCAATACGTCATCTCGAGCGCAGCGCAGTGGAGATATCTTTAGTCAGATTTCTCGGCTGCGTTGCACTACGCTCGAAAGGACGATCCTGTTAGCGGGACCTGTAATTACTGAAAAGCTGCTTTCCCTACCTGTTCATCGCCCAGGTAAACCCAAATTGCCCCTTTCAGGTATTTCGTGAAAGAATCTTTCATATCTGCTAAGGTTACCTTATTAAAATTAGGCACCATATCATCAACCAGGGTATAACTTCCCAACACTTCCGCTTCGCCTAAATCTTCTACAATCGAGCTTGCACTCTCCTGGTGCCTGTAATACCCATCGCGATGGTCTTTTTTCAAGGCATCGAGGTACCGCTGACTGTATTTCCCTTCTTTAATATTATTGTAAACCGTAACCATTGCCTTAAAAGCTTTTTTCGGTTGCGTAGTACTCACGTACATAGAACTGTATGGAATCTGCTGTACCTTAATGGTTGCACCTGGTGCATACGATAAACCTAAACGGGTTCTCAACTCATAATTCATGCTGCCACTTAATGCATTAATAATCAAAACAAAAGCATGATAATCCGGGCTACTCATTGTTGGCGCATTCATGATGCAACTCATATAATTGGTAGCGATATCCCTTTGTTCAACTACCAAACGCTCGCCGGTTAACATTTTACGGTCGTAAACCGGAGGTGTATAAGTTTTACCCTTAAGTTCTTTAAAAGAAGCTTGTATTTTTTGTTCCAGCGCCTCTTTAGTAATCTTACCAGCCACCACAAGGAACATTTTATTTCTGTTTAAAAGCTCGTTATGGTAATAGTTACTCACCATCTCTGCCGTAAACCCACCTACCGTTTTATCGCTACCTAAAGGATTAATGCTGTAAGGCGAATCTTTAAACATACTTTCCATACTCATTTGCTCAACCCGGGTTTCAGGATCAGACTGACTGTGGTAAATGGCCGATATCATCCGTTCTTTAGTGGTTTGGAATTCAGTTTTATCAAAAGCAGGGTTAACTACAGCATCCGAAAATAGTTTCCAGCCCTGATCCAGATATTTGGAAATGCAATTCATGCGGATGGTTCCGTAATCAGTTGTGGATGAGCCTGAAATGGCAATTCCATATTCATCAGCAAGTTCCTTATAATCGACCACCCTATAATTTTTCGTGCCGCTGGTAGCTGCAGCTGCCAGCGCCAGATTTTCTATGCCCGCTTGTTCGGCGGTATAGTTCATTACACCACCCCTAAAAAACATGCTAATGCTTACCGTTTCCTTTTCAGTAGGTTTTAAAATCACTTTCAAACCATTAACATCAAATGAAATGGCTTTTGTTTGGGCATTACTGTATTGGCATAATACCGCAAAAACAATAAAAAATATAATTCTTATCATGAGATCGTGTTAATTGGTCGATTTAAAAAATGTTTCGGGCTTTACTGTTTTCATACTCGCGTTATCCATCATCAAACCAGCACAATAAGGTTTGTCTTTAATGTATTTGCGTACATAATCCAACAAATCCTTTCGGGTAACCTTGTTTACCTCCTCTTCGTAATGCGTGTAATAATCAATTGAAGCCGAGGCCCACCAAAAAGATAATAAATGCGCATAATCTGATGTTACTTCTCTCCTTTCTACCTGCTCGATAGATAATAACCTTTTAGCGCGTTCGATCTGCAAGTCAGACAAATAATCTTCATTGGCCCATAATGAAATCTGTCTCAACACCTCATCATAACACTCTTTCACCTTTGCCGGGTTAGGGCTAACCATTAAGCTAATAGGACCCGTATATTTTTGTGTATAGTAATTTACATCTGCTTCCTGTGCCAGTCCAGCGTTAATTAAAGCCTGCTTCATTTTCGAACCGTTCTGGTTAACAATAAACGAAAATACATCTGCAGCATAAGTGGCCGGGATATCGTTACGCGTATCGGGCCCGTGCCAGCTAAACAACATATAAGGAACCGGGCTTTTATTCGATTCAACCAAATAATAATCGTTTTTAGTCAACGGCTTAAACTCAGGAATAGGCCATTTTACAAAAGGATCTACTTTAGATGGTTTCCAGCCGCTAAAAATATAATCTACGTAACCAAAGGCATCATCAACCTTTACATCGCCGGCAATAACCAGCACCGAATTGTTTGGCCAGTAATATTTATTTTTAATTGAATCCATTTTGGAAGGTGTGGCCGATAGAATTACCTCGTGGCTACCAATTACATTTTTCCGCGAATAATTTGCACCCCACATGTGGCGCGAGTTGGCTTCCATTAAAGCAAAAATCGGGCTCGACTCATGCCGTGTGAACTCAGCATTCACCACTTCATTTTCAAGTGCCATGTCTTCCTTAATAAACTTCGGATAGCGGATAGAAGAATTCATCAGGCTTAGGCCAGCCTTTAAATTTGCAGCAGGTAACGTAAAAAAGTAATTCACTACTTCTTCTCTCGTGGTGGCGTTCGAGTTGATATCTAAATCGTTCATCCTGTCGTTAAGGCTTTCAAAATCTGGATAATCTTTGTTTGCCTTAAAGAAAAGGTGTTCATATAAATGGCTCAATCCATTAAACTCATCCGTTTCGGTAAACGAACCATTTCTACAAGCCATTTCGATGGTAACCAGCGGCACCGTACGGTCTACAACCACCAATACTTCGAGGCCATTAGCCAGCTTTTTGAAGTGCATATTTTCAGCAAGCTTCTTTTGGGCAAAAGCAGAACCCAAACACATAATACATGCGATAACGCAGAATAATCGTGAGAGCATAATTTCAATTCATTTTTAGGGCAAATAAGCGCAAATCTTTTACTTTATCAAATAATATATAAACAATTTGAAAATAATTTTTAGCCAGGCTATATCCTTAAATTGTTATCGTTTATCGGCCTTATTAATTATCTTTGGTAAACATCAGCCTTTAACTGTAAAAACCTAACCAAGCAATTTGCAAGCCTATTTCCTCATCGTCGATACTGAAACATCTGGTCTGCCCAAAAACTGGTCGGCACCTTATGGCAAAGAAAATAACTGGCCGCATATTGTGCAGATTGCCTGGGTAATTTACGATGCCAACTATCAGGAAGTAAAGCGCGAAAACCATTACCTGAGCAATACGGGTTTTGTTATAGATAAAGCAGCACAAAAAATCCACAACATTAGCAACGAGTATTTACGCGTGCATGGAGAGAATAAGGAAGAAATTATGCTCAGGTTTTATACTGATCTTAAAAAGTACAAACCTTTGGTTGTGGGCCATTTTATTGAGCTCGATTACCACATGGTGAATGTAGAACTGTTTAGGATGGGCAAGGAAGATGTTTTTAAAGATTTATCCTTTTTCTGTACCATGAAAGCCAGTGCCCTGTACATTACCGATGCCGTAATCAGTCATTTAAAACTCGATAAATTTTATACCATATTGTTTAACGAGGTGCCCGAGAATATGCATAACGCACTTGCTGATGCGCTGAGTGCCGCTAAAATATTCTTTCACCTGATAGAAAGTAAAAAAATCAGTTTATCATCGGTTTACAGCCAGCAACATAGTTTTAACCAGGAAAAGAAGCAAGCAAAAGCATTTTCGTTTAAAAAAATTTTAAAGGGGATTTTTAATGGAAGATAAATTAGCCGACCGCATTTATACAGCCCGTATTGGCGATATCACCTTTAAAAAAATAGTGAGTTGCGATCCGGGTACCCCTATTTTTGAAGCGGCGATTAAAATGGCCGAGCAAAAAACCAGCTGCCTTTTTATTAAAGATGAAGCGCAGGGTTATCTGGGTTTTGTAACCGATATTACTTTAAGGGATGAGGTGATTGCTAAACAGTTAAATGCAAGCCTGGCCATTGAGACCGTTATGGACAGGAACATTGTAACCATAACGCCCGATGCCTACGTTTACGAGGCGATTCTAATGATGTTCAGTAAAAAATCGCGCTATTTGCTGGTTAACGATAACGGCAACTACGTTGGTTTTTTGAGCAGGAACAGATTGTTGAGCGAGCAGGCCGAATCTCCGTTGGTTTTCATCCAATCAGTAAAATCGGCAGTGAACACCAGCGACCTGAAATTAAAATGGCAAAAAGTACCCCATATTGTTGCCCAACTTTTAAACCGGGGAGTGCATTCTAAAATTGTAAACGAGGTGGTTACCACCATTGCCGATACCATTTCTTTCAAAATTATTGAAGAGGTAATTGCCAAACTCGGTCCGCCACCGGCAAAATTTGTGTTTATGGTTTTGGGTAGCGAAGGCCGTAAAGAGTTGAGCCTTAAAACCGACCAGGATAACGCCATTATTTACGAAGACACCCCCGAAGATAAAAGGGCTGCCGTACGCTCCTATTTTCTCGATCTGGCTACACAGGTTTCAGATAAACTGAATTATGTTGGTTTTGTATATTGTGATGGCGATTATATGGCTACCAATCCAAACTGGACCCGTTCTTTATCGCATTGGAAATATAATTACAAAAACTGGATTGAAGAAGCTTTACCCGAAGCTGCCGTAAAATTTGCAGCCTTTTTTGATTGCCGGGCAATTTATGGCGATTTAAGCATCATGGAAAGCCTAAGGTCTTTTGTGGATGAAGAACTGCAGAAACCCATTGAAAAATTTTATGTCTACCTGGCTAAAAATGCCTTGCTGTACGAACCTCCACTAACCTATTTCAAAAACATTCGCACGCAGAAAATACATAAAAAAGAGGTTTTCGATATTAAAACAGCCATGACTCCTATTGTTGATCTGGCCCGTGTTTATGCCCTCCAAAACAGAATATTTCAGAAAGAAAATACCGGCGAACGCTTAAAAACCTTAAAAGAACTGGGTGTTTTTACTGAAGAACAGTTCAATGAACTTTCCCAATCTTATTATTATCTGATGGGCTTAAGGCTAAAACACCAGGCCAACTTAATCATTAACCATCAGGCTGCGCCGAACAATTTTATTGAAATAGATACACTGACGAAAATTGAGAAGGTAACCCTGATTGAGATCTTTAAAATTATCCTCAACTTTCAAAGCGGAATCAGGATGAAGTTTACCAATACTTTAGGGTAAAACCGCACCAATTTTCAAGCAATTTCCTGAAAAGAGATATCAATTAATCGAGGTTAATTTTTGTCCCTCCATCACTTTTTTTGCACTAGCCAAGGCATTATTTCATTCGTATTTCTGATTTAAAAACAACATTAAAGTTTGTTCATCTTCTACTATGACAAAATAGAGAATAAAAAGCCTTACAAATACTACATACCTGGAATAACAGCCAATTCGCTCCCTAATTATCACTTCTTTCGCAGTCGATCAAACGTTTGCGTGCTCAAAATATTGGATGCCCGAACAAAAGTAAGGTGAAGACTACAAAACTAATCGCGATTCTTTTTCACGGCCATATTATAAATGTAAATCAGACAATTATAACACAAACGTTTGCGCTGATTTATTTTAACGAAGTATAGTAACTGTGTGTAACTTAAGGATTACAAAACAAGCAGAAACTAACTTATTAAGCTTCATTTTTTTTTTCAAAAGTTGAGGAAATAGCGGCCAGGTTGGGCAAATATTGATGATGATCTTTTAAAAAAAGATCAGGACATGTGGCTGAGATCAGCACGTTTAAATAAGGCATTATTAACCAAATTGCATATTATCAATTCCTAACCTAAAAATTATCTAATGAAAAAAAACAGTCTACTTTTTGCAGGCCTTGTCTCCGCCTGTCTGTTTACCCTATCTTGTAAAAAGGCCGAAACCTTACAACCTGAGGAAAAGACACCTACCATTAGCCAAAAAATGGCTACAACTAACATCATTACGCAAACGCGCAATGTAAACATTGTGTATTTTGTACCTAACGATCTGGATACCTTAGCAGGTTACCGAAAAAGATTAAGCGACCTTTTGCTATGGACCCAGGACTGGTATAAACAGGAAATGAACCGGAACGGTTATGGCAACAAAACTTTTGGTTTGGCTGATGATGGTTCTGGCGGTGTAAAAATCCTTACCATCAGGGGTAGTTTGCCTAAAGCCAGCTATCCATATTCGGGTGGCTCTGGTGCTGTGGCCAGCGAAGTAAACGCTTATTTTGCCGCCCACCCGGCCGATAAAACCAGTGATCATACACTGATTATCATACCAAGGTACTCAATCGGTTCAAATGGTACTCCAAGCGGTGGTCCGTTTTACGGTACTGGCCGTTGGTGTTATGCGCTCGATTATGAAGAAATGGACATTGCCAACTTAGGTTCTACTACAACAGTAGGTAACCGTTTTAGTGTTTGGTTTGGCGGCATGGTACACGAGTTGGGCCACGGTTTAAATTTACCACACAACAGACAAAAAGTTTCTGAAAACTCCACCCTGGGCATGGCACTAATGTGGGGTGGTAACGGAACACTGGGCAAAAGCCCTACGTTTTTAACTGCTGCTGATGCTGCCATTTTGAATGCCAATCAGGTATTTAACAACAATTCCAGTACCTATTATGGCTCTGTTACTACTAATATAACTAAAATTTATGCCGGTTACGATAGTGGTTTGGCATCGATCTTGGTATCCGGAAAATTCACCTCTACCGGTAATGTAACCAGCATATTGTATTACAACGATCCAAACGTAAATAACGAAGGTACAGGCGTAAATAAAGATTATAACGCCATCACCTGGGAATCGAAAAAAATTGGCACCGATAGCTTCAGGGTAGTTATGCCAATTGCCGATTTACAGGAAAAAGCCGACGGTATTCCATACGAACTAAAAGTGAAACTGGTACACGATAACGGTACGGTAACCGAACAAATTTACGCTTATACCTTCTCGGGAGGCTTACCAGTGTTAGGTTTCTCAACTAAGAACGAACTAAGCAAAACCGGATGGAGCATTGCCTCATTCAGCTCAGAAGAAACAAGTGGCGAAGGTGCAACAAATGGCCGGGCGATCAGATTAATTGATGGAAACGCAAGTACTTACTGGCACTCGCGCTGGTCGAGCTCTGCAACAAGCTACCCGCATAATGTGGTAATTAATTTAGGTTCTTCGAAAACCGCAATAGGTTTAAGCTTAACCCAAAGAAGCGGTTTACAGCGGGCTATTAAGAATTTCGAACTCTTAACCAGTACTGATGGGGTTAACTTTACTTCGGTAAATAATTATGTTGCCCAAAATGTAAACGGAGCGCAGTACTTTGATTTTGGAAGTTCGAAAACCTTCCAGTACTTTAAAATAATAGCCAATTCAGCACAAGATGGCTTGCAGTTTGCCAGCTTAGCAGAACTGGGGTTATATTAAAATAATCCTCATAATGGATCGTCATTTCGAGCGGAGTGCAACGGAGTCGAGAAATCTGTTTAGATAGATTTCTCCATTTCGCCACCGGTGAAAAACCGGATGGCTCCAGTCGAAATGACGATTCTTCTATTAGATTTGTCATCCTGAGGGATAATTTATTGTATAAGAATCAATAAGAGTGACATCCATTCCGGAATCGTCATTTCGAGCGAAGTGCAACGTAGCCGAGAAATCTGTCTTGATGGATTTCTCCATTGCGCCATTCGGTGAAAAACCGGCCGGCTCCAGTCGAAATGACGATTTTTCTAAGCGTCTGTAAATGGTAGCCTGTCGAAGGACTTTCTTTTACAATATAGTACAACAGCAGTGTTCAATAAACAAATTAAGATCAGTCGCTTTTATTGTCTTAGTATTAACTTATTCTTAAATCTTAACCTGATATTGATTTTACATACAAACTTTTATAACTTTAAGTAAATAGCATTTTAAACCAAATAATTAAAATCAGCACTATGGGAAAATTTGTGATTACTAAAAGGTCTAACGGCGAGTTTCAGTTTAATTTAAAAGCCGGTAATGGTCAGGTTATTTTAACCAGCGAAGGTTATGCTGCAAAATCAAGCTGCGTAAGCGGAATTGAATCCGTTAAAAAGAACGCTCAAGATGATTCTAAGTTCGAGAAGAAAACCTCGGCTAATGGCAAGTATTATTTTAGCCTAAAAGCTACTAACGGACAAATTATAGGTTCGAGCGAAATGTATGAAAGTGTAGCAGCCAGAGATAACGGCATCGAATCGGTACAAAAGAATGCGCCTGATGCAGACACAGACGATCAAAGTTAACCGCATAAAAAAAGGTTCTGATTTTACATCGGAACCTTTTTTAAATATGATTATCGCCTGAGCGAAAATTTCTATTTTACTGCATCAATTACAGCTTTGAAAGCTTCTGGGTGATTCATTGCTAAATCAGCCAATACTTTACGGTTTAAACCGATTTCTTTTGAAGCTAGTTTACCGATTAATTGAGAGTAAGAAATACCGTGTTGACGTGCACCAGCGTTGATACGTTGGATCCACAATCCGCGGAATTCTCTTTTCTTAACTTTACGGTCACGGTATGCATATTGCAAACCTTTTTCTACTGTGTTTTTAGCAACAGTATAAACCTTACTTCTTGCTCCCCAATAACCTTTGGCTAAATTAAGGATCTTTTTTCTTCTTCTTCTCGAAGCTACTGCGTTTACCGAACGTGGCATGTTGTTGTTGTTTTTTGGTAAGCGGCGTCCAACTAAGGAACTTTAATGCCTGATACCTGGTGAAATTAATGAATTACTTTCCGATGCAAAGCATACGTTTTACGTTTCCTGAATCTGCATCTGTTACAATTCCTGCATTTCCAAGCGCACGTTTACGTTTAGTACTCATCTTGGTTAAGATGTGACTTTTGTATGCTTTGTTTCTTTTGATTTTACCTGTTCCAGTAAGCGAAAAACGCTTTTTAGCACTGGAATTGGTTTTCATTTTTGGCATAACCTGTTATTTAATTTATAAAATTGTTTTTATTTTTTTGCTACTTTAGGCGCAACAGTAAGGAACATACGTTTACCTTCTAACTTTGGTAATAACTCTACTTTTCCTACTTCTTCCAAAGCCTGGGCAAACTTTAACAATAAAATTTCACCCTGCTCTTTGTACACAATTGCTCTACCTTTAAAATGCACATAAGCCCTAACTTTCTCGCCGTTCTCTAAAAAGCTTACTGCATGTTTTAGTTTAAACTGGAAATCGTGATCGTTGGTGTTAGGACCAAAACGGATCTCCTTAATTACAGTTTGTTTAGCATTAGCTTTAATTTCTTTCTGCTTTTTCTTTTGTTCGTAAACAAACTTACTGTAATCAATAATCCTACAAACCGGTGGTACGGCATTTGGAGAAATCTCTACCAAATCCAATTCCAGTTCATCAGCAAGTGCCAAAGCTTTTGCCAAAGGATAAATCCCCGGTTCAACATTATCGCCAGCTAAACGCACTTCAGGCGATTTTATATACTGATTAATGTTATGCTCTGCTTCTTTTTTCTTAAAAGGTGGACGTGGTCCCCTGTTAAATCCTGGTCTTCCTAATGCCAAATTTGTACTATTTAATTTAAACTGTTATTTCTTTTCTTAATAAATTGTTGAACTCTTCCAACGTCATTTCGCCTAAATCTCCCTCACCATGTTTACGAACAGAAACTTTTCCTTCTGCCATCTCTTTATCGCCGATAATGAGCATGTATGGGATCTTTTTAACCTCCGCGTCGCGTATTTTACGACCGATTTTCTCATCGCGAAAGTCAATCAGCCCGCGAATATCGGAATTATTTAGTTCATCTAAAACTTTTTTTGCATAATCTTCATATTTTTCTGAAATAGGAAGAATGATAAACTGCTCGGGGCTTAACCACAACGGGAAGTTTCCGGCGCAATGTTCAATCAATACGGCAATAAATCTTTCCAACGAACCAAAAGGCGCACGGTGAATCATTACCGGTCTATGTTTCTGGTTATCGCTACCAGTATACTCCAGTTCGAAACGCTCAGGCAAATTATAATCTACCTGAATGGTACCCAACTGCCACTTTCTACCTAAAGCATCTTTAACCATAAAATCGAGCTTAGGACCATAAAAGGCCGCTTCGCCATATTCTACAACGGTATTTAAGTCTTTTTCGGCAGCTGCTTCGATAATTGCAGTTTCCGATAGTCTCCAGTTTTCGTCAGAACCGATGTATTTCGCTTTATTTTCCGGATCTCTTAACGAAACCTGAGCGGTATAATTTTCAAAACCTAATGATTTGAATACATAAAGTACCAGATCGATAACTTTTTTAAACTCATCTTTAACCTGCTCTGGCATACAGAACAAGTGTGCATCATCCTGAGTAAAGCCACGTACACGGGTTAAACCATGTAATTCGCCGCTTTGTTCGTAACGGTAAACCGTACCAAACTCAGCAAAACGAACCGGAAGATCTTTGTAAGAACGTGGTTTTGTTTTATAAATCTCGCAGTGGTGCGGGCAATTCATCGGTTTTAAGAAGAACTCCTCTCCTTCTTGCGGGGTTTTAATCGGCTGGAACGAATCTTTACCATATTTTTCCCAGTGACCAGAAGTTACATACAGGTTTTTATGTCCAATATGCGGCGTAACCACCTGCTCGTAACCTGCTTTAGCTTGTGCCTTAGTTAAGAAATTAACCAAACGCTCGCGCAAAGCGGTTCCTTTAGGCAACCATAATGGTAAACCCATGCCCACTTTTTCTGAGAAAGCAAACAATTCGAGCTCTTTACCCAATTTACGGTGATCGCGTTTTTTGGCTTCCTCAATCATAGCCAGATATTCGGTAAGCTCGCTCGCCTTAGGGAAAGTTACACCATATATACGGGTTAACTGTTTTTTAGTCTCATCGCCACGCCAGTAAGCACCAGCCACATTCATCAGTTTTACAGCTTTTACAAAACCGGTATTCGGGATGTGTGGACCGCGGCATAAATCGGTAAATTGACCCTGGGTGTAGAAAGTAATTTTTCCATCCTCTAAACCATCAATTAGATCGAGTTTATACTCGTCGCCTTTTTCGGTAAAATATTTAATTGCATCGGCTTTGCTTACACTTTCGCGTACAAAAGTTTCCTTTTGTTTAGCCAATTCCACCATCTTGGTTTCGATGGCTTTAAAATCATCCGATGAGAATTCTTTATCGCCGAAATCTACATCATAGTAAAAACCGGTTTCAATTGCCGGACCAATACCAAATTTAGTTCCAGGGTAAAGGGCTTTTAAGGCTTCGGCCATTAAGTGGGCTGATGAATGCCAAAAAGTTGATTTACCGGCAGCATCGTTCCAGGTTAGCAATTTAACAGATGAGTCAGCCTCAATCGGTCTTGTTGAATCCCAAACTTCGCCATTAACCTCTGCGGCTAATACGTTACGGGCTAAACCTTCAGAAATTGATAGTGCAATTTGATGGGCAGAGGTGCCCTTTTCGTACTGACGGACAGAGCCATCAGGTAAAGTAATGTTAATCATCTACAACTATGATTTAAAATTTAAATAAAATGGTTTAAAGATCACTTACAATGTGATTTTATTTTGTGCAAAGATACGGATTTTCTGGTCAAAAAGCAAGATTTTAATTGATGCAATTATAGCCATGGAGCCAATTGTGTTACTTAAAATAATTAATGCTCTAGCCATGGCTCGTGTCCGCACGAACCAATTACACAAACAAAAATAATCTTAAATATTTAAGCTTCACTTAAAAACTTATCTTTCAAATATTTGCGCAATGGAATATCGACAAATTTCATAATGAGATAAGCCAAAATAATGAGTAGTATAACACAAATTGGAATAATGCCAAAGAGCATCATACCTTTAGGTTTCACTACGGCTACATAAGTAAGGTAAATCCACAAAAACGGATAATGCGTCATATAAAGGGGATAGGATATTTCTCCTGAAAGCTTGCAGGTGCTTTTTAAAGCCGAGCTCAATGTCGCACCAGCACCTAGCGATACGAGTAACGGGAAATAAAGCATTACAATTATAGGCTCAGTAATCCAGTTGTAATCATCGCTGTAAGGAAATACAAAAGCAACCAATAACAATGCTGTAACCCCTAAAAAGCCTAGCTTATTTTTAATAATGAGATTGAAACGGTAAACCAGCATACCAGCAGTAAACGAATAAAATACCCTTGCTCCACCATCCCAAAAGTTTTGTCCGCCCCAGCCACCGCCAATATTTCTAGGCGTAGAAGAAACGGCAACATAACAAAGCACAGCTGCAGCAAGCAAAACCAGGCTAATAAGTGCCTTTTTATTAATTTTATACAGTAAAAATATATAGAAGATATTAGCAATGTATTCCCAAAATAGCGACCAGGCCGGTGCATTTAAACAAAATAAATTGGTGTAACGCTCGGGCATAATTGGGTAAGGAATGAGGAAGACAGAAGTTAAAAATAACAAAGCCGTTTTACCAAATCCATAGACAGGGTAAAAATCACTGAAAGGATCGAAAAGAAAAGTTAGTAAGCCCAAAATAGCACCAATAACAACTAAAGGATGCAAGCGGATAAGCCTTAACTTGAAAAATTGGGCAATACCAATATGTGGTGAACGGCTATCGTAAGCATAAGCGATTACAAAGCCCGATAGGCAGAAAAAGAAATCGACAGCCAGGTAACCATGTCCGACAAAGTTTTTGCTGTAATCGGTGATGGCGATCTCCATAAAATGGAAAATTACGACTACGATTGCGGCTACGCCCCTTAATCCATCTAAAATTTCGAAATGTTGTTTGGTACTGAGTAGGTTAGTTTTGTTTTCTGCTGTAATCACTTTGGCTAGGGTTATATCTGACCCCAATTATAGGAAATATGTCAATATAACAATTAATCGCTTCAAAAATGATACAAAAAAAGCCTGCCCCATAAATGGAACAGGCTGCTGTGTTTTGTTGTTTGTATGTTTTTAGTTGCCGCCGCCGCCAAAAACTCTTACCTGGCCGCCACCGCCGCCGCCGGGTCTGTTTTGTCTAAAACGTTTCATCATGTTCTCCATTTTAGTTTTGTACTCTTCTGCGGTAATCAGTTTTGCTTTTTTAGGGGCAGTTACATCCTTTGCACTTACGTTTCTGTACTCAATACTTTTTGCAATTGAGCTGTTTCCTCTACCCTCAATAGCTAAAACAGCACCTTCAGTCCACATGTTTGGATTAGGAGAAAAATCGAAGCCTAAATCGGTGGTATACCAGATTTTAGTTTCTTCGACTACATTTTTATCCATATCTAAAATTTTAATGGCCCTGGTAGATCTCACAATCGCCTGGTGACAGGTAAAACCTAAAATCTGTTTGGTTGAATCGGTTTTAACTACTTCAATTTTAGGAGCCGGAGCTGGTTTTGCTGTAGTGGTATCATTACGGTTACCACCTCCCATTCTGAACGAAGAAACTGGTCCTGAAGTAGAAAGGGTTAACTTGCTTGGCATGTAATAGGTAGTATCGTTCAGGTCGAACACTTCTGTTAAGCCATTATCAGCAAAGGTATAGTAGTATTCGCGGTTACCGCCACCACCACCAAAACGCATCATCATCCGGCCCATGCCGCCACCACCGCCGCCTGCGCCATTGCTATCTTCGGTTTCTTCAACCGGCATGTAACTGGCATTGGTTGCTGTAAACAGTAGCTCAAAATTGGTTTTGCTTGATGAAGGCATTCTGGCTTTCATCTGATCGGTTAACTGAATGCCATTGGCCGATGCCATAGCTGCAGGATCGATCGTGTTTTCGAATTGTATTGCTCCTGAAGTTTTTTTCTTTTGCGCATTAGCAACCGACGCAATTGATAAAACGCCCAATAAAGCGATGAATATTTTTTTCATTTTGTTTTGAATTTGTTAGTTAGAGTTTAATGCCTTGAAAAGGTTTAACAAAGGTATTTTAGATTTAACGTAAAGCTTGTTAAAAAGTGTTAATTTAAACAGTAAGATTAACTAAACGAGCACTTTAAGAACTGTAAATGCTTCTTGTAATTTATTTTTTACAAATACTTATGCCTTAAAATGGCTGCTGGGCGACCGAATAAAATGTGTACGCTTTAAATTGGCTGGTGAGCCACCAGCGCCAGGGGTAAGGGTAATTTAGAAGCTCGGTTAATATTCAGTACTTTCCAACCACCCATTACACAGCACATCGGCAATGTGCATGGTTTTTATTGGTAAGTTGTTTTTATCAATGTAACCTTGCAGATGAAGCAGACAGGATAAATCAGTCGAAATAATATAATCGGCTCCTTGCGCCATTGCGTGATTTACCTTTTGCTCGGCCATTGCCGAAGAAATGGCATCGAATTTAACCGCAAAGGTGCCGCCAAAACCACAGCACATATCGGTATCTTCCATTTCGATCATCTCCAAACCATGCACTTTTGAAAGCAAAAGACGGGGCTCCTCTTTAATCTTACACTCGCGCAAAGCGCTGCATGAATCGTGATAAACCGCTTTTCCTTCCAGCTCGGCACCGAAATAATCCTTTTTGGCTACTTTAACCAGGAAATCAGAAAGTTCCCAGATATTGGATTGCATAGTGCGACATTTATTGTGCACAATGGTATTGGTAAACAGATCGTTAAAACCACCTTTTACCATGCCTACGCACGAAGCCGATGGTGCCACAACGTAGGTATTTTCAGAAAAATCATTCAAGAATTTAGTGCCTACCTGTTTGGCTTCGTCCCAATAACCTGCATTGTAGGCGGGTTGACCGCAACAGGTTTGTTTGGAATTGTAGCTAACCTCGCAACCCGATTTTTCTAACAGTTTAAGGGTATTAAAAGCGGTTTCGGGATAGAGTTGATCTACAAAACAGGGCACAAATAATTCTACTTTCATCATAATCTTTAGCCTACAAACTTACAATTTTGGTGCTTCTTTGCGCTCGATTTTTTTCAAAACAAACAAAAGGATTAAACCAACAATGAAAAACGACGCCAGGGCAATAATAGAATAACGTATATTGCCAGTGATTTCTTCTATATAAGCAAAACTAAATAAGCCGATTACAATGGCCAGTTTTTCAGTAACATCGTAAAAACTAAAAAACGAGGTGGTATCCTGCGTATCAACCGGCAAATATTTAGAATAGGTAGAACGTGATAAAGACTGAATCCCCCCCATAATTAAACCAACAATTGCCGCAAGCGAATAAAACTGGTATTCGTTGGTAATATAATAACCATATACGCAGCAGCCAATCCAAACCAGCACCACCATAATTAAAACGTTTACGTTACCGATTTTTTTAGCCAGGTAAGACATCAGCATAGCACCCGGAATGGCCACCAGCTGAATAATAAGGATAACTGCAATGAGTTTAGCTGTACCCAGTTTTAACGTTTTTTCGGCAAAACCTGCCGCTGCCAGCATAATGGTTTGTACCCCCATTGAGTAGAAGAAGAAAGAAACGAGAAATCCTTTCAGCTTTTTGATCTGCTTTAACTGTTCCCATACTTTGCTTAGCTCGCTAAAGCCATCTTTAATAATATTGGTTTTAACTTTACCTGCTTGCGGTGTTCCATTTGGAAGTACTGAAAAAGGTATCTGCGAAAAAACAATCCACCACATGCCAACCAGTAAAAACGACAAGCGGGGCGGGAAAGAAGCATCGGTAATGCCAAACCACTCGGGTTTCAACACAAATAAAAAGCAAATTAATTGCAATATTACCGAGCCAATATAGCCATAAGAAAATCCTTGCGCACTTACGCGGTCCTGATGCTCTTCGGAAGCGATTTCGGGCAGATAAGAATTACTGAATAAAACCCCGCCAATATAGCCCATTGCCGCTAAAGCAAACAGGATGATACTCATTTCGAGGGTATCCAGTTTAAAGAAATATAACCCAATACAGGCCAATCCACCCATGTAGGTAAAGAATTTCATAAAAGATTTCTTATTTCCCCTTCTATCTGCAATTGATGATAAAATAGGTAAAGCCAGCGCCATGATCAGGTAAGCGAAAGACAACGCATAGTTAGAAAGCGAAGTATTAACATAAGTGCGACCAAAAAAGGTTACTTTATCGCCATGCTCTTTAGTGGTGGTAATAATGGTGTAATAAGCCGGGAAAATAGTTGAGGTAATCACCAGGTTATAGGCAGAGTTTGCCCAATCGAAGAAAGCCCATGAGCGGATGGTTTTCTTATTGTTTTTTTCTATCATTTCGCTTCGCGGAAGATTGTATGGATTAATTGGATTACACTGATTAATTTATTGATTGCAAAACTAGTCTTTTATTGCTAACTTGAATGCTATTTTTCTCACATCTCACATCTCACATCTAAAGATAATATTTCTTCCCATCAGTTTTTATCTTGCCAGCATCTAATAATTCGCGGATGATTTCGATGCGTTCATTTTCAGCGCCATTTTTTATATTCATCACCAGATCATCGAGCACGAGTGCATCTTGTTGCAACAGTGAGATGATTTCAAACTCTATTTCTTCGCTGAGTTGACTTTGATTTTCTGCTCTTTTCTCGGCCAGGCAAACATCGCATACCCCACATTTAGCGGCATTGTGTTCATCAAAATATTCGAGCAGCTGAATATTTCTACAAATAGATGAAGAAGCGTATTTAACTACAGCATTAATTTGCTTGTGCAGGATTTCTTTCCTTAAGCCCAGGTATTTAACGTCAAGGTCGAAATGATCCATATCTACACGCGGGCGGATATATTGCAATTGCGGCTGATCGGTTTGTTGTATATAGGTAAGCAATTCTATCTCCTGCAACTTGTTCAATAAAGCAATAATATCGCGGTAAGATAAACCTGTACGCTTAGCCAAATCAGCCTCATTTATTTTTACAAAGCCATCAAAAGCACCACCATGCGAACGCAATATGGTTTTAATGATACCATCGTAGGCTTTATTTTCGATCTGGAAACGGTAAATATCTTCGTGACTGGCGATGAACATGATGCGCGAGGGCAAAAATACACTTTCAGAAAGGGTAAGGTAACCATCGTGTTCCAAAAATTTTAAGCCAGAAATTGTTTTTAAAACACTAATATTGAAACGCTTGCAGAAATCAGCTAAATCGAAAGAGAAGGTAAGCCCCTCGCCTGCTCCAAAAGCCAGCTGAAAGTAATTACCCAGATAATGGTATATTTTCCTAATCTCATCAGGCGTAGGGAAACTATCCAGATAGCGAGTTTCAAGACTCATCACATCCGACTGGTTGGCGAGTAAAACGGCATAACTCCGTTTTTCATCGCGACCGGCGCGACCAGCTTCCTGGTAATAAGCTTCCAAACTTTCGGGTAAATCTAAATGCACCACCGTACGCACATCGGCTTTATCTATCCCCATACCAAAAGCATTGGTAGCCACCATAATACGGGTCTTATTTTGTTTCCAGTCTTCCTGTTTCTGAAAACGGATATCTCTTTCCAATCCGGCGTGGTAATAATCGGCCTTGATCTGATTGCGGTTTAAAAAATTTGATACTTCAGCGGTTTCCCTGCGATTACGGACATAAACCAGCCCAGTACCTTTTACATTACGGCAAATATCGATCAGTTTTTTATACTTATCCTCATTGCCAAAAACCACGTAGCTTAAATTTTCGCGGGCGAAACTTTTAATAAAAACCTGAGGGTCTTTCATTTCCAGTTTAGCCACAATATCCTCACGTACAAATGCAGTGGCAGTAGCTGTTAATGCCAATACGGGAACTTTAGGGTGAATTTCGCGGAGTTTAGCCAGTTGCTGGTACGGCGGCCTGAAATCATAACCCCATTGCGAGATACAATGCGCTTCATCAACCGCGATGAGGTTCACGTTCATGTAAGAAATTCTAACGCGAACGAGTTCAGAGAGCAGCCTTTCGGGTGATAAGTACAGGAATTTAACCTTGCCATAAATACAGTTATCAAGCAAAATATCGATCTCGCGTTTACCCATGCCTGCATAAATGGCAATCGCTTCAATCCCTTTAGCTTTCAGGTTTTCTACCTGATCTTTCATCAGGGCTATTAATGGCGAAACCACAATGCAAATCCCTTCTTTTACCAGTGCAGGTACCTGAAAACAGATCGATTTTCCACCACCCGTTGGCAAAAGCGCTAAGCTATCTTTCCCTTCTAAAACCGAAGCAATAATATCTTCCTGCAGTGGCCTGAAAGCCTGGTATCCCCAATATTTTTGTAAAATCTCTATTGCTGTCATAAATCGGCGATATCAAAACTATACATTTAATCCAAAATCGAGGCTTATTATTGTTTGAAATTGAAAAAATCATCTTTAGAAAAGATTATTAACTTTGCTGAATAAGACAGGTACATGTTAGAAATGCAGTTTGCAGGGTAAATATTCGGATGTTCGTCATCATCTCGACTGATGCGCAGTCCCGACTTTAATTCGGGAAAGAGATCTAATACAGATTTCTCGACTAAGCTGCACTCCGCTCGAAATGACGATTAGTTTGACCGGAATAAATTATTAAAACTCTCAGCGCTGCCGAGAGAATTAAATTTTTAATTATTGAAAGCATCACAAAACTCTCAACAGTGTTGAGATAAATACATTTCAACAAAAAATTACTCCAAAAAAAACACACGAATTATTCAAATAAATCCTCCCATTATAATGAAGCACCTTTATTTTCTCTCCGCCCTCACCCTATTGTTTTTAAATTCGAATGCCCAAGAAAAAAAATGGGACATTGAAAAATACCAGGGAACAACTAAAAACTTCACTCTAAATACTGATGAAGGCACCTGGATGAACCTCGATGTAAGTGCCGATGGTCAGGAAATAGTTTTTGATTTATTGGGCGATATTTACGTAATGCCGATTGCGGGCGGTGTAGCTAAACTCATTAGTGGTGGTATTGCCTGGGATGTTCAGCCGCGGTTTAGTCCGAATGGCAAATACATTTCGTACACCAGTGATAAAAGCGGTGGCGATAACATCTGGATCATGAACCGCGATGGCTCAGGCAAAAAACAGATTACGAAAGAAAATTTCAGGTTATTAAATAATGCTACCTGGACGCCAAACAGCGAATATATTGTGGCCCGTAAACATTTTACAGCCGGCCGCTCTTTGGGTGCAGGCGAAATGTGGATGTACAGCATTAACGGTGGCGATGGCGTGCAGTTAACCAAACGCAAAAATGATCAGCAAGATGCCGGCGAACCTAATGTTTCGCCAGATGGTAAGTATGTATATTTTAGTGAAGATGTAAGCCCTGGTCCCAATTTCGAATACAGTAAAGACCCTAACGGTACTATTTATGCCATCCGTCAGCTTGATTTAACTACCGGAAAATTAAATACCCTAATTAACGAACAAGGTGGCGCATGCAGGCCACAAGCTTCGCCCGATGGCAATTTGATTGCATTTGTAAAACGTGTAAGGTTAAAATCTACTTTATACGTACAAAACCTTAAAACCGGCGAAGAATGGCCGGTAAGTGAAGAATTGTCACACGATCAGCAGGAAACCTGGGCCATTTTTGGCGTTTACCCTAACTTTGCCTGGACACCAGATAGCAAAAGCCTGATCTACTACGCCAAAGGAAAAATCAGGAAAACTGAAATTGGTACCCTAATTAACAGTACCATCCCTTTTCAGGCCAATACCATCCAAACGGTACAACAAGCCTTACATTTCGAACAGCAGGTTTTTAACAATGAGTTCTCAGCCAAAATGCTTAGACAGCTAATCACATCGCCCGATGGAAAAACAATTGTTTTTAATGCTGCAGGTTATCTTTACAAGCAGGAACTGCCGGCAGGAACACCTGAAAGATTAACCAATGGTTTAGATTTTGAGTTTGAGCCAGCCTTTAGTCCTGATGGTAAGTACGTAGTTTACACTACCTGGAGCGATGAACTGAGAGGTGCCATTAAAAGAACAGATTATAAATCGGGCAAAACCATTACGTTGAGTGATGAGAAAGGTTTTTATTATTCGCCACAATATTCAACCAAAGGTGATAAAATTGTTTTCAGAAAAGGTAGTGGTAACGATGTTTTAGGTTATAACTATGGTCGCGGAACCGGTATTTTTATGATGGCGGCCAATGGTGGCGCCAAAACTTTAATTTCAGAAAATGGCATCCGTCCACAGTTTAACAATACCGATAACCGCATTTACTTTCAGAGTTATGCCGATGGCAAAAAAGCCCTGAAAAGTATCGATTTAAATGGTGCCAATGAGCGTACGCATTTTACCTCGCAATATGCCAACCAGTTCGTCATCAGTCCTGATAATAAATGGGTTGCTTTTAACGAGCTGTTTAATGTGTACATCACCCCGATGATTAATATTGGTGCTGCGCAGGATGCTTCGGCAGGAAATAAAGCCATTCCGGTAACCAAAGTTACTACCGATGGTGGTACCTACATCCAATGGAGTTCCGATAGTAAAAACCTGCATTGGACATTAGGCCCTAAATATTACAGCGTTGATGTGAACGGCGCCTTCAACTTTGATGGCACTACACCTAAAACCCAGGCTACCTCAATTGATATTAACCTGGTACTTAAATCAGATCTACCTAGCGGAATTGTAGCTTTAAAAGGTGCCCGTATTATTTCGATGAAAGGTGAAGAAGTAATTGAAAACGGTACGATTTTAACAGACGGCAACAAAATAACAGCTATTGGTAAAGTTGAAGGCGTAACCATTCCGGCCAACGCTAAAGTAATTGATGTAAGCGGCAAAACCATTATGCCGGGCATTATTGATGTACACGCACATTTGCGTACCAGCCCGGATGGAATTACGCCACAAAGCGACTGGAGCTACATGGCCAACCTGGCATTTGGCGTTACCACTTCTCACGATCCATCGAGCAATACCGAAATGGTTTTCAGCCAAAGCGAAATGCTTAAAGCCGGTCGCATGGTTGGACCAAGAGTATACTCTACCGGTTCGATTTTGTACGGTGCCGATGGCGATTTTAAAGTGGTAATTAACAGTCTGGATGATGCTTTGGCTAATTTACGCCGGTTAAAAGCTGTAGGTGCTTTCTCCGTAAAATCTTACAACCAACCTCGTCGCGAACAACGCCAGCAGATTTTAGAGGCCGCACGCCAACTTAAAATGGAGGTAGTGCCAGAAGGTGGTTCTACGTTCTTTACCAATATGAATATGGTTGCCGATGGCCATACAGGAATTGAGCACAGTATCCCGGTTTTACCGGTTTACAAAGATGTAACTACGTTATGGAACAATACTGAAGTAGGTTATACCCCTACTTTGATTGTAGCTTATGGCGGGCAATGGGGCGAAAATTACTGGTACGACAGGACCAATGTTTGGGAAAACGAAAAACTGATGACCTACACTCCGCGTTCGATTATTGATGCAAGAGCGAGACGCCGTACTACATCAGAATACAGCGATTATAACCATATCGATATTGCAAAAGCAACTAAACAGATTGCCGATGGCGGTACCAAGGTTAATTTGGGTGCCCACGGACAAATTCAAGGTTTAGGCGCACATTGGGAACTGTGGATGTTGGTACAAGGTGGATTCTCACCATTACAGGCCATAAAAGCTGCAACCCTAAACGGCGCGCATTATTTAGGCATGGATAAAGAAATTGGTTCGCTTGAAGTAGGTAAGCTGGCCGATATGGTGATTATGGATGCCAACCCGCTTGATGATATCCGCAATTCGGAAAAAATTAAATATGTGATGATTAACGGTCGCCTTTACGATAGTGCAACCATGAACGAAGTAGGTACCAGAGAAAAATTAAGGGGCAAATTGTGGTTCGAAAATACCAGAGGAAATGGTTTTATCATTCCAACAGGCGAATCAGAAACCTGGACTTTTACTGTTCCACATTGTGATTAATAGGTAAATACCATGTAAGGCTTTAGTCAATAGAACATTTGATCTTATAAGCCTTACATGGTTAATTAAACCAACATGAAACCCAACAAAGTTTACAATATTACCTCGGCCATTTTCCTGATTTTAGGTTGCCTGGTATTTAGTTACGATGGTTATAGTTTATTGGGTATTTCGACGGTAAACCTGTTTCTGGCCTTAATGATTATGGCTTATGCCTGTTCTTTTATAGCTTTAATGAAAGACCGGAAATCTATTATTTCCTGGTTATTGGTGATTTTAAACTCCATCATCGTTATCTGCATCATTTATTTCTTAACGCATTTTAAATTGAAGATGTAGTAATATTGGCTAGAGATCCAAACCCATTCATTGTAGTCGCTTTCAAGCGACTGCAATTTTATAAAACCAGCAAACCGTAATCTCTAAGCGTATTAATTGGTTTCGAATACCAAAAAAGCTCGAAGTTTTCTGATTCACGCTCAAAATCAGCTTTAATTTCCTGAAAGGTGTAGACCTTCTCATTCGCAATCGCCAATTGCGCTAAGATATTCCTCAGCCACTCGCCTTCTGCCTTATTAGTTTGTACCGTAAAGGTTTCCTTTTTATCGTGAAAAGTAAGCGAGGCCAGCTCCCAGGTATTTCCCTTTTTCGATTTGGTAAAATAATCTACTTCCGGCTTTCCCCCTATCCAAACTACTTTGGCTGTAGGTTTGGTATTAAAATGCTGATCATCGTTTAAGGCACGCGCTATAAAATCTTCTGAGATTTTGGTCCGTGGGATCTTAAAATCGAACCAATCCTGCAGTTCGTAATCGAAACAAATGCCGTGCATAAAATTGAATAACGATTTCTTTAATCCGAAACTGAATTTATTGTGATCGATCCCTGTTTTATCGGTATAATTAATGTCGTTATTGGCAAAAGTACCAATAGCTTCGGTTTCTTTTACTACGCCAAATTTTTCGGGATACATGCCTACCGGACTATGCGCCGTCATGGCGAACTGGTGCCAAAAACCCGATTGCAACACACCTGCTTCAAAAAGCTGGCGCACCATCTCCAGACTATCCACCGTTTCCTGCACTGTTTGCGTAGGGTAGCCGTACATTAAATAAGCATGTACCATAATGCCAGCCTCGGTAAAGTTGCGGGTTACGCGGGCCACCTGCTCTACCGTTACCCCTTTATCAATAAGTTTTAGTAGACGGTCTGAAGCGACCTCGAGCCCTCCAGAAACCGCAATACAACCCGAAGCCTTTAAAAGCAGGCATAGATCGCGGGTAAAGCTCTTTTCGAAACGGATATTCGTCCACCAGGTTACAGCAATTTTTCTCCTGATAATTTCCAGGGCAACCTCGCGCATTAAAGCTGGCGGAGCAGCCTCATCAACAAAATGGAAACCATTCTGACCGGTTTTCTGATAAAGGTCCTCTATCCGGTCGACAATCAGTTTTGCGGCAACAGGCTCATAAACCTTAATGTAATCTAAAGAAATATCGCAAAAGGTACATTTGCCCCAATAGCAGCCATGAGCCATGGTTAGTTTGTTCCAGCGGCCATCGCTCCACATGCGGTGCATGGGGTTTACAATTTCAATTACCGAAATGTATTGATCGAGCAATAGATCGCTATAATCCGGTGTACCTACGTCAGCCTGCTTGTAATCGTTTCTGAAAGCATCGGTGCGGTAAACCACCTTTCCATCTGCTAACAGAAAGGTTCTTTTATAAAAATGTGCTTCCGCAGGAAAGGGATGCGTGATGTTGTGGTATAATAGTTCGATGGGCAGTTCGCCATCATCTAAAGTGATGTAGTCAAAAAACTCAAATACACGCGTATCTGATAAAGATCTGAGCTCGGTATTGGGAAAACCTCCCCCCATCGAAATTTTAACTTCGGGATGATTGGCTTTTACCCACTGCGCACAACGGAAAGCACTGTATAAATTCCCCGGAAAAGGAACCGAAATGAGGAATAATTTAGGTTGTACTTCTTCAATCTTCTCTTTTAGCACCGAAATCAGGATATGATCGATATAGGTTGGTGTCTGAGCCAAAGCTCCATACAATTCGTCGAAAGAATTCGCACTTCTGCCCAGGCGTTCAGCGTAACGGCTAAAGCCAAAGTTTTCGTCAATACATTCTACAATGTAATCAGATATATCTTCGAGGTAAAGCGTAGCCAAATGCTTGGCCTTATCTTGCGTACCCATGGCGCCAAAAGCCCAATCTAGTTCTTCTAATTGCGAAAAGCGCGAAGCTTGCGGCAAAAAATCATCGCTACAAATCTGTAAAGCCAGCGTTGGGTTTTTGCCCTGCAAAAAAGCGATTACCGCATCAATTGTTTTTAAGTATTCATCCTGCAAGGCCGAAATGCGTTTTGCATTGTCGCTTTTAGCATTTTTCTCTCCCTCAGCATAGTTGAATAAATCTTGTAATCCTTTTTTTGAGAACAGTTTCAAAATGACTTCAATACCTAAATCGGCCTGTGTTGAAGTGATATTTTTGGTATTCAGAAATCCTTTGATATACGCTGTAGCTGGATAAGGGGTATTCAGTTGGGTAAAAGGTGGCGTAATTACAAAAAGCTCTGTTTTCAAAAGAGAAAGGATTAAAATGCAAAAGTAAGGGATTTTTTAATAGTGTCGTCACCCTGTCCCGATTATTACATCGGGATCAGGGTCTATTCATGGAAAAAATACAGACTACATAATAGTTCCAAAACAATGAAAATACTATTTATACTTAGAAAGTAAATTCAGCAAGAGCAACAGAATATGATTCAATTAAACTAAAACATCTATTCAAACGTTTTATAACTAACATCAACGCCTTTTGCTACATGAGATTTTTGCCCTTGCTTTTGATACTGCTCTTTGTTCAAACCACATTTGCTCAAAAAACTTTTCTTTTTCCGAAAGTTAAGGCACAAGGTGTTTCTATATCATCCCTTACTCCCCAAAACTGGACGCTCATTGAAAGTGCAACCGGCGACCTGAACAACGATGCTAGTGATGACCTTGCATTGGTTTTCGAATCTAACCAGATCATTGATGAAACACGAACATACGGCGACAATCATTCGGATATTATTAAAGAGACCCAAAAACCACGCATTTTAGCCATTTATTTCAAAGAAAAGACCAGTGGTGATTATAAACTATCGGCACAGAACAACGATTTTATTTTACGATCGGAAGAAGGCGGCAAAGTGGGCGACCCGCTACAGCAAATGGCCATTAAAGATCAGCAACTGTTTTTACGTTTTAAAGGTGGCAGCGAATGGCGCTGGGAACTGGGTTACACTTTTAAGTTTCAAAATAAAGATTGGTTTTTAACCAGTGCCATTAACCTTTATTTTAACCAGAATACGGGTGATATGACCGAAAGGATTTACGATTTCAGTAGCAGGCAGCTATTTACCACTGTTGGTAATTTGCACAGGCGTGATATTGCCAACCGAAAAACCAGCGAAGTTTTATACTTCAGCCAATTAAGAACCTTTAAAACCTTTAAAAAGCCCTGGGCCTGGGAGATTATGCCGAATGTTTATTTGTAGCGTTTCGAGAAACCTCGCAGGTTTTTAAAACCTGCGAGGTTTGAATTACAAATTCTGCGCAATCACAAAACCACTTGCCCAGGCCCACTGAAAATTGTAGCCACCCAGCCAACCTGTAACATCCATGCACTCGCCGCCAAAAAACAGGTTGGGTATTTTTTTGCATTCGAGGGTTTTCGAAGAAATTTCGCTGGTATCAATTCCACCTCGCATTACCTCGGCTTTATCGTAGCCTTTATCGCCCGCTGGCTTAACTTTAAAATGGTGGATGGTTTCGGTTATTAAATCAAGTTCTACTTTAGTTAAAGCGGCAACAGGCTTACTTAAAGGTAAAAATTTACCCAGAGCATCGGTAAATTTCCTTGTATAAAAGCGGTGTAGCAAAGTCGACAACAAAGTTTTTCCATTTGTTTTACGCTCATCATCCAGTAGCGAAAGTATATCGTGGTTAGGCAACAAATTAATATTGATGGTTTCGCCACGCCTCCAGAAGGACGAAATCTGCAAAATGGCAGGACCACTTAAACCCCAGTGTGTAAAAAGAATATTTTCTTCAAAAGCGATTTCATCATTGCTCACTTCGCAGAACACTGAATTGCCCGAAAGCTGCGCAAACCATTCTTCATCTTTACCTGTAATGGTTAATGGTACCAAAGCCGGAGCAGTTTCTATAATATTGAGTCCGATTTTACGTGCAAAACGCAAGGCAAAGTCAGTTGCGCCCATTTTGGGTATGGGGAGTCCGCCACTGGCAATCACCAGTTTTTCGGCTGTTAAAACCACCGTTTTGCCATTCTTTTCGTAACTCACTTTAAAGTAATCGTCAAAGATTTCGATATCAGTTACCGCAGCGTTACACCTGATTTGCTGGCCAAAATCTTCACAAATGGAAGTAAAAACAGTCACCACATCTTTGGCATTCTTATTATCGGGAAATAACTGACCTAAAGTTTTTTCCTTACCCTCAATACCATAGGTTTCAAAAAAGCTGATCGTATCTTCTACCGTCCACTGGGTAAAGGCCGATTTTACGAAATGCGGATTGGCCGATATAAACTGCTCAGCTGATGCGAATTGATTGGTATAATTACAACGGCCACCACCTGAAATTAGGATTTTAGCACCCGGTTTTTCGTTTTTTTCGAGTACAATTACCCGCTTACCCAGATAGCCCGCCTGCACCGCACACATCAATCCACAGGCACCCGCCCCAATAATTATCGCATCTGCATCCATCAATAAATCTAAATATTGTTACTTTTGTGCAAAATTAGCATAATTTTCAACCCCTCATGGCAAAACAGATAAGCGAATTAAAATTAGGTATTTTAGGTGGTGGACAATTGGGTCGGATGCTCATCCAGCAAGCCATCAATTACAATGTTACTTCATTGGTTTTAGATCCTGATCCAGATGCGCCTTGTAAACATATTGCAAATTACTTCGAAAACGGTTCGATTACCGATTTTGATACAGTTTATAACTTCGGCAAAAAAGCAGATATCATTACCATCGAAATTGAAAAGGTAAATATCGATGCCCTTGAGCAACTGGAAAAAGAAGGTAAAAAAGTATTTCCACAGTCGCGGGTAATCCGCCTAATACAGGATAAAGGCGTACAAAAACAGTTTTTTAAGGAAAACGACATCCCTACTTCACCGTTTCAGATTGTAAACACGAAAGAAGATATGGAAAACAGCCAGTTCCAGTTTCCGTATATCCTAAAATTGAGAAAAGACGGTTATGATGGCAAAGGTGTAATGAAAATAAACGGTGCAGCCGATTTAGATAAAGCCTTTGATGCGCCTTGTATTATCGAAAAACTGGTTGATTTTGAAAAAGAAGTAGCCGTAATTGTGGCGCGCAATGCCAATGGCGATATGAAGACCTTTCCGATGGTAGAAATGGAATTTAATCCGGAAGCTAACCTGGTTGAATTCTTGATTTCGCCTTCAACTTTTGGCGAAAGTTTGCAGCAAAAAGCGGAAAACATTGCCAAAAATGTAGCATCGGCAATGAACATTACCGGTATTTTAGCGGTAGAAATGTTTGTGTGCAAGGATGGTGAGTTATTGGTAAATGAAGTAGCCCCTCGCCCGCACAACAGCGGTCACCAAACCATTGAAGGTAATTATGTTTCGCAATTTGAGCAACATTTACGTTCTATCTACAACCTTCCGTTAGGAGATACGAGCAGCATAACCAACGCGATTATGATTAACCTGTTGGGCGAGAAAGGCTTTGAAGGTGTTGCGAAATACGAAAATTTAGAAAAAATATTAGCCATTGATGGTGTATACGTGCACTTATATGGCAAGAAATATACCAAGCCTTTCCGTAAAATGGGCCACGCTACCATTGTCGATATCGACAGAGACAAAGCGATAGAAAAAGCCCGTTTTGTACAAAAAACATTACGTGTAATTGCATAACCTTTACCATAAAATTTAAAAAATATATCATGAGCAATACAAATTCACCAAACTTCAGTGTCGGCATAATAATGGGAAGCAAATCAGATTTACCCGTTATGCAAGATGCTGCTGATGTACTTAAAGAATTTGGAATCAGTTACGAAATTACTGTGGTTTCGGCGCACAGAACTCCTGAACGCATGTTTAACTATGCCAAAGAGGCTCAAGGCAGAGGCTTAAAAGTAATTATTGCCGGTGCCGGGGGTGCTGCACATTTGCCAGGTATGGTAGCTTCAATTACTACCCTTCCGGTTATTGGTGTACCGGTAAAATCATCGAACTCTATTGATGGCTGGGACAGTATTTTATCGATCCTGCAAATGCCAAACGGTATTCCAGTAGCTACGGTTGCTCTAAATGCAGCTAAAAATGCTGGGTTATTGGCTGCTCAGATTCTGGCTACTGCCGATGAATCGTTAACGGTTAAAATGCAGGCTTACAAAGATGATTTAAGGAAAAAGGTTGAGGAAAGTGCTGCTGAAATGTAGTCTTTAGTCCTGAGTCGGAAGTCTGAAGTCTGCTTGACAGAAATATAACGCCTCATGTAAAATTGATTTACATGAGGCGTTTTTTTATTCAATATCAATAATATCGCCAGGTTTACAATCTAAAACTTTGCAGATCGCTTCGAGCGTATCAAACCTCACCCCTTTTGCCTTTCCCGTTTTTAATATGGAAAGATTTACAATGGTTAATCCAACCCTTTCCGAAAGTTCTGTCAGCGACATTTTTCGTTTAGCCAACATCACATCTAAATTTACAATTATGGACATGGCTTATACAAATGCTTCATTTTCTTGTTTAATATCAACCCCTACCTTAAAGGCTAAACCAAAAGCCAATATTATCAAACCTATAATGGTTTCTGAAGCTATAATACCTTCTCCATTACTCAAGGCATACTTAGAATCATTTAAACTCAACTGGTTAATACAAGAAACAAATAACTCTTGAGACAACCACCTCGCAATTGGCAAACAGATTAACAATAGGCTTCCCCATATTATAATGGATGCATTTTTTGTAGTAAATACTTTGTCCTTTGTTAACGATTGGAAAAACATTTTTAGTAGAATTATAATTACCCCAATAATTAACCAATAAATAATAATTGAAAACTGAAACATTAACGCTGGTAAGGAGAATAATTGATCATAAGTTCTAAATCTCAAATCAACCAAAGCCCTATCGGTTTTTTGCACTACAACAGTATCGTTAAACCAAGATTTTAAAGGGTCTTCATCAACTTTATTGGTAAAATAATTAAGTTTTACATTATATACTTCATAACTTTTAACTGCTTTACTATTTGCAGGTGAAGAGGATGTAAAAAATTGTTGGAGTAAAAATATAACATAAAAAGCTAGAACGATGGTCGCCAATCTATTCAGGTTTTTAATCACTTTACTGTCTGAGAGTTTCATAAACGATAAGTTTAATTATGAAACAAACATAAATAATATTTAAAATAAAACAATAATAATTTATCGTTTTATTTTAAATATATCATATAAAAAATTGTGAACTGTAAGCTGCCGACTGTTAATTAATTTAAATTCGGATCAGTCGGAAAATTACTCACATGGGCAAATTTTGGTCCCAGATGCACAATCACATCCCGCCACAGCTTTTCGTCGTCATTACCAAAAATCAGGTCCGCATTAGGGATATCGCTTACCATCCAGGCGTTATCATCAATTTCTCTATCTAACTGACCAACACCCCAGCCCGAATAGCCCATAAAAAACTTAATCTCGTCTGAGCTGATCGCATTGGAGTTGATCAGGATCTTAAGCGTTTCAAAATTACCACCCCAATATAGCCCATCGCCAATAGGTTCGCCGCTTTGCAGCTTATCGTAACACCGGTGTATAAAATGAAGGGTATCGGCCGCAACAGGTCCGCCGAAATAAATGTGGTTATCGGCCTGCCATAAGTCCTGGATTACATCATTTAAAATTAAATTTCCTACCTGATTGAGGATATAACCCACAGTCCCTTCTTCGCCATGCTCGGTTAACAGTACAACTGATCTTTTAAAATTAGGATCGGCCATAAAAGGTTCTGAGATAAGCAAGCGGCCAGTTTTCGGTTTTATATTGTTAAGCATGACGATAATCATTTGTAGCACCGTAAAAGATGCCTATTTTTGTTTTATGCAAGTTACAAATGAATTTCTACAAAACCTGCGCCAAGATTACAAAAGCGCTTCACTAGACGAATCGGACGTAGACAACGATCCGATTGAACACTTTAAAAAATGGTTTGAACACGCTGTTGAAGCTAAAATATATGAGCCTAATGTAATGACCTTGGCTACAGCCGATAAATCAGGCAGACCCGATGCCCGTATTGTACTGTTAAAAGGTGCCGATGAGCAAGGTTTCAGGTTCTATACCAATTACCTGAGTGCGAAAGGAAAAGAGTTAAAAAGAAATCCTTTTGCCTGTTTGGTATTTCACTGGCCAGAACTGGAAAGACAGGTTAGAATTGAAGGTACCGTTGAGAAACTGGATAAAGAAACCTCTGAGGCTTATTTTAATACCCGGCCTGAAGAAAGCCAGATTGGCGCAATTGCTTCGCCGCAAAGCCAGGTTATTCCCGACAGGGCTTTTTTAGAGCAAAAAGTTGCCGATTTTAAAGCCAAAAACCAGGATAAAGCTATTGTTAAACCTGCGCACTGGGGCGGTTACGTAGTAAAGCCTACCCGCATTGAGTTTTGGCAAGGCCGGAGCAACAGGTTGCACGACAGGATTAATTTTGAAAAGCTTAAAGGTAGCTGGGTGAAAAGCAGGCTAGCACCATAAACAGAAAGACTAAAGTTAAAAGCAAGTTTACCTAAACAAATAGAGATCGGCTATCCGGCACGATCTCTATTTTAACTAATCATTAACTAACCTAAATTTATCAGGAAGTACCTTTATTAAAACGCCCTTAATTTTTAAATTTGGGCGGTAATTTTCTTTTCTTTTTAAAAGCAATTAAAATGCTTTTTTGTTTTTCCAGATGATTCAAATGTCCTTAAAATGACCGTAATGTGAAAGCGAGTGCCGACAAGTAATTGCTTTTTATCGACCAGGGAAAATGGGGTCAAAAATTTAACATTTTACTTAACATTATTTAACTATATATTTTTGTTAATCAATATTTTAAACATTAATTAATAGATTTAATTTTAAGATAAGAATGCAATAAATTATTTCAAGAGGGCTGCCATCCCGAGCCTACGCATGAATTGGAACAGATAGTCGAACGCTTGAGTTAAAAACATTTTCACAATCGAAAGAAACCGTAAAATTTACCTTTAGCGATTTGCGCGAATATCTTCGTTTGGTTATAATAGAAGTCAAATACAAATAAGTAAATTCGTCCATTAATCTATTTAAATGATGAAACAAATTGCAGTTATAGGATCGGGTACAATGGGAAATGGCATTGCCCATACTTTTGCACAATTCGGGTACCCGGTAAACCTGATTGACATTAACCAAAAGGCTTTAGATAAAGCGATTGATAGCATTAGCAAAAACCTCGACAGACAGGTGAGCAAGGGAACGCTAACTGCCGAACAAAAAACCTCGACACTGCAAAACATACACACTTTTACCAGTTTAAAGGATGGTGTTGAACATGCTGATTTAGTGGTAGAGGCTGCTACCGAAAATGTAGACCTAAAGCTGAATATTTTTAAAGAACTGGATCAATATGCACCTGCGCAGGCAATTCTCGCTTCCAATACCTCCTCCATTTCAATTACACAAATTGCTGCGGTAACCAACCGTGGCGATAAAGTTATCGGGATGCATTTTATGAATCCGGTTCCGGTGATGAAACTGGTAGAAGTGATTCGTGGTTATGCTACCAGCGATGAAACGACCAAAACGATCATGGCACTAGCTGAAAATTTAGCCAAAGTTCCGGTTGAAGTAAATGATTATCCAGGCTTTGTTGCCAACCGTATTTTAATGCCGATGATTAACGAAGCCATCTATACGCTTTACGAAGGTGTGGCAGGTGTTTACGAGATCGATACGGTAATGAAACTGGGTATGGCACACCCGATGGGACCATTACAACTAGCCGATTTTATTGGTTTAGATGTTTGCCTGGCCATTTTAAAAGTGCTGTACAATGGTTTTGGCAATCCTAAATATGCACCATGCCCGCTACTCGTAAATATGGTAACCGCTGGTAAAAAAGGTGTTAAAACCGGCGAGGGCTTTTATACCTACACTGCAGGTTCAAAAGATTTAGTCGTTGCTGAGAAATTTAAAAAATCCTAATTTTTTTAGCATTTAATTTTATATTTGTGGTATGAATGAGCATCTGGATCCTGAAGCAAGAAACCTTACCCCAACCGATCGTGATATTGAGCGGGTGTTAAGGCCACAGGCATTTGAAGATTTTACCGGGCAGGAAAAAGTGATGGAAAACCTGAAAATTTTTGTTCAGGCGGCAAAACTTCGTGGCGAAGCTTTGGATCATGTGCTGTTGCATGGCCCTCCGGGATTGGGTAAAACGACACTGTCTCATATTATTGCCAACGAAATGGCAACCGGCATTAAAGTAACCTCTGGTCCCGTATTGGATAAACCCGGCGATTTGGCTGGCTTGTTAACCGGTTTAGATGAAGGCGATATTCTGTTTATAGATGAGATCCACCGTTTATCACCTTTGGTTGAAGAATACCTATACTCTGCAATGGAGGATTTTAAGATTGACATTATGCTCGAAACCGGCCCAAATGCCCGTTCGGTGCAAATTTCGCTTAATCCCTTTACTTTAGTTGGTGCAACTACCCGTTCGGGTTTATTAACCGCACCTTTACGCGCACGTTTCGGCATCAATGCACGACTAGCCTATTACGATGCTAAATTATTAACCACCATTGTACTGCGTTCATCCGAAATCCTGAAAACACCAATCAGCGATGAAGGTGCTTACGAAATTGCCCGACGTAGCCGCGGTACACCTCGTATTGCCAATGCCCTACTGCGCAGAACACGCGACTTTGCCCAGATTAAAGGGAATGGAACTATCGACCCGGAAATTGCCCGCTATGCTTTAGATGCTTTAAATGTAGATGAACACGGACTGGATGAAATGGATAACCGCATCCTGACAACCATTATCGATAAGTTTAAAGGTGGTCCGGTGGGTTTAAAAACCATTGCTACTGCCGTAGGAGAAGATGAAGGTACGATTGAAGAGGTTTACGAGCCGTTTTTAATCCAGGAAGGCTACATTATGCGTACTTCGCGTGGCCGGGAAACTACCGAAGCCGCTTATAAACATTTGAAGCGGAATTACCCGGGGCAAAGCGGAAAGTTGTTTTAATACTGCCCTAACATAATCGTCATTTCGACTGAAACGCAGTGGAACGGAGAAATCTATTCCAGTAGCAAAGTTATTTTAGAGCATCTACTAAAAAGATTGCTTCGCTCCTGCGCACGGTTCCATTCTTCAGCTCGCAATGACGAAAACTTTTTAACTATCCCACATAGATCAACGTCATTCCCGTGCAAACCTATCGTGTGGACACATTTTTTTATGAATAGTTTTGGGCATCCTGCTAATCTTGCTTTGAAAAACCACTGTTCTGTGCGAAGAACGCTGTCAATCCCAGGGGCTGTGGAAATCAAAAAACAGGAGCAGAATAGTACAAATGGCTCTACCAAACCTAAAACGCAGTGGTTTTGTGTTCATGTTTGCACGATTTTTCATTTAAATACTAACAAACAAAACGAAGTGCCGCTGTTTTTTGATGTGTACAGGGTTGTGTAAAAAGCCCATTGCTGGATTGACAGAGCGCTTTGGGTACTTTGGCGCTCCAAAGTACCATGCCCCCGCGGCATAGAGCGGAAAAAGAATCTTCTATTTGTATACATAAGATAGGTAAAGACATGAACCAAGATTGCTAGGCGAGGCTAAATAAAGCGTTAAACATAGTTCGCTAACCTTTTTAATGCACTAAGATTGCCAGTCAAGCTGGCAATGACGGATAGTGCAAAGGGAATTGCAAAAAATGTGTCCACACAAGGTGCAAACGGAATCTTAATGCGAATGAAATTAGATTTATACTATCTATCCTTTTAAAGCATTACGATTCCCATCCGATAGCTATCGGATCAAGTTGTGAATGACGATCTCCTAGAGGTATTCCAATTATTTTTCATGAAGCTTGATTACAAAAATCAGAACATTTATAGCCTTCAGGTGTTCATTACATACAAATCAAGCAAATCATGAACATCGAAATACGTAAACTAACGCTCGAGGACTACGCAGACCTTAAAGAATCTATGCTACAGGCTTACGATAGCATGGGAGGTTCCATCTGGCCAAAATCGAGTATTGCCAAACTTTTAAATCTTTTTCCCGAAGGGCAGCTCTGTATTGCTGTTGATGATAAGGTAGTGGCCTGTTCATTGTCTATTATTGTTGATTATGATGAATACGGCGACCGGCATACCTACAAACTCATTACCGGCGATTATTCCTTCTCTACACATGATCCCAATGGAGATACCCTATACGGAATCGAAATTTTTGTGCACCCCGAATACCGTGGGTTAAGGCTCGGCCGGAGGTTGTACGAGGCCAGAAAGGAACTCTGCGAAAGTTTAAACCTGAAAAGTATTATTGCAGGTGGCAGAATCCCCGGCTACCATACTTATGCCGAAACTTTAACGCCAAGGCAATACATTGATAAGGTAAAAGCCAAAGAGATTTACGACCCAACGCTCACCTTTCAGATCTCCAACGATTTTCACGTTAGAAAGGTATTGAAGAATTATCTGCCGGGTGATAAAGAATCGAAAGAATATGCTACCCTGATTGAATGGAACAACATTTATTATCAGGGAGTGGATGCTTCTGCCCGCTCGGCCATGACTATCCGCTTAGGTTTGGTGCAATGGCAAATGCGGCTTTTCCCCGACATGGAATCATTTTATGAGCAGGTAGAGTTTTTTGTAGATGCCGTAAGCGGATACAAATCAGATTTCATTATGTTTCCGGAGTTGTTTAATACCCCTTTACTGCAACCGTATAACCACCTGCCCGAAATTGAAGCCATGCGTAAACTGGCCGAAAAAACGGAAGAAATTGTACAGAAAATGCATGAATATGCGCTGAGCTACAATGTAAATATCATAACCGGTAGTATGCCTTTGTTGGATAATGGCAAGCTTTATAATGCTACCTATCTTTGCCACCGAACCGGTAAAATTGATGAATATCGGAAAATCCACATTACGCCAAACGAACAGAAGTACTACGGGATGATTGGTGGCGACAAGGTGCAGGTATTCGATACCGATTGCGGTAAAATTGGGATCTTGATTTGCTACGATGTAGAGTTTCCGGAACTGAGCCGTATTTATGCTGATCAGGGTATGCAGATCTTATTTGTGCCTTTTTTAACCGATACCCAGAACGGTTATACACGTGTACGCCATTGCGCGCAGGCGCGTGCCATTGAAAACGAATGTTATGTGGCCATTGCCGGTTGTGTGGGCAACTTACCCAAAGTGAACAATATGGATATTCAGTTTGCCCAATCGGCGGTTTTTACCCCATCTGATTTTGCCTTCCCAACCAACGCCATTAAGGCCGAAGCAACGCCCAATACCGAAATGGTTTTAGTAGTTGATGTTGATCTGCATCTGCTGGATGAGCTTCACCATTATGGTACCGTAAAAGTTTTAAAAGACAGAAGAAATGATCTCTATCAGGTGAAGCTCTTAAAATAGTATAAAAAAAATGCCGGTCGCTGTGAGGCAACCGGCATTCAATCTGCCATAAAGCCAATTACTTGCGCATGGCGAACCATACGATTAAAGCGATGAGTATTAATATGGGCAAAACCCATTTAAGGGCTTGTCCCGCTCCGTTAACATCTTTCTCTGTAATCGCTGGCTTTGCAGGTCCAGGATTATCTTTATGGCTTTCGTAATCTTTTTCTATAGGTCTGTGAGCTCCTCCAGTTTCCGTATGTTTTGGATCTATATTTTCCATAATATTAAGATTAAATTGTTAGTCTAGCTGGTCAAATTCCGGTTCTTGAAAAACTACAAGCTATTTTTCAGTTTCTGTATTTAGAACAAGCGATTAGTAAAAATGTTTTAATCCTATGCCTTATCTTTGCAGGCTGGTGTACAATAATTCTGCAAAATATAGTCAACTCATAAAAGACGAGGCAATGCGCTTAGGCTTTCTGGCCTGCGGTATTGCAAAGGCAGAATTTCTGGAAGAAGAAGCACCGCGACTGGAGAAATGGCTGAGCCAAAACCACCATGGCGAAATGAAGTACATGGAAAACTACTTCGATAAACGCCTCGATCCGAGGTTATTGGTAGAGGGTGCAAAATCGGTAATCTCACTTTCGTTAAATTATTATACCAACGAAACACAAAGTGATCCTGATGCGCCAAAAATCTCTAAATATGCTTACGGTCAGGATTACCACACCGTAATAAAAGACAAGCTAAAGGAGCTTACCCATTTTATAGAAACCAACATTGGCGAAGTTTCGGGCAGGGCTTTTGTTGATTCGGCACCGGTTTTAGATCGCGCATGGGCGAAAAAATCAGGTATTGGGTGGATTGGTAAAAACTCTAACCTGATCAGCAAGAGTAATGGTTCCTTTTTCTTCCTGGCCGAATTGATTATCGATTTGGAACTCGATTACGACCATCCTTACCAGGCTGATTATTGCGGAAGCTGCACCCGCTGTTTAGATGCCTGCCCCACTGATGCAATTATTGCCCCGCAGGTAGTTGATGGTACTAAATGTATTTCTTATTTGACCATCGAACTTAAAAACGAAATCCCAGCCGAGTTTAAAGACAAAATGAGCAACTGGATGTTTGGCTGCGACATTTGCCAGGATGTTTGCCCCTGGAACCGTTTTTCTAAAGTACACGATGAAGCAGCTTTTAAACCTGAACAAGGCTTACTGGATTTGAATGCGAAGGATCTGACCGAAATTACTTATGAAGTTTTTAAAAAGGTTTTTAAAGGCTCAGCAGTTAAACGCACCAAATTTGCCGGGCTAAAAAGGAACATTGATTTTTTAAAGCCTGAGTAAGCCTTACTAATCAAATCGTCCTGCTGAATTTATTTCAGCATCTCCATGTATTCAAGAGATCCTGAAACAAGTTCAGGATGACGATTAATCGAAAAACACATTTAAAATAAATTCGGCGATAAAATGAATAAATATTTATCGCCGAATTTCTTATTTCAATTACTAGTTTACCGAAAAACTATTGTCACTTTTTACTTTATCGGGTACATGGGCGCTTCCCATAACTACCTTATTTAGCTTTTTGCTTGTTTTAATTTCAACTTTTATCTGTTGATCACCTTTTTCCCAAACACCTATTGTACTGTGGTGCTTTTCTGTGCTACCATCAGCATAGGTTAAAGTTAAATCGATCGGCAAAGGCTTATTGCTTTTATTCTCAATAGTAATAGAATAGCCTTCGCTGCTTTTATCCACAGCTTTAATCGCCATATCAGTTACACCACCTTCAAAAAACCAGGCTTTCCAAAACCAATTTAGGTTTTTGCCACTGCCCTCGTTCATGCTGTTAAAGAAATCGTATGGCATGGGGTGTTTGCCATTCCAGTTGTGTATGTAGGTATGTAAGGCTTTAGTAAACAGCTCATCACCCAGGTAATCTTTAACAAAAAGATAAGCTAAACCCGGCTTTGGATAAGAGTTGGTAAATGTACCCGATCCTTTTAAATCAGGTGTTAAGGTCGTAATCGGGGTATCATCTTTACTACCCGAAGTAGATGCCGTCGGTTGCACACCATATTCATCCACAATGGTCGAATCAATCATCGGTGATATCAGCCACTCGCCTATGGTTGCCCAGCCTTCGTCCATCCAGCCATACTTGGTTTCGTTAATACCCATGTAAAAAGGAAACATGGTATGAAAAATTTCATGGTCGGTTAGCGTAATGGCATCCGTGCGGTTATCTACCGGATTATCATTCACCATCATCGGGTATTCCATCTGGTCTAAACCATCAAAAATCGTTTCATGATTATACGGAAAAGGCCATTTCGGAAAAGTGTAACTCATCGATTCGACCGTTTTACGGGCAAAATCAATCACTTCATAATAATCTTTATGCTTCGGGTTAAAAACTGCATCCACACGTGTACGTCGCTTTGTTTTAGGGTCTACCACCAAACTGCTCGATTTCCAGAGGTAATGATCACTCAAGGCAAATACAAAGTCAGTCACATTTTTGGCATCGAACTTAAACGTATTAAAGGTGTTGGGTTGCGTCACTCTCTTCTCAGCCAGATCTTTATCTGTAATTACATCAATCACCGCGTCATTCTTCTCGGCCGACAACATTTTGGTCACAATATCTTTTCGGAAAACCTCGTTTGGATTTTTTAAATCGCCTGTAGCCCAAACGCCATATCCACCAGGTACAGTAATCGCTGCATTAAACTGATCAAAATCATTGTAAAACTCTTCGGCACCCGTGTAAGGGAATTTGTTCCAGCCATCTACATCGTCGTAAACGGCTATACGTGGAAAGAAATAAGCCACAAAATGCGAGCCTTCATCTACCTGACCAGTACGCATGTGCGATCCCTTATTTAAAGTATAGTTGTACTCAATAGCAAAACTAATGGTTTTGCCAGGTAATACAGCGGGAACATCAACCGTCATATTGGTGCCATCGATTTTAAAGCCAGTAATGATTTTGCCATTGGCAGCCATTTTTTCAATGGCTACGCCTTCACCTAAATCAGATTCTGAAAATTTCGCTTTCCGTGGTGTGCCTTTTTTGTAAAGGTTGGGGTAAAGCTTAAACCAGATTTCCTTTAAAGTATCGGGGCTATTGTTGGTATAAACCACCTGCACTTTACCCTTTAACAGACGGCTAACCGGGTTAAAATTTACCTGAATATCGTACTTAGATGAATTTTGCCAGTAGTTTTTACCGGGTTTACCACTGGTACTCCGGGTTTCCTTCTGATAGGTTTGCTGAAATACCGGCTCAATGGGTAATTGCGTTTGCGCACTCGCATATAGCGCTGAGCAAAGTAAGAGGCCTAATAATTTAATACATTTCATTTTTTTGCTTGGAGCATGGCGACTGGCGTTTAGCGTTCGACTTAATCTAATTGCAATCAATTAATCAAGCAATACAACAATTAACCAGTTAACCGATTAAACAATTAACCAAAGGTCTATTTCCCAAACTTCATTTTCAGCTGCTCCAACATATCGGTATTGAGGGGTTGTGCGGGCTTTTCTGGTTTTGGCTGAGGTCTTTTTTGGTAATGTGGTTTATTAGCTAGTACAGTACTTTGTGGCCTGGGGGCTTTATTTTCGTTTTTCTTAGCATTAAATTTAGCCCACTCCTCATCCAGTTTCTTTTTAGTGTATAGCGGAAAATCGCCCTGTTTCATCCAGGCATAGTAGCTTGGTTCAACAGCAAACACCTGTGCAGTAGTTTTACCTTTATGTTTACCAAAATTAAAACACACTTCGTCGTTTTCGTTGTAAACCATCCGGCCGGCAAAATCAACAGGTTTATTAATATTGGTAAAAACATGAAGTGCATCAACATCATTTACTACCGGAATGCTTTTTACACCTTGTTTGTTCTCAAACTCGGTTTCTTTATACATTTCTAACTGTCCCAGTAATACTTTGTAGGTTGCAATAACGTCTGCTTCGGCAGCATGGGCGTTAACCAAATCTTCCTGACAATAAAATTTATAAGCCGCTTTTAATGTACGCTGTTCCATCTGGTGAAATATATTTTGTACATCTACAAATTTGCGGTCGGTCATATCAAAATCAACCTCAGCCCTTAAAAATTCTTCTAAAAGCATCGGGATATCAAATTTATTTGAGTTGTAACCAGCAAGGTCGCTATCACCAATAAACGCGGCAATCTCTACAGCCAAAGCTTTAAAAGTGGGCTCGTTTGCAATATCTTCATCGTAGATACCGTGTATTAACGAAGTTTGCAAGGGGATTGGCATTTCTGGATTTACACGCCAGGTTTTAACCGTTTCAGAACCATCTGGCAGGGCTTTTAAAACTGCAATTTCTACAATTCTATCGGCTCCAACATTTATTCCAGTAGCTTCTAAATCAAAAAATGCTAATGGGCGCTTTAAATTTAATTTCATTTCTTTTGATGTGAGATTGGCGACATTAGATTTAGGATCGGCATGTCAAATTCTTTTTTTTCAAAAATGCTAAAAAGGTTTCATTAGTTCTATAAAACCACTTTATTAATTTATAAATTTAATTTTCAAATTATTTTAGAATCTTGATTGCTACTCCTAAATTGCGCCAATTTATATACGCTCTAATGAAGAATATATCCACCCTTATTTTCCTGTTTTTTTTATCGTTAAGTACTTACGCTCAAAACTTTACCTACGGAGCGGTTACACACGATGATTACCAGTTCGACAGAAAAACGCTGGACAGTAACGCCAATGCCATCGTTTTAAAAGAATTCGGTACAGCATCTATCCAACTTGATGACAATACGCATAGCCTTATACTGGTGTTTGAGCACCATGTAAAAATAAAAATCTACAATAAAGAGGGCTTTAAAGAGGCCAACATCGTAATTCCGATGTATAAGGATGATAACCGCGAAGAAACCATCAGCGATTTAAAGGCTTCTACATTTAATTTTATCGATAACAACTTTGTAGAAACAGTAATGGATAGAAAAGCTGTTTTTACCGAAAACCGTTCTAAATACACCCGTTTAACCAAATTTACCCTGCCCAATTTAAAAGAAGGATCGGTAATTGAGTACAGTTACACTCTAAAATCGCCAAACCTCTTTAACTTTAAAACCTGGGAGTTTCAGGGCGACATCCCTAAAGTAAATAGCGAATACCTGGTTTATATTCCGGGTATTTACAACTATAATGTTTCGTTACGAGGCTTCCAAAAGCTTACCGACCAAAAGGTAGAGCTAAGCAAAGAATGCCTGCGCTTATCTGGTGCCGCCATAGATTGTTCGAAAATTACCTACCTGATGAAAAATGTGCCGGCTTTTATTGAGGAAGACAACATGACTGCGCCAAGCAATTTTAAATCGGCTATTTATTTCGAGCTTTCTGATGTTCAGAATTTAAACGGTGGCAAAACCTCCTATACCAAAACCTGGAAAGATGTAGACCGCGACCTTACGAGCGAAAAATCGTTGGGTTCGCAAATGAAACGAAAGGATATTTTTAAAGACCTCATTCCCGGTATTACCAAAGGCACAACCGATGAACTGGAAAAAGCAAAAGCCATTTACAATTACATCAAAAAACAAATTAAATGGAACAATTATTACGGTAAATACTCGGAAGATAACATTAAAAAAGCCCTCGAAACACGCTCTGGCAATGTAGCCGACATCAACCTGAGTTTAATTGCAGCACTTTCGGCTGCTGATTTAGATGCAGAAGCGGTTATTCTTTCTACCCGTGATAACGGAACGGTAAATAAACTTTACCCGGTAATGAGCGATTTTAACTATCTGGTAGCCAAAGTAAATATTGGCGAGAATAGTTATTTGCTCGATGCTACTGAGCCACTTCTCCCCTTCGGACTGTTACCCCTAAGGTGCATTAACGATCAGGGCAGGGTAATTAACCTCAAAAAGCCATCGTATTGGATTGACTTAAAAGCCAGTCAAAAATCGGTTACCAATTATATCCTTTCAGGAAAAATGACTACCGATGGTAAAATTGTAGGCACACTTACTACACACTCGATGGGTTATTCTGCTTTTAATAAACGGAGAGATATTTTACGATACACCTCGCCTGATGAGTACGTAGAAAAACTGGATGAACGCTTAACGCGGATTAAAATAACAGATCACCAGATATCGAATCTGGACAGTGTAGAAAATATGCTAACCGAAAAGTATGAGGTGGAGTTTACCATAAATGATGGTACTAACCAGAATCAGTTTTACTTTAGTCCATTTTTTATCAACCCGATTTCTAAAAACCCTTTCAACCTAAATGAACGTACTTATCCGGTTGATATGGGTGCCGGATCAGACGAGCGCATTACCATGAACATTACCTTGCCGGCCAAATACCAGTTGTTGGAAAAACCAAAAGATATGGCTATTGGCTTACCAAATGGTGGCGGCAGATACCTCCTGGCAAGCAAACTGGAAGAAGATAACATTAGCATCAATCAAATTTTACAGTTCAACAATGCTATTTATCAGCCCGATGAATATCTTTTCCTGAAAGAGTTTTACAGCAGGATTATCCAGAACCAAAAGACTGAATTTTTATTAAAGAAGTAACCTGAAATGAAAACCTTATTTGCATTTTCCCTTTTATTATTAACTTCTTTAACTGGTTTTAGTCAGGATAATTACGATGCTGATCTCGTTCCGGCCAATTTACGTAGCCGCGCTAATGCCTGCATTCGCAACGAAGAAACCACCATCGATATGCGCTCGCCCGATAATGTGATGATGACCGTTAAAAAGGCCATAACCGTTTTTAACGAAAATGGTGAGGATGAAGCGCGATTGGTAGTTTTTTACGATAAAAATATTTCCATAAAAAGCATAAAAGGAGAAGTTTACAATGCGGTAGGCAGGTTAACCAGCAAGTTTACCCAAAACGATTTTACTGATGCCAGTGCTGCTGATGGCTTTTCGCTCTTTGTAGATAGCAGGGTAAAACATTATTTGCCCTCGGTAAGTCAGTATCCTTACACGGTGGTTTACAATTATGAAATCAGGAATAAACAAAACCTGCTTATCCCTGATTGGACGCCCAAACCTGCTAATGATGTTTCGGTAGAAAAAAGCAGCTACACTTTTATAAGCAAACCAACTGACCAGGTAAGGATAAAAACGCAAAACTATACTGGCGAGCCCGAAGTGCTTACAGATGAAAAACAGAAAAAAACTACCTGGAAAGTAAGCAATGTTTTAGCCGTGAGAACAGAACCTTACAGCCCCGACCCGGAAACTTACCGCACCAGCATTCAAATTGCACCGCAAGAGTTTTATTATTACGGTCACAAAGGAAATTACACCAACTGGCAGGATTTGGGCAAATGGATATACGATGATTTGTTAGCCAGCCGCATAGCATTGCCTCCAGCGACTGTACAAATGGTTAAAGAATTGGTAAAGGATGAAAAAACCGACAAAGATAAAGCCCGCAAGATTTACCAGTACCTGCAGGAAAAAACCAGGTACATAAGTGTGCAAATTGGCATTGGTGGTTTTCAGCCCATTGCAGCCAATGAGGTAGACCGTTTAGGTTATGGTGATTGTAAAGCTTTGGTTAACTACATGCAGAGCTTGTTAAAAGCAGCCGACATCGATTCGTATTACTGTGTAGTAGAAGCCGGTTCGGAGAAAAAAAGCCTGAACCCCACTTATGCAAGCATGGCACAAGGCAACCACATTATTTTATGTATGCCTTTGAAAGGCGATACTACCTGGTTAGAATGTACCAGTCAGAAAATACCATTTGGCTTTTTAAGCGATTTTACCGACGACAGATTGGTGCTTGCCTGCACCGCAGAAGGAGGCAAATTATTGCATACCCCCAAACTTACCACAGCCGAAAACAGGCAAATCAGAACAGCCAACCTTACCATAGAAAGCAATGGCAGCATATCGGGTAAAATGAATACCGTTTATTCAGGAGCGCAATACGACAACCAGGAATCGCTGATTGGTAAATCGGTAACCGAGCAGCATAAATTGCTAAAAGAAGCCTACAACATCGATAATATCGATTTTGATGCTGTTGTTTTGGCGCAAAAGAAAGATCTCGATCCGAAACTAACCGAAGAAGTAAACTTGAGTATCAGAAATTATGCACCGCTAAACGGCGACAAAATGTTTTTGCAGCTCAATGCCTTTAACATTAAAAAATCGGTACCCGAAATTAAAAACAGAACCTTACCTGTTTACATTAACCGCGGTTATACAGACGAAGATACCATTGTTTATACCCTTCCGGATGGAGTAGATACCAGCTTAATTAGCGCACACGATAAAGCCTTTAAAAGTGCGTTTGGCCAGTACAGCAGCAAAACCACCATTAGCGGCAATAAACTTACCTATTACCGCAAATTTGTGTTAAACGATGGAACCTTTCCGGCTGCGCAGTATGAAGAATTTTCGAAGTTCATTAACGATGTAAACGGAGCCGATTACCTGAAACTGGCACTTAGCTTAAAAAAATAATCCCGAGGGCAATACCGATAATCATGATCAGGTACATTAAGATTTCGGTTGAAGCAAATCTTTTGTATTTCGTCCAGAACGAATAATCATTTTCTTGGTTTGGCATGGCGCAAAAATAAGGAATTAGATTTAAAGATCATCAACCGTTTTGCCCGCTGATTTAAAATGATTAACGCAGAATAAAAATACAATCTACGTGCTTTGCGTAATCTGCGGGAAATAAAAACTATGTGTAACAGTTTTGCCCGCTGATTTAAGATAATAAACGCGGAACAAAAATATATTCTGCGTGCTTTGCGTAATCTGCGGGAAACATAGAGCGATATTCTAAACACAAAACCCTATTCCTCAAAGCTATATCTCCTGCGCTTAAGTCACAAAAGTGTAAAACCCACCCCATTTCAAAGCTCATTTCTACTATCCGGGCAACAATATAACCAAACAACCGTATAAATAACTCATTATCAAACAATACTGAATGAAGAAACAAATCCTGGGCATTGCTGCGATTTTTTTAGTGGGGATGAGCATTGTCGGAACAAGTTGGAAAGCCGTGGAGCTTCCACAAACACAACAAGAGGTGGTAAAAAACATTGCTGCCGATAGCCGCTACAATCAATTTATTAGCAACCTGTACCATACTGTTCACCTCGATTCGGCAGGATTAAACGAGCAGGTTTTCGAAAAGGCCTTAACCGGTTTCTACAACATGAAATATTCGGGTTTATTAAGTGCCAAATCTATTTTAACCATTGCCGATTTTGATCAGGAAAGCACAAAAAAGCGACTGTACATTATTGATTTAGACCAGAAAAAGCTGATTATAAATACCTGGGTGGCACATGGTCAAAACAGCGGCGGCGATAAACCTGCACATTTTTCGAACAGTGTAAGCTCTAACCAGAGCAGTTTGGGCTTTTATGTAACCGGCGAAATTTACTATGGCAAACATGGGCGTTCGCTTAAATTAGATGGTATGGATCAGGGCTTTAATAACAGGGCGCGCGAAAGAGCAATAGTAGTACATGGTGCTGATTATGTTTCGCAGCGAACCATCAATGAGCTTGGTCGTTTAGGCAGAAGTCAGGGTTGCCCGGCGGTTTCAGCTAAACTGGCTGATGCGGTAATCAACAACATTTCCGACCGTACCGTGCTGTTCATCAATAATTCAGATCAGGCCTATCATTCTTCTTTTTTAAACGAAACTTTAGCGGCAAGCGTAGCGCTAAACCAGGAAGAAGTTTTGGCCGCTCAGGTAGATTAATAGTGTTTGATATTTTTGGCATTCATATTTTTGGGTAGGAGTTTGATAAAAAGAGCTGCGCAGGGAGCAAGCAAATCCCATACCCACCTGTTTCCATCAGCTCCTTTTTCGCCACAATCAACCACTTCAGCACGTTTTAATAGTTTTTTAACCAGGTCTTGAATCCACTTTACCTTCACCAGCCGGTTAAAAGATAAACCCAGGTAATCGCAATATACATGCACTAAAATCTCCACTATTAACGAACGGTTGTTAATGACCAGCGGCTGACCAAATACCATTTCATAATCTGCTTTAATGGTAGCTACCAGCTCGTTAAATCGCACTTGCGGGCTAATACGTAAATATTGCCACAAAGCAGCATTACTGTATACCCTGATAATTTTCGGCTCGAGGCCCACTTTAATCTCCGCTCCTGCTAATTCGTAAGTTTTCTCCATTCAGCCTTAATTCATTTTTGATTGGTTAGATTAAAGTAAAGGCCTTTTGTTAAACCCATTCATGCAAAATCTATAACATCGACAAATTAAGGCCTCGTTTGTTTGTCTGCAAGCAATAAATCCTTCATATAATTTAAAGCCGCCATTTTACTTTGAAACCTTCCTGCAGTATGCAGCAACGAATCAAAGTTACTTTGAAACCTTCCTGCCGTACGCAACGACAAATCAAACCTACGTTGAAACCTCCATGCAATGCGCAGCAGCAAATCAAAGTAAAATAAGGTCTATGTCAATTTAAGCCGTGATATTCAGTATCGATAATTCTAATTTTTGCCACAGATCACATGGCTACATCCTAATCTGTTAATCAGTGGCTTTTAATCATAACCGATCCCTGCCATTACATTTAAAATCAACTACATGGCTATTTGTGAATAATTTTATTGAGCCTATTGCCATTATTTTAAGCATATTTGAGGTTTGAAAAGATAAGACCAATTCATGAAGATTGTAATTGCAGAAAAGCCATCTGTTGGCCGCGAGCTCGCTAAAGTTTTCGGGGCAACCACCAGAAAAGACGGATATATTGAAGGTAAGGGCTATTCTTTTACCTGGGCATTCGGGCATTTGCTGCAATTGGCACCACCGCAGGATTATGGTTTTATTGGCTGGCGAAAGCAACATTTACCCATGCTGCCGCAGAAATTTAAGCTGGCCATCCGCAAAATAAAAACCAAAGATGGCTTTGTAGATGATCCTGCTGTAAAAAAACAGCTCGATACCATTAAAAAACTTTTTGATGAAGCTTCAGAAATTATTGTGGCAACGGATGCCGGGCGTGAAGGTGAACTCATCTTCAGGTACATTTATTACTTCTTAAAGTGTAAAAAACCTTTTAAACGCCTGTGGATTTCCTCCCAGACTGACGAGGCAATTAAAGATGGTTTCAGAAATTTAAAGCCCGGTACAGATTACGATACTTTATTTAATTCTGCCCACTGCCGCTCAGAATCTGATTGGCTGGTAGGCATGAACGCTACGCAGGCTTTAAGTATTTCGGCAGGTAACCGCACGGTGCTTTCACTTGGCCGGGTGCAAACCCCTACCCTTGCCATGATTTGTGCGCGCTATCTGGAGATTAAAAACTTTGTGCCGCAAACCTATTATCAAATCAGTATCCTGCTCAGCAAAGATGAACAGGTTTTTAAAGCCATATCCACCTCAAATTATAAGGATAAAGAAGAAGTAGAAAAACTATTTGCCCTCGTAGAAGATGTGGCATCGGGTTTCCCTACAGGTGGTAACATTACGGCAGTAGAAGCTAAACCCCGTAAAGAACCACCTCCGCTATTGCACGATTTAAGTAGCTTACAGCAGGAAGCCAATAAGAAAAAAGGTTATACAGCCGATCAAACGCTAAATATCCTCCAGAATTTATACGAAAGTAAGCTGGTTTCTTACCCGCGTACAGGCTCACGCTACATTGGCGATGATGTATATGCAGGTGTGCCCGATCTGATTGCTAAATTTACCGATCACGCTGATTTTGGAAAACAGGCGCAGTTTTTACAAACCGTAGCTTTGAATAAAAGGAGCGTTAATGCTAAAAAAGTAACCGATCACCATGCGGTTTTACCAACAGGTGAGCAAGCTTATGGGCTTAGCCCGGATAAACAGGCAGTGTACGACATGGTAGTAGGCCGTATGCTTGAAGCTTTCCACCAGGAGTGCCTGAAAGACCTGACCAAAATTACCATTCAATCGGGTGTTACTTTTGTTGCTAACGGAACGGTAATCCGCTCGGCGGGTTGGCGTGCTGTATTTAACGATCCCGAAGATGATAAAAAGGACGAAGACAATGCGGCCTTGCCTAAGGTTGCTGTGGGCGAACTTTTACCCATTAACGAAAAAACGCTTTTAGAAAAGCAAACCAAGCCAAAATCGATGTATAACGAAGCTTCACTATTAAAAGCCCTCGAAACCTGCGGTAAAGAGATTGAAGATGAAGAGTTGCGTTATGCCATGAAAGATAGCGGTTTAGGTACGCCTGCCACGCGCGCATCGATTATAGAAACCTTAATTACCCGCGAGTATATTACCCGTGAAAAACGAAACCTGGTACCAACCAACAAGGGTTTAGCAGTTTACGAAGTAGTTAAAGATAAGCAGATTGCACAAGCCGAGCTAACCGGACAATGGGAAAAGCGGCTCGAAGAAATTCGCTCGGGTTCATCGGTTAAAGATTTTAAATCGGAAATTACCGAGTACACTAAAATGATTACCAATGAATTGCTTATTGCAGGTGCAAGTATATCGGGTAAGCTTAACGAAGAAAAGAAACTGGAAAAAGCCTAGTAAAAAGCCTTTTTAATTATCCGTTCTGCAGCTGCGCTCATGTTTTCGTCTTTTTGTATAAAGCCAATAGCACCCGCTTCGAGGTAACTTTCCTCGAGGGTAGATTTGTCGTTGCCACTAAACATGCACACCTTGATATCGGGCTGAATACCTAAAATTTCCCTAACCGTATTGGGAGAACTATCGCCTTTAGGCATATTGATATCTAAAAGCACAAAATTAAACGCTTCTTTTTTTAGCAGCTCAAGCGTATCGGGCAGGTTGCCTCTTTCTACAATGATTGGCGAACTAAGCCATTTAGCGAAAAACCGTTTCATCAAAAGCCTCATCAACTCACTATCATCAGCAATCAGAACTTTAATATTTTCTACCATTTTAAGGAAATGTATTTTACATGCAGCCCATCCCAGGCAGTAATTAACATAACCACTGCAAATCCGGTTTTTTTCGATTTGAAACTTATGGGAATTAGGATGTTTTTAAGTAAAAATAACAATTTCGACCTACGTTCTACATCATTTAACAGAAAACAATGTAACATTCCTACAACTTAAAAATTTAAATGTTGGAATGAGTAAATTTTGGATGAATAAGCACATTGTAAAGAACATCCACCCCTTCATTCATTCAAAATTCAATTCTTCAAACCTCATTTTACAAATCCATATACTCCCAGGCGCTGTGATAAGCGTTCAGATTTTCGGCATAGGCAATAAAATCAGCATAAAACTTCGATTTAGATAAGGTCGCACTATCTCCAATTACCACCAGCTTTTTCCTTGCCCTGGTCATCGCCACATTCATCCGACGGGTATCGGCCAAAAAGCCAATGGTGCCATCTGCATTGCTTCTGGTTAAACTAATGTATACCACATCACGCTCCTGCCCCTGAAAGCTATCAATTGTATTAACTGCTATTTGACTGCGATAAGGTGCTAAAATATCATTTTCATCAATCAAGCCATTTAAAATCTGTACCTGCTGTTTATATGGAGAAACAATGGCGATTGATGGAAAAGTATCTACCTGTAAATTACCCACCAAATGGGTTAAATGTTTAACCAAAAAGGCGGCTTCATCAGGGTTAGTGGTGCTCGTTCCATCTAATTTTTCTTCAAAGCTGCAACCCGCAGTATCAATAAAATTAATCGGGGCATCTTCTGCAAAAAGTAAGCGATCGGCTACCGAATGATGTGCCGTTAAAGCATCTTGATAAAACACTTTCGACGAATAACCCATAATATCTTTATGCATGCGGTATTGCTCATTTAAAAGCACTACCGATTCGGGATGGAGGCCAGCAGTTTTCTCGAGTAAGGTATTACCTAAACCTTTTTTCGATGCTTCGTTAGATTTGATGGTAGGCGAAAGCTGGAAATGATCGCCTGCCAGAATTACCTTCTGCGCCTTCAAAATCGGGATCCAGCAGGCGGGCTCCAATGCTTGTCCCGCTTCGTCTATTACAATGGTTTGGTATTTTAAATTGCGCACTGTATAATGGTTTGCACCAACTAAGGTGGCGGTAATAATCTGTGCTTTGGTAAACAGATTATCCATAATATATTGCTCTGTTTTTTCTACCTCCCTGCCAATTTTGTGCGCTTCATCAAACAAGGCTTTCCTTTGGTCGCGCTCTGCTTTACCAAAGCTGCGTTTATACTTATGGGCCATGTTTTTATACTCACTGGCCTGTTTTTTAAGCGCTTTAATGGTTTTCATATCCGGATGACCAGCCATTTGATGATCCAGTGTTGCCGCAAGCAACCTTTCTGATACCCGGGCAGGATTACCTACCCTAATCACTCTTAATCCTTCGGTAGCTAATTTTTCAGTCAGCAAATCAACCGCAGTATTACTCGGTGCTACTACTAATATTTTTTGGTCGCTATGCTTAGCTAACGATTTGATGGCATGAACCAGCGTGGTTGTTTTTCCGGTACCCGGCGGCCCATGCACAATGGCCAGATGGTCGGCTGAAATAATTTTATTAACCGCCAGCTGTTGCGATTCATTTAAGGTGTTGGGAATAACAAATTTTTCTTCGCCACGGAACGAAGGTTTATCCCCCCGGGTTAAAATACGGATCAGTTTATTTTCTGCTTCGTTTTCGGCTAAATGCGTAGCTTGTTTCAGTGCTGCCTGCATTTCGTCGTAACTGTTATTGTCAAACAACAAATCAACGCCCAGTTTTCCATCTCTGGTCCAATCTGGCAATTCATCAACCTTGAAACTGATTTTCATCCTGCTCCCGCTCTGGTGGGTAATTACCCCCTCAATGCGGTCTTCTTTAGCATCATGATTAGAAAATAACACTACGGATGAACCAAACCTGAATTGGTGCGAAAAATCCTGATGCGTAGTGCGCTCTAACTCTACCGTAAGATAATCGCCGCGGCCTATCTCGGTATTTCTGATGGCAATTGGGTACCAAGTTAAGCCCAGCGCCCTCCTATCGGCCGCAGAAGTATTTTCGGTAAGTTTTAAGTACGACTGTAAATCTTCTTCGCGCTCTATATTGAGCAAATCCTGAAGTTGTTTAAAATATTCTTTTGGCAATGGTGAAGGGTTAACTGTTTAAATTGGTTAAATTGTTGTATGGTTGAGTTGTTTAATTGCTTCTTAATTAACCAGGTTAAATAAATTTAAAACGCTTAGCGCCATGCGTCTGGCGCTAAACGCATTTACAAAACCAGCTCCTGATGTAGCCTCAATAATGTCTCTTCGGCATCGGTGCACAAGCCAGGGTGTACTTTAGAGCATTGCACAACCGTACTCCGCGTAGCGGTAAGCCACCTGAAACGTGAAGCCTGATCATACTGGCCTATTGGCCCCGATCCTTTTGCCGCAATGCTGATCCTTTCGAAAGCGCATAGGTTGGCTTTAAGTTCATCTAAATCAATTTTAGGCGAAAAAGCCAGTACACGGGCTTCATCCAAAGCAAAAACACTTTTTAAAAATTTCTGCTTGGCACAAAACAGGGTAATGCCCACATTAATAAACTCTTCGCGTTCTACCCTCGGCATTACACGGATCACAGCATACTCAAATAAGAACTTCTCTTGCATGTTGTGCTTCTTTTATAATGTTATCGGCATTTGATAGCCTTGTGGTTAAAAAATATGCGTAAGCCTTACGGTGATCGTTTGTATTGCTAAAATTGGTTTCACCCTCCAGCCAGTTATCCGGAATTAAAGCAATTACCGCTTCAATTTTTTCGGGTGTTAAAATGGCTTTAAAGGTTTCGTTTACCTGCTCAAGTTCGGTAGCCCAGGGTAATAAAACATGATCTTTAACCAGATAAAAAGGTTTAGCAGCCTGTTCTTCCCAGTTTTGCCAGGAGTGGTGAAAATATAAAGAAGCACCATGATCAATTAACCAAAGCTCTTTGTGCCAAACCAACATATTGGTATTTCTGCAGGTACGGTCCATATTGGTTAAAAAGCAATCGAGCCATACAATTTGCGAGGCCAAAGTGGCATCAACAGTCGTTACCGTCGGATCGAAGGTAATGGCGCCCGATAAGTAATGCAACGCAAGATTAAGCCCAACACTAGCTTTTAACAAATCCTGTATCTCTTCGTCAGGTTCGGTACGGCCAAAAGCTTCATCTAAATTGGCGAATACCAGTTCAGGTACGCGCAGACCTAAAAGCCTGGCAATTTCGCCTCCAATTAACTCAGCAATCAGTGCTCTCGGGCCTTGTCCGGCGCCACGGAATTTCAGTACATATAAAAAGTTATCGTCGGCCTCGGCAATGGCAGGCATTGAGCCCCCTTCGCGCAGTGGCGTAACGTATCGGGTTACATTTACTGTTCTTAGTTGTAAATCGTTCATAAACACGGATAGAACGACATTTTATTTAAAGGAATGTAGCATTCTAAACTAGCGGCAAATTTAACAGAATTAAAGCAATTATTTGGTCAAAGTTTAGTCAGCCAGAAATACTGAATGCTTCTGGTAAGTATTTTTAATAATATATTATGGAAAGAGCCTTATACCTGGAGCCGGGTTAGATTAATCGTGCCCAAGGTAATCATTCCCTGTAGGTGTCATTGCAGCCGACCACTGCACCGATTCGCGGTTAATTTTAATGAGTCCCATGCTTTCTAATTCCTCGTAATCCTCTTCCATTCCGCCCAAAATAGAAGAACTCACCTGTTGATTGATTACCTCTAGTAGAGATATGATTTCTGATCTTTCCATACAGTTAGCAATTAAATACATTTTGATTAACATAAATATACTCAAAATGTTTCCTGCTTAACTAAAATGTGCCTAGAAAAAGTAATTTATTCTTTCAAATCTTAAAAGATCATTCATTCGGCTAACACACTAAAAACTAAATAAATAGGCTAAAAATGTTGAAAAATTTCCAATTAGCAGTTTAGCTCCTAAACTTCTCACCTTTAAGTGCTTAATTTCTAAAAAAAGGCTCAAATCAGGCCTTCAAGTATAATCTTAAAGTAAAAGAAATGTTAAAACTATTGCAGTTTTATAAACTACTCTTATATTTGTCCTCGAGAGCGTTAATTTAGATACGGGTATATGGCTTAGGCTGTATGCCCGTTTTTTGTTCTGGCCGTTGAAGCGTGCCTGACAACTTTATCTAAACAAATCCTTAACCACGGACTATAAACCTGGGGATTGAGATTAATATCTTTCTGTAACGATACTAAATCCATATACTTAAAATCTTCAACTTCTTCCCGGTTAATAACAGGTAGCTCATCGGTCATGCCGAAAAAAACATGGTCTACTTCGTGCTCGGTTAAACCATTATCAAACTCGGCCTTATAGGTAAATTTAAACAAATAGTTAATCTCGCAATCCATTCCCATTTCTTCTTTAAGCCTCCTTTTGGCTGCATGCACATTGCTTTCGCCAATTTTTGGGTGACTGCAGCAGGTGTTGGTCCATAAACCGCCCGAATGGTATTTGCTTATGGCTCTTTGCTGCAACAGCAATTCGCGCTTATGATTAAAAATAAAAACAGAAAAGGCACGGTGCAATGCCCCTTCTTCATGCGCTTTCATCTTTTCCATCTGCCCCCTGGGCACATCTTCACCATCTACCAAGATAACGTGTTCTTCCATTTATATTGCATTTAACTTATTCCTGATGATTGAATCAAACATCAAACCAACTTTTCGTGTATTTGAAATTCTAATCCTTTCTGTCATGATTTTTTCGGCACTTAACCGCTTTATTTTTGCAAAAAGCTTTTTGTAATAAATATAGGTTAAATACACCCCATTACGCGAAGTTACCGGCAAAAGCTTAATACCTGCCAGAGCTGTATCAAATTCTTTTTCTATTTCGGTTTCTATTTGCTGTTTTTGTGCATCGCAAAATGCAGCAAGGTTAACATTCGGAAAATAATTACGTTTTAAGCCCTGATGATCAGCCTTTACATCACGTAGAAAATTTACTTTCTGAAAAGCAGAGCCCAATTTCATCGCATAAGGCTTTAATTTTTCATAATCGGTATTATGGCCATTGGTAAATACTTTAAGGCACATTAAGCCCACAACTTCTGCCGAACCTAAAATGTATTCGTTATACAATTCGGCGGTATATTTGGTTTCCGACAGATCCATTTCCATGCTCTTCAAAAACAGAACGATCAGTTCGTGATCTATGGTATATTGATTCACAACTTTTTGAAACGAGTTTAAAATCGGATTTAAACTAATCCCCAGGTTAATCGCTTCAAAAGTATCATGTTTAAATTTATCGAGCAGAAATTTTTTATCATAATGATGAAAACTGTCTACTATTTCGTCGGCCAACCGTACAAAACCGTAAATGGCGTGAACAGGCAGCCGCAAATCCTTCCCCAACATATAAATGCCGAAAGAAAAGCTGGTGCTGTACCGCCTGGTGGTTAGCCGGCTGCAATCGGCAGATAGTTGATCAAAAATTTCTTTCATGTAAGGCTTGGGATTGGATAGATTGTTCAAATTCTTCAAGTGTTTTAAACCAGTTTATGTGATCGATGTTTTTCAGTCTATCAATTATCTGTGGGTTTCCGGCCAGGTGGATCCGGGCAGATGAACAGATGGCCGATAACTGATTGATGAATTGCTGGGCTTTTACGGTTGGCTGTGTTTTTACCATAAAAAGCAGCACATGATCAACATTTAAAGTATGATACACTTTAGCAATAGCATCTAAGGGCACTTTACTGCCTAAAAAAATAACTTCCTGGTGGTTAATCCGCAACAGGTAGCTGGCAAAGAGCAACCCGATATCGTGGTCTTCCCATTCTGGCAAAAAAAGCAGCCACTTAGGTCCTCTCGTTTTTTGAACAGGGATATGATCAATATGGGTAAATATTTTCTGGCGGATAATATTTGATAAAAAATGTTCGTGGGCCGGGCAAATATCATCTTTGCGCCACATTAAACCTAAACGCACCAGCAAGGGATACATAACCTTACGGTAACAGACCGAAAGACCTAAAGTATCAATGCATTCATCTAAAAGACGGTAAAAGGAAAATTCATCAAAGGCAATGCCGTGCCTCACCAGTTGCGAAATATAATACTCGCTATGTGCATCATTTGGCACTTCAACAAGCTCCTGATCAAGCAACCTGTTCATTTCACTATCAGATAGCGAACAGATTTTTGAAATTTTTACCCCACTTTTAATTAAACTTACAATATTTAGCAACCTTCTTAACTGAACGTCATCGTACATGCGGGTATTGCCCTGTGAGCGTGCAGGACTTAAAGCACCATAACGTCGCTCCCAAATTCTGATGGTATGCGCATAGATGCCCGACAGCTGTTCCAGATCTGAGATAGAATAAGTCATTATTTTGTTCAAATATATCGCTTAAAATTTAAACAAAAGGTAATTTCGTATTTATTTTTTTATAGCGTATACGCTTGCTGATGGGTACCCCCATGCCAGTTAAACAAAATAAAGCAAAAAGAGCGGAAAAATAATTGAAGCCTTGTGCGGAAGAAATAATAAGCAGGCGCTTATTTAAAAGCTTCTTCGGTAAGCAATACACCTTTTTCGCCATTACCGGTTTCTATGGTGTGTACGTGTTTATACGAATGACTAAACAAATCGTAACCATGTTCCATTTGTTTAATAGACACGGCACTTAAAGGATATTTAAAATTGGTTTGCATGCAAAGCAGGTTATTATTGGCCAATAATAAGAAATCGCAATCGTAACCTTTTTCTTGCAGTTCGATAACCTTTTTGGTAATTGATACATTTAACCGGTTGGTTGTACGGATTTTGTTTTTCATGGGATTTTGTGTTTAGGTAATTTCGGGATGATAAATTCGCTTAATAAATATATCTATAAATTATTACGATTCAAAATATAATATATTGTTTTACAATGAATTATATCTCACTCCTGTGTGTTTTACAATGATTGAACATTGCGTTTAAATAGTACTTAAACAGGCATTCTCAGTTGAAAAATATTGCGTATCATATTTATTACAAAAAGTGTTAAAAAAAGTTACGTAAGGAAAATTAATTTCTAAAATTAAAATGCAAGCTCTAATTTAGCTTTACTAACACACACGCACTTAATGAAACTAACATGTATCGTAATTGACGACGATATTCATGCCATTAATGGCATAATATCTTACATCAATTCACTAACCAATATCCAGCTCATCAAATCGTACACCGATCCATTGCTGGCTTTAAACGAAATTACAGCCGGAGAATCGGTCGACATTATCTTTATGGATGTTGATATGCCCCTTATTTCCGGGCTCGAACTCTCTAAAGTAATCAGGCATAAAACCGATAAACTGATTTTTACCACGTCGCATTCTAAATACGCTTACGAAGCTTTCGAAATGTACGCCAGTGCCTACCTTTTAAAGCCATATACCTTTGCCCGTTTTGCCGAAACGATCAATATGCTCTATCCAAAAAGGCCGGCTACACCACAGGTAAGCCTTAAACAGGAAGACGATTACTTCTTTGTAAGGAACAAAAATGACAACAATAACCTTATCAAGGTAAGGTATCCGGATATAGTTGCCGTAGAAAGTCTTCAGAATTATGTCAGGATTTTTACATTAAACGAAACCATAGTAGCCTATATCGCCCTATCCGAAATCAAAGTTATCCTGCTTAATTACGCCAATTTTGCACAGGCACACCGCTCATTTATCATCGCCAAAAACTATATTGAAAAAGTTGAGGGCCATACTTTAAAGATGATCAATAACCTGACCATCAACATAGGCAGCAACTATCGCGACAGCATACAAGACTACATTCGCGAAAAAACCATTAAGACTAACCGGTCTTAACGTTAAATTTTTGTTATTTTCGTATCACCAATTCATAAAGCACCTCGCTTTTTTGATTGGGATGTATTTGCCGTTTCCGAATTTATGAGCCGTCTAACCTATGAGTACAACACAACAAAACGAAAATAAATGGCCTGTGTTAAGCTGGATAGCCAGTAAAAAGCTACATCTGATTATTTGGGTCATTTTTATCTTTTACGAAGCCATTATTGTTGGTCTGATTAATGGAAAATTTGGCCGTTTATCTCCTTATGTTTTATACTATACGCTCAATATCACTACTTTTTATGTACACGCACACCTCATATTAGCTGTTGGCCTTAACAAACCCAGGCAAACTGCCTGGAAATTACCTTTATTACTGCTGGCTGAAATTGCAGTTTATTTTGGCATCTCCATTTGCCTCGATTATATTATTATCAATTATACCAATTACACCGGATCGAGAAGAATTACACTCGATCTGATCTATTTCTCAGCACCTTTATACCGTTGTGTTTATTTCATGTGTTTTTCTACCGGCTATTATTTTTTAACCCGTTATATTAAAGAGCGAAAAAAGACCGAGGAGCTGGAAAAACAACGTCTAAACAACCTTATTCAGCTGACAAAGTCAGAAAACGCCTTTTTAAAAGCACAAATACAGCCCCATTTGTTGTTTAATACTTTAGATTTTATTTACCAGAACGCACGCGAATCCTCGCCTGTTGCGGCAGAAACCATTCTTTCCCTTTCAGAAATGATGCGCTATTCGATTGACAACAATAAAGACAAAGATTTTGTACTGCTTGCCGAAGAAATTAACCAGGTAGAAAACCTGATCAATTTACACCAGTTACGCCAAAATCATGGTATAGGCTTACGTTTTTGGTATGACGATGAAATCCGCACGATTAAGATTATCCCCATGGTGTTGATTACACTTGCCGAAAACATGTTTAAACACGGCGACTTATTAAAAGCAGTCAATACAGCCGAAATAAGTATAAAATCAGCACATGGAAAACTAATTATAGAAACCGCTAATTTAGTTAAAGAGGCTAAAGACAAATCGGGCCTGCACTCTGGCCTGGAAAACATTAAAAAGCGCCTTATTTATTCCTATGGCAACGACGCAAAATTCCATTATGGTGTGGAGCCTGACCATTATTTCAGGGTAACATTATCGATTACCATCAGGAAGGCTAATCAGCTTTAGTATTTTTGCTTGGAAATTCTGCAATTTACTCTAACTTCAAAAGAAAAGGTACTTTTCCTTGCCGAATAGATAAAAGTCTGTAAGAAATGTTATTTTTTTTCATTTTAATGACTGAAATTGTAATTTGCAGCATCTAAACCTATCAAAAATGTCTATAAGTTGCATCGCTATCGATGATGACCCCCATTCGCTGGAAAGTCTGATAGCCTATATGGATAAGCTGCCTGACCTAAAGCTTGTCCAAACTTTTACCGAGCCTATCCAGGCTTTGGCAGAAATTTCTGCGTCCAATCCTGTCGATATTATTTTTCTTGATGTGGAAATGCCTTCGCTTTCGGGCATTGAACTGGCTGGTTTGTTGAGGCAAAAAACAAAACACCTTGTTTTTACTACGGCACATGCCCGCTATGCTATCGATGCTTTTAAGGTAGAAGCAGATGCTTATTTGCTTAAGCCTTACTCTATTTTGCATTTCACTAAAACGATAAATAATTTATACCCAACAGGAAAAAAAGCGGTTAACCCTTTCTCCATTTTCGAAGAAAATTTCTTTTACATCCCTTTGCAGGGCGATGATGGCAATCTGGTTAGAATTGACCTGAATGAACTCATTGCTGTAGAAGACATTGACCATGACGTACAATTTAAAACGACCATCAGTACTTTCCTGAGTTCAAGATCGAACTTTATCAAGATGCTTAATATGCTTAAAAAGCATTCGGCGTTTATCCAAATCAGTCCGACGGTTATTATTGCCAAACAGCACATTAAAAGCGTATTGGGCGATAGGGTATTGCTATCTAACGAAACTGTATATACCGTTTTCGATGCTTATCAAGACCAATTTGCAAGTTTTGTAAAAAGCAACCACTCTGGCGAAAACCAAAGCCCGGGTACTTTAGCATAAGCTGATATTTAAGCCGCTCCTCTTCCAACTTTTTATTTTCAGTAAAACATTATTGTACATTTTTTTGTATTAGGATAGTCTATTTAATAAATTAATTGATTATCTGTTTTGAAAAAAGTATTGGTGGTGGATGATGATCCGGATGTATTAGAGGTAGTGCAAGAGATATTAGAAACCGAAAATTATAAAGTTTATCCGCTCTTATCTCCAAGGTTTATATTTAAAGCCGTTAGGGACTTTAACCCTGATCTTATTATTCTGGACATTATGTTAAACGGAATGGATGGGCGTGCTGTGTTTAAAGAGTTAAGGTTAAACAATGAAAGCAATAATATACCGGTTATGCTTACTTCGGCCAGGTTCGATGAAAGTTATGTGGTATCGCAAAGCTATCATCCCGACGATTACTTACAGAAGCCTTTTACAATAAGCAGTTTATTACAGAAAGTAGGCACTTTGACCGAAAACTAAAAAACCAGATATGAATTTAAGATTGTTAACAGCAGGCCTTTTATTTTGCACTGCAGTATCAACCCAGCTAAAAGCACAAAACAGGCCCGATAAATTGTATTCGATGAGTGGTATCGGAATGGCTTTCCCGGTAGGTGAAACAGCTGATTATTTTAAACCCAAATTTTCAACTTCGCTGGGGCTCAATTTAGGACTGGGCAATGGTGGTTTGTTTCTCTACCCGAAAGTAAGTTTACATGCTTTTGCCTATAACCAGATTACTCCTGATGCCGGGTACACCTATACTTTACAAAAAGGCAGGTCGACCACCTACCTGCTAAATGTGGCATTGGGTTATCGTAAAATTGTAGATAAATGGGCATTTTATGGCTTTGCCGGTGCCGGAGGTGGAATTATACTTACACCGCAGGCAGGCGTTAACACCTCCACCCTGCAGGTTACACAATCCAACAAATCAAACGGTTTGGGTATTGCCGAAGCTGGTGCGGGCATTGAGTACAACATCGGAGGAGCCAATTTATTTGTAGAAACCAGTTACATGTATGGCTTTGGTAAAATACAGAACCGTACTTTCAACACTGTGCCAATTACATTAGGTATTAAACCCAATTTGACCAAATTGCTCAGTAAACTTTAAAAATTGCGACATACAAAACACAGCAGCGGTTACGTTAAATAGGTAACCGCTTTTTTTATGCTAAAGAAATAATCAAAATTATTTTTATACTAATTATTTTAGCATAGATTTGTATTCAAAATTCATTTCATGTTATACGCAGTTGTAGATATCGAAACCACTGGCGGTCATGCCTCAGCAAATGGCATTACCGAAGTTGCCATTAACATTCACGATGGTAATGAAATAGTAGAATCGTATACCACATTAATTAACCCGGGAATATCCATTCCGGCGCACATTACTGCACTAACAGGGATTGATGATGCCATGTTGAAAGATGCGCCAGTTTTTGAAGACGTGGCCTTACAAATATATCAGCTGCTGCACGATAAGGTTTTTGTAGCACACAATGTAAATTTCGATTATTCCTTTTTAAAACACCACCTGTCTCTAGCAGGTTACGAGTTACAGTGTACCAAGCTATGTACTGTCAGGCTTAGCAGAAAAATATTTCCGGGCAAAGCTTCTTATAGTTTAGGTAAACTTTGCTCAGCACTTGAGATCCCCATATACAACCGACACAGGGCTGCAGGCGATGCCGATGCGACCAGTATTTTGTTTAACCTCTTATTAGTTGGCGATGATAATGGGCTGATTGCTGAAATGCTTAAAAAAACGTCTAAAGAGCAGACTTTGCCGCCACATTTAGATAAAGCTTCGATTTTGAGGTTACCTAACCAGCCCGGTGTATATTATTTTAAAGATAGTAAAGGCAAAATTGTCTACGTTGGCAAAGCAAAAAATCTTAAAAAAAGGGTGATCAGCCATTTTACAGGTAATAATGCTAACCGGCAACGTCAGGATTTTATGCGCACTATACACCATGTTGATTTTGTGGTATGTGGAACTGAATTAATGGCTTTAATTTTAGAAGCGAATGAAATTAAACGCCTATGGCCCGAAAATAACCGTGCCATGAAACGCTACGAGCATAAATACGATTTATACGTATTCGAAGATCAAAACGGCTATCTGCGTTTGGCAATTGATAAGCACAAAAAGAATAACCGCGCCATTCAAAGTTTTAACAACCTGCTGGAAGGTTATAACTTTTTAAATCAGCTGGTTGATAAATACCAGCTTTGCGCCAGACTTTGTTACCTGCAAAAAACAGCAACCAAATGTTATGCGCACGAAAACGGGCAATGTTTTGGGGCTTGTAGCGGCATAGAAACCGTTACTGTTTACAACAAAAAGTTAAATGCGGCACTGGCTGATATACAAAAACAGCAGCCTAGTTTCGCACTGGTTGACGAAGGCCGGGCTGATAATGAATTTAGTTGTTTGGTAGTAGAAAAAGGTCAGTTTTACGGCATGGGCTATTTTACCGATACCAAATACCTATCAGATGGATTAGCGCCTGTTAAAAACGACCTGGCCGTTTATCCTTCAAACAGTTACATCTTAAACCTCATTTTAACGCATGCAGCGCAATTCCCGCAGAAATTGTATAAATTGTAATTAAAATTAATTATAATGCTATCAAACAAGGGGTTACTTTTAGCGCTATTTCTTATTTGGTCTTTCCGTTCTTTGGCTCAGACTTCAATGAATCCGAACATTGATTTAGTTCAAAAAAACATTGGCAAAACCATTCACCAAAGCGGTCAGGACTGGAAATCGGAATCTACCTATTTGGGGCAAATAACAGACCAAAGTGGCAAGTTAAGGTTTTATGTAGTTAAAGTATTTACAAAATTAAAAGCAGCTATTGTTTATCACGGAAACAGTAAACTTATTTTTTACAATCCCCGCAAGAAATTCTATGCCTTTTATCAATTTAGCATGCCCAACGAACTTCCGTTTAAATTACAGTCAAATAGTTTTTATTTCTATGCTAATGAGGCAAAGCCTACTGAAACCTCAACCTATAAAATTGATAGTCAATTACCCCGTTTTTTCTTAAATAGTTCGACAATTTCTTATACGAGAGAATAATGGATATTTCAACCTTCCGCACCCATTGCCTTTCGTTCGATGAAGTTGTTGAAATGCCACATTTTGAGAAAACTTCTTTCAGGGCGAACAAAAAAATATTTGCCACGCTCGATCTACAGCATAGCAAAGCCACCTTTAAGCTCTCAGCAATTGACCAATCTATTTTCTGCGATTTTGAACCCGATAAAATAAAACCTGCAAACGGTGCCTGGGGTAAACAAGGCTGGACTATTTTTGAAATATCAGATCTTGCTGATGAAATGCTGATCGATGCCCTTACTCTATCCTATTGTAACGTGGCACCACCAAAACTTAGTGCTAAATACAGCAGGGACTGATTTTGCCCGATAACCTTTTCTATTTTTTATCAGATGCACCTCAATAAATAAAAATGCAAAAGAATTTGCGTAAGCAATTACTTACACTTTTCTTTGTAAGAAATTACTTACACAACTATGAGAAGAGATGTATTTCAGGCCATTGCCGACCCTACGCGAAGAGAAATTATTGGTCTCATTGCGCATAAAACTTTAAACCTGAATGCCATTGCCGAAAATTTTCAGATGAGCAGACCTGCCATTTCGCAACACATTAAAGTGCTTACTGAGTGTGGCTTAATTACTATTGAGCAACAAGGCAGAGATAGGTATTGTTATATCCAGTTTCAAAAACTGGCAGAGGTAGCGCAATGGATAGAACAGTACCGCACCTTCTGGACAGGCAAATTAGATGCTTTAGCCATACACCTATCCAAAGACGAGCAACAAGAACAAAAATAAAATTTAAAACAAAACCAAAAAAAATGGAAAACGAACCAGTTATTGTAGAACGGGTATATAATGCCCCTATCGGAAAAGTATGGAAAGCTTTAACCAATAATGATGAAATTAAACAATGGTACTTTCAATTAGCAGATTTTAAACCAGAAGTTGGCTTTAAATTCGAATTTAGCGGCGGACCAGACAACGGTCCACAATACCTGCATTTGTGCGAAATAACCGAAATTGTTGAAGGTAAAAAACTGGTTTACACCTGGCGTTACGATGGTTACCCCGGAAACTCAGTAGTAAGCTGGGAATTATTTGAGCAAGGCGATAAAACCTTATTAAAACTAACGCATACAGGTTTAGAAAGCTTTGCTGCTAACGGATCTGATTTTGCTAAAACAAGTTTCAATGGAGGCTGGAATTACTTTGTTAACGATGCGCTTAAAAATTACCTTGAGCCAGCCGCTTAACTTCTATTCAATTAAACCGGGCATAAATTATATGCCCGGTTTAACTTTTAAATTTCTTCTAAGGCTTGTTTTATAGCGCTGTAAATATAATCGAGGTCGGCATTGCTGATTACATAAGGCGGTAAAATGTAAATGATGTTGCCGAGCGGTCTTAATATAATACCCTTATCTAAAAAGTAAGCATACAACAAGTTGCGCAGGTTACTTAAATAAGAAGTTTCATTACCTGTTTCCCACTCAATAGCGATAATAGTACCGGTTTGCCTAACTGCCTTAACCTTCGCATGTGCTTTTATTTCCTGTAAAAATACAGCATGTTTGGCCTCTACTCTTTTAATATTGGCCAGTGTTTCTTCCTGCAATAAAATATCTAAACTTGCCAGCGAGGCAACACAGGCAATTGGGTTTGCTGTAAATGAATGGCCGTGATAAAGTGTTTTTAGCTTATCTTCGCTTAAAAATGCTTCAAATATTTCATCCGTACAGGTGGTGATACCCATAGGCATAGTACCCCCAGTTAAACCTTTACTTAAGCAAATAATATCAGGCTTGTGGTCTAATTTCTCGCAGGCAAAGTAAGTACCTGTCCGGCCAAAACCTGTCATTACCTCGTCGGCAATAATTAAAATGCCTGCTTTTCTGCAAGCAGCTATCAGCTCATCAAGGTATTTTGCTTCGTACATCAGCATCCCCCCCGAGCCTAAAATTAGTGGCTCGAAGATAAAACAAGCGGTATCTGTTAGAGTAGAGATGTGCGCTACAAGATCTGAGATATTGTCTGCATTTGGTAAGTCGATAAAATCAACATCAAACAACAAACTGTTGAAGGCATCGGTAAAAATACTGCGCCCACTTACCGACATGGCCCCAAAGGTATCGCCGTGGTAAGCATTTTTAAAGGCCAGGATACGGGTTTTAGGTTTATCCTTATTATCCCAATACTGCAAACACATCTTCAATGCTACTTCTACTGCTGTAGAACCATTATCGGTATAAAAAACCTTATCCTGCTTACCCGGTAAAATGGGCAAAAGCCTTTCGGCCAGTAAAACAGCAGGTTCGTGGGTAAAACCTGCAAAAATGACATGCTCAAGAACGGTAAGTTGCTCGGCTACTTTTTGTGCAATGTACGGGTGCGCATGGCCATGAATATTTACCCACCATGATGAAACCGCATCGATATATTTTTTACCGCTTTCGTCGAAAACGTAAACGCCCTCGCCCCGCACGATCGGAATGTGTGGCAAAGCATTTTTCATTTGCGTATAAGGATGCCAGATTACCTTTTTATCGCGTTCGGCTAAGTTTAAACTAGTATTTAGAGCTTGGAATTCGGAAGTATCTGACATAATTAATGATTTACTGAATATTGACCTTTTAAAAGCTGTGCCACTGTTTTATCGGTTTTGAAGGTAATCTCATCGATGGCTAAATTTTCTATTTTAACCCACCTGAAAGCCTGCAAGATTTCACCTTCCCCATCGAAATCGTAAATTTTATCTTTAAAAGCCAGTTTCAAGGGGGCTTTTTCTTTAACCAGGTAATAGACGCTTATTACCTGACTATCGTTAAAGGACGATTTTTCGTAAAAATCGGTGGTATAAAAATGCGATAAAACATCAATTTCAGCTTCACATTCTTCGACAAATTCGCGCTTCAATCCATCAATCAGACCTTCGCCCAATTCTAAACCGCCACCTGGAAATTTACTAAAACGGAAACCGTATTCTTCCTCATCGCTCACCAAAACCTCGTTATTGTGGTTAATTAAGAGTCCGTACACACGAACATTAAAGTAGCTCATTTTCGAAATGCTTTTTATTTTTAATTACAATTTCAGGCGTCCACACAATTTCCTTTCTAAATGGTTCCGAACGTACGGGGCACTCGCTCATGTGGCAGTAGTGGCAGCATTCAGGCAAACAAGGGTCGGCATGGATAAACAATTCAGCCTTGCGCACCCCGTTTGAATTAATGAGTTCGTCTATCTGCGAAATTTCGCGATGAACTTTATTTAAATCGAAATAATAAGGTAAGGTTACATGGCAATCGATATGAAATTCAGGGCCATATTGTTGAGTACGCAGGTTATGTACGTCAATCCATGGGGTGTGACGGTTTTTCTGCAAAACTTCTACCACCTCTTCTACCAAAGTAAAATCACTTTCATCCATTAAACCACCAACCGAACCGCGCGTAAGTTTATAGCCCGAATAAACGATATAAAAACCAACCAGAACAGAAAGCAAGCTATCCAGCCAAATAATATTCGTTAGCTGAATAAGGATTAGGCCTACCACAATGGCCACACTGGTATAGGTATCGGTTAACAAATGCTTTCCATCGGCCTGCAGGGTAATAGAATGCTGATCTTTGCCTACATTAATGAGGTACAAGCCCACAATCATGTTAATCAGTCCTGTAATGCCGATAATCAGCGTTCCCTGCAGCAATTGCCCAACTGCGTGTGGGTAAATGAGGTTGTAAGATGATTTGAAGATAATGATCACTCCTGCGATCAGGATTAAGATTCCTTCTACAAAGGCTGAGAAAAATTCTACTTTGCCATGTCCGTAAGGGTGGTTTTCATCGCGCGGTTGCGTACTGAGATAAATGCTGTAAAAAGCAAAACTTCCGGCAATTACATTTACAATACTCTCGGCTGCATCAGTCAAAATAGAGTTAGAACCTGTAATAAAATAAGCTGTAAACTTGGCCAGCATTAATATAATGCTCACGACTAACGACAATACAATTGCTCTTTTTTTTACCGACACAGTGCTTTTTTGTACAAAAATACGCTTATCGCATAAATTAAATGAGAAAAATATCGGTTTTTTAGTGCAGAATAATATTTGGTTTATATATTTGCGCTCAAAGTAATTAACCATGAGCACCTTATCGAAAAGAATCAACAGCCTGTCAGAATCTGCAACCCTTAAAATGACCAAACTTGGCCGCGAACTAGCGTCAAAGGGCATTAATATAATCAGTTTAAGTGTTGGTGAACCCGATTTTAACACGCCAGACCATGTAAAAAATGCTGCTAAAAAAGCATTGGATGAAAATTATACACGCTACTCGCCGGTACCGGGATACCCTGACCTGCGCCAGGCGATCGTAAATAAACTTAAAACAGAGAATAATTTAGATTACGATATTTCTCAAATTGTGGTTTCAACAGGTGCTAAACAGTCGTTATCGAATGTAATTTTAACCTTAATTGATCCGGATGATGAGGTGATTATCCCTACGCCTTACTGGGTTTCTTACTCAGAAATGGTTACCCTTGCCGAAGGAAAATCTGTTTTTATCGATACTGATCTTGACAGTAATTTTAAAATTACCCCTGCACAATTAGAGGCAGCCATTACTCCAAAAAGTAAATTATTTATGTTCTCTTCGCCATGTAACCCAACTGGTTCGGTTTACAGCAAAGAAGAATTGGCAGCTTTGGTAGCGGTTTTCGAAAAACATCCTAACATCTACATCCTTTCTGATGAGATTTATGAGCACATTAACTTTGTAGATAAACACGAATCAATTGCCCAGTTTGATAGCATTAAAGACCGCGTAATTATTGTAAACGGTTTCTCTAAAGCTTTTGCAATGACTGGCTGGAGATTAGGTTACATTGCTGCAAACAAAGAAATTGCTGCTGCAAATGATAAATTACAAGGCCAAACCACTTCTGGAACTTGTTCTATTGCGCAACGTGCTGGTATTGTGGCTTACGAGCAAGGTTTAGAAAGCGTTTTGGTGATGAAAGAAGCCTTTTTACGCAGAAGAGAATTGGTTTATAACTTATTAAACGAAATTCCGGGTGTAAAAACTAATCTTCCTGATGGTGCTTTTTACTTCTTCCCTGAAATCAGCTCGTTCTTCGGTAAAAAAGATGCTGATGGCAACGTAATTAAAGATTCGGCTGATTTAGCTTTATATTTACTAAACGTGGGTCACGTAGCAACTGTAGGTGGCGATTCGTTCGGTAACAACAATTATATCCGTTTATCTTATGCCGCATCAGACGAGAGCCTGGTTGAAGCATTGAGAAGAATTAAAGAAGCTTTAGGCAAACTTTCCTAATTAATTAACAGTTAGAGCAGTTTTCAGTTAACTATATAATATAAACCCCTCGTTAATTTATTCTAACGAGGGGTTTTATTTTTTCGTTATCTCTACCGAAATACAATGGAGCGGAGAGATCTTTATTTAGTGGTTGGTGTCACACCGACCACAAAAAGTGATCCCTATAACTTAGCTATATTTTATATCTGAAAATGAAAGTCAGCATTTCATCACTGCATCAGTCCTTCTTTCCGTTTCAAGTCCTCGCTCGTACCTCACTCCGGGCTTTCCTCTTCAATAAGGTTTATTAATCATGGCAACTGCCAACTGATAACTGCCAACTGAACTAACTTCTAATCGCTTCAACCGGATCTAACCGCGAAGCCGAATATGCCGGCCAGAAGCCTGAAATGGTACCGATAATAATCGAGATCCCTATCCCTAAGGCAATATTATTCAAGCCCAATATAATATGGAAGTCGGTAGCAGCCCCAATGCCCAGGGCAAAGAGATACACCAGCAAGAGCCCCAGCAATCCACCCAAAATACAAAGGGAAATAGATTCGAATATGAACTGCAGTAAAATGAAATAATTTTTAGCGCCCAGCGATTTCTGGATTCCGATAATATTGGTTCGCTCTTTTACCGAAACAAACATGATATTGGCAATACTAAAGCCACCTACCAAAATGGAGAAGCCACCAATTACCCATCCGGCAATATTTACCATTTTAAACATCGAATCTAACTGGTTCGATAAAATGGTAGTTTTATTTAAAGCAAAATCTTCTTCCTGCCCGGGCCTGATACGGTGAATAGAACGCATTAAACCTCTCAGTTCGCTTTCTACTTCTTCCAGGCTCACATTATCCTTACCCCGTACCGTAATTTGTGGTCCGTAACGTTCGCTCTGAACATCGAGCACGCCTTTTGCAAAATTGATGGGGACATTAGCGTTTTTATCGAGTGAAGTACCGAGCATATCTTCACCCTCTTTCTTGAAAACACCAACTACAGTTAGCCTTCTTCCTAAAATCTGCACCTGTTTCCCTACAGCCCTATCGCCATCAAAAAGGCCATCAGCAATATCAGAACCTAAAATACAAACGGGAGAACCGTTTTTACTTTCGTTTTCGGTAAAGTAACGGCCATCCTGCAATTCAAAGTTCCAGGTTTTATTAAAATCATGCGAGGCAGCCCAAACCGAAATTCCATCAATCGAATTACTACGGTATTTAATGGTGCGGTCGTTAGTCGATATTTCGAAAGTTACGCCTTGTGCATTTTCAATCCTTTCGCGTAAGGCTTCAAAATCCCGTTGCGAAGGCTGTGGGCGGTTCATGTACTTCCACCACGGGTAGCCATCACCAAAAATCCAGGGCCATTTTTGCACATAAATGGTGTTCGAACCGAGTTTATCAACGCTCGACTGTAGCTTTCCCCTGAAGGTATCTACGGCCGAAAATACCGCAATAATGGTAAAAATACCAATAGTTATAGCCAAAAGCGATAACATGGTACGTAATTTATTCTGGCGCAACGCATCAAATGCAAAACGGAAACTCTCGCCTATTAGCCTAAAGATTATCATAATTAGAGGTTAGATGCAAAGCCTGTTAAAAGGTTACAGCATATCTTCAAAACTAATTAATTTTTATGGCAGCAAGGTATTAACGGGCTGTATAATTTAACTTAAAATGAAGTAAAACATAATATACTGCAAATGCGTTTGATAAAATACCGAAAAGAAAAATTAAATTCGTATTTTTGCACCTCAAAAAATTCATCAGGAATGAAATTATCACAATTCAAATTTAACTTACCTGAATCATTGGTAGCCAATAATCCGGCTGAAGAACGCGACGAAGCTCGCCTAATGGTTTTACACAAAGACAGCGGTAAAATTGAACATAAAATTTTCAAAGACGTTTTAGGTTATTTCGACGACAAAGACGTAATGATATTGAACAACACCAAAGTTTTCCCTGCACGTTTATACGGCAACAAAGAGAAAACCGGTGCTACTATTGAAGTTTTCTTATTACGTGAATTAAACAAAGAACTCCGCTTATGGGATGTTTTGGTTGATCCGGCCCGTAAAATCCGCGTAGGTAATAAATTATATTTCGGCGACGACGATTTATTAGTTGCCGAAGTGGTAGATAACACTACCTCACGTGGACGTACCATCCGTTTCTTATTTGAAGGTACCGACGAAGAGTTTAGAAAAAACGTTGAAATTTTAGGCGAAACACCACTTCCTAAATACATTAAACGTAAAGCTACTGCCGAAGATAAAGAACGTTATCAAACCATTTTTGCTAAACACGAAGGTGCTGTTGCAGCTCCCACTGCAGGTTTGCACTTTAGTCGTGAGTTGATGAAACGCCTTGAGCTTAAAGGTATTGATTTTGCTGAAGTAACTTTACACGTAGGTTTAGGAACTTTCAGAACGGTTGAGGTTGAAGATTTAACCAAACACAAAATGGATTCTGAGCAGTTTATTATTGAGCAAAAAGATGCCAATATCGTTAACAAAGCATTAGAAGAAAAAAGAAAGATTTGTGCAGTTGGTACCACTTCAATGCGTGCTATCGAATCGGCGGTTTCTGCTAACAGAACTTTAAAAGCGGCTAACGATTGGACAAGTAAATTTATCTTCCCTCCATACGATTTCAGTATTGCAAACTCTATGATTACCAATTTCCACACACCTGAATCTACTTTATTGATGATGGTAAGTGCTTTTGGTGGCTACGAAAACGTAATGAATGCGTACGAAGTTGCGGTTAAAGAAAAATATAAATTCTACAGCTATGGTGATGCCATGCTAATCATATAGATTTGAGTAATGAGATATGAGATTTGAGTTAAATCAGGTCTCATATCTCAAATCTATCATCTCATATCTCTCCAAATGAAATACTACGCTATAATTGTAGCAGGCGGTTCTGGCAATCGGATGCAAACAGAAACCCCAAAACAATTTTTATTGCTCAAAAACCTCCCGGTTTTAATGCATACCATAAAAGCTTTTGCCCAAAGCGAATCTCAACCAAAAATTTTACTGGTTTTAAATAAAGAACAGCAAGGCTATTGGCGCAGGTTATGCGATGAATTTAATTTCCGCATTCCGCATCAGGTTATTGATGGTGGTACGGAACGTTTCCATTCGGTAAAAAATGCAGTTTACACCATCGAAGAAGAGAGTTTTGTAGCTATACATGATGCTGTTCGTCCGCTGGTTTCGAAAACTTTGATTGATAGCTGCTACAAAGAAGCTGCACAACAAGGAAATGTTATTGCAGCGGTGCAATCGAGCGATAGTGTACGCTTACTTAAAAACGAAAAAACATCGGCTTTAAAGCGGGATGAAATCTATTTGGTACAAACACCCCAAACCTTTAGCCTTAAAGTGCTTAAAGAAGCTTATAATCAGGAATTCAATAGCTATTTTACTGATGACGCCAGTGTGGTCGAATCAATTGGTTATAACATCAATATTATTGAGGGAGAGCGGAGTAATATTAAGATTACCTACCCTATTGATCTTGAACTGGCTGAATTGCTGCTCAAGCACTAAGATTATCAAAATAGACTGTATCATTCATCTTATTTTTTCAAGAAGTTTGTCACGTTGAACCTATCGAAACGTCTCACACAGTGCTTAAGCGAGTCCTTCGACAGGATCAGGATGACAACTGTTTATTTATGATACAGTCTATTTTGTTTTTCATCTGCTTTAAAATAAACTTAAAGAGATGCATAAGGGATTGATATATTTTATGCTGCCCTGCCAATAATTTTAAGCAGAATGGCAATCACTGCGATAACCAATAAAACGTGGATTATACCACCAACATCGCCGAAGCCGTGAAATATAAATCCGATGACCCAAAGTATTACCAATACTACTGCGACTAAATACAATAAATTTCCCATAGTGTTAATTTTTTAGTGTTGTAAATTATTGCAGTATTAACACCTGATTTTTCGGTTTTGTTTAAATTTTGTAAAGATTTATTTGATTTTGTAAGGGTTTCCCGCAGATTTAAGATGGTAAGTGCGAATTAGATCATACCTTTTTATCTGTGCACTCCGCGAAATCAGCGGAAAATAAAACACAATTAATCTCCCGCAGATACAAGAAGATAAACGCAGATTAAACAAATAACTTAAACCATCGGGAAATAAAGTTGCTTTCAAGCATGAAAAGCGCAATAAAAAAACCTTCCAGTTTTACTGGAAGGTTCCTTATTTTCTTGTTAGTATTCGTCCTCGTTAAAGAAGAAATCTTCTTTAGTTGGATAATCTGGCCAGATTTCCTCAATCGTTTCATAAGGTTCGCCATCATCTTCTAATGCCTGTAAGTTTTCAATAACTTCTACCGGGGCACCAGAGCGGATACCGTAATCAATTAATTCGTCTTTAGTTGCAGGCCATGGAGCGTCTTCCAGGTGCGATGCTAGTTCTAATGTCCAATACATATCATCAATTCAATTAAATTCGTATTCCTTTATTAAGCGCAAAGTATATTAAAATTTTTGAGCAAAACAAACTTATTTTTCAACTATTAAACCCGCGGAATCCAAATGTTTTCTTCCGCATCAAAATCCATCGTCAGTTTTCGTGCCAAAACAAACAAATAATCGCTTAAACGGTTTAGATAAATCGTTACACGCTCATCTACAAAGCTATTTTCTGCAAGCTCAACAGCTAATCGTTCTGCCCTTCTGCATACACATCTGGCCAAATGGCAGTAAGATACTACAGTATTTCCGCCAGGCAATACAAAATGCTTTAATGCAGGCAATACTTCGTTCATCTCGTCCATCTCATTTTCGAGCAAGGCAATATCCGTATCGTGCAGATCGGGGATTTTCATTTTCGATTTCTCCGGATCGGCCGCTAATGATGCCCCTACCGTAAATAAACGATCCTGAATTTCTTTTAACAGCTGTTTGTAATGCGGATTAATATCCTGGCACATAATTAAACCAATGTAAGAATTGAGTTCGTCAACTGTTCCATAGGTTTCGATACGGTGATGAAATTTTGGCACACGGGTACCACCAATGAGCGATGTTTGCCCTTTATCACCAGTTTTAGTATAGATTTTCATAACAGTATAAGCAGAAAGTTAGGGTTTAAGGTTTGCAAAGCCATATGCATACATCATCAACCTCTACTTGTATTAAAGGAAAGACTAAGAATAGCGCAATAAAACCCTAAGCTCTAAACCTTTTATCAACAACCTTAGTTCATTTTCTCCCAATCGCTGCCGCTCTCTTTTAAAGCCTGCAAGCGTGGAGAAACATTTTTCACTTCAGTGTTTAAATAATCATTTTCAATCAATCCATCGCGCATACGTACAATACGGTGTGCGTGTTGGGCAATATCCTCCTCGTGCGTTACCAGAATAATGGTATTGCCTTTGCTATGGATTTCTTCTAATAAGCCCATAATTTCGATAGAGGTTTTGGTATCTAAGTTACCGGTTGGCTCATCGGCAAGGATAATAGACGGATCGTTAATCAATGCCCTGGCTACAGCCACACGCTGGCGCTGACCACCCGAAAGCTCGTTAGGTTTATGGTCCATACGGTTACCCAAACCTACATTATCTAAAGCTTTGGCAGCCCTGGCCTGACGGTCTTTTTTACTACTTCCGGCATAAATTAATGGTAAGGCCACATTATCAAGTGAAGTTGAACGTGACAATAAGTTAAAGGTTTGAAATACGAAACCAATTTCTTTGTTACGCACTTCTGCAAGTGCATCATCGCTCATGTGGCTCACATTGGTGCCATTTAAGATATAAGTACCGCTTGTTGGGGTATCTAAGCAACCTAAAATATTCATCAAGGTCGATTTACCTGAACCCGATGGTCCCATCAGTGCTACAAATTCGCCTTTATTGATATCTAAAGAAACCGATTTTAAAGCGTGAATCACTTCAGATCCAATAACATATTTACGGCCAATTTCCTTTATAGTAATGAGTGGTTTATCCATGTTTTTTCTTTTTTAGACATGAGCAATGGCAGGTATGTTACAAGAGATGAAAAATTTGATTGCAAATACTGCTGCTCATAATGCCGGTAACAGCTATTTTTCAATAATTTTAGGAACCATAAAAAACTCATCAGTATGTTTTGCTGCGTTTTTTAAACCTTCTTCGGTAGTAATTTCCTGTTTCACTACATCTTCCCGCCAAACATTAACCGATTCGTTCATATAAACCAGGGGTTTTACGTTGGTGGTATCTAATTCGTTTAATTTTTCCATAAATGATAAAACTTTATTCATCTCCGGAATCAAAACATCAACTTGTTTTTCATCAATATGAATTCTGGCCAAATCGGCTATTTTATGGATGGTTTTTGCGTCTAAATTCATACTATACTAATTTGCTATCAATCAATTGGTAAACCTGCTCTTTCAATGCGTCCGAATCATCGGCAACCATTGTGGCAGTATTTATGGGTTTGTGGACGTAAATATCGCAAATTCCCGGCTTACTTCCATACTTTGCGCCGTCATCCCAGTTAATTTGCCAAATATTGGCTAAACTTACCGGCACCAGTGGTATTTTTTTATCAATGGCCAAACGAAAAGGACCATTTTTAAATTCGCCGAGTTTTGGCGGATAATGATCATCAATCTTTCCCTCCGGAAAAATAATCAGGCTCATGCCCTTTTCTAAATTTTCGCCAGCTTTTTTAAATGCCCTGAAGGCAGAAATCTTGCTATCGCGGTTTACTGCAATATCAATCGTTTTAAAGAAAATGCCCAGTACCGGATTGTTCAGAAGTTCATCTTTCCCCATAAAATGATATCTACCATGGCCCATGATGCAGAAAATCATGATATCGAGGTTAGAGCTATGGTTGGCACAGTAGATATAAGTTTGGTTGCGATCTAACTTTTCTTCATAATGATAAGAGAAAAATACACCCGAAAAAAAACTACACAGAAAACTGTTCGCCATTCTGAAGAAATTCAGGATACCATAATACCTTTCGTGGCGTGATGTTAAATAGTAAAATGGATAAAACAGTGCAAAAAAGAATATAATCCAGAAAAGAAACCATATTCGGTGCAGCTGACGGAGAATTTTAATCATAGAGCTTCAAAAATATAAAATAGGTTGACATAATTGCATTTTATATATACGATTTTTTAAGTGGACTGAATTTGGAATTTTGGGTGGTATCAGAAACAGCTGATTTTAAAGATTTACATGATGATAAATTATCAATTGGATACCTTATCGTAATTACAGATAGTCCTTTGACAGGCTCAGGATGACAAACCTATTTCCAGCGCGTGCTAATGTCGCATCTAAATTGAGATAAAATTAACTTCATGTTATACAATGCTTGCATTTTATTTTTAATTTCGTGCCATTATGAAAGAAACAGTGGTGAGCGGCATTCGCTCAACAGGAAAATTACATTTAGGTAATTACTATGGCGCAGTAAAAAACTTTGTGCAGATGCAAAATGATTACAACTGCTATTTTTTTATTGCCGATTTACATTCTTTAACAACACACCCTACCCCAGCCGATTTGCACGGTAACATTAAACATGTACTGGTTGAATATCTGGCGAGCGGGATAGATCCGGAAAACAGCACTATTTATATACAGAGCGATGTACCTGAAATTGCAGAGCTTTATTTATACCTGAACATGAACGCTTACATGGGCGAATTGGAACGAAGTACTTCTTTTAAAGATAAAGTACGCGCCAATCCCGATAACGTAAACGCAGGTTTGTTAACCTATCCCGTTTTAATGGCTGCCGATATTTTGATCCACAAGGCTACAAAAGTACCTGTTGGTAAAGATCAGGAGCAACACCTGGAAATGGCCCGCACATTCGGTAACCGTTTTAACCGTTTGTACAATACCGAATATTTCCCTGAACCTTATGCGTTTAGCTATACCGAAAAACTGGTTAAAGTACCTGGCTTGGATGGTAAAGGTAAAATGGGTAAATCAGAAGGTGAAGCCAATGCAGTTTACCTGTCCGACGATCCTGAAACGATCCGTAAAAAAGTAATGCGTGCGGTAAGCGATGGTGGCCCTACTGAAGAAAACCAGCCAAAACCAGAGCCGATCCAAAACCTGTTCGATTTAATGAAAGTGGTTTCGAGTGTAGATACCCACCAGCATTTCGATGATCTATACAACAAAATGCAGATCCGTTATGGTGATTTTAAAAAGCAACTGGCCGAAGATATGATTATTGCTACTGCACCAATGCGCGAGCGTATTCAGGATATTGCCAAAGATGATGCTTATTTACGTCAGGTGGCCAAACATGGTGCATTAAAAGCGCGCGAAAGTGCACAAAGAACCATCAGGGAAGTTCGCAGTTTAATCGGGTTTAAAAGTTTTTAATAATTTTAATAGATTTGAGAAGCTAGATATGAGATTTGAGATAAGTTAATTCCTAATCTCAAGTCTCAAGTCTCATATCTCAAGTCTCATATCTAAAGAAGATGCATATAGCAATTGTAGGGAATATTGGTGCTGGTAAAACCACTTTAACTGGCCTTCTGGCAAAAAATTATGGTTGGGAAGCTTTATACGAAGCTGTAGACAATAATCCTTATCTGGAAGATTTTTACAGCGATATGAAACGCTGGAGTTTTAACCTTCAGATTTATTTCCTGAACAGCCGTTTTCAGCAGATTACCGATATTGAGGTAAATAAACGAAACGTAATCCAGGACAGGACCATTTACGAAGATGCCCACATTTTTGCAGAAAACCTGCACGATATGGCTTTAATGACCACCCGCGATCACGACAACTACCGTGCGATTTTCGATAACATTACCTCGTTTATTAAACCACCGGATTTGTTGGTTTACCTGCGCGCATCGGTACCTACTTTGGTTAACAATATTCAGCGTCGTGGCCGCGAATACGAAGCAGGAATCAGAATCGATTATCTTTCTAAGCTGAACGAAAAATACGAAGCCTGGATTAAAGGTTACAAACTGGGTAAATTACTGATTCTGGATAAAGACAAGCTGGATTTCACCAATAACCCCGAAGATTTAGGAACGGTAATCCAATCAATCGAGGCCGAGATTAACGGTTTATTTTAGTCTAAAATCCCAAATAAGGAGTCTAAAAGCTTAAATAACTAACATGTCTAAAATTATCGGAATTATTCCTGCCCGCTACGCCTCTACCCGCTTTGCGGGGAAACCCTTGGTTGATATCGCCGGAAAAACGATGATTCAGCGGGTGTACGAGCAGGCTTCAAAAGCGAAAAGTTTATCGAAAGTAGTAATTGCTACCGATGATGAGCGCATTGCCGATGAAGTAAAAAGATTTGGTGGCGAATTTGTGTTCACCGCATCCCACCACCAAAGCGGAACCGACAGATGTGCAGAAGTAATTGAACAGTTGCCCGGATTTAATATTGTAATCAATATTCAGGGCGACGAACCTTTTATAGAACCGGCACAAATTGACTTGCTGGCGAGTTGCTTTACCGAAGCAAAGGTAGAATTAGCCACCTTAATTAAACCAATCCAAAGTCAGGAAAGCATTTACAACCCAAACAGCCCGAAAGTAGTAATTGATGTAAACGGCCGTGCCATGTATTTTAGCCGTAGCCCAATTCCCTTTATCAGAAATGGCGAGCCGGGTGTTTGGGCCGAAAAACATCAGTTTTACAAACACATTGGTATTTACGGTTATAGAACAGAGGCCTTAAAAGCCATTACCAAACTGCCTCCATCATCGTTAGAAATAGCCGAAAGTTTAGAGCAGCTGCGCTGGATTGAAAATGGTTTTTACATCCAGACAAAAGTTACTGATTTAGAAACAGTTGCCATTGATACCCCAGAGGATTTATTGAAGTTAAATAAATTACTGAAAGCGTTGAAACAAGAATAGCATTAGCCATTGGTTATAAGTTTAGGGGTTAGAGGTTAACCACTACTTCCCTAAACGCCTTGCGCTAACCGCTTATCTACCTAATCACCAATTCCATCTGAATATTACACCGGGTATAAGGCGTTGGCTTGCCGGCTACTTTCTTAAATCCCAGT
>Ga0308170_10000105_pt1 | contig 161532 bp, 177 predicted proteins | sample PhyBR2_2_FD_202136 | JGI IMG/M metagenome (GOLD analysis project Ga0308170, IMG submission 202136) | Phyllosphere microbial communities from UC Gill Tract Community Farm, Albany, California, United States - DLSLSB.R2 | ecosystem: Host-associated > Plants > Phyllosphere > Unclassified | place... | reverse complement strand
GTTCAACCTTCGATCGAAGACTGTTGCGGAGCCCAGGGAGGTAGATCTTCGAGAGCGTCGTCCTCAATCCTTCGTTGTCACTCGTTCCCGAAACCTCGACGAATCGCCTGAGTGCGTAACTCGCGTTGCTCCTGATCGCCAACTCCTCCTCGTCTTGAATGAAGAAGAGCATGTTATAGATGATGACGATCCATTCGGCAGGACGAAGGGTGAGGTAGAGTTTCTCGTTGAGTAGGGAGAAAGCTGCGAGTCGACGGTCGAAATCGGGTTCTTCGGATCGTTTGACGGAGTACGAGTTGAGGTCTTCGACGACGATGGCGATTTGCTGGAAGGAGGGTTCGATCGAGGCGACAGAGTTGAAAGCGGCAACGAGCTGTAAACGAGCATTTCGAGCTCTTGCGCTCGAGAAGAGGGTTGAGATGACTTCGACGCATCGATCGTAGAGAGGAGTATTGGGTTCGGGGCGAGCGAGAGGGTAGAGAGCGGTGAGAATCTTGAGAAGATCGGTCTTGACCTTTTCGGGTACGGTCTTGTTCGTTTTGCGAAGTAAGGGAGTAACGAGGGTGATGAAGTTTGTCGCCTGTTCTTGCGAGTGGACGTAAGGTGCGAGAGCGCAGAGAATCGTGATCTGACGTTGAGCGACTTCTCCTTTGACGTCGAGACTTGACGAGGTGACAGCGATTAACCCGCCGAGTTGAACGAGGAGAACATCGACACTCGGTTGAACGACTTCCCTTCCGATCTCGCTGTCCTTTCCTCCATCTTCCGCTGCGAACTCGACTAAGTGCCAGACGATATCGAAGACTCGGAGGATGACAGCGGGTTTGACGTTTCGAACCGTGAGAACTCCGTAGAGCGAGGGGAGCAGGGACGGATCAAAGTCGACGAGGTTGCGAACCAGGTCTCGTCGAACCGCCCAAGTCACGAAGAGTTCGAGGAGTGCAGAGGGAGCTTGAGCGTTTTCAGCGGGAAGAGTTGGGAGTCGAGGTGAGATAAAGGAAGGGAAAGCGGCAGCGAGGTATGGTCGATAATCGAAGTCAACTTCGAGGCGGAAGAAGACGGCGAGTCGTTTGAGAGCGGTTTGACGAATGTGACGGAGGGGCGCCAGTCTCGTTTCCTCTCCTACTTCCTCCTCATCTTGCTCGTCCTCCTGATCTTCCTCTTCGATTTCTTCCGTAACGACAGCTTCCGGCTTGACATCTCCTTCTAAACCTTTCTGAGCGAAGTGAAGGAGGTTGAGGGTTGCTCCGAGGAGATCGGGCCATCTTGCGACGAGATCCTTTCCTAGATGTTTGAGGATATCGGCGAGAAGACCCAAGAAACCGAGTTGTCGTTTTCCAGGTACGGAAGGAGCTACGGGTGCGAATCGGAAGGGTTCTCCAGGAGGTGTCACGATCAACTTGCGAAGAGGACCAAGGGTGAGGTCGACGAGAGTTCCTAGTTCATCGGGAGTACAGGTACGAAGGGCTCCAAGGATCGCTGCTCGACGACCAGCTCGACCTTGACCGGAACTCGCACTTGCTCGACCGAGGCGTGAAGTCATGATACCGTAAGTGATTCGAATGATGAGGGGGACGACATCGGCTCGGTGAGATGGGTCCAATCCTCCGTCTGCTGTGGTCGAAACGAACTGCAGGAGTTCGTCACGAAGCTTCGTTTGGTCGAGTAAACTCTTCAACCGTTCGGCGTTGGCGGTGACGGCGGGAATCTTCCATCGCAAGATGCATTCGAGGGCGAGCTTCTGGATCTCGATGTCGGGGAAAGCGAGGAAGGTACGGAAGAGGGCGTCGAGATCTGCTGACCGGTAGAGTGCTTTCGGGTTGTGAAGTTTGGCGAAGAGTCCCAGCCATGCGACAAGTCGAAGTTTGCGATCCTTGGAAGACTCGCTGGCGTTGAAGAACTGAGGTGTGTCGTCCGCCTTATCTGGGATGACATCGTCTCGTTGGAACGATCCGAGGAAGACTTCGACGTAATCTCGACTGTGTCGTTGAGCGATTTCGGGGATGGTGCAGAAGAAGGAGAGAAGGTTGGATTCGTAACTCGCGATGACTAGTCGTTCTGGAGCGATTTGCGCCTGCGAGATCGTCCTCTCGGGTCAGCCCTTGAAGCGCCAGAACGATAGGAGGCAGTAGAACGTACAGTAATCAACGATTCTTCTCTCGCTTCAACCGCTTCGATTCCTCCATCAAACAACCTCTCCTCCTGAACCACCAGATTCTGCAAATCTTCGAAGTGGAATTCCCTTAACTGCGCCTCCTCAAACACCAATGTTATACCGCTCGATCCTACCGATCCTCCTTCCGCCCATTCTGGTTTACGAGCCACGAACAGATCTGAACCTCGAGTCGATGCCGCGAGAAGTTGTCGATGTGTCACAGTCCAAACAGTATCGGCAAATCGACCTGAAAGAAGGGAGAGAGCACCGGTCGCTTCAGGCCAGAGAGGCTTGAAGTTGACCTTGAGCATAGCTGGAAATCGTTATCAAATTGGATAAGTGCTTGTCGAGAGTCGGGTATGAGTGAATAGAGAACACACCCGTAAGGTATCGCACGACGATATCAAGAGCAGGTTTCTCATCTTCTCCATCTCTTCCCAACTGACCATTCGCAACCAATCCCAACTTTCTCAATTTCATACTCTTCTCCCTCGCTCCCTGAACACTCAACGGCATCTGTTCCGCTTCGATACATTTCGCCACGAGATCCGCTGCGACTGGTGTTTCTTCTGGCGGGAACAAAGTTGCGGCGATTTCGAGGGAAGAAAGTCGGAGGAGAGCATCTTCGGATAATAGGTTCGGTAGGATTGAATCGTAGATGGCGGTCTTGGCTTCTTCTGATCGATCGGATGCGAGTCGAGCGAGATTCAGTGACGCGACTCCGTGCATGACTTGACGATGCCATGAGAAGTTGAGGATCATCGGTTGAACTTGATCGGCAAGTGATTGATTGACTGGGGTTTCAGGAGGAGTGATGTCGGCAATCGAAGAGTATGCGGAGAGAGCAGTGCCGAGGATGACCGCTGGAGACGATGCAGAAGAGAGGAAAGCAGTTCGAGCTGAAGTTGCGGGAGTCGAGGAAACGATGGTTGCGAGAGAAGCGATTTGTTTCGAGAGAGCTTGGTGTCGAGAGATGAGGAAAGGAGCGATGAGGAGGACATCAAGGAGTTCGAAGGTCTAGCGAGATACGGAGTGGTTAGTAAGATTCACTAATACTCCAATCAAGTCGACTCACCTGTTCCTCATCAACCTCTTGACCCTTCTCGAATCCAGCACTCCAACTAGCGATGACTCTCTCACAAACATCACCGACGTTCTTCTCCCACACAGCAGCAGCCTGACCACCCTTCTGCACCAATTTCCTCAACCTATCACTCTTTGTCAATTTCGCCAACAACGCCAAACTATTCTTCTTCTTATCGACATGTCCAAACTCTTGCGCTTCCTTGTCCTTCTCAGTTGAAGCCAAATTACGACCTGTCGATTCGAGAATGTGTTTTCCGAAAGCGGTTTCGAACAGGTTCCATTCGGATTGATCGAGGACACTTGCGAGCGTGCAACCGGCGGCAAAAATCGAGTCACTCGCGGAGGGGACGAAGAATGATTCGAGGAATGTTCGGAATGGGGATGAAAGGATGTCGGAAAGTACAGCTTGGGGGAAGAGGGAAGTGAGAAAGATGAGGAGTTGTTGGAGGAAAGCGGCTGTGGGAGTGGAGGTGAGCAGAGGGGCGAGAGGTGTGAGAAGCGCGAAGAACTTGGGTTTCGCAGCAGCTACGAACATCATTCGAGATCAGTCCGCATGTTTTCTTAGAGCGAGTGAGAGAGAGCGAGACTCACGAGGAGTTCTTGAACCGTTTCTGACTCCAATCAAACATGAAGCTAGCTTGAGCGCTACAACGAGACGATCCCAATCCTTCTCTTCTTGAGCACCTTGAATCTTGAGCTCATCTCCGACCATTTTGAGGAGTAAATCGGCTACAGGTTCGAGAGGTTCCGTCTTGTGAACGTGTCCAGTGAGGGAGATTATGGAGTGAGCTGCGATATCGCTCGGTAGTGCAGTGGGCGAAGGTAGTGACAGAGTGGTCGAGATGAGAGTACGAAGGACTGAGGAAGTTCGAGAATGCAACAAGTTGTTGACAGCCTATAAGAAAGTCATGTCAGTTCCGCCGTCGAGGAAGTACGATGGTAATGCGCGAGACGTACAGTACAACTCTCGATAACAGTCCAAGTGATACCCTCAGCGAAAACATTCGAGTTTCCCTCTTCCTGACCTCTTCCTTTTCCCTTTCCCTTCCCTCTTCCTTTCGCACCTCTCCCTCTCGGTCGCTCTCCACCATCCAACTCTTCAACTTCCGCAACATCCCTCACGACCAACTCGAAAAACATTGTCAATTCCGAAGGAGAATCTGGCATCGAGGTAGGTTTCGCTTTTCGAACAAGGTAGGAGAACGAATTTCCCAACAATCGTCGAGTTTGAGGGGTCGTTCGGAAGTTGCGAGGGAGAGTTCGATGGAGGAGGACTGTAGGAGTGGGGTCATTAATCGGTTGTGCCGAAGTTGATGCGACAGGTTCTTCGATTTCCTCTTGATCATCATCATCTGATCCTTCTCCCGCCGCGACCTCATTCGTAACTCCATCCACTTCCATCTCGTCCTTTGACTCCTCGACAACGTCCTCCTCTTCTTCCCTCGCAGGAGCACCTAAACCTCTTCGTACAACTTCCCAAATATCTTTCAATCCTCCCGCTTTCTCATTCTCACTCTCATCCAATGCCAAGATGTCCCGCCCTAGATCTCTGAATAATGCACCGAGTACGTCGTAGACTCGTTGGAGAATGTGAGGGTTCGCGGAGTGGAGAGGTGAGGGAGCGGTTAAGCGGATAAGAGTTGTCAGGAGGAGGGTGAGGTGAGGGAGCAAGAGATGTGATAGATCGGTGATGAGTGGTGGTAAGAGACTGATCAGGACAGTCGAGAGTGTTAGAAAGGGGTTCAAATTGGAAAGGAAAGAGAGGTTCGACTCACTCGAGAATCGTTTCTCCACATAGCTCTACTTCATTCGTAGGTCCCGCAAGTACTTCACAAATACACTCGACGATCTCCTTCTTGAAATGAACGACTAACGGCAAACTTCTTGCTGATTTCTCGATTTTGCGATTGAACCGATTGAAAGGTATACTCAAGTTGATGAGTAAACTCTGATGGAGAGCATGACCGAACAAACTATGCATCTCGTCCTCTTCTCCCTCTGCTTCTCCTTCCAACATCTCCCTTCGATCCCTCACCGCATCCAAATTAACCTTCATCTTTCCTATTCTCGCTGCAGGACTGATCCATTTGAATTGCCTCCCTTTGATGACTGGTTTTGAAGCTCTCTTGGCTATTTGCTCCTTGACTGAGAGGGTAGAGGTTGATCTCAACTTTTTGGAGGAATCTTTGCGAGAGTTTGAAGAGGAGGACGAAGAAGAAGAGGGAGCTGCATGGCGGAGAGATCGGAGGGTGGAAGATCCACTTGAATTAGATGGTTTGGATTTACGAGAGTTTGCCATCTCCTATTTGGTGGTGAGTGAAAGTTGAGAGATGGAAAGGGAAGAAGTAGCGAGGAGAGCTCAAAACGAGTCAAGGATGATTGTGCTGCCTAATTGATAGGTGTAAAAGCGTAGTGAGGCTAGCGACAGACTGTGATTGAGTGTTGTATGTAGGTGGAGGTGAGGTTTGGTTTAGAGAGTCGAAAAAGCTCACTCAGGATTTCATTTCTAAGTAGTCGAAACGGGTCCCACCCGCACCGGCATCTCTCCTTCCCCTCTCTCATCCTCCTCCTTTCTCCTCTCTGCATGCTTCGGTCTCTCATCTCTGCTCCTACCACACTTCGATCCGCCATCTCAACAATGCCAGTCCGCTTCAATTCGTCTCAAATCGCTCCTCCCGGGACTTTCAATCCCGAAAAGTTCCCTCAACAACGCCAAGCTGCGATCAAATTCGCGAGAGAGGGAGGTTGGTGGGAGGATTGTATGGTTGAAGCGCCAGTAGCTTGGGGTGAACAAGGTGAGAATAGCTCTCTTTCTCTTTCTTCGGAGTGGGGCTCGCTGAACGAGAAAGAAAGGATAACGCTTGAACAGATCCAAACTCGCATGTCAAGTGAGCTATTCTCTCGATATCGTAAAGCTAATCCGCTGATCCTTGGAGCGAGTTTCAAGTAATGCCGTTTACTTGCGATGGCTCGAGGTAAGTTTCGCATTCTCGTTCTCACTATGCAAAGTCATGACTGACTCCGTTCCTGACCCTTCTCTCCACTCTCCACTCTACGCATCATCCCATCTTCAACATCTATGTCGCAATACCTCACCTTCCGACTTCAACAACGATATTCTTTCGCATCCTCGCTCTTTCACCTACAATAATTCCTCATCGCTATAGTCTGGTCGATTGAACGCTGTCCGAACACTGAGTAACGCTTTACCAGAAGCTCAAGCGAAAGATTTACGAGGTTCAGGAAAAGGGAAAGGAGTAATCCTCGCTCGTCTATCCTACGATTACCTCGTTCGTCCCTTCCCTTCCCATACCCTCTCTCACCTGATCATATCCTCGCTAAATCTCTTTCCTTGTGTAAAGCGTACGACTCATCATCCCGATACGATCTTGGTCCTTCATAAAGTCTCTACCGTCTCAGCGAGGAAGATGATTATGGAACATGCGATTTACAGTTATGATCAAGCTTGTCTGGTTGGGAAAGGGGAAGCGATCTTGGTCGCTTACGATTACGATAAACAAAAGAGTACGGAATGGCCTAGTGAGATTAGTCAATTGGTGGAAGAACGGGGTGCGAAACGGGAGGAAAAGAAAGAGAAAGCGAAATTGTAGAAAATCTCTCGAATGTAACCCTTATCATGTTGTTTTAGTGTTTAGTGAACGTAAAGACGCTACAGAGAGCAGTGTTTTGACATTGCGGTATATGTTAAAAGACCTCGAGAAAAGAAGACAAACAAAGAACGAACGTATAAAAACCAATGACTGAAACGACTGAAAAGCGAGTAAACCCCTCTTAATACAATACAACAGAACCCTACCTTCGTGACTTGCCTTCAAACGCTCGAAGAACCGTTCACTTTCGAATGACCATTAACCTTTCCTCCTTTTCCATTGACCAATTTTGAACTACTCCCTCCCAAACCCAAACTCTCACCACTCTCAGTCCTCAACCTACCCAACGCAGCCTCCAACCCTTTCTCTGCCTCTTCCGTAGGTTCCTCAACTTCCAATTTCTTTAGGATCGCTTCGACTCCAGCATTCCCTCCTAATCGAGCAACTTCTTCGAATGCTTGACGAGTGAGAGAACGGAGGACTTGTCGAGTGTAAAGGAAGGAATTCGTTTTGTGCGTCATGTAGGATACTGCGTAAGTTTTCGGACCTGGGGATGAAGGTCGTTCTCGTAGAATGTCTACACAGACGAGTCTCGTCTGAGTACATCATAGACGTGGGAGAAGAGAGGGAAAGGAGCATACTGAGGATTTGTCGGTTTGATTGATCTGCTCGAATAGCGTGTACGATGGGGAATGAGAATTTCCCTTCTGAGAAATCTTCACAGAATCCTTTGTTATTCGCGTACTGCAGAACGAACGATACCTTTAATCAGCTCTCGTACTGTAGGGTGCAGGGAGAGGTTGAGCTTACTTCGACAGATTGTAGATTCACATAATCGTCTCGAATTTGGAAAATGATACCGATCAGGTTTGCTAGAGGAACGTAATCTCTGCGAAAGCGAGAACAAATAAGCGTGACGACGACAGAGGGATAGAGAGAGTATGTTGCGTACCGTTGTGGATCTTCTGAAGAAGCCGCCATCATCAATTTGATTGCTATCCGGAATAATCCTCCAGTTTCTAGTCAACTCCAGCTTGATAATCAGTCTCGATTGTTCGACGACGAAACCAGAGGAAGTACGCACTGTTGTTGACCATTTCGATATACTCTGCTTCTGTAGGAACGATCAAACTTTCCCTCCAGTAAAGATCCATCCCTTGACCTCTATGCAGATTCAATAATTCCTCTGTTCACACTTCCCTCTCATCAATCTCCTTTCCTTGCAACCTGAAGAGTAAGAAGAGCATACCGGTAACCATCTCTTCCACTCTGATGCCAGTCCTCGGTTGAATTCGTTGCAGTTCTTGAAACGCTAGGAAATAGACATAATTCGCAGAATTGATCGTTTGAGGAATCCCGTAGATCTTGTGTGCAACTAGAAATGTAGATTCCGGTCAGCCTGAGTAGCGAGGGAAGAGTAGAAGGGGAAGAGAGACGAACCTGGCATTCCTCTGCGAAGATGAGAATCGTCTTCTACGTCGTCCATCCTGTTTCGCTTGATTCGATTGAGCTCCGGATCTGAGTTGAGAAGAGAGAAGCTGTGCTTACAAGAGAGAAGCGGTATGTAACATTCCAACTACTTTCTTTACCACCTCGAGATCTTGTTCCTTGCAATTCATCCAATCGTTGAAGCTACCGATCAAAGCAGATCTCACTTCTTTGCCAGGAATACCAGCCAAGTAGGTATAGGGTTCTACCAGGATCTAGTTTGAGAGTTCGGCAATACCGGTGGGTTAGGTTGAGAGATCGTCGATCGAGAGGGGGAGAGGGCTTACCTGTTCTTGTTGTCGACCCCAAGAAGGTGTACCACTGATCTTTGTGATAAAGTTATCATAGAATTCAGTCATGTCGAGATTTAGATCAAGAGCAGCAGTTTGTGAACGGGAAAAGGGGAAAAAGAAGCGAAAGATTTCACCTCGACGATCTTCTCCTGTCTACCCAATCTCGCTACTCACTCCGATACACCTCTGAATAGCTCATCACAATCATTTCAACTCCGATAAAGTCAAGGCGTGTCGACTAGATGGTCCGAACCCCTCCTTTACTCGGACTCGCTCTAATAGCATGTACTTTAATCTTACTCCCGACTTACCTCGTCCTCCGACCTTCTATCGACACCTACGAACAACACTCTGCATTATGGGCACAAGGAGGAGTACAGAGAGGTGGAGCAGTAGGTGCAAACGCTGTATTGTTGAAGGAGGTCAATCAACAAGTTAAAATGGGGGGAGTCATCATGCCTAAATTGGGTAATGCTACTGCAAAGTGAGTCAAAGATCTACTCTCCATGGAACTCTGAACGGAGACTTAACATGGCGAGGATCGTTGATTTCGCAGAGCTGAATTAGGGAGAGCTAGTTGGGTACGTTTCGTTACGCTTCTCTCAGCTTGTCCTTAGCGCTGAGGAATTCGAACGTCGTACAGAAACTCTTACATACGATGGCAGCGCGGTTCCCAGAGAATCCGACAAGTTCAGAGCGAGAAGCTTTCAAATCCTTCATTTACCTCTTCTCGAGACTGTACCCTTGCGGAGAGGTACGACACTTAACAACTCTCATCCTCTCCTTACAATCGAGCTGATATTGATCTCCCTCTCGTCGGTAGTGCGCCGCTGAATTCCAAGCTCTCCTCAAGAAACATCCTCCTCAAGTGAGTTCCCGTTTCTACTTCTCGCTCACTCATTCGAGCTCTCACTCACCCACTCGCTCTCTCGTGCGATCACAATAGACATCATCCCGCTCAGCGGCCTCGTTCCATCTTTGCCATCTACACAATCTCGTCAATCTCCGACTCGACAAACCTGAATTCGACTGCTCGAAAGACTTGGAAGGGATCTATGATTGCGGATGCGGCTCGGATGAGGAAGAGGGAACAGGATTATCGAGGAAAGGTGCACGCGCGGAGGAAGAGGTGGAGAAGGAATTGGATGAACGGATAGAGGTGAAAGAGACGGAAAGAGCAGAAGACGTGAGGAGAGATCCGGAGACTGGGTTGGAACTGATTGGCGGATAAGGCTAGAATGTCAAGTCGTGATAGTATACCCTCTCTGTCGTTGTAGTTCTGTAGATACCCTCTTACGCAACCTGCTGATCTGCTTTCGTTCATTTTTCGCTCAAACAAGTCGCTCCTCCGATTCGTCTTTGCAAGGGAATTCGCGCGCACTTCAGCCGTACAATCCCTATCTCTGATCACTATACGCGTCTCAGAACGAACGCAGGAGATGAAGCAGGAATCAAGCTCACTTTGCTCATGAGATGAAATTGGGAAAAAAAGTTTCCCAAGTTTCCCTCTTTTTCTCTTTCCACCCTCACCAATTCAAAACAGCTGCTTCACCATCCTATAAGCACGCTACCTTACTTTCATTTCAAAGAGACCCCCTACATTTCAAACTAGATTAGCCAATGTCTGCAAATGGATCAACTGGATTAGAGAGTAAACTCGGTAAGTTCAATCTCTGCTCAACCTTCACTTGGGTACAGCTGTCTACAAGCCAGAGTACTGATCAATTGCTCACTCTATTCTCACCCCCTTCCTTCTTCTACCAAACGCGCCTTTCATCGACATCTCCTATTTTTCTCCTCCTCTTTTTCTCCTCACACCGCCACCATCTCTCCAAACAAACTCAAAACAGACTCTCTCTCAATGAACGGAGCTCCTCAGAAGCCCGCCTACGTTCCCCCTCACATGAGGAACGCTGCTCGATCAGGACCCACTGCGTGAGTTTTTTTTTGCAATTTCCCTCCTATCTTTTCTCCCTGAACTCTGGCTGACTCGCCTATTCACGAAATGCAGTCCTACTCCTGTCACTCCTCCTGTTGGAACTTACAACGCCAGCGCTCAACCTTTCGTCCCTCGTCAATCTCAAGATTGGGGAAACTCGGCTCCTGCACCTGCTGCTGCCGCTCCTCGTTCGAACGGTTTCGGTGCTCCCCGTGCTGCTGGAGGAGGATGGTCTACTGGAGGTGGACAAGGTGGAGGATACAGTGGAGGAGGACAAGGTTCATTCGGTGGAGGACGTGATGGTTACGGAAGTTGGCAAAACGGCAAACACATGCCTGGACCTGCCAACCCACGTGTAGAGAAGGATTTGTTCGGTGAAGTCGGTGACGGAAACTCCCAAGGAACCGGAATCAACTTCGACGCTTACGCCGACATCCCCGTCGAGGCTACCGGAACTGAAGTCCCTGAACCTATTACCGAGTTCCTTCCTCCTATCGACTCTCACCTCCTCGAGAACATCGCCCTCGCTCGTTACCGTACTCCTACTCCAGTCCAGAAATACTCTGTCCCCATCGTCAACGGAGGCCGTGATTTGATGGCTTGTGCCCAAACCGGTTCCGGAAAGACTGGAGGTTTCCTCTTCCCTATCCTTTCCGCCCTCTTCACTCAAGGTCCCCGTCCTTCCCCTGCCGCTCAAGCTCCCCGAGGTTACGGACGTAACCGAATCTCTTACCCTACCGCACTCGTTCTCGCCCCTACCCGTGAACTTGTTTCGCAAATTCACGACGAAGCTCGCAAGTTCGCCTACCGTTCATGGGTTCGACCTGCTGTCGTCTACGGAGGTGCCGATATCGGATCTCAACTCCGTGCCATGGATCAAGGTTGCGATCTCCTCTCGGCTACTCCTGGACGTCTCGTCGACATGATGGAACGTGGAAGGATCTCGCTCGCCAACGTCCGTTACCTCGTTCTCGATGAGGCTGATCGCATGCTCGACATGGGTTTCGAACCTCAAATCCGTCGTATCGTTCAACAAGCCGACATGCCCGATGTCAACGAACGTCAAACGCTCATGTTCTCCGCTACTTTCCCTCGAGAGATTCAAATGCTCGCTCGTGATTTCCTCAAGTGAGTCACTTTGTCTCTCTCCCATCTCTCTCATTCATTCGAGCTAATCGTTTCATTGTTCGTAGGGACTACATCTTCCTTTCCGTCGGTCGTGTCGGATCTACCTCTGAGAACATCACTCAAAAGATCGAATACGTCGAAGACGACGACAAACGTTCCGTCCTTCTCGACATCCTCTTCGCCCTTCCTCCTGGTGGATTGACGCTCGTCTTCGTCGAAACGAAGCGAATGGCCGATCTCCTCGAAGGTTTCCTCGCCCAAAACAACTTCCAAGCTACCTCGATTCACGGTGACCGTACTCAACGCGAACGTGAATTCGCTCTCGAGACTTTCCGATCTGGCAGGACTCCCGTCATGGTTGCTACCGCCGTCGCCGCTCGAGGACTCGATATTCCCAACGTCACTCACGTCGTCAACTACGATCTTCCTTCCGACATTGACGATTACGTTCACCGAATCGGTCGTACCGGTCGTGCAGGAAACACTGGAGCTGCCACCGCCTTCCTCAACCGTGGAAACAAGAACATCGTCCGCGACTTGATCGAACTCCTTCGAGAGGCGAAACAAGAAGTTCCAGCTTGGTTAGAAGCTGTCGCTAGGGAATCCGGGGGATTCTCTGGACGAGGTGGAGGAAGAGGTGGACGAGGAAGAACTGGTGCCTCACGAGATGTTCGATCCGGTGGATTTGCTGGATCGAGGAATGGACCTTCGGGAGGGGGAGGAGGAGGATGGGGAAGTGGACCTTCAGCAGGCGGTTTCGGAGGAGGAGCGGGCGGATACGGTGGACCTCCTCGTCAAGGTGGAGGATCCTACGGCGGATTCGGAGCTCCAGGAGGTGGCGCTTCTTACGGTGGAGGAGGAGGAGGATCTTCCGCTTGGTACTAAGCCGATCGACGACTCTCAAACTCAAGTCTTCCTTTCAGCAAGTCTCCTTGCAACTTTTCCAACATCTGTGCCCCCCTTTTCGACGACCATTCTTTCTCTCCTCACCTGTACCTCTCCTCGACTCGCGACTCTTTCGACTCGTTTCTCCCTTTTGCCCTTCCAAGTCTCGCGTTTTTCGACCTGTCTCTTCGGCATCTCCTCGGTACTATCACACCAACAGAAACTCTTCTATCCAAAAACTACGCATCCACGCATCAATCCTCTCCCTTGAATGGACGATTCCTTCGAGACGACCATCTTTACCCTGGACACCTTCACTGGTTCTCCTTCCCTCTCACCCACTCGCATTATAGACTCGTCTCTCACACCCTCAAGATCAAATCGCAATTGTCCTCGTTCGCCAACGGCTTGATGCCTTTCGACCTTTACAGCAAGCAAACCACCATACAGTTATCAAAGGGACCTCTCTATCTTTTTACCCTCAGAGCGTTTAGATTTCCTCTCACACCTAGCCATTTCTGTGACCACTCACTCCCTCCTTCTTCCCCCCCCTCCCGGCTGCACCGCTAGTTTTTGTTCTTCTGTTGTTTCAGTATCGGATGCTTTAATGTAAATCTCGCACTCTCTCTCTCTCTCTCTCCTCGAGAATCTTGAACGCTCTCGTCGCGTTCTCCGTTGGTGTTTCGCCATTTTCGCAATCTGGTCCGATTCACGCTTCTTCGTGGCTGTCCCGATTCCTGCGTCGACGTCTCAGTCGGCAACGTGGAGACTCGACAGAAGATCAACACTCCGCAAAATCGAAGGCATCAAGAATCAGAAATCCGACGATCCTCTTTCCTTGCCTTCATCACTTTTCGATTTCTTTCAGCACATGTCGCTGATACAGCTTATACGACAACGTGAGTAACTACTGCTTCGTAGGAGAGGCCGTCTGCCCCGCCGGAACCCTTGAAACTGATGAAGTGACCTCGCTGTTCTCAAACAGGCTACCTCGACACGCTACGGGCTGTACCTTCGAGATGGAAGATCTTGATTGTAGACCAATACACTCAGAGTATGCTCAATAGCGTACTGTCAACTTATGATGTTTTGGAGGAGGGAATTCAGCGTGTGTCATTCCTGCTCTCTCTCTGTCTTCTGTAACTCGTGCGCTGAAGTAGAGCTACGCGATGTGTTTGAACAGAGGTGGACTTGATCACTCATCACCGAAATCCTCAAAGGGGATTGGCAGCAGTTTACCTCTTGATGCCGACAACTCAAAACGTCGAGATGGTACTCTATGATTACAACCCGAATCCGCCTGCGCCGACTGGGAAAGCTGCGAAGAAAGGTGCTCCAGTCGTTCCTCAAGAACCTCAGAGATATGCAGCTGCTTACATTAATTTCATGGATGGTGTGTTTTCGCGACATTGAATCGAATCTACCCTCCAAGATGAGCTGACAACCTCTATATTGACAGGCATCAACGATGCACTGATTGGAAAGCTGACAGATGGACTACCGGAGCAATATCTGCAAGGGTTGAAGGAGCTTTACATCAATTTTCATGGTACGTTTCCATTCTGCCTCTTTGTGTCCGTGAGTCAAACCACTAAACCATCCTTGCATAGCTCTCGAGCCTCGAGTGTTCTCGACAAAGACTCCGTACACCTTCATGTCGCTTTATGGTCCTCCCGAAGGTAGACCAGAGGATGGAATGCAAAGATGGGAAGATGACATTGGCTGGATGAGTCGATCTGTGAGTCTATCTTCGCTTCGAACTTGATTCTTTCATCGCTTAGGGAACCTCTTGGCTTGCGCAGATCGTGAACTCGCTCGCAACTCTCGGAGAATACCCTCTGATCCGATACTACAATCCTCCAAATTCATTCCACTCGGCTCTGGGACCGGGAGTAGTCGTAGGAGAGTCGATAGGGAAACGATTAGCAGACAGAGTACAACTGGAGATCGACGCGTACGCAAGAGATAACAGTAATTTCCCCGTAAGTTTCCGTTTTCCACTTTCCTCCTTTCTTGCCTGATCCCCTCGCTTTATGACATAGCCCGCTGTTGATCCACCACGACCGCGAGGTGTCCTATTGATCACTGATCGATCGATGGATCTCTACGCTCCCTTCCTTCACGAATTCACCTATCAAGCGATGTGTAACGATCTTCTCGACATCGAAAAAGGTCGCAAATACCGGTAAGCACTCTCTACAATCCTCTCTTCGTTTCTGATCGACTCAGCTGATCATTGTGAAACTCGGTTTAGGTACATCTTCACGAACGAACAAGGAGCGCCTCAGGAGAAAGAAGCGATTCTTGACGACAACGACAAAGTGTGGTGTGAGGTTCGACACATGCATATGAAGGATGCGTTGGACAAGCTCATTGCGGATTTCAAAGCTTATGCGGGTGAACATGGTGGGACTTTTGGAGGAGAAGGGTGAGTTCAAGTCTTGAGAACGGTATCTTTGCGTGATCGAAGCTGATGTTCTTTCGTTCGAACAGATCGACAAGTTTGAACGATATGAAGGACATGTTGGCGAGTCTGCCGCAATTGCGAGAAGTGAAAGAAAAGGTTAGTCTCCGTTTCGGGTTCGATCGCAAACTTTGAGCTTCACTGATCTTTGCCTCGCTCCGTCACAGCTATCGCTGCATCTGACGATGGCTGAGAAATGTATGGGAATGTTCGAGAAGAAGAAGCTTCCTCTGACAGCCGGTGTCGAACAGGTGCGTCTCGTTTCCTGCTGCTTCTCCTCGTTCTCGCTCCTGACTATATCTCGATTCGTTCTCGCAGTGCTGTGCTACGGGTGTTACGCCAGAGGGAAAGACGCCGAAGACTCTAGTCGAAGAGATGGTACCTTTACTCGACGATCGAAGTGTCAGGTCAGTCCCTTGGCTTCTTCGGTTTCCGATTCATTCTCCGAGCCTCGAACTCATCGATATGGACTACAGCTCAACGGACAAATTACGAATCATCGCTTTGTACATCATGCATCGGGATGGCGTTCCCGAAGGAGACAAGAAACGATTATATCAGCATGCTCGGCTGGCCTTGCATGAGATGGACTCGGTCAACAACTTGTCATATCTCGGAATCAACGTCGACAAGGATTCAGGAAAGAAGCGCAAACCTATCTTCAAGCAGAAACCAGAGGAAGATGCTTACGATATTTCACGATATCAACCTGGTCTCAAATCGATGCTCGAGGTATGCCTGTCCTGTGCTTCTCTCAAATCTTCTCGTACTGACCACAGACCCTCGTTCTAACAGGAACACTTCGCTGGAACCCTCGATCAAACAATGTTCCCCTACGTTCGCGATGCTCCCGTCGCAGCCGCTTCCTCCTCACGAGCCAGTCAGATGTCAGTCCCGACTACTGGGTCACTACGAAGTGCTCGACCGCAGTGGACAACGAATCGAGGAAAGAAGACGACAAACGAATCGAGACAGAGAGTTTTGGTCTTTGTTGCGGGTGGAGCTACTTACTCGGAAGTGAGAACTGTGTACAAGGTTTCAGAGGCAGCGAACAAGGATGTCTTCCTCGGTACGTCGACACTTTTTCCCCTTTCCTTCGTGCTCTCCTCATTCGCTCATCTTCTCTTTTGTGAGCAGGCACGACTCACTTGTTGACTCCTCAAAGCTTTGTCGCCGATCTTGCGAATCTGGATCGAGGTAGTGGATCGCACACCGGAACATCCTATCAATCTCTCGTCAAAGGCGGTGCGAAGCAGTACCCTCCTCGACCGCCTGGAATCCCTCAACAAGCTTTCGATCACCGGTTCATTCAGAAGATCACTCCTCCTCCACCACCACCTCAGCACCAACCGCAACAAGCTTCAGCTCGTAGCTCGATTGCTGCACCTTCAGATCGGAATTCGACTTTCTCCCTTGCCTCGAACGGTCAACCTTCTTCGAAAAGCTCAGCAGCCAGTATTGCTTCGAGTCAAGGTGAGAATGGTGAAGGACCAGCGAAGATCAAGAAGAAGAAGGGATTCCTTAAGCGTCTAGTTTAGGTCTTTCGAAATCTTGTTTTGCCGTTCACTATCTCTCGCTCTTCGTCTCTCGATACTCCTTTCTTTTTCACCCTCTTAGCTTGTTCGTCACTCCCTTCCTTTCCATCCCTGTAAAACCTCTTGATGAGGCACCAGTACTTTCAGTCTTTATACCCTCCCCTCGAGTTTCTATCGTCGCTTCTCCTCTTTTGTCGAAATCTGTTTGCATTACTCACGAGCATCCAATGGATCAGGTTGACTGAGGTGGTAAGGCAGAGTAGGCGGACAAGGGTCGTTGTGGAGGTCCCTTGCGCAGATTTTCCCGATTTCGCAAAGAAGCTTTCGACTTTCTTTGCTTCGCGTCAATCGTTAATCGAATCCCTGATTCACGTTGATTGAGCCGTTGAGTACATACAGCGACTTTCAGACTTGATCAGTAATTTCGCTGCGTCTCCAAGATTTTTGACAGCTGCGTCACTACGAACAACTTTCAACGTTTCGGCTCCTTCTTCTCACTCCACTCACATCTCTAGTTGAGGTTTCGACACTCGATCATGGCTAGCACTCGACCAGAGTTGCCTCAAGTAGATCGTTCAGCTTATGATCGATCCGTTCACACTGCAGGAGAAGGTTATTCGTGAGCAAAGGTTTCACCTTATTACTCATCCCACTACGACCTTTTGCTGACTTTACCTGTTCCCTCTACAGTGACAAGAATAAAGTAAGCCCCCTCTTGATCTAGCTGATCCCCATGCCGACAGGATCGTCAATGATAGTTTCCCGAATAATCTGACGTTCTTCTCGCTCTTTCTCTCACTCTAGATCCCTTCAGTTTCCGCATTCTTAGCTCAGCAAGAGGTGAGTCCCTATTAACTCCAAGACTGTTGTGATTCTTTCAACACAGCATAATTGACTCTTTGCTCTTCCCTCGATTCAGCGTCGAACCGAAGATCACTCCGCCAAAGGAGACGAAATCCGACAACGACAAGAGAGACAGAGGTTGCATGAGGAAGAGTTGAAGAGATCCGGAGATGGACAAACTGCTGCGGAAAATACGAAGAAGGAGGGATCGCAAGAGAAGCAAGAAATGATGGATAAAGCTAGAGCGCCGACTCAACCGAACGCGAAGGATTTCAAGAGGACTGGAGAGAGGGAAGTTTACGATCCTGTCACTGGAACGAATGTCATCGTGAAAGATGCAAAGCTTGAAGGTACTTTCCTGCTTTTCGTTTGTTTCCTTTCCGAGGGTGACTCAATGTTTCGCCTGTTCGACAGATTTCCAAAACCCTAAACTCACCGAAAAGCCCAATCTCGACCCTTCCAACCCGAATGCTCCTGGACCTGCTCTCAACAAAGGTCCCAACGAAACTGCTCCCATTTCGAAAGTCACTCCCGCTCCCGTCGAACCTTCCAACATTCTCTTCCATACCATGCCTCCTCCAGTCGATCTCAGCTCGATGAACACCATCAAGCAGACCATCAACACCTACGCTCTCGGTATCATCGGTTTCCTCGGGGTCATCTGGTTCTTCGTCGCTTTCCGTTCAGGAGCAAAGGCTTTCGTCTTCCGTTCGTCGTTGATCGGAGGTGCCGCTGTCGTCATCTTCATATCTCACGGTATCGTCGTACGCAAGATCGAAAAGGAACTGGAACGAATCCGTCTCAAGATGCACGAACAACGTGGCGAACAATTCGCTCCTCCTACTCCCGAATCCGTCGAATGGCTCAACGCTTTCACCAAGGTCGTCTGGCCCCTCATCAACCCCGACATGTTCACCTCGATCGTCGATATGATTGAAGATGTTATGCAAGCTTCTCTCCCCGGTTTTATCGATGCAGTCAAAGTTGAAGATTTCACTATCGGTCACAACGCTTTCCGAATTCTCAACATGCGTGCTCTTCCAGATCAACCTATGGATCCCGACTACCCGAAGGAAGAATGGATCGATCAAGGTGACGAAGAGGCTGCTCTCGATCCGAACCGACGAAAGAGCGATAAAGAGATCAAGGACGAGAAGCGTGAGAAGTCGCAGGAGATTCTCAATGAAGAAGGAACGAGTCCTGAGGATGAGGTATGCTCACTGTTTCTGTTCGCTCGATATCCCGCTTCGTCTGACTCATTGTTCCCTCTCTTTTCCAGGATCAAACCGGTGATTACGTCAACATGGAGATTTCTTTCGCCTACTTTGCTCCTCCCGGCAAGAAGAAGCTTCAAGGAGAAAACATCTCGCTCATCATCAAGTTCTTCCTCGGAATGCACGATCTTTTCCATCTTCCCATCCCAATTTGGATCGCCGTCGAATCCATCGTCGGTACCGTTCGTCTCCGTTGTCAACTCGTCGCCGCTCCTCCTTTCATTCGCAACGTTACTTTCACTCTTATGGGAGTTCCCGCTATCGAAGCTGTGCGTCCATCCTTCTTTCCGGTTCTTGCTTGCATTCTGTTGACTGATGCGCTCTCTGCTGACAGTCCGCTATCCCTCTCTCTCGAGCTCTTCCCAACGTTCTCGACCTCCCTCTTATCAGTGGTTTCGTTCAATCTTCAATCGCTGCAGCTACCTCTGTTTACGTAAGTCTCGAGTCCTCCTGCGAGTCGAAGCGACACTTTCGATGCTGATTCGCGCTGTCCTATAGTGCGCTCCCAAATCGATGACCATGAACATTGCTCAAATGCTTTCTGGAGACGGAATCAAACGAGGTACGTCGAGACTCGTCTTCTCTGACACTGATTCTTTCGCTGACCTTGACTACGTGTGCAGACACCAAGGCTCTCGGAGTATTCATGATCACTATTCATCACGCCGAATCGCTCAGCGCTCAGGTTCGTGCCCTTTCTTTCGAATCTCACAAACAGTCGGTCTCATCAATTCGCTTGATTGACAGGACGACAACGGAACCAGCGATCCTTACGTCGTAGTCGCTTACTCCAAATTCGGAAAGCCTCTCTTCTCGACTCGTGTCGTCGAGAAGGATCTCAATCCTGTCTGGGAGCAAACTGCTTTCATTCTCGTTACCGATGACGAAGTTCGTGCTGACGAAAAGCGTAAGTATCCGCTCTTCCCCCTCGCACAGTGCAGCGTACTGACCCTATGAGCTATCTACAGTTTCGATTCAATTGTGGGACTCCGACATGCTTTCCGCCGACGATCTCGTCGGTCGAACCAACATTCCCGTCACCGAACTCATGCTCAAGCCCAACGAAGTTCACAAGCGAACCGACAAGCTCATGGGCTTTGAAGATGCCGATGCAATGGCTGGCTCTCTCACCTGGAGTGTCGCTTACTTCGAAAAGGCGAAGCTTAACCCAGCTCTCAAACTCGCTCAAGGTATCGACCACTCTCTCCCCAAGGAACTTCAAGATCACCCCGAGCTCAAGGTCGAAACGAACACTGTCGATACGCCTGAAGAAGCTGATGTCAGTCGAACTCCTCCCGACCCAAATTACCCTTCTGGAATTCTCTCCGTCATCGTTCACAACATCAATTCTCTTGAACGTCAAAACCTCAAGGGTGCTTCTGGCAAGTCCCGCGAAGGAGCAAGTGGTCAAGATACGGATGATCCTACTGAACAAGAAGGCAACCTCCCCTCGGCTTATTGCGAGGTCATCATCAACGACGATCTCGTTTACAAGACTCGTACGAAAGTAATGTCGAACATGCCCTTCTTCGAGGCCGGTACCGAGGAGTTCATTCGCGACTACACCAAGACTTCTCTTCGTGTCGTCGTTCGAGATGCTCGCCTCCGTGAACATGTGAGTTTCGATTCCGCTCTCTGTTCTCGTGAGATGGGTGTGCTAAGCCTCGCTCAATTCGATAGGATCCTATTCTTGGTATCGTCGACCTTCCCCTCAAGGAGATCTTCTCTCACTCTTCCGAAGTCACTCGTCTCTTCCGTCTCGAAGGTGGAGTCGGTTTCGGGAAAATCAGCATCTCGATCCTCTTCAAAGGTGTCAAGATGAGTCTTCCCAAGGAACTCGCTGGATGGGATACCGGAACAGTCTGCATTACTTCCCCTGTCAAGGTCGAACCTGTCGCAGACGCCGATTTCGACTGGCAAGAGAAGAAACTCGTTCTTTCGACAATCGAAGCGAAGGAGAAGATCTCGTCGAGACACGCAGAGACCACTTCGGATGGCAAGCTCACCTGGAATGTCGAGGAGGATATCCGACTCCCAACCTACGATCGATACAGTTCTGCTCTCTATTTCGATTACGGAGGATCGAAAGTCAAGATTGGTCCTCTCGGTACGAAAACCGAAGCGTTCGCTGTCCTATGTACGTTTCTTTCTCGCTCTTTCGTTGTGAGCCAGTACTGACATACGCTATGGTTATAGGGCTCTCCGAATTGGTCGACGATGAACCCAAGGAGGTTCGACTTCCCATCATTTGCGGATCAGAACACCTTCGAGCGAACTTCATCTCGGATCAAACTGAAAAGACTCACGACTACAAAGTTGTCGGATGGCTCACCACTACCGTCGAACTCGATTCTGGACTCGACACTGATCACGAGAAGTACGCAAAGACTCAAACTGCTAGACACGAGTTCGAACAATACGATGTTGTTGTATGTTATCTTTTCTCTCCCTCCTCAGCATTGCGATGCTGACGATGCGAGGTACTGCTTGAACAGGAGGGACAAGGTGAAATCGCCAAGGTCAACGCTCATGCGAACGATGACGGCGAGATTGACAAGGAGGAACAGAGGCGAATTGATCGTGCTCACAAGAAGGCTCTCGAACAACGGTAAGTCTTTGTCTCTATCGCTACTCCCGAATCGAGACTGACGACTGTTCTTCAAATCTCTAGTCATCGAGGAAAGATGCAATTCGCACCTGTTCGAAGCGCTGTTTGGGCTAAGGACGGAATGAAGGATCGCCTACGCAAGATTGGACAAAAGATGACGGGCAAGAGTGAGAGGCAAGATGAGTTCGCGACTGAGGCTTAAAAATCGGAATCCTCATTTTCTCAAGGTCACTCCTTCTTCTTCTTCTCTCTCCCCGGTAGATACCATACATAGTTTTGTACATACTCGTTGTTCTGTTTGTCTCCTCTTTGTGTTCCCTTCTCTGACGGTCGAAAGTTACTTGCAATTCGCACTCATTTACTACTATTCTAGATCACAAGCTCCCGGTCGAAGCGCGCACCAATGAGGCTGCAAGGGAGTAGCTCGTACTCCGCGATTGACGGCACGGTACCTAGAGTAGAGCGCTTGAGTCAGCGGCGTAACGTCTGTTTTGTCGAAAAGAGAAGAAGAACGGACCGCCAATCGTGAAGTCGTGGTAGAGCTTCGCCGATATCTCTCGTTCCGTTCGCTATGCTGCCGCCACTCCAGAACGCTTCAGCAACAGCAGCAGCTCGAGGCCTATTTGCAGTGACTTGGTCAGTAGCGGTCTAGCTCAGAATGGTGGAGAAACAAACGTACCATGCGATACTGTCTAGATTTGCGCTATCGACTTGCTCGGACCAGACGAGAGCTTCTCCTCCGACGACCTTGTCGTATTGGTATGGTTCGAGGCTTGCGAACGGGTCGAAAGAATAGATCTGCTGATGAAGTTCGTCAGATGCCGCAAAAGGTTTGTGAAGAGACTCGCAATACCTTTGACCACGTCTTGAAGGGGCTACTCGACGACAAGAGTCAGATAATCAACCGATCAGGTTGGGAAGTAAGCGACAGACTCACTCGCACCAGGAGTTTCCGGACGGATTATTTCCCAGCCATCCTCCCAAACCGCCTTTTTCCATACAGAGCTGTCAATGAGGGCGTTCTCCTATCCCAAGAGGGAATGTACGTACAGTCGAGGTAGAAGTAGTCGGATCTGCGAGAAAGCAGATCAGCAAACAAAGCTTGATTTCGTCGAAGGTGAAGAAAAGCTCACGCAGCATGAATAATTCGATACCCTTTGTCGACTACGGCTCTCACGTTGGCCTATTCAGGAGCACCATAGTGAGTCTCCGTTACTGAGTGCGCGCGAGCTTGACATACAGAGCTGATCCAATTGAGAACGACAGTATCTTTCGCAAGGTCGAAATTGCGATTCAGCACGAGTTCTTCCCACACGACTGGCACCTTCGCAGATTCCCTCAAAGTGTCATGTGCGCTATTGACAAACTCTTGAAGTAGACTATTGATTGTGGAATTGGACGAAGCGAGAATTGTAGATGTCGAAAGATCTTGCTCATAGCAAGCGTTGTTCTGCCGTTCGTTCAGGTCGTGAGAGCTTCGACACTAAGGTGAGCTAGTGAGTGGAGAGCTTACGATCTCATCGCCTCCTGTGCTGAAGTACTTGCTTGGGAAGAGAGACGAGATATTCTTGAGGAGTCTTTGCGAAAAGTCGAGTACTTCTGGATTTCCAAGCTTGAGCTGACCTACGGAGGTGAAGGAGACTCGGAACTATCAGTTTCTTTCATTGCAAGGAAGGCATCGAGCTGTAACGCACCTGCAGGAGGTTCCACCGAGAATTGCATCCAAGGGCGAGAGTCGTAACAAGCTACATAGTCAGGAAAGCTCTCTGCAATAGAAGCTGTATGTCCCGGCAGATCAATCTGTGCATGCTCAAAGCGCGTCAGAAGAGCAGCAAGCTCAGACAGAGTCTGCGAGAGCTCAACTCACTTCGAGCATAACAGATATGCCCAGTTCTCCAGCGTACTCGACGACTTTCTCGATATCTCCCAACGTATAAACTTGTCCCTCCTCGGCGCCGAATTCGCTCAGATCGGGGAAAGCGGGGACAAAGAGAGGCCACGACTGGGAATCGGTCGCATGCCAGTGAAACACGTTGAGCTTGACTGAAGCCATCGTTTCGAGCGTTCGTAGGATGTCTGAAGAGGTTTCGAATTTAAGTGTGCGAGCAGGATCAGTGAAGGTCGGGAGATTTACCCGGTACAGGATAGAAGTTGCGAGCGGTGTCGAGCATGAAAGCTCTATCCATTATCAACAGATCAGCCTCAGTAGTAGATTATGGTACAAGACAGAGGTGATGGGCCCACCGATGAGGGAAAGCAGGTTTATCAAAGACGTGAAGAGGTGCGTTTGGGATATAACGCAGCTCGTCGCCTTTCTCGTTCGACGAGAGGTAGTAGACGAGCTGAGTGAAAGTCTGTAGACCTCGAGCGAGACCGAGAGTACTATTCGCCGAGAGGAGAGCAGTCTTGCCTCGGGAGTCTGACTGGGGCGAGAAAGGTTCGTGAGGGAGCGATAGCTCGTAAGCTTCGTCAAGTTCCTCGTAAGGTTTGTTGGTCTCGTCACTGATCGAGGTGACAGTCGAGGCTGTTAGGACTAGCTCTAGGCGCTCGAGGACGTCGGCTCCTCCAAGGTCGACGCTGCTCGTCGTGCGAAATCCGAGGTCAGAGGGTGTTCAACGATCAAGTCCTGTTCCCGTCGTACAGACTCACCGCCGCCCCTCTCCTCTATCGACAGTCAGAATTCGTAACTTGTCGTTCGTGATTCGATATCGCGCTCGTTCGATAGCTCGCAGAAGCTGTTAGAAAGTTGGAAAGGAGGAGCTGAGTGAAAAGGCTCGAGACAGTTGCGAGTAGGCGAGTCATGCTTACATCTGCAGGTGGATCTGAAGGAAACGAGCTCCCTAGTTGAACTATTGTAATGTCGAATGTTGGGGACAGGAGCAGGGATGTCGTGCCGTTCGCGAGAGACTGAGGTTTGGGCCACAGACCAAGAGCTGTTTGAGCACCTATCGTAACCAAGAGGAGAGCTGATCGCAGATTGAGGACGGCCATATCGATTGTCGAGTAGAACAGGCTGTGAACGCGTCAAGAGCGGCGAGATTGCAGGATCAGCCCCTGCGAAACGGAAAAGTTGTCGACTTGAAAGGGACAGACCTTTCGACACGAATCTGGAAGCGACGCGCGCGTCAAGCTGTGAGTATGTGAGCTGTACGTGAACAGTACTCAATGGAAGAGCTGTCGTTTCGCTCGCAAGAAAGTCGACTCGGAAGTGGGGACGAACTGGGCGAAATGAGAGGAAGCGGATTGGGGCAAAGCACTCCTCCAGGTAGCGTGAATCGGCAGTAGATTGACGCGAAACTAGTGAGTGCACCTTTTGAAGGCCGAGAGAGTGGGAGAGGAAGTGAAACGAGGTTCGGTTCTTTCAACTTCTTTCCAATCACAGCATGTCGGTCGTGTGAGTCTTTTTATCACTCCCGAACTCTGTGAAGTTTTCTATTAGCTGATAGTGACTCCATCATATCCTCCTGTCGCTGACTTTGCTCTCTAATCACACAGAGTCACTGAACCGATTACCTCAGGTCTTGTCGTCCTCAAGACTAGTTTGGGAGATGTATTGATCGAATTATGGAAACGTGAATCTCCTAAAGCTGTGCGAAACTTCGTACAGCTCTGTTTAGAAGGTGAGTTGTCCTCATTCCTCCTCATCTTCATCTCTGACTGACTTCTCCCCCTCGACAACAGGTCATTACGACGGTGTACCTTTTAATAGAGTTGTGCCAGGGTTTATTGCACAGATTGGTGGTGACGATGACTGTATTTACGATGAGGGAAGTTTCGAGGTGGAGACGAATCAAGTGAGTTTCCCTTTTACTATGCTCCACTTCTGCAGCTGACTCGACTATCACCATGCAGCGCCTGAAATTCAACCGTCGAGGACTGGTAGCGATGGCAAGTGACCCGAAAACGAAAAGCAACATGTCGCAGTACGTTTCTTTCGATTTTCGTCCTGTTCTTTCGAGTACTAATAGCTCTAGTTTGTCTAGATTCTTCTTCACTCTCGACTCGACTCCAGAACTCCAGAACAAGCATACCATCTTCGGTCGAATCACCGGAGATACCTTGTTCAACGTCCTCAAATTGCAAGAAGTCGAACTCGAACCGAATTCTGATCGACCTACCTATCCTCCTATTATTAAGAGCGTCGAAGTGGAAGATGATCCATTTGAAGATGGTCCGGATAAGATTGAACCGAGGATTACCGCGAGAGAGAGAAAGGAACAGGAGAAGGCAAAAAGAGAAATGAAGTTGGAGAGGGCAAAACAGAGGGAACAGGGAAAGAGAAAGGGCACAAAGTGAGCTCATCTGTCACCTACCTTACTCCGCCCTGTCTCACCTCTCACTCATCCCTCAGGAACAAGGCTTTGCTCTCATTCGGAGCGGATGCTGAAGAGCCCATCGACGATTCTGCGCCAAAGACGAAGTTCAAGTCTGCCCACGACGTTGCTACCGATGGCAGGCTCAGCGCTCAAGTGATCGACGACCGAGGTACCTCAGCGACTCTACCAGCCGACTTTATGGGAGAAGAGATGAGAGCTCCTCCACCGAAAAAGAGAAAGGGCGACGAGGACGATACTCGGCGAAGCGAAGAGGTACGCTTCGATCCTGCCATGTCGCTCGCTGCTGATACTGACACATGCAATGGCAACAGAAGCGACTGAGATCTGAAGCAACAGCGAAGTCTGCCTCGAAACTGGAGGAAGCTCGCGCTCTCAAAGCCAAAGCTCCTAAGAGCGACGCGTAAGGCCCTTGCCCGTCTAGTCCTCACCATCTTCCGTGTACTGACATTCATCGTTCACAGTGAACGTCGAAAGGAAGAGATTGCGAAAGTACAAGCCGAACTCAAGTTTGTCCGACTTTCCCTTTTCACCTCAAGCCAAATCGACTGACTTGACAGAACCATCTAGGAAAATGTCAAAATCTGCCGAATCTGATGAAGAAGACAAGCCGAAGAAAGCGAAACGAACCGGTCCTTCGCTACTCCAACTCGAGCGAGAGAAGTATCTCAAAGCAGGAGCAGCTTCATCGGCAGCTTCGAAGGTGTCGCGAGGCAAGAGAAAGGCGGGGGATGATGACGAGGATGTGTTGAGCGCTCTGGACGGATTCAGGAAGAAATTGGATCAGGCTTCGAAGAAAGCGGTTCCTGAACCGAAAGTCGATGAGGAGGAGAAGCGGGAGAAACTGCACGGAATCGATCTGAACGATGATGAACTCGAAGACGACGATGTGAGCTCTCAAATTTATTGAGGTCTTACTCAGCCGAACTGACTCCTCACTCTGCGTTCTTCAGATCGATCTTTGGGCAGCTGCATCGGCGCACTCGCTCAAATTCCGCAAAGATGCTACCTTAGACCAACGTGAACAGTGATGCTCTCTGTCTTCTATTCGTCGTACTGATAAGACCTCTGTTTTGCAGACAACATCGACGAATACTCTGTTGTCGATCCTCTCTCGAAAGAGACTCGCACACTCGACGAGATGAAAGTCAAAGCATCGAACTCGAGCTCTCGAAGGTATGGCGGAGACAGAGAGAAGGATGATGGGGATCGAAGGGGCGGTCGAAGCGGAACAGATCGAGGAGGAAGGGAAGAAAGAGGAGACAGAGGGGGTCGATATCAAGGCGGATCTGGCGGAAGGGACAGGGATCCTCGTGATGATAGGAGAAGAGACGATCGAAGGGATGATCGAAGGGATGGAGGTGGCCGAGGAGGAGGAAGTGGTTTTGGGTTTGGAGGAGGAAATCGACCAGAGGTTCAAGGGAACTGGAAAAAGGATAGGATCTCGACTGCTGATCTCGCTTGAGTATATTATGTCTCGCGAGGCTATGTCATCTTACCACAGCAATCCCTTACTCATGAAGCGCTGTTCGAAACGATTCGACGAAATTCAGAGAAACCTCGCTTCGAGACTTGAAAGTAAGCGGTCTAGCACGCTTCTAAGCCGGGAGCTTCACGAGTATCGTCGAGCTTGTGTGACCGTCTTCGAGGCTGAGTGAGTCGGTGATCCTCAAGAGAGCTCGAAACGATTTCAGTGAATTCGAAAATTCGTCTCTTGCTTTCCGACTCAAACGATCGCATCTTTGGCTTGCACTCTGTATCGCTTCTGTGACTCTATCTGAGACTCTCGCTTCACATCATGTCGACCTCTACGCTCGTCTTTCCTTCAGCGGTCGGAAATCTTCAAGAAGATCGAGGACTCATTCGTGGCCAGCTACGGAACACGTGAGCTCCCTCTGATGTACCTATAGACGTATGGTAAACTCACTGACCTCGCTCGTGATAGCTATAATCGACTCCACTCCATTCAAGCAGACGCTGAATTCATCTCAGAAGAAGTTGCTCCAGCGTATCCTGACTTCCCCGTGATTCGTGAGTACCTTCATTACAACGCCATGACTCAACCTGACCGCCTTTGATCGCAGCGAATCAACGGGCCGGAGCTTGGTATGTCAAACCGACGAAAGAAACTCCTCATGCCTATTTCAAGTACGTCCTGCTTCTCTAATGCATTCTTGACTGCTCTGACATCTTACTTGTCAGGTCTACTGACGGTCACACGAACGAGCATAAGTTCAACCTACGACGTGAGGGTGCTCATTTTCCTAACTCTTTCGATCTTTTCAAACTAACGCGAGCTTGACAGGCGCAAACCTCGCTCTACTTCCACTCATCAAGGAGAAGAAAGGGTGAGTCATACTCGTGCTTGCATCTGATGTACAGCGTGAGTGACTCGCTCGCTTCGTAGAATCATCCTCGTCGATTCGACAAGAAGAGGCAAGGTGTGTTGGAATCGATCCTTTCGGATCTGATCCGGTGCTGATCGAGATAGACAAGTACTGCAGAGGTTCCCGGATGCACTCTCGAAGACGGTCCCGCTTTGGTGCGCAACGCTCAATGCTGCTCGTCAAAAGCTACTTCCAATAGAGCCTTCGAATTCGAGCGTTTCCGTGGAGGATTGGAAGACGGAAGGTAGTCTCTATACGGCTCCTCAGTCAGTGGGACCGTCAGAACACGCTCAAATTCAAGTCCGAATAGATGAATGGGCAGAAAGTCTAGCGGTACGTTTTCTTCGACTCTCGCACGGCGTCGAACAGTCTCTTCGACTCACCTCTGAATGCTGCTTGCAGTCTTCCGCATACGACCTCGAAGCCTTGAAGTCGCTCGACCGACCCTTACGACCATTCTTCGTCTCGCCTGCTTCGACCCTTTCACATCATCCAGCATCTGAATTCACAACATGTTATCCAATCATTTGCGCTAGCGCAAGCAAACTTGCAGAAGAAGCTGATGGGATGGAACGGGAGCGAGGCTTCACTTATGTTCAGGGAAGCGGCGACGAGTGAGCCAACTTTGTCTTCACCGTCCGATCTCTTCACTCGCTCACTCGCTGACTTGTCCTCAACTAATAGTCACGAAGCCTGGTCGAAGGGGCTGACAGCGAAAGTCTTTTGGGAGAATGCAGACGAGATTCTCGCAGCTTCTCGAGACGACATCGATTCAGTCATCTCTCGGATTCTCGACGATTCGTCCCTTTCCTCGAACCTCGCCAGAACAACGCTATCTTTCCCATCTAATTCAACACGCATCAGGGAAACAGATCTTCGCCTAGCGTTCGCTGTCGAATCTCCAGGAGAACTTCCGCAGTCTACGCTTCAAATCGCGGTCGAAGCGTCGAAAAACTCGACGCCTCCACCAAATGAAGAGCCTAACCCTCTCCATCTCTCCTCCAAACCGGGAAAGGCTGGGTATAACACGTTCTTTGGCAAATTGGAGCCAACGTTGGAGGCAGCGACGAAGACCATCAGAGGAAAGGAAGACGTCGTGGTCCTCACGAAGCCGAGCGATTCTCAAAGTGAAGCCAACGATCTCGGTTTAGCAGTCGCGCTAATCTTACTCGGTACGCCTCTTGTTTTGGTTCTGCAGGAAGCGCCGAACTGACGACACCGCTGAGATCAAACAGTTCGCCTTTACAACGATTCGGCCTCTTTACTCGATTCTCCTCCGACTTCAGGTGCGTATGTCCCTGAATCCATACGCCAAGCCAAGGGTAGCTCACGAACCGTCTCTCGTCCGCGACAGTATCGAAGGATCTGATTCGCTCTCGACTCCAATGGATTCTCGAAGCGTTTCCCACGATCAACCCTTCACGAGCGGTACTCAATCGAGTCAACGAATTCCTCATGCGAAAAAGAAAGTGATCGCGTGGTTGCGAGAATGACGAGGGTATTAGATTGCGAGGTATAGCTGAAGGGAAAGGGGTAAAATACTGTCAAGCATGAAAAAAAAGGCGTACTCGATTCGGGTAGTTCAAAAGAGGTCAAAGACCATCGCTCCGTCTTTGGTCATGGGTAAGGCTTCGTCGAGCAAGTGTTCGTCGCAAGAAGGACATTTCCAGCAACCTTCAGGAAAGTTATCGCGAATAACCGTGTCGACCGAGAGATGCTACACGACAAAAGTACACATAGTTAGCTTTGGTACTACTGATGTGAGATAGGGCTATGAAGTGAAGCTCACGTGAAGGTGTGCATCATGACCGGTGTATAGCGGCTCGGCATCTGGCTCGAGTTTGCTGTCTCGTGCTCCAGCCTGAGCTGCTTGTATCCACGCTGAAGCCGCTTGTCGAGTGAAGACGGAGTAGAGCTCGATCGAGATGGAAAGCGAGGGAGGAAGGGAGTCTTGAGGCCAGCGAGCGAGGGTCAAAGTGTTTGAGCCTGTCGATCGAAGGCAAGTGGTCAGCGTCAAGCATTGAACGAGAGCTGGATCGGCGTGTGCTCACCTGTCAAGTCAAGCAGCGACGTGATGTCTAAAGCTTGATACGACAGAATTGGCTTGCCGGCGAGCTATTCAACCGTTCCAAACTTGCGTCAGCGAGGAACCGGACGTCAAGAGGAACTGGAGCAATGCGCTTACCCGGTTGTAAGTTCGGACAGTCCTGTCGTTGAGGTGGACCTGGAACAAGATTGGCCATTTCGAAGTTCTCGCTTCTCTCTCGAGGGATCGGAACACGAGTCGAGCGCGAACCGGTAGAGCGCCTGCGCCGCGCGTTAACGTACCCACGACAGGTCTGGCGGAGAAAGAGCATCAGCGCCGCCAAACGAATGAAAGCATTCGGAAGAGAACTCACTGCGATAGTTGATTTCGGAAATTTCGGAACCCAACTTCAAACTCTACCTTGCTGACCAGTTCCGACTCAGTGCTGAACGCAAACTTTTGTTCGAGAACGACTCCTTTATGCACTCGACACATCTTCTCGATCTCAGCCTTTTCCTTCTCTTCGAAAACGTTCAATCCATCTCTCGGGTGTCGCGACCAATCATCCCTGATGAACGGCAACTCCCTTTGTCTAGTATCCGAATCTTGTGGAGCTGCCGATACTGATCTCGAGAGCTGATGAGGTTGTTTATCGCGAGGTGGAGGTCGGAAAGTCGATGTTGAAGTTGAGGGGGTCGGTGGTTGAGAAGTACGAGTTTGAGCGAGAGGAGAAGCTGAACGTCGACCATGACCGAGAGGAATCGGGGACGCTTTGAGTGGGACGGAGGGGAAGCGGGAAGAGAGGATGGAGTCGGGTCGAGGAGAATTGTTCCGTGAAGGAGGATCGACGTCCATTGCTCCTTGTGGCGGGATAGATCCGGCTGAAGCGGAGGCGACGGGAGTCGGAGTAGCTCTCGCTATGAAGTCAGGAGAAGGAGCGGATTGAGCAGGAGAGGGAGGGAAGTCGTTCCGGAATTGCGGTTGATTCGTTTCGATCGAGAGAGTGGCAGATTCTTGTCTGCTCGGCTGAGGTGAGAGATGCTGTCCAGCGATGACGGGAGAGACGACTGGAGACACAGGGATCGCACCATTGGATTCGACGAGGGAGGAAGTGCGAGAGCGTGATCGACTCAGATCAGAAAGTTTAACCGCTTCTCGAACCGGGGGAGGTGAGGATGAAAGTGGCATGGCAAAGGGGTTCGGCGAAGATGACGCAGAGGCAACTGCTGCAGCGGCAGCGGGCGGTGGAGGCGGAGGAGGAGGAACACTTCGTCGAGGCTGGGTCGGATCGGAAGGGAGGATAGGAATGCCTTGCCGAAGGTTAGCTGACGAGGAGGCGGGATCAGGTTGAGTGGAAGGCGATACTGTTCGAGCGTTGGTAGCTGGATTAGGGATTTTGAACGTCGACTGAGCTGGTAGGACGACAATAGTCGATGCGGGAGGCTCTTGTTGTTCTTGCTCCTCTTCGTAATCTGAATCGTCTGCAAAACCTTTCACCACCGTTTCTTTGGCAATCTCCTGTTGTGCCGATTCACCATTCGAAGGCGTTTCGCTCTCGCCCTGTCTTGCTGCTGTTTCTTCGTTCCTCCCTCCGTTCTCATCGGTCACCATCTCATCCTCCTCCTCTTGAATCCTCTTCTTCTCATCTGCTTCTGCCTGCAATCGAGCTTCTTCCGCCCGACTCTCCCTCGCTTCCCTCTTTGCTCTTTTCCTCGCTTTTCTTTCCTTCCTTTCCTTCTTCAGTCTCGCAGCTTTCGCTTCCTCCGTTTCCTCCTCCCCAGCGTCTTCAGCTCCTGATTCTAGCTCGTCGATGTCCGAGACAGCGTATGGATCTCTTTGACTTTTCTTCCTCGTTTGCGCTACATCTGACTGCGTGACTGAGCCGTTCTTCCTCGAGGCGGAAGCATCGGGAGCTGTGTTTGAGGTCGAAGACGCCGCGGTAGAGGTCGAATCGTTCGTCCCGGTAGATTTGCGTTTCTTGACTTTGACTTTCTCCTTGTTAGGTTTCTGTAGCTTCTCCTTCTCCTTTCCCTTTCCTTTCTCCGCCGTACTACTCTTGACCGTCTTTGACAGCCGAACCTCATCGCTACTCCAGGCTTCCTCTTCCTCCTCACTGTCTTCAATTCTCGGTCGCTTCTTCACGACACTCTTCTTCCTCTCTGATGTCGGCGCATTCGCAGCACTACCTTTGGTCGACGTTGCTGAGGTTGTAGATGTAGGTAAAGAACGCTTCGGGGGGATGGAAGAGAGGGAGGAAGGCATTGCGAGGGAGAAGGATCTAGGAAGAGACGATTCTAAGGGTGAAAGTGGGTCAAAACTGGCTTCAAGCTCACAGCGATAAAGAAGGAACCAATCCTAGACGTACATGTACTGTCTCGAAGCTTGCCTGCCTGTTCACAGCGCTTCCCGAGGGTCGAGAGAGGGGGTGAGATCCGAGAGGTGAGATTGAGGAGAATGTCGTCGGGTGATATACTGCGCGCTTGAGGATGAGCCGATAGCTCTCGAGAGTGATCCTTGCGTGTTTCTAGATCGATAGATGCCCGAGCAAGTGAATGGTAGGGAATCAAAAGTTGGCTTGTTTGGAAGTCTCTCCTCCTTCCTCTCACTTTGATCGCAAGTTATGCTCAGACGATGACTACACTCAATATTCAATCTCTGGTCTTATACAGAGCCTTCCTCAGAGGTATCCGATCAGTCGCAAGAGGGGACAAGTCAAAGTTGATCAATCTGAGGCGATCTTACAGGCCGCAATGGGAGATGGAGCTACTCAGAGCTAGACAGAGCGACCAGGGAGATCAGGCTGTCCAAGCCGTAGAAGCAAAGAGTGCGTTCCTTGACTTTTGACTGTCCGTCGTCCTGCTCACTCGCTGATTTTGTCCCTTCGCAATCGATAGTGAACTCGACTCTTTCGATCCTTGAATCCTCCCAGCGTCTCGTAACGAACCTCTCCTCCCTCTCCTATCATCACCACCCACACTATCTCCCCCTCACCTCGAATGCTTCCCGACTCTATTCTCATACGCCGAAGCCTATCGAATGGGACCCTCAGGACCCTGGGAAAGCAATGAAGAATCATCTGAAACGTGTGAAGGACAGGGAGGAGAAGGGGGAGGGTGTACTGGCGCAATTAGCTGAGAAGGGTTTGAGAGGACTGAGGAATCGGGCAGAGAAGGATTGCGGGATCCTTTTGGGTAGATGGGAGATCAAGGGATGAAGCTTGATATCAGTACGAGGTGATTCATCGCTACGGGTGTCTACAGACAGTCTTTCAGGGCATCTAGCGGGTTGACTGACCTCGAGACCCGACGACTCGATTCGACGACACTGTACGCTGCTCCTCCCTCCCTTTTACGCTCAAAATGAGGTGTACTGATCCCAGCTGCTTATGCAGAAACTGGGAGTCTCGAAGACGAGATGGAGACGCTATGGGAAAGGGAAGGGGATGAGACTTGAGGTCATTCGAACGAGTGGAACGACTCGCTCGTCGTTATTGCCTTCGAAATCGCGGTCGCTGCTTCACTTCGACACTGCGCAACCCTAAAGACCGTCGAGGAGGTTATCGAAGGAGTTCAGCTTTTCTCGGCGGAGGTGGTAGATCAGTAGGAGATCACTCAACGGGCGTTCATTTTGACTAATTCACTTTGAAACCATTGAACCACTTTCAAATCGTTGCTGGTTTGATCTGGACTTGTGGCCTAGGATGTATCAGTAATTCTTAGGAATCACTCGAGTTGAGAAAAAGCTTATCACGAGAAAGGGCGAGAACCTTTTCTACAGTATCGGAACACGTTTTTTCTGCGCGCAAAAAGTGCCTCGAAGAAGTCAAATCTCAGATTGCCCTCTCCACTCCTCCTCTCCCCATCCAACATAGCTCAGTCAACTCAACCATCATACAGATCCTCAAGATAGCAGCAGTATAGGAACGGTACACCTTAGCTGGTAGTCTCGTCCCTTTCCCTCTTCCCTTTCTCCTCTTCTTCCCCTTCGACTCAAGCACAACAATCTCTCTTTAAAAAGCTCAACCCCACACCCCTTCCGCCCTCAACTCGACAGCGTGAAAGGGAATAGCAAAGAGATTTATTAGGTGTATATGCAAGGTACAGAGCTTGGAAAGAATGTCATCAACTCGAGAGGGAATGAAGAATCGGTAACATTTAGGGAAATAGGATCAACATCGAGTCAAAAAGGGGTACAAGCGTTCAACGGAGGAGTAGGATCAGGACAGGAATCGAATAGGTATCTTGCAGAAGAGAGAATGTTGGGAGGAGGAAAGCAGAGTGCTCATCAAACGACTGAACGAAGAAACTCTTCCTCATCCAACTCTACCGCTTCCACTTCCTCCCGCATTCTCTCAACAGCTTCATCCTCATCTATCCCTCGATCGTCCCTGTCTTCCGGCTCCCCCTCTTCCTCTCTCAAATCCGCTTCAATTCCCTCAAATTCGAATCCCTCTTCTGCCTCTTCCTCGACTTTCCCGCATCGTCCGCCCAATGGCTCAGCTGCTCCCCGCCCAACACCTCCTATGAGCGTGCTGTACCCCCCAAACGTTCCTCTTTCAGCCTTCCCGACTCCTCAACTCCCTCCTTCTTCCTCATCCTCCCATCTCCGAGTTCAATCTCACCAATCTTCGACTGCTACACCTCAGAACCAAACGCTTGCCAACAACATTCGACCTCGTACATCTTCAGCACCTCAGCCTCATAGCGCTTCTGTTCTCCAGCAGATCCCTCCGTTCAACAGAACAGCCGCTCGAGCTAGACAAATCCCCGATCTCAATCTCAACAGCGCAACCTCAACTCCGACCGCGTCACAAGCGAGGGTGAATACGGCTCAGGCGAGTACAGCGGGAAGATCTGCATTGTTCACTGTCACGAAAGCGATGAGAGATGGAGATAGGGATTTATTGGTCGAAGTGAGGCACAGGATTCGAGAGTTGGCGGCTGTCGGAGCTCTCAGTACGCTGCGATTCTTCACTATCGTCGAGAAACACTATCTAGGAATGCTGACTAGAACTGAACTCGATCAAACAGAAATTGAATCGGACCTAGAAAAGATCACTCTTCGACGCTTGACCGAATTCAGACTTCCGACGAACTCGACTGCACTCCCACAACTCATACCGCACATGAAACATCTCCTCATGCCCGGCATCGCCGCTCAAGATTACCTCTACACTTTTCAACTCTGGCATGCTTACACCCTCAAATCTCAACTCGTCACTTTCCCCATCTGCGGTCCCGCTGTCGCCGCTTTCCTCATCACCGAAACGAAGCTCGCTGATGGACATCGACCCAAGATGGTCTGGATTCTCGAACAATACAGGAAAGCGACGATTGCTGCTTTCTCAGACTTGAGCAAGGATCCCGATTGGAGGAAGAAGATGGAAAGGGGTTGGGGAGACGTGGAATGGCTCGAATGGGAGAGGTTCGTCGAGTTGTCGAGGATCAAGTTAGGAGATTGGAAGGTTATTGAAGAATTGGCTCCTCCCGCTCCACCTCCTTCGGCAGCCAGGTCGTAAGTCTCCTCTTTCTTGCTCGCACACTCTACCACAGGGCTAACAATATGATGTCAATGCTAGATCTGCGCCTTCGATTCCTTCTGTCGCCTCGACTTCAGCATCGACCGTGAATCTACCGAGCACTTTCTTACCTCAACGTCCCTCGGTCTCTACCAACTCGTCCGACAAAGCTCTCGGTAAACGCAAAGCCGTCGAAGATGATGTTCAACAGCCTCCATCAGCTCGTCCTGCTCCCTCTCTCGGTCTTAATCGATACGGTCAACCACGTCAAGTTGCGTACCACAAAAGAAAACTTCCGCCTCTCGAACATCAAGCGGATGAAGAATTTTACGGAGCTGTCGACGAGTGCGAAGCTGCTATAGTTGCGCTGAGGGAAACTCGACAAAAGATGCAGGAACTTGCGAACACGACAATCAGCGATCCTGAACCTGTCCCTCAACTTCCTCCGGAACCTTCCCCACGAATTTACTCTCCAACTCCTCCTCCTGCACCACCACCACCACCACCTTTCTCCGATTACACTCCTTCGCTACTTCCCGCTTTCCCCTCCGAGCCTATCTTGACCGATTCGTCGCCTGATCCCCTCTTCGCTCTCCTTTCTTCTCTCCCTTCGACTCCCGCCTCTTTCCGCCTCACCCGCTTCCCTCTCGGACCAGATCCTCATCCTCTCGTGCTCGGCCCCAACGGTCTACTGCCGAACCCTTCCGCTTCATACCCTCACTTCACTCTGACTCCGCATCATTTCTTGAGCTATCCGAAATGCCTCACTCTCCCTTCGCACCTCTCTCAAAAGGATCAAGATCGAACTTTCCGATTCGCGACCGACATGGATGGACATCCTCAAATGGTTCAACTCGAGAAGAGAATGATGGGAGAAGGAGTTGGAGGGGATGAGAGGGAGAAACGAAAGAAGGAAGAGTTGGAAAAGATCGTCAAGATTGCGATCGCGGAGAGTAAACCGATGGAGTTCCTTGGTGGGTTTGAACCGAGAGAACCTGAAGCGGCGAAGAGGGCGTGGGACAGAGCGAGAAGACATGGGATTGAACCGGTTTATGGATTGTCGAGACTGCACGTCGGGTCAACGGAGGGCAACGGACAAGAGGATAGGGAGAAGAGTGCGCCGAAGGTCGTCGAGAGATCGAAGGCAGTTGAGGCGGTTCAAGTGAAAGACAAGGAGGTTGAGGTTCAATCTGCGAAGAAAGTTGGAGAGGATTCGGCCACGGTCGGTGACAGGAAAGGAAAGAGGAAAGCAGCTGATGACGCAAGTGTCAGGAGTGAGGAGATTCAACCGGAAGAAGGGGATGAGAGGCAAGGAAAAAGCAAAAAGGTCCGTTCTTTTTCTTCCAATTTTCTTCTCATTCGCCACTAACAAATCTCCTTCCCGATTGCAGATTCGACAGCTCTCGAACAGCGAAACCCCCTCCGCCTCACCGCCTAGCGAATCCGCCCTCACTCGTTCCGCTCCTATCCCTGTCGTTTCCATCTCGACTCCCGACTCTGCTCCTTCTCCCTCTATCCAAACTTCCTCACTCGAACCTACCTCTCTTCAGCCACAACGACCTTCACTCCCACCTGTCTCCGCCTCAGCACCTGCCGTTCCTCAGTTTCAGCAACGCAGTCGATCAAAATCTATCTCTCAAGAGCCTGTACCAAAGATGCGTCGACGACCTTCGATTACTGGACCAGGCTCTGGCGTTCATCCTCTCGCCCTACTCTACGCCAGTCAAAGCCCTCAATTCCGTCAGGGAGCGAGGCTCAAAGCTGCAGAGATCGTCGCGGCAACGAAGAACGGAACGATTCCAGTCGCCAAATCGCCACTCATCGCCGCCAAGGTTCTCACCGAAGGAGCAGTCTTGCCGAAAGCTAGCCCTCGGATTAGTTCGAATGGTTCTTCGAAACTCGCCAAGAGTCCCAGAATCGTTTCGAAGCCTCTCTCACCACCGCTTGTTCCGATTCCTTTGGCACAAGAGGGCGAGGTCAAAGCAAGGAACGGAGAAGAGGGATCGAGGAAGGAGGACGCGATGGATATAGATGGCAAAGATGGATCGACTGAAGAGGGAGAATTTGAACGCCTTCATCCTCCTTCGATTTCTTCGCAAGGTTCATCGGCACTCGGAGTGATCCTCGAGCTTCCTTCTCCTCAGCCACAGTCCGCTACAACACCCGCCTCTCACGCTTCACCTCAACCCGAATCAGCCTCAGCTCCCGATTCAATTCCTCCGATTCCCATTCCCGATTCTTCAGCTCATCCATCTCCCACTCACTCTACATCTTCAGCATCCCTCCCTTCACAGACTGATACCTCAGCCGCGCCGCCTCTGAACGCATCCAAGTTCTCCCGCTTCGTCGGCAGACTCTCCTCCGGATTCGGATTGTTCGCTGGAGGATCGAATCCCGCTTCAGAACCCGCTCTACCTACTCCTACCGCCTCTCCCGTCACAGATCGAACAGTAGCTCCATCGAACACCGAAGCACACCCAGAATCGCCTAGAATAGCCGAATCCCCTACTCCAGAAGAAATATCCCGGGCTGCAGATGATCTCGAAATGGAGATAGACGAACTCGACGAGTCCGTTCCCGAATCGATCGAGGACGTTCCTACCAAAGCCATCGAAGAACGTCTCCCTTCTCCAATCGAGCCCGAGAAAACTCATTCGCCAGCCACGATCGACTCGAACGGGATCAGCAAAGGCAAAGGCAAGGAGAAAGAGAAGGAAGTAGAAGTCATTTCACTCAGTTCCTCTACCGCTCCTTCCCTCGTCGCCGCTTCCTCACCAGTTCCTTCCTCGTCATCGTCCTCCTCCGATTCTTCTTCCGAACCCGATGTCCCGCTCGCCTCTCTTCGTCAATCCTCTAATCCGAAGAAGAACACCCAACCGAAACACCCTCGTACACGACCAGTGATCAAATCGAAAGATAAAGGGAAAGGGAAAGCTATAATCTCTGTCGAAGGGAAGAACTTGGTATTGAAGGATCATCCGTTAAGGCACGTCTCGAAGACAGTGTTGGCTGCTAGTGATCCAATCTTTCCATTCGGTAGGAGTTACTAGAGGCGGGTTACACTCTTTCTCCGCAAATCGCATTTTTCGCATGTTCTCTTTTTTACTTTACTCGTTCTTTTTTTTTTGTTCTTTGGACTTGCTCTACCACTCCCTCCTCCCTTTCTCCTCATAACTCGGAAAATGTGCAGTACCATAACTAGGTTGTTGTAATCATGGATCAGTTCCCTTTCGTTCTTCTCGAAGGTTTGGATCGAGCGAGTTTCGATAGAAACGATAGGAGTTGTATTGATATTGATACATCTATATGAGAGAAGCTCTCTATTGTAAAGTCTTCCTCATGAACTGCACCATGAGATCGCCTTCGGGTCAGATCACGAGCAACGAGTTGTAACAAAGAGGAAAACTTCGACTCACGACAGCCTGCAGCTTTACAATTTCCCCAGTCTTTGGATTCTTCTCCTTATATCTCGGTTCCCTCTTGTACGCCTTGTACCCCAACTTCTCATACCAAAACTCGTTCAACCTGACCTCTTCCTTCTTGTATTCGACTCCGATCGAAGCCCATAATTCAGGTGTAGCTCCTGCGATCCCGCACAGTGTGTTCAAAGTGATCTCTTTCGCTCCGGCTTCAACAGCCTTCGTTTCCAATCCTTTCATCACGACGCTATTCGAACGAGATGCGTCAACATCTGTTCGGTGCGAAAGGGAATTCGAGTGGGACTTACTTGCCGAGACCTAAACCCTGTTGAGATGGTAAGATGTAGAACGTCGCAATCGTACAGACCCCTTTCTCTCGATTCGCCAACGATTCGTCTCCATCGTAATCTTCCCAGTCCTATAAATGCACTCAATCGTCTCGCTTCCCGTTTTCCTTGTGATCGAGTCGAAGAAGACGTACGAGACTAGCATGACCTAGTGGTCGGAAGTCAGCGTGAGGAGCTGGAGGACCTAAACCCGTCGTGCGATTGAAAGATTCTCGTTCGGGTAAAGGTCGTAACCGTTTTCTCGCTGCTTCTGTATCGGCAGGAAAGACCCAGTAAAGACCCTACGTGAAAAGTCGAGCGTGAGTAAGGGAGGAGAGGGCGGGAAGAGATGGAGTACTCACTTTCGCTTTCCTCCTAGCTTGTTCCCTCCATGTTTCGATATGCTCTAGCGCCCACCCACAGAGCTACAGTGCGCTTCTGGTCAGCTCAATGCGTGTAGAATCGGATAGGACACGACTCACAATTCTCTGTTGAGTCAACGTCGCCAAATGGACTTCATCATCTGGATCGAAGGGCAGGAAGTCGACGATTCTATCGAAGCTCATTCCATCAGAGCTCATTCTAGATAACTGGGAAGCGATCGGAGAGGACTATAAGCTAAGCGAGTGAAGGGTAGAGAGTCAAGAAGCATTGAAGCAAGAGAATGTTGGAACCTCGTGGCAGAACACGATCTGAGTCAGCTCGATCGAAGCACCGGATCGGCAGGGGTCGATAGCTTTTGTGTTCTGTAAGGGTCGGGAGTGAAGGAAAGGGAGAAAGTGCGATTAGAAGAGCGAGGAAACGTCCCGAAGGAGGATTTTTCGAAACCTTTATTGGACTTTTGACATCTCACTTCAGCACCCAGCCTCTCGATCAGAGAACAACTAGACTTGATGACTCACCCTACAAGCGATCCCTCGATCCCGATACACTATTCCCTAGCTCCTCGATCCGAATTCTCTTTTGACTTCTCCCTCAAACAATCAATCCAAGTCATCTAGCCAAAACCCTAGCATTCGAGAACTATCTTGAAGCTCCGAGTAACTGGTTACGCGCCTTGGATCAAGTTCAAGTCATCGGAAAGAGCGAAGAACGCGTTTGAAAAGGGTTTGAAAAGGAAGAGAGGGGGGGGGGAGAAGTGACTTGGTTGACTTTACAAGCTAGAGCATTCTCATTGCAGGAATCCTACAATCTAGACTTACTTTGCTCGGGAAGTCAAACTCTATCTGGACGGAGATTGCGACGTCCTCTCCTCTCTCTCTCTCTTCCTTGTCTCTCCTCTCTTTCTCGCTCCTACCTCTTTCCACTCTTCTTGCACATGTCGAGTCTCTCGACTGCTTCAAAAGACTCTCACGAATTCGTACTCTTACCCACCGAACCTGCTCCCTCGACACTCGTTCAAATCTCTACTCAAGATCACTCAACCCCACTTCCACCCTCGACTCCCCGACCTCCTTCACCACGCAAACTAGTCAAACGTTCCTTACCCGTAGAAGATGGTCCAATCTCTCATTCACCCCCTCTAGCTCCTTCTTCCCCTCCAATCGGTCATTCGAGGAGAGGCAGCGCTGGAAGTCCAGGCGCGAGGTCATCTTCATCGAGGGAGAGATCTCCTCCTATCATTGCTCCTCATGAGTCATTGGTAGGGGATGTGCAGATGGTGAGCTAGGAGAATTTTCGCAACTTCTTCCGAAATTGAGAGCTAACTATCGTTTCGATGAGATAGTCTCGTACTAGAGTTATCATCTCCAAGACTCATACGGCATACGATCCAGTCGGAGTACCCTTCCGTTCAGCTCTTGTCGGGTTCAGAGCAACTTTTCATTCTCGTAAGAATCAATCTCGCTAGCTTATCTCTCCGGTCCACTCGACTGATAATGCGAGTACTTTCCTACAGCTCCTGCGACGAGTGCTAGGGTCCGAGATGCAGAGATTACGTTGAGGTTCATGTCTTCGCAAGACTCGTTTCATCCGATCATCAAGGCTATCACTCCAACCTCAATGGGAGTCGGTCCGACCACTTCAGTCGAGAATAGCTACTCTACAACCGCCGTACGTTGCCTCTCTCAATCCTCCAGGTCCTTTCGGACGCTCCCTCTCCAGTCTCATGCTCCCTCTCCAGTCTCATACTGACTCGTTCTCTCTTTCGCGATTAGGGTATTCACATAGGCTATGATCCAGCCGGAACGCTCGAGTTGACTCACACGGCCTCCACGAAATTCACTCACCAAACTCAAGCGCGCATCTCTTCCTCCGGAGTCGAAACGAACGAGCTCTGGCTCACACTTCGGGAAGATCCAACTTCACGTCAAGGGATTCCGAGTCTCGTCGATTTCGCCGTGCTCGTACAAATGAACTCGAGTGCCTTCGAAGCTGAATTATCGTGAGTTTTCTCCCTTTTCTCTTTCTCCTCGATTTTGAATGCTGATCCCTCGAGTGAATGTAGTGTTGCGGCAACTATTGGTCGTGGTCCTCAAGCGTTATTGAAACTCCTCTCATCACCTCAAGAATGGATTGCGTTGTACGATGGAACGACCTCCCTCAACCCACTCAGACTTTCTCCTTCCCCTGCTTCGCCAGTTATGCGTCCGACTGGATTGGTTGCTGGTGGTGAAGTGGAAGTAGTGGAGATGGAGGATACTGGAGAGAGGGATCTCGAAGAAGTCGAGGCGAGGAGGTTGAGGAGTGTTAAAGAAGCGAAGAAGAAGAGGAATTAAAACGGGATTGCGAAAGTAGAAGGATTTATCTTGATTTGTGTAGCGAAATACGATAATAGACATTTTTACCTGGTGGTTCACTGATTGAGTAGCGCTTTCGAGAGAGAGAGACTGAGAACGAGCGTGGGAAATTATTGGAACTTCGCCGTTTCAAACGCGAAAGTTCAAAGGTTGGGTTTCATCATCTTCACTCTTGACCCACTCCTTTCGTTTCGATCGGTATGGGACAACAAACAGCAGAGGAGATAGCTTATGAGCGATCAGAACATAGCAAGATCAAGTGAGTTCCCTCTCCTCCTTCATCATTAAATCCCCCGCATCATCAACTTTCATCTCCCATCTCCTCTCTCTCCCTTCCCTTGCAACTATGAGCTGATACCAGGAGTGTCGAGTGATAGATTCGCACCATTTGTAGTACCACGGCATCGACGTACACAAATGTTCGCAGTCTTTCTCTGGTCAACTCTCTTACCTCTCTCAATGGGTTTCTTCTTCGTCTTGTGGTCCGCTCCCTTCTCTCCCTTCTCTCTCACAGCACCCTACTGATGAACGAGGGGAGTGCGTAGTTCGTTCAAAGTATTATGGCCAGTATTGATTTTGTATTTGAGTTGGATATTCTTTGTCGATCAGGCTCCTATCAAAGGTGGGAGGACTCAGATGTGGGTGAGGAAAGCACCGATATGGAGGTATTTCGCTAGTTATTTCCCCGTTAGGTGAGTTTCGAAAACAGCTTTCTTCGCAAAGTTCACCCCACATGGATACTGATTCTTTCCTCTATTCTGCTCGAGGATAGCTTGATCAAGGTGCGTTGAATCGACAAGATGGATCAGGGCCGACTTGAACTGATCTAGCTCCATTCTCTCCGCAGACGGCGGAATTACCTCCAGATAGGAAATACGTTTTCGGATATCACCCACACGGAGTGATCGGTATGGGAGCTAGTACGTTCCCTTCCTCTCCCTGTCCCTTGTCCTCTAGCTCACTCAGATTGTCATGGAAATAGTCGCGAATTTCGGAACGGACGCAACAGGATTCTCTCGATTATTCCCAGGGTTGAAACCTCACCTGTTGACTCTCGCTTCCAATTTCCAACTGCCACTGTATAGGGAGTTGTTGTTGAGTTTGGGAGTTTGTTCGGTTAGTATGAAGAGTTGTCAGAACATTCTCCGACAAGGTGCGCTTCGCTGCCCCTCATTTATCTCTGCGGACGAGAACTGATGTTGTGCCGACGAGCGTGCAGGTCCAGGATCTTCTTTGACGATCGTTGTGGGAGGAGCGGCGGAATCATTGAGTGCTCATCCTGGAACGGCGGATCTGACTCTGAAGCGAAGGAAAGGGTTCATCAAACTGGCGATTCGTCAAGGTGCAGATTTGGTTCCCGTTTTTTCATTCGGAGAGAACGATGTGCGTTGCAGCTCTATTCTCGTCTCTCTCTTGTATCGAGAATGATGAGAGAGCGATTTGTCGTACAGATCTTCAAACAATTGGCGAATGCGAGAGGGACGAGGTTGTACAAATTACAGAAAAAGTTTCAAGCAGTGTTTGGATTCACATTACGTGAGTTTTGGGAGAGTTCGAGGTGTTTGGTGAGGCTAAATTACTGATCTTCTTCTCCTCCAACGTCGCAGCGATTTTCTTCGGAAGAGGATTGTTCAATTGTACGTCTCACTCTTTCGGTTGTCCACGTTCGTGCTTCGAGAATACTAACACACTCTCAACGTGACTCAGATAATATGGGTTTGATGCCGTATCGACACCCGATCGTTTCCGTCGGTGCGTCTCATTCATTCTTTCACTCTCTCCCTGTCTCCCTTTCCTTCCAACTCACTCTCCTCTTTCCTCCGCAGTCGGTCGACCGATCCAAGTGACGCAACATGATCACCCTTCTCAAGAGATGCTGGATGAAGTACAAGGTCGGTATATCGCAGAATTGAAAACGTACTTGCTCTTTCCTCTCTCTCCTTTCCCTCTTTCCGATTGAACTGACACGGTACGAGTGAGTGTAGGATATGGGAGCAATACAAAGATGCCTACGCAAAGAGTCGTACGAGGGAACTAACTATTATCGCCTAGAAAACATCCTCTGGCTCTCTCTCGACTTTTCTCCTCAAACTTGTACTTTCACTAGGGTTCCCCTTAGCTTTTCTTTTCCGTGCTCAGTAGTACCCCACTCTTCAGTTTCAGTTCAGTAGTAGTAATCTCTTTCAGTCTCGCCGGTCGTAGTGCTTTCACACACAAAATGTTATGTTGCTCTATCCTCTGTCTGTTCTCTCGCTCACGATTCGCTCTAGTGTGGAGAACGAGTATCGCAAGAAGGATTCCAGGGAGAGACAAAGAAGGGTACTGCTACTGCTACGGAGAGAGGGTACTGATTGATACTAATTTTGTGGTTCTGACTAACTTACATTTTCGAAAACTCAACCTCATTCTCCATTTCCTTTCACCACCCTCTTCCCCTCCTCGTAGTTGTGCTTTGGTCAGAGCCCCTCCTCTTTTCCATTCTCTCTCGTTTCTCTCGTTCGTAGATGAGGAGGTTTCGTTCGAGAGCTGAATGATTCGTTTGAAGAGAAGGGAGGAAAGGTCGGAGGATTGGGATTTCTCGACACCAGATTTGAACCGTTCTTTCCCAAATGAGACTGGGCGTTGTATGAAGCCTCTATTAGCGCTCAAGATCGAATAGAGAGAGAAATCGAAAACGCACTGAATATTGGTAGGATCTTGTTGATCTATATAGTTTCGACTAACTCTCTCTGGTTCACTCCTCGATCCCAGATACTTGTTGATGTCTACGAAGGAGAGGCACGAAGGGTGTCGAGCGCAGAATTGGGAAACGAGTTGATTGTGAAGCTTGACCATTGCTCGTCGGGTGAGGAGATCGTGAGGATAGGACGAGCTTGAGAGGGGAGCGAGAGATACGAGAGAGGACTTCTACTGACGAGGAGATCAGTTGAGAAAAGAAAAGGAGAAGAAGAGAGCAAGTTTGGCGTACTTCGAGATATTTCGTTGAGCAAAGCTCGAGATCTGGCGAGGCAAGTTCTCCACTCAGCTTCGGTGAGTACTGTCGACGAGGGGAAACGTAACTCACGATCGTCATCTACGACGGGAGGCAATACTCCTGCGACGTAAACCTTCATTCCAGTGGATCGAGCGAGCGGAATAATTTGATCCGAGAGAAACGAACAGAAATCGCTCGCGACTCGATTGGCGAATTCGCTCGGTCGATGAGCTTGAGCACCTCGATCTCTCAACTGCCTGGGAGAGAGAGCGTCCGAGAGTAGTCAGAAATTAGGAGTTGGAGAGCGGGACTCGCGAGAGCAACGAACCATAGATAAGTCACGTGTAAATCGACGGCGCCGAATTGCAACAGAATGAAACGAGGACGATTCTGTTCGATTCGACGGAGAATCTCTTCTCCTACTCGCATCGAAGAGTTTGGGTTGTTGAGACCCTAGAGAAAGGGAGATTTAGTATTCAAAATTTCCCTTGTTGCGAAGGAAGACAAGGGACGAATAAGAAGAAACGCACTCGACTTGAAGCGCCTTTGAACTTGTGTACTCTCACTTTACTTCCCAATAGAGTGAAAACAGAACAGAAAGAATCTCCAAACACTTCAAGTAACGGAGACTGAGAATTTCGATTCGGAGATGGACAGCGAGTGGAAATAGGGGAGATGGGAGATGGAGGACGCGTATAAGCTAGTGATAGGCTCGATGGCTTCCTTGTAAGTTCTGGCGAGCTCCTAGAGGAGATAGAACGTGCTGGAGAAGGAACTCTTTTCGATTTGAGCGATGAAGGAGGAGAAGATGAAGGAGCTGGACTGGGAGGTCGAGAGTTGTATGGGGTTTGAGATGGAGCTTGAAAAGAGTATCTACTTGACTGTGGCGCTACCATAGATTGACGTTGAAGAGGGACAAGTTGGGAAGAGCGAGAAGGAGAAGCAATACGAATCGATCCTGCGTAGCTCTGTCGCGCTGGTGAACTCGATCTCACCATTCCTTTCACTGTCTTAAAGTACTACAGACGCGTAGATTAGAGAGAGAGAAGCGCGGTGTTCTTCACTGGCGGCTCACTTTTTTTCGCTCTTCAACTTTTTTTCGCTTCTTCAAATTCAACCGCAGTCTGCACTGGTCTCCTGGTCGCCTTGACACGTTCGAGTCTAGATCACGAGCTTTAAAACTCCGATTGAACTCCGGTAAGCACAGAGCGCGGACGTAACGGTCGCAAAAGAAGGAAAACAACGAGAAACGACGAAAAGAAAACAGAAGATTACATTGCTTGAAAGAGTGTACATAGCAAAGAGAGTGTCCATGAATGTCTATAGTTGCGAGTCTGAGAAGGAACGAGAGTTAGCGCGTTGGCCGGGAATAGACGTCTTCGTCAAGATAGGAGAGGGAAAACTCACCTCACCCCTCACTTAGCGACTCGTGAAAGCTTCGGCGACGAGAAGGATAATAACGACTATCTCTAGAGCAGCTCCCGCGAAAAGTTCTGCGAAAGATTGCGATCAAGGTCAATTTTCGAAGCACTCCGAGAGACAAGGTACAGACTCACGATTGAATCCTGAACCCAAACTCGCTTCTCCCAATCCAGCTTTCTCGACCCCTTCCACCACCTCCGAAAGTTGCGAACGAAGTGCGAGAGTAGAGGCGAGCAGAGCAGCTAGCCCAAGTATTCCCGCAATTGTCGCTACCTTTCTCGCACTCGGTTGTTTCCCAGCTAGTCCTTGCGCTTTCCCTTTCTTGCTGACGTGCATTGATATCGAGGAGAAGACGATGGCGAGGAATTGGGTTGCGAGGAGAAGGAGAGAAACGAAGAGTGCGGCGGGGGCGAGAGGGAATTGGTCGGGTAAAATGTCGGCTGTTGTGGAAGGGAGGGTAGTGTTGACGGTGTAGAGATCGACAAAGATGGGAGTGAAGGAGGGAGAGGCACAGAGTAAATCGCCGGAATCAATCGAATAGCAAGCACCTGTGAGGATCACAATCAAGTTCAACACGACTAGACGAGGCCAGGCGTGCAAGAATGTCGAGACTCACCTAGTGGCCCATAGACGAAGTCGACTTCCTTTGTTGTTGAAGAAGCGGCATTAACTTTCTTTGCCCTTTTCATCATCCTTTGTCGATCAGGGTAATGAGGATCGAGAGCTGCTTCGGGAATGAATCGCTTGATTTTCGAGGCTGAAGAGCTCTTGAGGGATACTGAGAGAAGGGAGACGCGATCGGCGAAGATGGGAGTGGGTGCGAGAAAGGCGAGGAGTGAAATGAGGAAAGCGGTGAGAAGGATTAAGGGGGAAAGGGTATGGTACAGATGGTTCATAGAGGAAGGCATGATGGCAGTCGACCAGCGACGATTTAAGAAACGAATGAAAGGAGTCGAGGGAGTGAGGGAAGGAGTGGAAATGAAGGAGGAAGAGAGAAGAAAGTCAACTCTTTCGGTCAGTGGAGAGTCGCCTTGTACTTGTTGAACAAGCTCCTTGCTGGCTCGTGTACTTCAGCGCTCAGCGCGATTCTAAAGACAAGGTCGATGAGAACAAGGGGAGGAGATGCGGCCAAAGCGTTCGATCACAACGAAGCTACACGAAGCAGCCAGAGAGTTACAGAAGCTGAAGCAGAACAGAAGTGTGAAAGCGAGTGAAAGGTCAGGAAGCAAGAGACGGAAGAGTGGTCTTCATCGCCAGGGGTCGAATGTCTCATCTTTGAAAAACGTGCTCTTTCCTCCCTCTCCTCCTCCCTCTCTCTTCCCCTTCACATAACGACCTTGCTCCGTCTCTCGAGCATACAAAGTTGCACTCTCTAGCTTCGGAAGCTATCATCCCTACCTTGTTTCGAATGAAATTTCCCCTTAATCCTTCTCCTGCGTTTCATCAAGTCTCTCGCCTTGTTCTCTGATTCTTCTTTGTCCTTTTGTCGAAACAAGCAAGTCTTTCAAGCTAGCTACAATATGCCTTCATTGCCCTGCTTCCTCCTCTCCGCTTGCGACAACTCTCAAACTCCAACGAGCCGACTTGAAGAAACAAAGAAACGCCTCACTTCGATAAGCTCTCGTTCAACTAGATCAAGATGTCGACTACTCCAGCAATCTCAGCTATTCATCTCGCCCCCCTTCATCCTACAGAACATCAAAGAACACCCTCAGGTCTTTCCCACAAGGATTCTTTCCTCTCGACTTATCCCGGCGAAGCTGTTGAACCGAAACCTCAACGGAAACTAGCGTTACCAAGATGGAACGGGGAAAAGGTGGAATCAGTATTGTGGGCTATCGTGCCATTGGTGTTTCATGGAATGGCGATTCTTCTGTTATTGGCAGTGTTACTCTCGAATGGTCCCGAAATGGCATTCATGACTGTCAAGGAGAGAGGAGGAACCGGAAGACTAGAGTATCACGTACTAGGTTAGTCCGAAGTCTCCTGAAACGGCGCAAATTCAGAAGCTGACTTTCGCTCGTTTCGAAAATCCAGGATCTTGCGCAATCAAACCTGGAACGACTGAACGAATCTGTACCTCTCGTAATCTCTACGCCAACTTCCTCCCTTCCCTCACAATGATCAGTCCCTCCCTTCCCGGATTCTCAGCCCTCAAGCTCCCATTCTACTCCCACCAAACTCCCTCGATCATGCTCACTTCACTCTGCGTCCTCGTCCTCTCCCTCGTCCTCTACCTCCCCTTATGGACCCTCGTCTACTTCCCTCACACACCTCTCCCACCTCGACTCCTCAAATTCATTCGCTATCATTCTCGACCTCTCTTCTACCTCACAGGAGCAATCTCATTCCTCGGATTCATCTTCACTTTGTCGATCGGAATCGGGTACAAACTGTGGTTCTTATCCTTCATGATCGATTTCGAAACGTTCTATAAATTCGGAGTGTACAGAACGGGGAGTAGCGAGTTGGTTTGGAACGCTACGATTGGGAGGGGATTCGATGCGGTTTGGGCAGCTACAGTTTGCGCGGCGATGACGGTTGTTGGGATCAATATTAGTTTACATAATGGATTAGACGAGAGAGTCGAATGGCCAAAAGATTTGAAGGAACCAAACACTTTCGGAGGTTATTAGACTCGTTTTCTTAGATTCTGCTTGGATAGGTTGTAATGTGTCTTTCCGTCTCTATCCAGTCTTTCCCTTCGTTTGGATGGAATGCTGAGAGGAGCAAAGGAGGAAAGGGTTGCGAATGCGAGTGGTTGAAAATCAGAGAATCGAACAGAGCGATTCGATGACGGATTGTGGGAGAGGGTATGCGATAAGGGAGGGTGATAAAGATCATGCGAGAGAAAGCAAAGGAACGATAGAAATAGAGATAGAAGAGCGAAAAGCGAAAGTGAAAGAAGCGCAAAAAGAGAGAGAACAAGAAGAACGTTCGATGGAAAGATCAGCGAGAACAAGAAGACGAGGGGTAATCGGGAAAAGCACAAGAAAGAAAGAGAACTGTGATAAAACATAACAAGGCATACGATGGGAAGAAACACACATCGAGAGTAAAAACTGGAGTGAAAAGAGAACCCTACAAACGAAAAAACCCGACGAAACGAAAACAAGCTTGACCTCTTCCCCTTTCCCTTCACTGATTCACTTATTGACCATCGGTTCTACTTCTCTTTGCCTGACCACCCCCTTGTTGTTGTTGCTGTTGTTGTTGTTGAGAAGCTCCCATTCCGTAATTTCCCATCTGACTGAAATCCATCGTTCCAAACCCGCCCATTCCACCCGTCATATCGAAACCTCCCATACCACCCATCATCGGATTGAATCCACCCATTCCTCCCATTCCTCCCATTCCTCCCATCGCCCCCATTCCACCCATTCCAGCAAATGGATTCATTCCGAACATGCCACCTCCCAATTGTGAAGTCGCATCGAATCCTCCGTTTGAACCTCCTCCCATCATATTATTCATTACTGGTACTGATGCTTGTTGTTGTTGTTGAGGAGGGAGAGAAACTTGTGATTGTGGAATTGGATAACTTGATTGTTGAGGTCTCGAATAATTTTGATTCCCTCCTACACCTCCTCCTCCCATCCCATTCTGAGCCATTCCTCCTCCTCCCATTCCACTCTGATTCATCATACCACCACCATTACCACTCATTCCCATCCCACCTGAATTCCCTCCCTGAACTTGATTGAACCCTCTCTTACCCCCACCTTGCTGATTGTTGTTTTGACCATTCTGTTGTTCCCTCGAATTGATATAAGGGTAAGTACAAGGTGGGGGGATTCTCAATCCAGGTCGATTACTCTGGTTTGCGGGATTAGTCGATTGTCCATTGTTTTGACGGTGAGGTTCACGAGGGAGAGTTTTGAAAGGCGAACCGAGGTTGGAACCGATTACTAAAACGCAACCCATACGTTTGTTTTGATACTCACTATTATATATAAAGAGGGGAGTGAGTAGGGAAATGGAAGAACAGAGAGGAGGGGGAGAGCGTACTTTGCATCGACGTAACGTTTGACTAGGGAAGCGGAATCGGGAGAACCAGTTTCAATATAAGCGACACTGTGAACATGATCTCATTGCTCTCATCAGTCTCTCAAGTAGATAGATAGATGAAGAGAGTGTGAAGAGGGACTACTCACCCTTTTGATTTCCCATTGACTTTGTGTTCAGAGAATGAAACGTCTTTCAATCCAACACCCGTGACTCCCGCCAATTGACACAATTCGACTAAATGTTGATCACTAGTCCACTATACATCCTCAGTCTCTTATCTATCAGTTCCCTCACAATCAAAGGTGATAGGAGAGAGAGAGACGTTACCCAATGCATATCTGAAATGAAACAAGCCGTCAATTGACCATTCCCCATCGTACCCTGACCCTGCATTCCCCCCGTATAGTTTGAAGCAGAAGTACTCGGTACTCTACCCGTGAGTGGGTTTGCAGGTAATCCACCACCAGTAGTAGTAGTAGTGGGGAGATTTGAAGGAGTCGAAGAAGGTTCACGTTTGATTGGTAATGGTTGAACTATTTGTGGTCTAGTATCCACCTGTACTCCCTACACCTCGTCAGTATAGAGTAGAAGAGAGAGAGAGAGATTGAAGGTTACTTTAGAAGCTTCGAGAGTAGCGATAGGTTTAATCTCTGGTTGAGAGGGTTGAGGAGGTGAACGAGGTGGTTGATCAGATGACATTTGATCTTGTAATGGATCGTCACCGTAGTCGAGTTCTAATGAACCCGATCTGCGTCGAGTGAGAGATGAGGAAGTGGGTAACATGGTTGAATCCGTCATCTTTCTTGGTTTGACGCGCTCTTAGTCGACGTGTAAGTTCGAGTGGAGAGCTAGAGGCCAGAGTGGGAGAATGGTGAAGGATAAAGTGGGAGACAAGAGGGAGAGAGAGGGGGATTTGCTCAGGGGGACTTTCAGTAAACGAGTGGTGAGTTTTTGTGGATCAACTTGTGTGGACGAACCGCCGAAATCCACCGGCTACTCACCAAAAGCGACCTGTGATTCATCCTTTTCTCTTTCCTCACTCTCTCTCGAATATGCCTCGAACAGCAACTCTACATTTCGCTCCTTTACAAAATTGTCTCGTAAACCTTCCACTATCCATCACAGGTCCGCTCTCACAACGCGGAGTAGTAAGTCGTCTCTCTTTCTCTTTATTCCGGCTATTACTCAACTCACTCACTCTTTCGCTCTATAGGCTCCACAGTCCATCGTTGTACAACTAACCTTCAAATCAGGAGGGACGAATCATGTAGTTCATGCAGGATGGACAGGTTTACCGAGTTCGTTGGAAAGTGTTCAGACTCATGCGATGAACAGTTCGAGAGGAGGAGGAGCGAGTATCGATAGAATAGAGATGGATCCTCTGTTTGCTCAAATGTTGGATCAAGGTGGAATACAACAAGGAACTCAGGTCAGTTCTTCTTCTCTCTCTCGCGATGTGGGGGCAAAAGAATGAAAAAGAGCTGAAAGATTGAGCGTTTGAGATAGGTCACGATTGATTTGTTGAGAGATTTACCGAGTGCTAGTACGGTCAATGTCACCCCTCTCACTGCAGACGATTGGGAAATCCTCGTAAAGTCTTTTTCTTTCGAAAACTTATCGTAACATTTGCTCACTCTCCTTTAATTGTTTTAGGAAACGAATGCGGAATTCGTAGAGATGTTCCTGTTGAACCAAGTGAGGGCAGTGAAAGAGGGAATGACGATTGGTTGTTGGGTCAACGGTTCGAATCTCGTTAGATTCCTCGTTGGTGCGCGCCTTTCCCTTCCTCACTTTCTACTATCTATCTCACTGACTTAACTCGCTTACGTTCTCTCATGTTGGATTAGATTCGACGGAACCATCCAGTTCGACAAGTTCTCAACCCCTCCTCCTGAACTCCTCGACAGAATTAATCGTCGCGCCCAAATCCCGCCACGCTCCCCCTCCACCTTCTTCAAAAACCCACGATCTCTCCTCTACCTCTTCGACCTCACCCGCAAACGCGAATGAATGGGAATCAATCCGACGAAAATTGTTAAGACTCCTACCGAATTCGTTTGACGAGGTGATGGGTTTGGAGGATAGGGAAGAAGACGAAGTTTATTTGAGCCCTGGGTTATATAGGAAAGTGTATGGGATTTGGGGGGGACAGAAATTGACTTTGACTTGTCAGAATCGTCCGAAGAGGGAGGGGAAATCGGTGAGTGCAGGAGGAGGAGGAAACGATTCGATGGCGAACGAGGAAGGAAACTCGGCGAATGGGGTGGAGAAGACGAAGGAGGGAGGGAGTAGTGGGGAGAAGGTTATTGAGGTGAGGGTAAGAGAGAACACGAGGATTGGAATGGGTCAGGTTTGGGTAGGAGACAAGTTGAGAGCGGATTTGGGGGTCGGAGAGAAAGCATTCGAGCTACTCAAGTGAGTCGATACATCTCGCTCTCGATTGGCTCAGAAACGGGAGAAACTCATCCCCTTGTGTTGCGATCATAGATTAGGACCTCCTCTTTCTGCTGCTAGCAAGAAAGCTGAGAGGGCAAAGAGGAACGAGAAAACTCCTGGGTCCCCGACAGGTGTAGCGTCTCCGAAACTGAACGGATAGTAAGCCCTTTCTCAACTTTCGATCATCCTGAGGTTTCGTCCTGTGCCGTCTAACCCGCTTGAATCCCTCTCCTCAGTGGTGTTCCTCCGCGGTCGATCGAGTCAACACTCACCAATGGTCATTCAGTTTCCTCATCTCCTCCAGTCATCGCTCTCGCCGGTGTCGACACCCAACTTTCATCCCTCTCTTCGCACATCATCAATTCTCTCGCTTCTCGTCAATTCAGCTCTACCTCTTCCGCCTCGTCATATTCGAGACCGACAGCAGCTTCGGGAGTTCTAGTGACAGGTGCGAGTGGAGCTGGAAAGACTGCTTTAGTGAAAGAGATTGGGAAGAGAATGAGCGAGGATGAGAGAGCTCTTACTCGTGTGTCGTCTTCTCGCTTTCAGTATGGCGTATCGAGCAACCACTGATACGAGGGTGAAACTCCACAGGAGAGATCTACATCGATTGTTCGAAATACTCCGATGAACGACCTCCGACACTCAAGAATCGAATCAAAGATTGGTTTGACGAGGCATGCTGGTATGCACCTTCGTTACTCGTGCTGGACAATCTCGATCGAATGATTCCCGCTGAAGTCGAGGTACGTCTCTCGTACCCAGCTTCCGGCCGCCTGAAGAAAGCGAAGTTGACCTCGGATCGCTGGCGTACAGCACGCCGATTCTTTCGCTTCCCTCCACCTCGCCAACACGTTCTTGGGTATCGCTCAAGCCGCTCTCGAGTCAAGACCGATCATTCTCGTTGCGACTGCACAAGGAACGACAAACCTCCATCCTCTGTTGACTTCGACTCATCTATTGGGCGAGACGGTCAGTCTCAAAGGACCAACCAAGAGTGGTAGGAAAGATGTACGTTTCCTGCCTTCCCTCAGACTTGCTCGATGAACGAAACTGAGTGAGGTCTCTGGCGACGTAGATTATCAATTCTCTGTTAAAGATCAAGAGTTCGACTTCGAACCTGACGATCGATCAAAAGCTCAATCCTGCTAGTATCGCTGCGATCACTGAAGGTTACTTACCGGCGGATCTGAAAGACTTTGTTGATCGAGCGGTACATCAGAGCGCGATTCGCACAATGTCGAACTCACCAGGTGTAAGTTCTCGAGTCCTATCTATCTCCTTCTATTCGACACTGATAGCTCGAATTCGACGTGTACAGTCGGATCTAGTTCTCACAGCAGACGACTGCAACAGAGCACAAGTTGGATTCACTCCTCTCTCTCTACGGGATGTCAAGTTGCAGAAATCGGAAGTACAATGGAGTGATATCGGTGGATTACACGAGACGAGAAAGACCTTGAGGGAAACATTGGAATGGCCGACTAAATACGGTGCTATCTTCGCTACTTGTCCGCTCAGATTACGATCAGGGTACGTTTCTTCTCTTTCTCAGCCTCGCTATTCTTCTATTCGAAGCTGAGCAGTAGCAGTGGCGCACAGATTGCTGTTATATGGATATCCGGGATGCGGGAAAACTCTCCTAGCTTCAGCAGTCGCGAAAGAATGTGGACTCAACTTCATTTCGGTCAAAGGTCCAGAGATCCTCAACAAGTATATCGGAGCGTCCGAAAAGAGTGTGAGGGATCTGTTCGATCGTGCTCAGGCAGCGAAACCTTGTGTTTTGTTCTTTGATGAATTCGATTCAATCGCTCCTAAACGGTCAGTCTCCTTATAACCTTATCTCTCACCTCTTTGGGAGGAGGCACTGATGAGCTGGTTGCGAACGACAGTGGACATGATTCGACGGGAGTGACAGATCGAGTAGTCAATCAGATGTTGACTCAAATGGACGGTGCAGAGGGATTAGACGGAGTTTACGTTCTCGCTGCTACTAGGTGAGCTACTCTGCTCTTTTTCGAAACTTTCTTGCATACTCACTATGCTGCACTTTGACAGTCGACCGGATTTGATCGATCCCGCTCTCCTTCGTCCTGGTCGATTAGACAAATCTCTACTTTGCGATATGCCTTCTTACTCTGATCGTCTCGAGGTATGTCTCGTCTCTAATGAATACCATCTCCCTTGTACCTGACTCGATCTCTCCCTTCCCGCAGATCATGCAAGCGTGTTCTCTGAAACTTCATCTCTCACCCTCGATCTCGCTTCCAGAATTCGCCAAACTCACTCAAGGTTACTCGGGAGCTGATCTACAAGCTCTCATGTACAACGCTCATCTCGACGCGATTCATGTCGGATTGACTGCGGGTCAAGATGCGACTGTCGAGGGCGAAGAGAAGAAAGAGGAGGAAAAGGAGATCAAGTTTGTTGAGATCGGAGGGAGTGAGAAAGAGGGAGGAGTCGGTGGTGGAGTACGAAGTAAGGCTGAACAAGCTGTCGTCAATAAACGAGTGCGTCTGATTATCACATCACTGCTTGCGAGTGAGGAGAAACGAACTAATCGGTTACTGTCTGACAGCTCGAACAAATCCTCGCGAGTCTCCAGGAGTCGAAACGATCGAACTCGAGGAACTCGAAGCTGTCGAACGGATCAGCTTCGGCGACAGAACGAAAACCTGTTCGTCTCTCGCTCCTCTCTCCAAAATCTCGCTCACGAATCTGACTGACCTCTTCTCTCGCCCTGATAGACCATCGTCGAGCCATACCATCTTCGCAAGTCGCTGGAGACGACGAGACCTTCGGTACCGATTGACGAATTCCATCGATTACAGAAAATGTATGTTGTTGTTTCGTTGAATCTGCTTGACTATGCTAATCGAGTCGAACGTCTCCACATCAACAGCTACAACGACTTTGTATCGACTCGATCGAAAGGGGGTCTGCCATCGGGAGAAGCTTCAGATCAGGTCGGAGGGAGAGCTAGTTTGATGTGAAAAAGGAGCCAATCGCAAGCAGTAATCATTTAGTCTTTCGTAGTGCGGTATCTATGTTGTAGTAATACATGCGAGTTGCTTTACTAAAGCAGTAAAGTGATAGAAACGTAGGAAAGCAGTGCTCGACAAAGTTTCCCTAGCAAGTTGACTCTGAGACCAGCTCTGAAATTCCCTGCACCAGTCACTTCCCTTATCTCCGGGAACTGTCCCTACTCCAAAAAGCCTCATGGCGTTCGATAGTAATATCCTTCGCTGTGCCCATCGCTTTCCTCCCGTTCTGGTGTCCCTTCTCGCGCAACTTCAGACTCTCCTTGCTCATCGTTAGCCATTCCCTCCACTTCCCTATCTACGCTTAACACTTCCTCCGCATCCGACGTCTCTGAGCCTCCGTCTAGATTCTCCTCTTGCCATCTCTTAAGTAATTCTCGATGCTCGTCCACGATTTGCGCTGCCTCGATCGCGGTTCCTCTCACCTGAATTCCGAGCTTCTGTCCCAGCTCCACCAACTCCCCACCGTCCCACGGTTCGAAATAGTCTGACCATTCCGGTAGAGCCCAAGAGTCGCTGTAGGGATCCGATTCGTTTCCTCTGGCTGCCGATACGTGGTTCAGTTCGAGGACTTGCAATCGCCGAGTTACGTCGACACTGAAGAAGCTGCTTTCAAGGACCACCACGGGAAACCAAGGTGTCCAGGCCGAAGACGAGCTTGTGGAGAGGTAGTTTGGCGAGAACTTGTAGAATTCGTCATCCCAAGAGGACGCTTGTTGGGAGAGAGTGAGCTCTTCGAGATTGACCAGTGTCGATAGTGCGAGATAGAAGTTGGCTCGTGGGGACGAGGGCGCATGGGCCGAATCCAGGACGAATTTCTTGACAAGTTGAGGGTCGAGAATCGCTGAGAGTAATTTGGGCACCGAGTATGGATTCCATTCTCCGAGATCGGCGTCCTCCGCAATCTCGAGCGCTGTCGGAGAGCACCGTCTCAGGAGGTTCCGATAAGCCTTGTAATTATCGATCGATCCACCAATCTCCAAGCTCGTGAGGGATGGAAAGCGGACAGGATTTGGATTTTCAAGTGCGCTGGCACGTGGGCGAGGAGCGAGGCGAACGAGACCGAGATGGATGAGACTGGGGTAAGATGTGAGGCAGTCGAGGAAAGAAGTGGGCAATGTAGCGAAACGAGATGGGGGGCTGTAGGTGAGCTGAAAGTGGAGATATCGGAGACGAGGGGTGATGGGATGAGGAATATTGAGGAAGACCTGGCAGACGCGGGAGTTGCCCTTCAAGACGAGCTTATGAAGGTCGGGGAGTGAGGAGAGGAAATTGGTGAGCTCCTCCTCCATCTTCTGGGTCTGCGATTGACGCTGGCCGTACGTCGGAAGGTAGAGCTCGAGCTCCTCGATGAGTGAGCAAAGGGAGGGAGTGAGTCGCATACATTCGAGGAACCTTGCGAAACGAGTGAGATCCCAGATTTCGACGAATTTGTAAAGCGAGGAGCGGTAGAAGGGGAGGAATCGTCGTGATAGTCGTGGGAAGGGCTTGTCGGAAGCTTGAAGTCTCGTCCTGTCGACTATAGCTTGTACTAGCTCGTTTGGGAGGCGAGAGAAGTAGTCAATCTGTTGAAGGAGAGTAAGTCAGCTACAACGTGGAGAAGCGATAGGATAATAGGACCGCGCCTTGGATACATTCTCCATTGGTCTACGAGTACTCTGAGTCCTTCCAAGTGAACGAGAGTGAGTGGGTTGAGACCAAAGTTGACAGAAATTCCGCTCCATCTCTTTCCTTCGTTCCAATCACTACCACAACTCGAGAAGACTCTGAAGCAGCTCGAACAGAACAAGAGATTAAATATGAGCACTCCTGTATGTCTTGTACTGCTCTCCACGTTCTCTCGTTTAGCTGACAACTCTTTCCACTCTCCGTAGTCCCCTCGCATCGACTACCTCTCTCGCTTGCCCAACGAACTCCTCTCGAAGATTTTTCAGGAAACTTACGCCGATTGGGATCAAGGTAAGAAAGGGATAGCGAGACCTAAACCTTTCACGAGCCCCCTTTCGAAACGCCTAGTCGACTTCCAACGTCAAGGACTGTACCGCCATATCAAAGTCACCCGATGGACGGGAACAAGGAGCTTGTCGACCCTCATTGAAGCCGTCATTCGCCAGCCTCATATCGGTTCATTCGTCGTCTCACTCCGCTTCGAAACGGCGTTTCCGTCGTATCTGTCCTTCGCAATTCTCAGTGACGATCCCGACCTACCATCGGAGACGATCAAGGTCTTCTTTGGCCTGTTGACCGGCCTACGTCATTTCACCATCGAGGGCGACGTATCGCAGGAGGACTCATCGATCATCACAGTCTATGCTGAGCGTAGAGCTGCACTCCTCGCACTAGGCTTCATCATGGCGAGTCCTCACGTGGTTTCAGTCAGCGAAGAATGGTACGATCCCTACAACTCCTCGCTTTCACCTCCGAGCCCTAGCCAGACTCCTTCGAGCAAACTTTCGCAAGTTCACGTTCGTGCCGACGATCCAGAATCAGGATTCGGGCTTCAACTCGGAGGGCCGAGCACGGGATTGATCACTTTCAACTTCGACTCTTCACGCACCGCTTCCGCTCTTCCTGCACAATCACGCCCTCTTCCCTCCACCTCCGACAACGCCAAAAGGAGTCCAGTTTCTTCTCTCTTCACCAGTTTACAAACAGTAGACTTCACGTATCGTTCCCTCCGCTCGACCACTCCACTTCTCCCTCTACTTCCACAATTCCCTATCGACAACCTCACCTTTGTCATCAACGCGCACACTGTCTTCCCGATTCTCAAGATTGTTTCAACCTCGCGACCCTCTCGCAAGTTTGAGTTCTCTTATTATGGCGCACGCAATTTCGACGGCGAAATAGGTCAAACGGGTACTCGAGTTTCGAACGTCGACTTCGATAGAGTATTCCGCGGAATCCATCCCGACACCGAGGATATCACTCAAGACGCCATGCCAGACGATTGGACGTACCCTGAATTCCCCGACGACTTCCCCTGCCGCGAGTTACTCACACTTCGGGAGAAAGCGATCGAAATGGGCTTCGAATTTGATGGTGGCAAGTTGTACGAGGCAATTGAGGTGCAACAAGCTGTGAATGACGATGTGAAACTCCTGAATGAGTTGTGGCAGAAGTGGAAGAAGCGATCGAGGAACTCGGGGAAAGGTAGGAAGTCGAGGTAAGGAGAAAGATTACTGTATGAAGGAAACGCTTGAAAGGTACAGAGGAGAAACTGGAATTGAATTTGCTTTACTTGAAGATTGACTTACTGCGATCTCACGTAACTCGAAGAGACACGGGACGAGGAACAAAGAGAATGATGGAGAAAGAAAGAAAGAGCTATTCTCGACTTGGTCAATTGTCATCTAATTCTCACTCAGCTCAGCTCGATTCCAGAGAATCGCAAGGTCACTGAGGCTATCAATCGAAGACGATTTCATCAAGACTGTCTCGTCTCTGGTGCGAGAGAATGACAGTTTCGAGAATCTCGAAAACGAAAATCAGCTCGACAAGCGTTCATTCCTGTTCTGATCTACCCGAACACCTCCTGACTGCAGCTACCTTCCAACGTCAAGCACCCCTCCCCTCGTTCAGTCCGGATTCACAAGCTCGCAATGATCTCCTCGAACCTATCCTCAATTTCCATCGCTTCGAAAGCCTTTCCAGTCACTTCGATTCCGACTCTCTTCCCGGCCTCACGTACAACCTCGAGCTTATCTCGGGTGAACAGACCGTTCCACGAAGGAAGCACCCAATCCGTCTCTTCTCATGATCTCACGAATGTCCCCTCTTTTGCCTCTAAATGATCCAGCTTCAAGTATCGAAGAGTTGCGATCCTCGAAGATCCTTCAACGAGACTCAATACTCCATCTCCGGAAAGTCGGCGCGAGGAGCTGAAGGTAAGGTCGACGAGGGGCAGGGTGCTGAGAACGGAATAGAATTCGAGTCGATTAAGGATACAATTGGCAGAGAGTGAGAGGGTTTCTAGTCGAGGGAGACTGCGAAGAGCGGTGGAGTACCGAGGGATATGAGGTGGACGTGCTATTGATCCGATTCTGAGTTCACGGAGTTTCTCCGCAGTCTTGAGAGTTTCAAGGAGGTCGCTAATCTTCGAGTCGACGGTGCTATAATCGTGTAGAGCCAGCGTTCGAGGAGAGCACGACTTCAGGAGGTCGCCAGGATTCGATAGCTTGGAGAAGTCGGTCGCGAGACGGAGGTATTTCAACTTCGGGAAATTCTGAGCGGGTTCGAGAGGGTCGAGATCGCCAAGAGGGACTGATGCGACTGTGACAGATTGATTAGGTATTGTGTCATCCCTTGGAGACCAGGAAACAGACAACATGGAGAGCTTCGGGTAGCGAGTGAGATTGGTGAACCTTGAGCGGCGAAGGGCGGATGCATCGAGGGTGTAGCCTAGCGTGGTAAGATAAACGCTTCTTAGGTCTTGACTGATAGGTATCGAGTGGTTGAGGGGGAGGTTCCAGATGCGCTCTGGTCCAGATAGACTGATTGTTCGAAGGCGGATCAATGTTTGAAATGCCGTCACTGCCGACTCCTGGATAGCTGCTACGGCTTGTTCCATCGCTGTATCGTCGGCAGTAAGATCCAACCTGATGAATTTGACGAGTCGACCCAGATCTGGGTTCGAGGATAGAGTAGAAAGGAAGAGGGCCAAGTTCGACAGTTTTTTGATTTCGACGAATTTGTAAAGTTGGGCTTGATGGTAAGGGAGGAATTGCATCGATAGCAGGGGTATCGAAGGGCAGTAGTACGATTCATGGTAATAGAACATAATCAGCTGTACGAGTTCGTTTGGAAGGAGGGAGAAGTAATCAATCTGGTGAAAGAGGAGGAGAAAGGAGAGTCAGCAACAACGTGGAGAGCTCAAGGGACAATATAGGCGCACCTTTTGAGTAGTATCTGATCCATTGCTAGTCATTTCGAGTCGTCTAGGAGATTGAGAGTGAGAGGAAACAAGTTGAAAGAGATTGATCTCTCTCGTTCCTTCCCTTCACTAGCATTCTCTCAAACAAGCTCTGACGACTCGAAGTAGCTCTGTTTACCTACCATGAATAACTCCGTATGTCTCTCGCTAGTCTCCACGTCCTCATTTGCAGCTGACAGCTCTTTCCCCTCTTCTTAGCTTCAAAGTTCCCTTCGCATCCTCTCTCGCTTGCCCAACGAACTCCTCTATCCGATCTTCGACGATGCATACACGGACTTGCGGCAACATCTTACTTGGCCAGTGGGGTTGACTGCGCTTCTTCATCCTCTCTCGAAACGACTGGTCGATATGCAGCGACGTCAACTCTACGACACTATCCATCTCCGAGGAAAGCTGTGTCTTCATCGCTTGATAAAGCTCGCGAACAGTGTCAGTGATCGACCTCAGCTCGGCACTCTCACGAAATCTCTCAAGATCGATGCTTCGCTTCCGCTGAACGCCATCGGACGAGCCAAACGGACCGATCTCGAAGGAGGTACTCTTAGATCTGTTGGGACCACTTCCGGGGCTCAGGAGTATGGAGGTCTACGGCAGCGCAGCGACTGAAGTTCCCGGCCTCCTCGAGTGCCTTCGCCGCGACTGCCTTCCCCCAAGATGCACCATTCTCTCGATAGCCCTTCAGACCGGCCAGATCAGCATTGTCACCTCTCTTCCTGCTCAACTCCAGCAGCTCGATGTATCGATCTTCAATACGCAAGCCGTCACTTCCCTTCCTTCGCCCAATCTCGCCCAACCTACGTTCTCCCACCTCACACATCTCTCCATTGATCGACCCGACATCGATCTCCGTAGCTGACTCTCCTTCACGGCGCGCTGTCCCGAGCTCACCGACCTCGCTCTTTCCGGTACCAATCAGCACTCGACCTACGCCATTATCCTTCGAGCTGTACCTGTGCCCGCCTCCATCACATCTCTCTCAATCAATGTCGCCAGATCCTACTATCCGAACACTCCTATCGATACCAGCGCCCTTCCTCTTTCGTATCTTCCGAATCTCAAATACTTCACTCTCGGCGGATGGGGCGATCACTCTCGAACGCTTCTCGAGATACTCCATCATCCGAGGATTGAAGAACTCACTATCGCACCCAACACTCCTCTTCCACCCGCAAACCTCCTACTACTAGTCTCCTCTCCCCGTCAAAACCGATCGTTGCGCTCAATTGACGTTCAGAGTGAACCCTCTTCTGAAGGAACAAGAAGTGCTGATCTGAACCTTGAGGAGGACTATGGTGACGATTATCTATTTGCTGCGGATCTGTTAATCGCGGAGGAGAGCTTCTTCGCAGATTGGGAGCTAGGAGGACTTCCAGATGGACTTGATGCGAATGATCTCGTCCAACTTCGTGAGGTGGGCACCGGGAGTGGGATCACAGTTCAGGGATCCGTCTATGAAGCGCTGGAAGTCGAAAGAGCGTACGAGGAGGATGTCGAGCTGTTCAGAGGGATGTGGCTCGAATGGACGGAAGAAAAGGAGACGAAACGTCGACAGAAACGATGGCAGCGACCAGTTGACGAGTCGAGCGAAGGGGATAGTGATTCTTCGGACGTAGAGAGCGAGTGAGGGGGATCTGAGATAACATCGACTGTAGGAAGAGAGACAAACGCTTGATACGAGAAACTCAGGAAATGGAATCGATTTGTGCTTTAGATTCGCTCTCCCAGATCAAGGAGCACGCTCGACGAGAGATTCTGACGCAGGCAGCATTACACTCAAACATTCTCCTCGGGTCCTCGTTCTCTACTCCGTTCATCTTCGTCTACGTCTCCTTGTCTTCTCGAAGCATCCTTCATTCGTTCCTCGACCACTTCCAACGCCTTCGATACGCTCGGTTGCAAGTGTTCGTCTGCAATAGCAACGACATCAGTATCTCGAGTACATCAGAAAATGCGAGAGATGCTTACCTCCTCCCGAAGCTTCTATAATTCCAGCTTTTCTCAAGATTGCCAACACTTTCGTTTGCGGTTGAACCCAATAGATCTGAATCACACAATACCGTCAGATACGAGTCGAGCCTACAAGAAAGAGAGAAGAGAGAACTCACAAGTACGTCTCTATCTCCATAACTTTTCACTACTTCCTCCAAAACTCTCGCAGCTCCAGGATCGATTCCAACGACATCCTTCATCTCGAACACCACCACACTCGCCTCACTCCTCCTCGGTTCATCAGCCGGATGGCTTCGTTCCGCTCCGTACTTCTCCAACCGTCTCAGTCGTTCTTTCAGTGCCGAAGTGTTTGCGAAATGCAACGAAACGTCCCTCAATCGAATGATCAAGATTCCAGGTAACTCTTCTTGGGCGCCTCCGCCTCCAGATCTTCCTCCTTCTTCGCCATTCGTGATGTTCGAAGCGGAAGGTTGGAAGAGGTCGAGGGAATTCGAATAGTCGTGTTCGGAAGATTCGGCTTCTTCTGGGGATTCTTGCAGGGCTGAGAACGAGTTGGTACCGGGGATTCGACCGAGAATCTTGATGTGTGTGAGAGTAGATTGCTTGATACATAAGATCATTGAGAGACAGACTGAGGTGATAATACCGACCTATCGAATCGAGAGAGAGAGAATCAGCTCAGAACTGTGACGATAGGGAATGACGGCGTACCTCGACAGATACGAATAGAGATAAGAAGAACGTCAATAACATCATGAATCCATCAGTCCAAGCTTTCATCTTCCAAAAGAACTGTTTTCGACAATCGGAACTCAATCCTGATCAGTGTTTCCCTCGCCAGCAATGCCATTCATAGAGAACCGAGACTCACATGAATATCCTCAGGAGCTTCCTCTAAGATCGAGAATACGACGACTCCCACAACGACCGCGAGAATACATTTCGGTAAATCCCTCAACAATCCCAACAACCCAAACGTAACTCCCAATGTAAACACTCCAGTCAAGAAGCTTGCAAATTGAGTTGTTGCGCCAGTCGACGCGGCGAGTCGTGATCGAGTGATTGAGCCGAAACCGGGCAGAGTACCGGAGAGGAAAGAAGAAATGATGTTTGATAAGCCTAGTGCAGTCAATTCACGATTCGGTCTGACGTTCACGAGGTCAGCGTTGGGTCGGTGAAGGGTGGAGCGAGAGTGAAGAAGATAGAGGATGCTTACGAAATGGGATAATCGAATTTTGAAGCCATATCTTTCGCCGCAACAATCGAATCCTGCAGTTCGCGCTCTCCTCAATATCTCGTTCGTCAACCGCTCGGATGAAGAGGACCCTGCGGCTTACGAGGAACCCTAAGATTGCGATCACGCTCGAAGTTCCCAAACAACCATGAGCATAATCCAAATAATGAGTTTTCCTTCCTCCTCCCGAGGGTTCAGAGAATGGCCAACTAATCCTCACTGAACTAGGAGAGATCTTTCCTAATGTTTCTAGCCCATCTTTCCTCCACGTGAATTTATAACTCAAGACTGTCCGACTCAATCTTCTTCACTCAGCCCGACCCGTACGACTGAAACGAGAGAGGGAAAACGTACAAGTAGCTCCGATGACAACGATCAAAACTTCCGGTACGTATTTAATCCATTTCGCAACTTTTCCTCCTCTCCCCCTCAATCGACTCTTGATCACTTTCATTCCGATAAGTATAGCAGCCGCAACCGAGCTGACGATTACAGTCAACTTGTGAGTGTGCTCGAGGTGGGTGAAGAGGAAGACGAGTTTCTCGGGGACGGTCGAAGAGGAACCGTGGATTTGGGAGAGGAGTGCGTCGAGTCCAAGTATTGAGATTAGTTGGGAGAGGAGGATGACGAGTCCGACGGCGGTTATGAATCCTCGGAGGAGAGCGCGGGAGAGTACGGCATCGAGAAAGCCCAGTCGAAGGAACCCCAGTCTGTAGATCCACGGATTCTGTCTCGTTAGTCAAGCGCGCACGAGAGTGAGTGATCAGGGAGTGAATGTCGACTCACAAGAAAGAGATAGCTCCCGCTTGAAATACGATCAAACTAGTAATAACGACCGTAAACCTCGCTTTCTCCTCCATTCCCATCTTACCACTCCCATAATGAGCGTGTTCTTCCGTCTCTACAAATTTGGCGATCGTTTCACCCATGATCAAACTCAGTGCCGCTTCCGGACCAACTGAGAGTTGTCGACACGTTCCAAAGATTGAATAGATGATCGAAGGGATCGAAACTCCGAATAGACCGTGAATTGGGTTCGAATGAACTAGGTTCGTCGAGTATGACATGGCTTGTGGTACGATCATTGATGTCAACTACTCAGATCCCACCCAAACAGAGTCAGCTAAAGGAGAGAAGGAGAAAGAGGGAGAGGGAGAACGAACGGTAAGTGCTGCAACTCCATCGTTTCCTAGTTTCTTGAGCGAGTACTTTGGGAGCCAATTCAAGACTGGTACATAGTACTGTGCACGTTGTCTGTATTTCTCGTACGTTGTGGGAGGTTTGAGGATTTGCATTGAACGTTTCCGATCCAACGAAGCTGCTCTACTCAATCGAGCTGGGAGAGTCGCGAAAGCTGCCAACCTCGACTGTTCGTCAGTATTCAATTGGTGCATCTGGTTGAAAGGGGCGAAGCTGACCGTGTTCCTCCCTACTCGCAGGGGAGATTGAACCATAATCTTTCTTTCCTTTCTTATTCTTGTCCTCCTGCAAACTGACACTCTTCTTCCCCCCACCACTCGCACCAAACGAGATGTTGGATTCTTGATCCGAATCGAATAGTTGTCGTTCTAGTGAGTTTGAGTTGGAAGGGTTGGGTTTCGAGGTGGAAGAGGAAGAGGAAGAATGTGGAGGAGCAGAGAGTAGGGATGTAGTTTCTCGGATCGAGGGAGGTCGGGATGAACCTCTTGAGGAAGGTGGTGCCATTTGTCGAGTCGCTCCGAGAGGTTGAAAGCCAGATGACGAGGGGGAACTAAAGTTCGATGTTGAGGGAACGAGGAAAGTGCAGCGACTGCTTGAACCGACCTATTCCGAATTTGGGGTGACCAATAAGCGATATCTATATCTGGTGAGCTATTGAGTGAATCGAAGCGAGAGGTGTGGGAGAGAGGGAACTCGAAAGGTTGTTGTGCCTCTCGAGATCAAATCGGGACAGTTCCGAAATCTCTCACAACTCACCCGTTCACTCTAATTAACCACCAACCACTCGAGTATACCAATAACAATCGATTACGGCCCATACACTTCGCCCAATCCACCCCTATCAGTCCCATTCAAGCCAAGCTCGCTCTTCTGTCTCCCACTGTCTAGCTCCCCTGTCTCCCCCTTTCCACTCCAGAGCATACACTTCGACAGAGAGAAGTGTCACTAGATGAGTAAATCACCGAAACACTTGTTACCTTCTTCCCTCACTTTCTCTCAACTTTCAAGACACGCCGCTCAATCGACTCATTCTTCCTCATCCACCACTTCTGCAGAGGCAATAAGGAGATATGTATCACACCCTACTAGAGGTGCATGCTTAGTAGTCAGGCAGAGGAGACCACAATCAACAACTTCGAGTTCAACTTGTCACCATCATCCTCTCAGATCAACTCACTCCACTCCTCCTCCTTCATTCAACTTTACTACTACGACGAGTAGAACTACGAATGATAGATCCCCTTCGAACGTACACCGTTTCTCGACCAGTTCAACTCAATCTCGACATGCTCCCTCTCCCTCTCACTCTTCCTCTTCCCACTCTCCCTCAATCCCTTCCCCTGCATCTGGTGTCCCAAATCATTCTCCATCCCACTCTCCCACTCCCGGGAAACATCACTCTTCATTATCAACTGCCCCTTCAAGTGATTCCCACTCCCCGCATTCAACCGACCTACTCTTGTCTCCGACTCTTCCCCACGCTCCCACCTCTCACCCTCTCTCAACATCCTCCACTTCCTCCTCCAGTCAATCGTCAAACCCACCCGGCGCATCTCTCCTCTCCCCTTCATCCTCAAACTCTTCTTCCCGATTACCCCCTCACGCACTTCCATCATTCTTCGGTTCCTCCTCCCTCTCAACTCCCTTCCGAGGTAACCTAGTATTCCGAAACGGAGCATACGGGATCCCGAAGAACACTCAGAAACATACGAGAAAGGGGAAAGAAAAGTTACTAGAGGGAACTTCGGAAGAGGATGGAGAACACGCTTTGAGTGTCAGTGTAGGAGAAGATGCGTATTTCTTGAGGAGTGATAGTTTGGGAGTTGCGGATGGGGTCGGAGGTTGGTCAGGACATGCAGGGGCGAATCCTGCGAGATGGGCAAGGAAATTCATGCATCGTGAGTCTCTCGCACTCTTACCTATACTCGGATTCGGGAGAGAGAGACTGAAGTGGTAAGATTGATGCGAGCTTACAGATTGCAGCGCTGAATTGGCGAGATACGAGAATATCGACGATGAACTCTTTTTACAATATTACCAAGTCGATCCGGTCGAAGTGATGCAACGAGCATTCGAGAAATGTCTTCGCGAATCTAAGGACGAAGTATGTACTCTCCTCTCCTCTCCCCTCCTTCTCTCACTGACTCTTTTCCACTGGGAATAGGGTATAATCGGATCCTCTACCGCATTACTCGCAGTCCTTCGAAACGACGAACTCCATCTCGCAAACCTCGGGGATTGTTATTGTTGTGTCATCAGGGATAACGATTACATTTTCAGATCGGAGGAACAACAACATTCTTTCAATTTCCCTTTCCAAGCCGGGACCAACTCGAAAGATACCCCTTCGAAGGACGCTCAGAGGTTCATGATCAAAGTTCAAAAGAATGATATTGGTGCGTTTCTTTCTCCACTCCATCGTCATCTCTCCCACCCAACGAGACTGATGGGAAGGATTCGAATTGCAACAGTTTTGTTGGCTTCAGATGGATTAGTCGATAACGTTTTCTCGGATGATTTACTCGAAGAGATCCTTCGATTCGTATCGACCAATTCTACTCCTCAAGCTCCTACAACAAACCCTTCAAACGCTTCTTCACCCTCTCGTTACACCCTCAACAAGTTTTCACCACAGTTGGTTTCGGAGAGTTTGTGTTATAGGGCGAAATCAGTTTATGATGATCCGAGAGCTGTGGCTAGTCCGTTTCAGAACAGAGCGGTCGAGGAGGGTCTGTATTACGCGGGTGGGAAGAAAGAGTACGTTTGCACTGTTTTTCACTCGATCTCATTTCTCTCGTGAACAAGAACTGATCAAATTCTTTGTTGTGACGTACAGCGATGTGACATGTTTGATCGGGGTGGTAGGGGAATTAGAAGCTAGTCCGAATCGAAGAGATGTAGCGTAAAACCTCTCTCGATCCCTTCCCTTCCCTCAGTCTTCCCTTTCTTCCAATCACCTCAATCACCCTCTCCGCCTCGTTGCTGGTCACGTGAAACGTTCTCACTATAGATTCTCTTCTCTCTTTTACTGCCCTCTTTCGGCCTTACTCTCACCCTGTCTCGTTAGATATCTTTTTTTACATCTCTCTCACTTCGACTTTCTCTCTTCTTCTTTTTTGTTGCTACTTGTCTCATTACTCTCCTATGCATACTCTTCGTTTCACATTGCCTCGCAACAGATTTCAGACAAACTAGAGAGTACAAAAAGCGTCGTAAAGTAAAAAATTGGCTCTGCTACGTAGAGCACAAATCGACTTCGTTCCAAAGTTTCCTGATACCCAAGCGCCCACTGATCTTCCCTGCCATCTGACTCTTGCCGTTCGTAGTCTCCCGTTTCCTTATTCATTCTGGGTTTGCCGCCATCCATTCGTTCCACATCTTCCTGAATTCGGTCGATTCCTGTCTGTACTCCTCCTGCAATTCCAAAGCGTCGACGTTCGTACCGCCTATCTCGATGCCCCTTTCGAACGCGATCTCCCTGATGCGAGAGAACTCGACCTCGCAAAGACAGTCGGGTAGCTCATGATGCATCCACCCGCTCAAAGCGCATTGCTCAGCCCAATCGACAGCTATTCTCGCAAGCGCCTCGCTCATCACCGTTTCCATATCCACTTCGGCGGCTCGTTTCCCTCTCTTGCCGGTCCAAACGTCCAAGTCGAGGTGGCGGAGTGAATGGTCTGAAGGCAAGGATGAGAGGAAATCGAGAAGATCTGCAGAGTCGACGGTCGCTCCGTCCTGAAAGTCGATAGTGAGGGTCTCGAGCTGCAAGTTCTGGCGCGCATCGGCAAGCGTCTGAGAGTAATCGCCTTGTCCAGCAAAGGTGAGGTGTCGGAGATTGGGAAGTAGAGAGACGTGAATAGCACCGAGGGTGCGAGGGTCGGTCTCGTCGGGGAATCCTTGAATCCAGAGGGAGAGGGAGGTGACGGAAGTTGGCACTGGGACTGACTCGAGAATGGAAGTATAGATCGGTAGGTCGTCTGATCCCATGATTTCGATGGTAGTGAGGCGAGTGCACCGAGCGAGGAAGTTCTTCCAGTCGGAGAGATGCGAGTCGGGACCGTAAATGACTAGATGGGAGAGATTCGACAAGGGGAAGGAGGGAATCGGAAGACCTGGGGCAAGAGGAGTGAGAAGTTGTCGATCGTTGAGAGGCGCGCTGTAGACGGACATCCGGAGTCGATTAAGATGTGGGGAGAGGAAGTGAGCTCTATTGAAACAGTCCCACGGGAGAAATATCGAGAGATAGGTGCAGGTTGGCGAAAGATTGTCGGAGCTGAGGGCTTCGAGTAGACCTTCGAGCTCTGCGGCTGTCCCGCCCCATAGCTTCACACTCTTGAGCGTCGACAGCGAGTGGAAGAAGGGGTTGAGGCCACCTGCTGCGAGTTCGTCACGTATGATCTGCTCACTCCGATCGCACGTCTCCTCTGAATAAACGTGAATCCTGAGGTCCCGAATGAGGGCACCGACTGCAGGTCGCCCCACGACCGTTTTGATCAATCGTGCTAAGCGACTGAGTGAACGAGGGCCTTCCAGAACGACGCTCTTGTACAATTGTCGCCGTTGAACGTCGAGAAGCCGTTTCGAAAGGGGCGCAATGAGGGTTTTCGGGTCACTCCATTCAGGCTTACGCAGCGACCAGTTCCAGTCGCGACAGTTCTCCTCGTAGATTTGGTGAAGGATTTCGTTCGGCAAGCGAGAGAGGTAGTCGATGCGAGGGGAACTTTGAAGCTAAGAAGAGGGGAAAGAGATGTCAGCACGACAAGAGAACGTGGAGAGCCGTGAAAGACATACAGGAGTACTCATAGTCGATCTCTTGTTCACTTCGAGCTGATAAAGAGTCTTTTCGAGTTGTGGTAGTGAAGAGAGAGCAGCAAAGAGATGAAGCGGAATTTCTGTCAACTTTGGTCTCAACCCACTCACTTTCGATCGCGTTGAAGAACTCAGAGGACTTCTGTATTGATGGAGAATGGATCCAAGGCGCGTTCTCATTGTCCTATCGCTTCTCCACGTTTTAGCTGACTCGCTCTCCTTCAAAACAGGTCGACTACTTATCTCAACTCCCAAACGAGCTAGTACAAGCTATAGTCGAGCAAATGAGCCTCCAAGATCCCCCGGGGACATTCCCCGCACTATCGCGACGGTTCCTATCCTTCCATCGCTCCTCGCTCTTCAGAACCGTCAAAATCTCTTCTGCATCCCAATTCGCCAGCCTGATACGTTCGTTACGGTCCAACCCCGACAACTTGAACCTCGTCGATGCTCTCGAGCTTCACCTCCCATCTTTCCTTCAATCCCGATCGTCCGGAATTCGCAAAATGAATCAACTCTCTTTCCTCTTCTGCTCCCTCGTCAACTTGCGCAAGCTATGCATCCGATCCTGCCAGCACACCTGTGACCTCTTCATCTGTCACGCTCGATACGTCAATCCCCTGCTCCAACATCTCCACCTCGAGTACATCCGTACCGAATCATCGTCCGATTCCTACTGGTCGCTGGATCCTTCCTTCCTCGATACCATTTCGATCTATTCCAATCTAAGACACCTTGGTCTCGTTCGACTCGAGCTACCCGAAGTTTCCGACTCCCCCTCTCCCTCTCCCTCGACCGTCCTTCGCTTTCCGAATCTGACAAGTCTCGAACTCGGAGGAGACTTGACTCCACTCGCGGTGCAAGACCTCTTCTCCCGCTGCTCTCCGACTAGTATCGTACTCATCGAGGACTGCGAAGAAGACGAATGGTTCCCGAACATCATTCCAGCAATCCTGGCCAAGGTGGAGGAACCGAAACTCGTCAAGAAACTCGTTCTCGACTCGCAGCATCACATCGAAACTGAAGGTCTCTGGTACGCCACAGAAGGTTACATCAATATCGAAGATCTCACCTTTGAACGAGAAGCTTCCTCTCTCGACCAACTATTCTGCCAAATTCTCGAACGACTACCGCTTCTCAAACTCGCATTCGGTCCGGCAACGACAGTGGATGGAGGAGAGCTAGTATATTTGTTCAATAACAGTGACCGCGACAGATTTGGAGCCATTCGAACCCTCGTACTGGATCAAATTCAAGCGGAACGAGGCGACGACGTCGATCCTCGCACTTGGAAGCTTCCGGACTGGCCTGTCGATTTCGATTTCTATGACTGTATGGGGATCATACTCATAGCTCGACAGGAGCAAGGAGTGAACGTGATCGGAAGAACGATCGATTCTTACGAAATCGAAATGGAGTACCGCGGTGTGGTAGAGAGATGGAATGACGCGGTGAAACAGATAATGAGGGAGGAGGGGCTGTTGGAAGAGGAGGAGCGGCCTCCTTGGGCTGATGCTTTTGAGCGTTACATGCAGGCGCGACGGGAACGGGGAAGCCTCGAGCCAGAGTCAGACTCTGGTTGAAATCGATCAATCGATTATTTCCGAGCTCTATCGCGCTTTTGCATTGATGCACATCTTGAGAGTGCCGCTTGAGATAGGTCACTGCCTGCTTGTCGGAATCGCTGCTCCTACCAGGCACGTTTGGCAAGCTCCTGTCGCTGCCTTCTGACGATCTCATCTTTGCTCCCGACTCTTGCGCACATCCTAGGCTTTCCTAGTTTTGATAGTTCACTACTTCGCTGTCTACAATGCACAAACAAGATCTTTCGCAACTAAACAGTTCACTTTTTTGATTTCCTCGCTTTCCCTCCCTTCTTCGTTTTCTTCCGATTCTTCTTCCACTCCTGCCGTAGCTGACTGAGTAGCTGTTTATCCTCACTAGCGGCCTGCTGTACTTTGATAGCCCCATACAATCCCTCTGCGCTCAATTCAATTCCAGCTTCAACCGCTTTCTCCCTCAAAAGAAGTAAATCATCGACAGGCCAGTTCGGAGGGAGGTGAGGGTATTGCCAGTCGTCGGGCATTGCGTCTTGCATGATATCTTCCGTATCGGGATCGATGGAGGGAAGACTGAGTTGAACTCGACTGTTGAGACTCGAGTACCGATTGAGCCTGGATATCCGTAGTAGTGGAGAACGAGGTGGCGGAGAGTGGAGCATTCGGAGACGAGGGATAGAAGGGAAGAGATAGGTACGACGTTCTTGATCTCGAGTATAAGGTCTTTGATGGGGAAACGAGGGAGAATGTCGAGGAGAGGGGAGGAAATTTCGGACGTTTCGCTTTTGAGCAAGACCTGCTCGATTTGAGAGAACACGTATGGTACTGGCGGTCGATCCGACTGCGCTGGTGTAGAGGGTTTCGGCAGGAGGGAAGAGGTCGAAGGCGAGGCAGGTTGATCGGAGGAAAGGGCAGGGAGACGATTGGTGTCGAGGCGCGATGAAGCGGATCTACGGAAGTTTATAGTGAGGAAGTTGGAAGGGAAGTCGTCCGCTCGATCACCGAAATCTCGATACTTGCTGTCTCGAGGCATGATGGAGAGGTGCGATATCTTGGCCGACTGCATTGTGCTGAAGGCGGGTGGGAGTCTATTCCGCCAGCGTGACTCAGGTTTACTAATGAGCTCGTTGCTGAAGGCTACGACGTTCGGATGATCGAGGATGAAGACCAGAATGTGGAACGGTGTTGTAAATTGTGAATACATTTGGAGAACGGTGCCATTCATCGAGATACCTCCAGCGAGGGTCAAGTGACGGAGTTTCGGAAGGAGATCAAGGAACGCTCGAACTGCTGGGCCATCGAGTTCGTGGTCTTGTCCTTGGAGGGAGTCTGGCGAAATGTCGAAACGAAGGGATTCGATCATGGCGCCGAGGTGAGGCTGTTTTGTAACGGTTTCGACGAGAACGGCGAAGCTGTGAGGACCCGTCCACCTCCTGATCTCGACGGTGCGGTACAGCCCTCGTTGTTGAAACCCGAGAAGCCGTTTTGAAAGCGGACCCGTCAACTTCTCCTTACTGCTCCCTTCATTCCCTCCTTCTTCCCATCCTGAGTAGGTATCATCCCAGATCTGGTGAAGCAGCTCGTTGGGCAATCGAGAGAGGTGGTCGAGTTGATTGGGAGAGGCCTGAGAGCGACAGGACAGAAAGAATGTCAGCATTCACAAGGAAGATATGGAGGAGACGAGGGCCTTACTGAGGGATCCATAGACGGTTGATTTTCTCCTCGAGGTGCTGAAGACTGAGTCGAGGTTGTCGAAGTGAAGGGCAAGAGAAAGAAAGAGAAAAGAGGAACTTGCAGCTCTCAATCTCCCGCTCGAACCTCGGCTAAACCCGAGCACCAAAAGAGCAGGAAAGGTACAACAAGAACGCGAGCACGGCTATGAAGAGCTACTTGCCTCCAGCCGGAGCGAATGAAGCGAGAAATCACTCTTGCGAAATCCCAAACATTTTCGTTTTTGTTCGCTCATTGAGTCCTCCTGTCTTCAGCTCCTCTACGTTCCTTCTTGCTCTCTCTTCTCGTCCGACCATATCCCCAATGTTGAAATACTGATTCGAATTTCCTTCATTACTTCCTTTGGCTCTCCCAAGCGATTCCTACTTTAATCTATCCAATAAACTCCCTCCCGCTCCCCCCTTCCCATTCCCTCCCATCTTTCCCCCTTGCGTTCCCTTTTTCCCTTGACCCTGTCCCTGCGCACTCCCAACCTGACCCATCCTCTCAACCAAACTCAAACTCTTCCCCTGCGTTTGTCCATTCACGTTTCCAACCTTCTTCGCCCCCGCTCCTCCATTCACTCGATCCAACAAGCTTCCTCCTCCTCCTCCTCCCTGTCCATTCGCCTGCACTCCAGTGGGTTGTACTCTAGCTGACAATCCCACCGGAGGTCCAGGTCTCATCCCAGCTCCTCCTCTGCCTCCCCTGAGAGCTTGATGTCCTCCTCGTCTAGGACCTGTAGGAGCTACTTGAGGGACAGATGGAGCGTAAGAAGTTGAAGAAGAAGAAGAAAGGGGAGGAGGGTCGAGATCCATCATTGAGTCTCGAGCTGGGGGAGGAGCGAGGGAATGGGATTCGACTACGTCGGCATACATCTTCCTGCAAGCTCACCAAAAAAAGTCCATGGTTCAGCGAGGGGGAGCAATGGGAGAGAAGAGGGAGAACTTACGAAGGGATTGGAGTAGGAATACTCGTTTGAAGTGGAGGTGTAGGTGGTGTAACATTCGAAGTTCTCGAAGGACCCATTTTGGAGATACCTCCTCTGGCTCCTCGAGGTCCTGTTGGTAGGACAGCAGAGGAAGTAGAAGGTGAAGCTGGTGCTGAAGAGGAGGAGTTGAGGGAGTGTTCGAAAGGAGGTAAAGGTTTTGGGAAGGGGGATCGCGGGACGTTTTGCACTCTCAATGGTCGTCCATCTGCAATAGCACCACTGTACGTTCCACATCGACACTTGATCAGCTTACTGGGTAGGGGTAGGATCGAAAGAAGTGAGAAACGTACTCTAGTTTATGACATGCCGTTTTGGCTTCATCGTGTTTCGAGAAAGTGATTCGAGCGATTAGTTGATCTCCTTCCCTCGCAGATTTCTCGTCGACTATGAAACAATGCTTGATCTCTCCATAAGAAGCGAATGCCGTCTGTTCACGTCGAATCCAACTCAACGAAACAGGAGGGAGGGAAGGAAAAGAAAAGAAAAGCGAAAAACAGCAAAGCGAAAAACAGCAATCAGCTTCTTCTTTTCCTCCTCCGACTCATTCACGATGAAACAAAAAGAGAAGTGTAAGCTCACCTGTACATCTTCCCCACTTGTCCCAAACACCAATCCCTCAACCTGAACGACAAACCCCGTTTCCTCTTGTTCCGCAATTCCTAATTTCTCTGCATACTCCTTCTCTTGCTCCTTCCTCACCCTCACTAGTTCCCTCCGTTCCCTTTCCAATCTCACTTTCTCACTCTTCTCAAACCTCAACCTCTCCCTCTCTTGTTGCTGTTGCTGTTGCAGTTGTGCTTGAGACGAAGAACCTTTGATTCCCAACCTCGTAAACAAATCTGGATTCTGTTGTGCTGGAACTTGAGAGGGAGGTAAGGGGTTCGAAGGAGTAGAGATGAGGCGTTGTGGAGCTGGAGTAGCATCTCCGAATGGACGGAGGGAAGCGGATTGTTGAGATGGGATAGGAGTTGCACCGGGAATGATACGCGAGAGGTGTTGAACGTTTACGGAGGGTCGGTAGAGATCTGAAGATTCTCCAAATAGGTCATGCTGCCATTTACCGGAGGAAGAGGAAGAGGAAGAGGAGGGAGGAGGAGGGGGAGCGATTGAGGAAGATGAGGAAGTTGGTCTCTGTACAGTCGGCACTCGATATTAGCTTGGTTTAATCAGAAGCTAGATAGGTAGGATGAGCGTACTTGATAAGGAGTAGCAGTTCGAGGATTGTTCGAGTTTAGTCTTTGAGGTTGAGGTCGATTAGTTCCCTGAGATCTTGGTCGAGCAGGTGGGAAAGAGAAAGATGCTTGTCCTGCCATCTCGTGACTATCTGTATAGAGACGAGTGAGAAGGAGAGACTCGAAAGTTGTCAACTCTCTCTAGTCGCTCATCAACCACTTTCCAACGACTATGCTCTATTTAGTAGGATTAGGATTATCAGATGAAAAGGATGTAACAGTGAGAGGGTTAGAAGCGATCAAAGGTTCAGAACGAGTCTACTTGGAAGCCTACACTTCAATCCTCGGAGTCGGAAAAGAGAGACTCGTGAGTTACTCTCCCTCTCTATTCATTAGGGAAAGCTCACTCATGAATCCACAAGTAGGAAGCATTCTATGGCAAAGATATCATTGTAGCAGATCGAGATATGGTGGAAACTGAATCGGATGATATTCTCAAAGATGCAGACAAAGTAGATGTAGCATTCTTAGTAGTAGGGGATCCATTCGGGTGAGCTAGAATACCATCTCACTATCTTCCTCCTTCTTCGCGCTGACATCCGAGAGTGACAAGTGCAGAGCTACAACTCATTCCGACCTCTTGTTACGAGCCGACGCCCTCTCCATCCCTTACACAGTGATCCACAATGCATCCGTAATGAACGCTTGTGGAGCCGTAGGATTAGCACTCTACAACTATGGTCAAACCGTTTCAATCCCCTTCTTCACAAACAACTGGAGACCCGATAGTTGGTTGGAAAGGATCAGGGAGAACTCGAGGTTGGGTTTACATACTTTGTGTTTGTTGGATATTAAAGTGAAAGAACAAAGCGAAGAGAACTTGGCTAGGTAAAGCATTCTCTCTCGCTTCGCTCAATTCTGAGAATCTCACACTCACACTGAGTATTTTCCAATGTTCGATCGAATAGAGGAAGGAAGATTTTCGAACCACCAAGGTTCATGTCTGTCCCCACCGCAATCTCGCAACTCCTCTCTCTCCTCCCCGCCGCGACTCCCGACTCACCCTCCGATCCCTCGTCCCTTTCCCCCTCGTCAACCCTTGCAATCTCGCTCTCACGAGTCGGCGATCCCTCTCAAAAATTCGTCTCTGGTACCCTCGAAGAACTGAGCAAGTTGGGCGAAGACGACTTTGGAGGTCCTTTACATAGTTTCGTCATTGTAGGTGGGAGGTTTCATTCGATGGAGAAAGAGTTTGCGGCGAGGTGGGCAGTCAGTAAGGATAGTTGGGAGGAGGTTAGTAGGAAGGTTTACAACGTCAAGGATTAGACAAGTGTAATAGGTACGTTCGATGCGGAATCCAGATATCCAGGATAGAACTTCGAAACTCATGCTTTTGTTGTCGTTTCCAGGATTTTCACCCGTTATCTCGCCCCTCTGCTTGCCCACTTGATCCTACTGCGTTCTTCTCGATCCTGTTCCCTTCGCTTGAGCTTCGTCGTCATCTCACAATTTCAGATTCGGACTCCGCGGACGTTTGACCCAATTTTTCGATTCTCTTTCTGCTTTCCCAGGCTTGCTCCTGCTCCGTTCACTTCTGCCTCATCCCATTTTCGGATCGTAACTCTACATGGACGCGATTCCGAATCTTGATCTCGCATCTTTCAAACGTCTGGATTCGATTACCTGCAAGTCCAGCTGCTCAGTTTACTCTGCTTCTCCCAACGGGAATATTGCTGACATGGCGCACTCTGAATCTCAGCGCCAGCCGACGCTCCCAAGTACTCCAGGGCTGTTCTCGACATGTTCAAAACTGACTCTTCTGAAACTTTGGGTGAAGCGATGGTCGGAATGTACAAGAAATCATCTGCTAGATCGGCGGGACATGATTCAAGGGTCGAAGATCGCTCCAACATGATCGAGCTCAGGGGTTTATGTGTAGAGTAGGTCAGATCTCTTCAACAGTTCTCTAGCGAACTAATTTCAATTCCTCCGCAGACTTCAACAACCAGGTGATCGACTCGTAGCCGTGAGCTGCACCTCGCCAACGACTCTCTCACCAGGTGTGACTCTCGAGCTCGATCAAGCTCGCTTCGTTACCTTGGATGGAACTCCTTGCGTCCGCCATGGAGAAACCCTTTGTCGAATCCTGTTTGAACAGTCCGACCCCGAAGGAACTAGGTACTACTGCAAGCGAGCCGTCGTTCAACTCTTCCGATCGCACGACCGCTCACCAAGTCCGCTCTTCTCTGTTTCGATAAACCTGGTTTGCGCGAACTTTATCAGTTTCGAGCAAATGTGCAAGCTCGAGGATTGGAGCGGTCTTCCCTGGATGTAGACGTGAGCTAGCTGAGTCCAAATTGTGTTCGGGATGAGGACGTCTCCCTTGCGGTTTTGCTGATCTCGCTTATTGGAAACAGAATTTTCGATTTTGAGCTTGTTCCTGTGCGCACTTCTTGCGCTTTCAACTCCAGTCGTCCCACTCGATGTTGTATCTCTCTCCTCTCTCACTTGAAGCGCGCGGCCTGGGAAATGATGCCTTGCAGTCATTGATCGGAGCAAGTGCACCTACTCAGCTGACGAAAATTATAGAACTGATCCCTTCGATGGTACCAAAGGTGCCAGCTACTTACTCCGAAGCGAGGACAGACGATGACGTGGGACAGACTCGCAAGCTTGATCCTCAACGAGAACCAACTGACCCTTTCGTTCGTACTCGTTTTTGTCTCGTTTGACAGGCTCGAGTCCATCTACGCCCATCTATCCGAATTGCTTCAAGTCGCTCGTATGGTTGACTGCAGAAGGTCTTGTATGCTTGAGATCTGTTCGTCGTACATTCCTGTTCTTTTCTGTTCTTTCGTAGCTCTCTGTTTCCTCGTCGGTGGAAGTTGTGTTTTCGTCCTTCTCTCGTCCTGCTCTCGTCCTGCTCTCGTTCTGTCTGTCGAGCGCTATACATTCCGAGTCCCTCTCGTTGAGCGCCAACTGTAGCGCAACAGAAAAGCTCGAACGAGCGGATCACTTTGTTCGAGAACGACTCGGGTCACTCTCGCAAGTAGAAAGCGCGATCGAGGAGAAGACAGGAGAAACAGGAAATGCACAAGTTCTCCATGAGTAGAGAGAGCTAAGATGAAACGACAAGTAACGAGTCAAAGCAAAGAGTCAGAAAAAGGGAGGGTATAAGCTCGCAAGCGAGTCTCAGAACAAAAAAAAGTGCGAAGGGAAGTGGTGCAGAGGGTGAGGAAAGACGAAGAGGGGAGAACATACTATAACAAGTGAGGGGAGAAGGTATAAAACTAGGTTGCAAAAGGTTGAGCGAGTGTCCATTTTAGGTGGTGAAAGTTTAGTTTGAGAATGGTAAAGATCCAGTTCTCGGGCTTGAAGTAGGCGAGTTTGGTGTACTCTTGCTGACCGTGACTACTCCCGTCAATGCCGCCAAAGGATAAAGTGATTTCTCTCCCGTCGATCTCCCTTCCCTGATCCCACTTCCTCCATTACTCGAACCAGTTCCCATTCCCGCCGAAGTCGGTTGAGACTCTTCAGCTCCTTCTTCCCATTTCGCGATCTTTCCACTCCAAACTCCAACCGCTTCTCTCACTCCTTGTAACTCGATCCATTCTCGAATACTCAGTTTCTCAACGGGTAAATCTCCTTTTCTTTCGTAATCCATCTTTGAGTAGGTTGCTGCAGTCTTCGGAGGATCAGGTGAGAATCGAATTGAAGGAGTCGTGAGAGAGGTTTGGGAGGAGGTCGAAGAGGGAGAAGGGGAAACTCCTCTCTCGTTGTCGCGGTCATGAGGAGAAGTCGAGGGTGATGAGGAAGAAGTCGAAGAGTCGTTGAGGGAGAGAGAGGCGAATCTTGGGGAAGGGGTGGCCGTGGTTCGGAGACAGGAAGGACCGGGGGAAAGAGTCGAATGACAAGGTGGTCGAGGTGAAGAGAATCCCCATTCCTCCTTTTCTTCCTCATCTTCTCCATCCTCATCTTCATTCTCATCCTCGTTGTCATCGAATTCAACCGCTTCCTCATCTTCTGTACCTCCTGACTTTTGCTTCTTTGAAACTTCATCTTTTCCCGTCTCTCCCTCTGTTGAAACCGCTACATCATCCCACAAAGCTTTCCTAGCAGCGGCGAGAGCAGGATCTTCCCACCCTTTAATAGCTTCCCGTTTCTTCTTCTCTATCCCACTGTTTACACTCCAACTTCTCCCAGAATTGGCCAACCATCCTCTCGTACTATCACTCCCACCCGAATCGGACCCGATCGAGTTCGTCCTCGATGAATTACGGGTTGAACTACCTCCTTCCGCCGAGTGACTCCTAGTTGAACTGGCGGCGGAACTGATGGAATAGAATGGAGCTTTTGAACCGGTAACTCTTTCGTAATCATCGTCGTCCCTACACCCTCTCATCTCTAGTGATAACCCAGCAGGTATTTGTTGACTACTAGAGTTCAAGTGAATAGCTGGTGAGACTGGGAAAGATGAACGTCGATAAGTTGAAGGGAGTGCAGCAGTGTATGCACTATTGATTCCAGCCGCTTGACTGTTGGGGTTCGAGTAGGATGGTGTAGGAGTACGTGAAGTAGAAGGTGAGGAATGTGAAGATCTTCGTAAGGGAGGTGGAGTCGGAGGTGCAGGCTGATGCATCATCATCGATTAAACTTTGGGAGGGAGCGACCTTGATTGCCAGATAGAGGTTTGACCACGAGGGGCGGGATAGAGCGAAAGGAAAGTAGAATGTGTGCGAGGCCGAAACTTTTGAGAGAGGAAAGAGGAAAGCAGCTACTCGCGTGCCGTTGAAGTGGAAAAAAAGTCTAAAGACGTCTTTCGCAATCTAGACTAGGAAAGTCCTCTTTGAACAAAACTCTCGTGAGGAAGGATCGGCTTCGTTGACTGGGGATCGACAGGTCGCAAACAGTGCCGATGGAAGATAGCTTTCGACGTGTATCGACAAAAGCAAAAACGATTCTGTGCGAAGCTTGCGGCTTTCAGCTGCAAAGGCTCTCGAATGGACTGGAAAGCTCCCTGGTCGTACACAGCTGCTCTATAGCAACGGACTAGAGAAGCGCGGCAAAGAAGAGAAGCGAGAAGTAATGCATTGCGACGAAAAACGAGAACTACGAAAATCTCGCATCGAGTTTTGACTGGGTCACCGAACGTCGACAAGGGCGACACTCGGGCAAGCGCCCTGAGCATACGGTTGTCGGCGCGGTCGTGGCACGGCAAAAGGAGCGTAGAAGCCTAGGAAGGGGAAGAGAAAACGAAAAAGTCAGTAAAAAATTCAATTCGCCCTAGCTTGCTTGTTTCTCAACCCCCTTCGCTCCCGATACCCTGGTGTCAAAGATCAGAGTGGTGTTGACGTAGTACTAGGTGTTTCTGCATCGTGTGAGGATTCTGAGGCCCTCCTAAGCAATTAAAAACATAGGCTAAGTTGAAGTCATCATTTTTCGACAGGGATAGGAGGTCGACGGCGACACCGTTGGAAAGCTGACGACGCAGGCTATCGACTGGTGGCCGGAAGAAGGGAAACAGTTGAGTGGTCGTCGAGATATCGAGAATTTCAGATTTTTGGAGATTCCGAGGTGTGCGAAATTCGGATGTAGAAAGTTACGAAGACTTACGAAGACAAACGGAAAGGTCAACCCTGGAACGATATGATACTTGTTGCTGGTAGCTGATGATCTGAGGACGAATAGGCGAGGCAGGCGAAGGAGAAAAATAGAGCTGATGTGACGAGAAGAGGGTGATAAAAAAAAAAAGCTGGTGAAGAAGAAGGGATCTGTTGAAGCGATGTGTAGAGCTGAGAGTTGCGAAAGAATGGAGTAGATTGGTGATTAGCTGTTGAGGAATAGTCGAAGCTGTGGAAGAAAGTGGTTGGTAGGGAAGAAAGAAGAGAGAGGGAAAAATTGGCTGAGGAAACCTTCCCTCCTCCCTCCTCCCAGAAAGCGCTCTTTCTCCAGCATGCCCTGAGTAATGAGCCTCTCCTCCTCATCCTTCTTCTCCTCCGAGGTCCAGTATCATCACAACAGCCCAGCGACTCTTCAACATTCTCCGACTCGCCTCCTCCCGATTCCTGCCCTCGCTCCTCCGACCAAATCAGACCCGAGCAATGTCCAGCGATCTTTCAACTATCCTCCGAGTCTCCCACTTCGCCGCATTAGCTCATCAGCATCAACGCAGAAAGTCTCCTTCCTCTCCAGCTTACATCCAGCACCCTCTCGATGTCGCAAAGCGGATAGCTAGTCCTCCGAGTTCTTTAGCTGGAGATTGCCCACTCGATGTCTTGTGTGCTGCGCTGTGTCATGACATCCTCGAGGACACTGAAGTGACGGAGGAAGAGCTGAGGAAGGAAGTAGGAGATAAAGTGACGGAGATTGGTGAGTTTCGCAAACTAGTATTCTGGACTTCGACCTGAGCTGATGCTGAAGACGAAAGAGCAGTCCTCGAATGTAGCGACGACAAGAACTTGGGAAAGATGGAGAGAAAACAAGCACAAATTGATCATGCCAAAGACAAGTCGGATTTCGCAAGTACGTTCTTCTCCCTTGTCATTTCCCTTGTTCTTGCCTGATTCTCACCTTATGCCTTTGTCAATAGAGCACGTTAAGCTAGCAGACAAGCTGTCAAACTTGAACGATTTGATCAGTACCGAAGGAAGACCTGCTGGATGGAGTGTCGAAAGAATCCAAGTTTGTTCTCGCTTCCTCCGCTCGTCTACTGAATCTAGCTGACCTCCACCCGTCTTCCAGGAGTACTTCGCTTGGTCTAAGCAAGTTACAGATCAATGCATCTCGGTCAATCCTGGATTAGGTTCAGAATTGGACGAGCTGTATCGCAACGCCAAATTCTCGAAAGATGGAAAAGAATACAAATGTCACCCTACCTATCAACGTTGATCTTGCAATGATTCTCTGTCCTCTCTCTCCTCGTTGGGCCTGCTCGAAGCTCGCACCCGCATCTCGCAAATGTCGTACTTTCACTGTCGTTCGTTCTCCTTTTTTTCGGTTAGATCTTGTTGTCTCTCTCTCTGCAATACCCATTCGCTGATACCGCCATACTCTCTTCCTCCTCGTTGTCGTCGTTGCAGTTGGAGGAAAGATGCCCTTATCTCCGCATCGTGTACGATATTTAAGAGCCGTGCTTCACAAGGTTGCGACGTCTCTTTGTGGACTCGCTTGAACATTTCCCCCTTCCTTCCTTGGATTACCTACGGATCTTATTGAGCGGAAGCGACGGAGCCGGATTACGACGAGATATCACGAGGACTTGGTCGATTTCTTCCCTACATTCGGTTTACCGGCTGAATTCACCTCTCTAGAGCTCTTTTCGGTTTCCCTTCTCGAAGTGGAGCTTCACTTTTCGCTCCTTGTCCTCCTTCCCTTCTCCCTCCCTCTCTTTCTCTCCTTCTCTTCACTTCACTTCATTCCTCTCCTTCCTTATCAGCTTGCTTCCTCCTCCCTCGCTACCAATCTCCAAAAAGATGCAAGCTATTCAACAACTCGCAAATGGACTCTCAAACGGTGTCAAGGAACACACGAACGGTACCTCCTCCTCCTCCTCTCTCAAGAACGGTCTCAAGTCAAAGATGAACGGTTCCTTACTCCCTTCGACTTCGACTCTCCAATCTCAACTCGCTGCCGACCTCCTAGAATCCCACTCGAATGGTGTCGAATTGACTGGTTACGACTTGACGATCGGCAAAGTCGTCGCTGCTGCTCGCAAGGGTAAAGAGGTACGATTGGGTGAGGCTGAAGAGATCAGACAGAGGATCGACGAGAGCGTCGCATTCTTGCAATCAAAGTGAGCTCGTCGTTTCGACTATATCTTCGAGAATCTATTGCTGATCGTCTCTGTCCGTGATAGACTTTCTCAATCTGTCTACGGTGTTACGACTGGCTTCGGTGGATCAGCTGATACTCGCACTGAAGATCCTCTCTCTCTTCAAAAATCGTTCGTCTCTGGTTTTCTCAATTTTACTCTCGTTGCGACGCTACTGATACTCTTGATACGTATACAGCCTTCTCGAACATCAACTTTGTGGTGTCCTCCCTACTTCTTTCGACAACTTTACTCTTGGTCGCGGACTCGAAAACTCGATGCCTTTCGAAGTTGTCAGAGGTTCAATGCTCATTCGAGCCAACTCTCTCCTTCGGTATGTTCCATCCCGTTCTCGTCGTCTACTACTTGAAGCTGACAATTGTAAGCGTCCAAACAGTGGTCACTCTGCGATTCGATGGTCGGTTCTCGAAACTCTCGTTTCTTTGATCAACCACGACATTCTTCCCGTCATTCCCCTTCGTGGTTCCATCTCGGCTTCTGGAGATCTTTCACCTCTCTCCTACATTGCTGGAGCCCTCACCGGTCACCCCGACGTCAAGGTACGTATCGTTCGAGACGGTCGCGAGCAAATCCTCCCTTCTCCCGAGGCACTCGCTCTTTACAACATCACTCCCGTCTCCCTTCAAGCGAAGGAAGGTCTCGCTGTTCTCAACGGAACTGCCGTTTCCGCTTCGTTCGCTTCGATCGTTCTCCATGACTCTCATTTCCTTCATCTCCTTTCGCAGGTCGGTTCGACCCTTTTCTCACTTTGTCGAGTCAGCACTCACACACACCTCTCTTGGATCACAGGCTACTACCGCTCTCACCGTAGAAGCCATGTGTGGTCACGTCGGATCTTTCTCGACCTTCTGCCACGATGTCACTCGTCCTCATCCTGGACAAATCGAGGTCGCTTCCAACATTAGAAACCTTCTCGAGGGAAGCGGATTCGCGATTCACAACGAGGAGGAAGTCGAAGTCAAGGCAGACGAAGGTATCCTCCGTCAAGATCGTTACCCTCTTCGATGCTCTGCTCAGGTGAGTCGCAACTAAAGCTCAACGTCTTTTTACGCAGAGTTGCTGAGATTTTTCGTTCCGAATTCACAGTGGCTCGGCCCAATCACCTCGGATCTCGCTCACTCTCACTCCGTCCTCACTACCGAAATCAACTCGACGACTGACAACCCTCTCATCGACGTGAAGGGTGGAACAATCTGGCATGGAGGTGAGCTTACTTTCTTCTTGTGCTGCGTCTTTCCTATACTGACTCTCTCTCTTGCAACGTCAGGTAACTTCATGGCTTCCGCCGTCACCTCTGCTACCGAAAAGACTCGTCTCGGTCTTCAACAAGTTGGAAAGATGTCCTTCGCACAACTCACCGAGCTCCTCAACTGCTCGATGAACAGAGGTCTTCCTTCCTGCCTCGCCGCTGAAGACCCTTCGACCAACTACCACGGAAAGGGATGTGATATCGCTGCTGCTGCATACACTTCTGAGCTTGGTTTCCTTGCCAACCCTGTCAGCACTCATGTTCAACCTGCTGAAATGGCGAATCAAGGTGAGTCTGATCTCTTGCTCTCTATTATCGACGCTCAAAAGCTGACGCTCAATTCGTTCTTCAGCTATCAACTCTCTCGCGCTCATCTCCGCTCGCAAGACTTCCGAAGCCAACGACGTCCTCAGTCTCCTCCTCGCTACCCACCTCTACTGCGTTCTTCAAGCTATCGACTTACGAGCGATGGAGTTCTCGTTCAAGGAGATCCACAACCCCGCGATCGTCGATTCGCTCAAGCAACACTTCGGTTCCTTCCTCTCTTCCGAATCTGAACTCAACGCTCTCGTATCCAAGGTCAAGAAGGCACTCGCCAAGCGACTCGATCAAACCGCTTCTTACGACCTCGAACCTCGATGGCACGATGCTTTCTCCTCGGCGACCGGTGCAGTCGTTGAACACCTCTCAACCTCTCCTTCCCTCGCTACTTCCGGTGCTATGAACCCCCTCCTCTCCCTCAACGAGTGGAAGAACACCTCCGCTCAAACTGCCATCGCCCTCACTCGTCAAGTTCGTACCGAATTCTGGTCGACTCCTTCCTCGCAAGCTCCCGCTCTCAAATACCTCGGTCGCAACAAGGCTCTCTACCTCTTCATCCGAGAACAAGTCGGCGTCAAGGCTCGACGAGGAGACGTCTTCGAAGGCAAACCCAACGCTACCATCGGATCTTCGGTTTCCAAGATCTATGAATCCATCAAGACTGGACGAATCAACCAGGTCCTCATTGACATGCTTGCTTAAGAGCTGGACACCTCTCTCCCTTCCTTACCCTCCCGTTGTTGTATCTATTCTTACTTTTCTCTCCGTTCTCGTTTTCTACTGGTATATCCTCACTCCTCGTGTCTTTCCACCCCTATCCTTACCGAGTAGAGCAGTCAGTACATTCTTACAGCCTGACAATCAATCAGATCAGTACCCGGTCCTTCACTTTGTATTACGAGCAATCTCAGCGAGCGATCAGCGAACTTCCCTTTCGAAAGCTCAGCTGTCTCGATATTTCGGGAGTCGAATCCATTCTCGCGCAAGTCCTCGAGCGTCTCCTCGTAGCCGCGCACGTTTCTCCTGGCTGCGACCGTAAGAGTAGGGGGGCAACGATGAATGCAAACAAACAGGTAAAGAGAAAAACAGATAACTACACAGATGGAGAGAACAGACTGAACGCTCGATCTCCGTCACAGACAATAACTGTGAATCGAAAGGACAGTCAGCATACTCGTACGGAAGGAAGCAAGAGAGGTTTGGACGTACTCTCATTCCGAGTGGTAGGAGAAGGGAATCTTGATTGTTGCCCATAAGGAGAACCATAGCGAGAGTTATTAGAGTAATAAGGAGCGGCAGAGGAGGAAGCCGAAGGTGGACTATCTTGGAAGAGACAGCGGATATTGTTACCGGGAATAATTTGCATGAGGGCGCCGGATTCGACATGGCGAACTTCGATAAAGGTAGGTTCGAAAGCGAGGACGTAGGGATAGTGAAGTGCTGTATCGGGAGCGAGTTACGTCAGCGAAGCTCGAGCGAATGAAGCACAGACGAAGGCGCTCACCGAAAGAAGTTGGGAATCCCTCCCATTGAATGATCCAGTTTGACTTCGCTCGCCATCCATTCTTGTTGACATAGAAGGCGAACTCTGCGTTGGGGCGATCTCGTCAGCAAAGAGGAAAGGAAGGAGCGAGGAGGATAGTTACTCACCATCGTAACAAAGGAGGAATTCTCCATCGATTCGATAGATGGCGACAGGTTTCGCGCTCTCTCGTTTCTGGACAAAGTCGAGTGAAGAGTCTGCTGGGTCGAGCAAGCCTTGTGTGTCGAGAGTCTCGAGATCGACGATTTCGAATCCCTTGGTGCAGCCAACGCAGAGTTTCGATTTGAGGAAATGAACAGAGGAGGATTCGGTAGGGATGTAGAATTCCTGCACGTCAGAGATTCAAAAGTCAACACTGCGCATGAACGAGGGATTGCCCAGCGATGACTCACCTTGAACACTCGCAGACTTTCGTTGCTGCCTTGCAAGAATTTCCGAATCGCAGGTTGCTTCTTCCCTCGTACTTGATCGATCGGTTCGAGAGTTTTGATCGTTGATGAGACGTTGCCAGACTTGACGACACATACGAGTGTACGACCGAGACATTGACCAGCTTTGAAGAATGTGGCATGAGCCGAGATCTTGCGTGCTCGTTTCGCAGCTCCGACTGCATCTCCAGGATCGAGGTGGTCAACGAAGAAGGTTTGTACAGCTTTGTCGGCGAGAACGATAAGTATTCCTTGTTCTTCGAGAACGTCGAGTTGAGTAACGTTGGGAACCGAGATGACTTTGACTGGTACTTTCGCCTTGTCTCGTAGATCTGCAAGGTAAACTCCATTCTCGGTACCATAGACCATTCGATTTCCGTTGTCTGTTTGAAGACGAACGAGGTCAGAGCTCGTCGAGGGAAGAGGGGAAAGAAAGGACGACTTACCGAAAGGAGCAGCGCAAGTCAATCGATTCGTTCCGACAAAGTAACCAGCACTGAGCGGTACCGTTTCGAAGACCAAGCTTCGTTCCCTCAACTCATTCTGACGTTCCTCGATCTTCTCCAACCACTTCTTTCTCGCAGTCCAGGTCGAAGCCCACAAGGTGATTTGGTACCCTCTTCGACCGAGGTGAATGAAGGTGATCGCGAATCCTTGTTTGCTGTTCTTGTCGACGCCAGGTGGAGGATCTTTCGCAGTTGCTGAAGAAGTCGATTTGTTGCCCGACGATCCTCGAGCCATGAGAGATTTCGGTCGAACTACTCCAGAACGAGCTGTAGCAGCATCGTCTATCGCAGCGACGACGAGAAGTTCAAGAGGTATAGGCTATGCGGGAAGCAGAGGTGAGCTACAGGCCCGGAGAGTCAATAAGAGACAGGGAGACTTACTTTTCGATAAACCTTGTATTGCTCGTTCTTGCTCTTCTGCTTGACCATGAGGATCGCATGATCGAAGAGGAAGACCTGAAGCTCTGCACTCTCACTCTGCGTTCCTCCTCGTTTCTTGAGCGGTCCTTTGTAGATGAGTTCTCGTTCCTCGTCTCGTAACCGTAGATCCTGTCAAGGATAAATTGTTTCTGTCAGCTCCGATGCTACGACATCGATAGAAAAGAGGAGATACTCACAACTGCTTCACCGTTCTTGAACACTAGCTGCTGATCGAGCTGAGCGAGGTTGAATCGATTCTCACTCTTTCCACTCTCAATGTTGACCTTGCCCAAGAATTCCCTCACCAGCTTGATCACCTTCGGTAGCGCGATCTTGTCAGGGTTGTCTTCTGGGGTGTTCTTGAGGCATGCGTCGAGAAGGAGAGGGTAACGAGCGAGACGAGTCGTAGGTTTCGTCAAGTAGGCGTTGAGTTCGAGTTTTCGAGATTCGGGTAATCGTTCGGTGTCCTCGACGAATTTGGCGAATGCAGGGTTGCTTCCTTTCTCCTTTTCAAATTCGTACTTTCCGTAAAGTTGATGAGCACCGTACTTGACGAAAGGAGCGAAGTGAGGAACGAGATCGAGGAAAATATCTCCGACGTGATCGACGACGTGGGCTTGTTTTTGTCGTTTGTTAAGCAAGTCGGCGAGTCGAACGTTGACGGCGTAGATCTCGAGTACGTTCCAGAAGACTTGAGTAACGAAATCTTCTCGTCTTGCTTCGGGAATGATATTTTGACTTCGAAGTGGTTTGATCCAAAACTGCAGAAATGGAGATATTAGGTCAGCATGATTTCAGAATCGAGAGATTAAGAATGGAACATACATCTCGTAAATATTCGAGATCTCGAACAAAGTCCCTCTCCGTGTAGAACACTTCATTGATAGCTTCTTGACGTTTCTTTTCTGAATCTGAAGTTGAATCGATAATATCTTGAGGTACTGAATGAATCCACAGAGTTCCAGGTTCCTGTGAATCTTCGAGGACGACGATCAGTTTCGAATGGAGAAAGATCGAAAACTCTGAGAAACGCACTCGTAAGTCTCCGAGACTGACTACCGAATCACTCCTTTTCAATCCTCCAACTCCTTCCAATCCACCACTCAACCCTTCCCTCTTCAAGTTCAACCTCGCTTGCTGTTCCAACCTTCTCGGACAAGCGATCGAATAACACAATCTATCCCTCGTGCAAGTCGGCGAATAACAGTCGGTCAAGAGGGTGAAGACTCCCGAGGGTAGTGGCGAATCATCGACGGAACCAAGAGTTTCGGCAGCGGATAGTGGTCGAGGTTGAGCGTGAGGGTAAGGAGCGTGAGAGTTCGAAGAGGAGTAACCGTAGGAAGGGGTTCTTCCGTGACCTTGAGCTTCACCTTGCGCTTGAGCGTGAGCAGCGGCAGATCCAGGTGCATGAGGGTGTTGAGCGAGTTGTTGATGTTCTTCTGGAACGGCGAGATCGTCGGAACTCAAGAATGGACCCGAGAGTCGTTCTTTGAACCGGTAAATCTCGACAGGCGAATCTCGTAATCGATGGTCGTAGGTGACGTCGTGGAAGAACTTTTGTGCGTCGAGTGCTCGTCCGAGGAGTAAAGCGAGGTTTCGATCAGAGGTTTTAATGATGTAGGCGATCTTGTCCACTGCGTCTCTACCATCGAACGCGTCTGAATACACTAGGCCATCTTTGATTCGTTCGGAGGATACGATTCGTTCTTTGAAGGCTTCTGCGACTCGGGAGAGCAGAGCTGGATAGACGACCGGATTTCGACGAGGTGCTGCGTTTGCTCCGGGTTGTCCAGCGAGTGAAGCCGCGCCGATCGAGCCATGAGACGGTGGTCGAGCTGTCGGATAGCCCGAGATTGTCGCCGCTGAATCCATCGCTCGTTTCATGTCTGGTCGACCATCGATCGAAGAGAAGGAGAGAGCGCGACTGTCGTGTCCTAGGGAAGAGATCGAGGAAGTGAGGGCTCGGGGTGGATTCGAGAAGACTCGCATCGATTCCGATGATTTGCGAGATTGAAGAGCTGGGTTCGAAATTGCGAAAGAGTTGCCGTTTCCGTAAGGATAAGGAAGAGAGTTGACGGAAGGGTTGACGGGCATGAGAGTCTGATGAGTTGGTGGTTGGTACAGTGACCGTCGATCGCTGTCGGCAGAGCTTCGTCTAGATCGATCGAATACTGAGTTTTGATAAGGATTGTCGTAACCTGAGTGAGGAGAAAGTTCAGCTTCACTTCGAGATCGGTTCAAGTCAACTTCGAGAGCGCACCGTATGCAGAATCCGTCTCATCAATGTATCCTGCCGCAGGTGAACTCCCTTTCCTTCCATACGAAGAGAGAGGTGTCGGCGTCATTCCCCCTCCACTTTCTCTCGAACTCCTTCTTCCCGCATTCTGACTCTGACTCTGCCACAATGCCTCGTTCTGATTCGAAAAGAAGTCGTCTGATCCTTGTGGAATGTCGGGTAGTCGAGGAGGACCGTAACCGGGAACGAGAGGAAGTGGAGCGGTTAAAACGCTGCTTGCTGGAGATGCTGGAGGTGGTGAGCGAGAAGGTAGAGGTGAATCGTGACCATTCGAGATCGATTCAGGGTAAGAGTAAGGGAGGGAGGAAACGGAGGAAGTCGAGGGACGAGAGAAGAGGGAAGTCGAGGTAGAAGCGGTTGGAGGACCTGAAGACATAGTCGGAGCGTATTGACTTCTCGGTGATGAATATCTCGCTTGTGCACCTTGTGGAGGGACTGGAGTAGTAGGATCGGCAGTATAAGGGTCGTGAGATGAGTCTGAACTTCCGTAGTAACTTTGAGTGTTGTAATTCATCGAAGGGGGAGGTGGGGGATGCTGATACTGTTGAGACTGGTAACTTCTTTGAGCGTATTGCTGCTGAGTATCGTACGCTGCTTGATTGGACCCTCCTCCTCCATACTGCTGCTGTTGAGATGGCATCGCTTGATACTGTCCTCCTCCCGGTTGTTCAAAGTAACTAGCTCTTTGATCCTGATTGCTAGTTGTCCGATAACCCGACACTGTTCCAGGTCTATTAGGAGGTGGATTGTAGCCTTGGAGGTGAGCGTGCGGCGCTTGGGTACCTCCTCCTCCAACTCCTCCTCCTCCAGCACCGTTACTGATTACTCCAAACTGATTATAGGCATTCTGAGGTTGATTGTTCGGTGGGTAATCAGGGTATGCGGATGTACCAGGGTAGGAGAAGTACTGCTGTTGAGGAGGGAGGTTGGGTTGATGCTGATGTTGAGTTGGAGGACGAGACGAGGAGGAGGAGGAAGGAGCAGCAGGACGTCGAAACAGTTCTTCAAACGCCTGTTGTCGATGTTGATTCCCTCTACCACTCATTTCGATCCCCGCGAATTCAGAAGAGTGAAGTGACAAAGGTTGTTTGAAGGGTGGAGGGAAGAGCGAATTCGAAAATCTCGCGAATTTCGTTCCAACGGCTACAACTCTCGTACTTTTCGGAGTGTTCTTTTTTCGTTAGAGATTACCAATTCGAACGATAGATAGAAGATTCTTGTGTGTCACCTGAATCCGCGATGAACACGGAGTTAATAAAGAGTCGGATGTCGGGCAGTCAAGGTCCCCTAGATTTTCCTCCTTCCTCTCCTTCGTCCCACTTTGATTCACCTACAGAGCCCACAGTAAGCTTCGCTCATACTTGATACACACGCACAGCTGTTCTTGGCCCTCGCACACGCTCCAAACCTCGGAATCAATACCGAATCCGCTCTTTCAACTTCAACTGAATCCTCTTGTTTGCTTTCCTAGATCGACAGCTCCTTACACTCTCACAAGCCTCACAAGAGTACTTCCGACCTTACCGTACCCATCTAGCTCGCCAATTCACCCCTCTCTCTCCTCTTCAAACCCCCACTCCACCTCAGTTCGATTCCCTCCTCTCCGAATACTCTCAAACAATGTTGACCGCCACTACTTCAGCCGCTCGATCTTCCCTTCGACGCGTAGCACGTCGCGCTATCCCTTCGTCCATTCGATCTTACGCGAGTGAGGCAGAATTCTCAGGTGGACCAACCTTCAATTTGACAGAAGAACAGAACGCTATACAAGATTTGGCTCGACAATTCACAGTGAGCTTCTTCGATTTCGTCCCTTACAGATTCCAACTGATTTGGATTACGATGGTCAAGGTGAACGAAATCATTCCAGTTGCGAAAGAACATGATTTGACGATGAAGTATCCGTTCGAGGTCATCAAGAAGGCACATGCAGAGGGTCTACTCAACGTACATGTACCAGAGGCTTACGGCGGAGCTGGTGAGAACAAAGCAACGCTGTAGTGGTGTAGGAGCGAAGATTGATCTCTTGTTTCGTCTGAGCAGGACTTTCGGTCTTCTCCTCTTCCCTCGTATCTGAAGAGTTGGCGTACGGTTGCACAGGTTCAGCATTCAATCTCCCTACACTATTTCGACGCACTCGAGAAAGCTCATCGTCTCGGAACTCGCAGGTATCCAAACTGCAATCGAAGCGAACGGACTCGCGAGTGCACCGGTCATCTTGGCCGGAACTGAGGAACAGAAGAAAAAGTATTTGGGAAGATTGATTGAAGAACCTTTGATGTGTGCCTACGGTACGCTCTCTCTACACTCCGATCAGTCTGAGCTCGTGACTGATGTGAGTTCGAGGATATCGTAGGTGTCTCTGAACCCGGAGCTGGTAGTGATGTTGTCAACATTCAGACGAAGGCTGTTCTCGAGGGAGACAAATACGTTCTCAATGGAACGAAATGCTGGATCACAAACGGAGGGTGAGCTCATCTCCGACTCGCTCGGAACGAAGCTGATCTCTCCTCTTTCGCATTCTTGTAGAGTTGCCGATGTTTGTCTTTTTCACTTCACTCTTTCTCGAGCTCTTGTTATCGAACTGATATAACTCCTCTTTGTTCACTCAGTGGTACTTCGTTCTTGCCAAGACCGAGATGGATGCTAAACCTCACAGATCTTTGACCGGTTTCATTGTCGATCGCAACACTCCTGGTATCACGTGAGTTGCTTCTTTCTCTCGACCTACTTCCCTCTTACCGAGGACGGCCAGCTGATCAAGAGGCGATGAACTCACAGTATTGAGAAGAAGTTGATCAATATGGGTCAAAGGTGTTCGGATACGAGGATTATCAACTTTGGTTCGTCGATGGATCCGAACCCTCACTCTTCTCGCCTCGGCAGCGGACTGACGGTTCGTTGGGAGTATGAACAGAGAACGTCGTGATCCCGAAGGAAAACATACTCGGTAAACCTGGAGATGGTTTCAAGGTAAATCATCTCTCCTGCACTTCTTCCCAATCTCGATGTGCTCAAGCTAAGTGGTTTCGATCTCCAGATTGCCATGGGCGCCTTCGATATCACTCGACCGCTCGTCGCTTCAGGTGCTGTCGGACTCGCTCAACGATGCTTGACCGAAGCGACCAAGTACGCTCACGATCGCAAGACTTTCGGAGTCCCCATCATCCAACATCAAGCTATTAGTACGATGCTTGCTGAGATGGCTATCGGTACTGAGACTGCTCGGTACGCTCCTCTTTCCGACTTCACTCGATCCAGGAACTGACTCTCTGCGCCTCTTGTTCCGTCTCCAGTATGGCTGTTTGGCGAGCTGGTAAATCGAGGGTCTCTACTGCACATCTGCCATCGGTCGCTGACGTGTCCTGTAATTCCTCTTGTTACAGCTCTCGCAAAGGATTCTGGATCACCGCGAACCACCTACTACGCGTCGATCGCCAAAGCTCACGCGTCCCAAGTCGCTTGCGCCAACGCCGACAAGTGCGTACAGATCCACGGAGGTGCAGGTTACAACGAAGAATACGGTGCTTCGAAATTGTTGAGGTACGCTCAAGACTCTTCCGAGAAGTCTCCTGACTAGCGTACTGACTCGGTCTTGTCCGTTGGCTTGCAGGGACTCGAGGATTTTCCAGATCTACGAAGGTACTACCCAAGTGAGCGCTCACGATACAATCGAGATTGACTCGAGCCTAATACTTTCCCCTGAATCTCCCGCTGACTCGCCTCCTGCTTCGTTCACTTTCTATAGATTCAAAACCTCATCATCAGTCGTGTCGTCGCTCAAGACTACCAATAGAGGTTTCCTATCGCATTCTCGTCTCCCTTCGCCTTTTCGCTCCCCTCTGTTCTAAACCTTGTTCAACTCTCGTGCTATCCTTCTTCCCTTCTCGTTGTCACAATGCAAAGTTATGTCATTCCTTGTTCATCGACTGGCCGTCAATGTTGGGAATTGACGGGCAGGGTCTTTCGCGATTTGACGAGAAATTGGCAAAGCTCGCGAAAAGATCGTTCGTAGAGAATCGAATCGATCAATTGTAGATGGAGCGAGCAGATCCCGAAGATCTCACGCAATGCCTCTCCTGCATCGAGACTTTACTCGCGAAAGCAAGTCTCGTCCCCTCCGAATGCTCGACTTCTCCAAATACGCTCACCTCCTCTTGTTCCGCCATTTCTCACGAACCATTTCTTTGATGTGATAGACTCGATCAGTCCTCCCTCTACACACACACGTCTCACAAGCTACACCCTTCTCTCACATCCATCCTCGAGAACGTGAATCACCCTTTTACTTTTTCACAACCCTCTCAAGCTCAAGTCGTAGATGCCGCCCTCCCTCCCTCGTCTCCTCCGCTTCATCCTCGTCGCTCTAGGTGCTCAGAAGCTCATCGCGTATCTCTTGAATTGGATCGACCCGGAGAACAAGTACAGACCATCAACCGTTTCCTCGAGAAAAGTCAAGGTGAGTCCTTTACAGCTCTTCCGCATGCTAGCTGATTGCCTTTGGTCAGCTATATACTAATATTGAGCCCCCCTGAAGTAGGTCAAGACTCAGCATCACGTACACTTCGCACTCGAACCCTCAGTCCCGCCTCTCGTCGCCTCGTCACATTCCGTTTCCACTCCATCACCACGCTCCCTCTCGACCCGCGACTCGCCATATCCCTCAGTAGCTCCAGTGATTCCATTCGATATCGAAGCTGAATCCTTTCTATCCCTTTCGACCTCCTCCGACTCTGATTCATCCGAAACATCTTCCCTCGACGACCTCTCCGTCAACCCCTCTCTCGACCCTCCTCCCTACACATCATCACCGCCTTCTATTCCGTACACTCCCGCCTTCTGCTTCAAGCTAGATGTCCTCGACACCTGGCTCAAACGGCACTCACTCGATTCCATCGCCGAAGACGACCTCGCCTTGCGACAACTCGCACTCCAGCATCTCGAGAGCGAAGAACCGCTCGAACGAGAACTCTTGTCGACTCTATCAAGGATTCGACCAGACCTGCAGACTTGTAGTGGATTGTGGAGGAAATCTGAGTCTCGACTCGTTGGACTCTTGAACGAATTCCTTGAGAACCTCTCGAACGCTTCTCCCCGACCTTACAAGAATCAACGACGATCTCACAATCCCCGCTTCACACCAGAGTTCAGATCAAAGTTCGTCGATTTGCCTTCACTTCGTCGACCGGATCTGAGGAGATCGAATCAATAATTTCCGATCCCAACCTGGATATGACTCGACGAGGAACTTGTGGAATGCCGAGGGATGTCATTTGAGGAGGATTGTTGTCGTGAGGGAAGCGTTCCTTCAGACATTTGGAAAGGTGGTAGATTTCGGATCGTCGGATGATGAGGAGGACGAAGAGAAACCAGTTCCGATCTTTATGATCGAGAAGCTTTGTGGCGGAGGTGGAGAGGGAGAGGGAGAGAGCGACACTTTGACATCGGTGGAGAAGGAGGTAGTGGTAGAGAGGAAGAAGTGGTCGGATTTGGTCGACGAGGAGAACGATAATTCCTTTTTCGACGAGCTGCCCGTCTTCTGAGCCATTCCTTCGAACAGACACTTGCGTATATATTCTTTCCTCACTCTTGTTGTACTCTGTCCGTAATTTATCGACCCTTTCCTATCTCTCTGATGAAGCGTTTGACTGGCGAGAGGGGAGATCGAGAGTGATGCGCTATGAATACAGTGAAGCGTGTTGATACAGATCTATTCGAGACCACTCCTTCTTCAAGATCCACCCTTGAGTTTCGCCTCTTGGAACAGGACATGTCGACCGGCTAAAAGGAGGGAAAAGTCAGCTTGAAATCCACTACATCAAGACAGCATGGCGTACCTTTGGGATCAAACTAGAGCAGTATAGAGAGTTGCTAGTTAGCCCACTGTCCATGCTAGACCAGAGAGAGATAGAGCGTACCTTCATGAAGGCCAGTTTCTTTTCAGCAGTTCTTGGTCGACGAGCGATGTACGAGAAGCCAGTTCCAACCCTGTGACATATCAATATGGTCCGTATAACCCGTTTGAAGTCAGCTGGAGCTCTCCCTGAGGTGAGATGAAGGAGAGAAAGCTCTTTCAAGATCAAGGTTGAAAAGGGTGAAGACTCACGTTGAGAGGAGACGGACAACGACCAATCTAAATAGTGGAGAGGGTCAGTAAGAGCTCTCAAGTCTGTCTGGTGAAGTCGCAGCTCACCTTGACTTTGCTTTCGCCATTTGAGAATTTGGTGAGAAGTCAACCAGAGATTCGAGTTTCGCAGATCTCAACATCCGCTCCTTCGCCCGTCCGAGCGTGTGGAGACTCTGTGTGAGATCTTCTTGACTGAGTCGCTTCTAGGCGCGCTCGTTAGAAACGAAGAGACAGGCAACATGAACGAAACTTTCTCGAAACCTCACGAGATTCGCGACAATGTGGCCTCGCTTACTGTAGCGCAGGCTGACTAGTCATCCACAACCTTTCTATATAGGATTAACACAAAGAGAGCGTTCCCGAAAGCTCAGCGGCAAGTTCGTAAGGTTCTCGTCTGTTTGTGGCTTTTGCGAAACGATCAGCTGACACAATGGAAGCGGGGTTCGAGATGAGACTCTCTCTCTATACTCAAGCCATCAAGCCCTCCAGTGCCTCGCGAGCTCGCTCAGTATTTTCATCGGATGCGAAGTGAGGACGAAGAAGCAAGAACGCTTCAGCTGGACGGTAAAGGTTAGGGGGTCACGTCAGTGTTCGCGAAGGAGTGCAATCGCCAGAATAATCCTAGTTCCTTCAGATTCGTGAGCATGAGTAACGGCTCCGCACAGGGGGCTGGAGAGAAAAGAGAAGAAAACGCGATTCGGACGATTGAAGCGCGAACTGTAGACGTCTGACCGAGGGGTGATTGAGATCGAGCAGATACATCGAATGTTGCAGTACACTTTACTTTACAAGCGAGTCGACCGAGTAACAAGCGATAGTTTTTTCCGAGATGTTTGGTTCCTTCGTTCTGTGGATCGGATCACAGAGTCAGCTTCATTCAAGGACAGATTCGGGGAGGAGAGCGACTGACCTCTCGCTAAGGAGATATACCACAGCTGGGTGTTCTCGTCAGCTTCGAGGTCACGACGAAATTGCGAGAACGCTTCACCTGCAAAGACGAATAGGCGAAATCAGCTCGATTGTTTGAGAGCACGGCAAGTGAAGTGAATTTACCAATAATCATCGGAGTCTTCCCCATCCTCCGAATCGTAGTAGCGTTCTTCGTCTTCAGAGCCTTCGTCCTCAGTTGACCAATCGTCCACCTCGGCATTCGGCTCTACGCTCTCTTCTTTGACGACACGCTCGTAACCAAGCTCGATTTTCCTCTCGCTGCAGATCGTGGCGATTTCGGAAAGCAGTTTCGAAGGTTCCTCGTTCCCTTCGGCTCCTTGATCGGGAGTAAGGGCACCTTTGAGCGTGTAACGACGGAGGTTCTGAAGGCTGCCGGTCTCCAGTCCATACTTGAGGAGTTGCGTAGCCGCTTCGACATCGAAGTCTGAGAGATCGACGAGGGCGAGGGAAGTGAGGCCAGCGGGAAGATCTGCATGCACTTCAACGAGAGGAGCAGCAGCGTCGACAGGTAGAGTAGCTGAGAGGAGGTTTGGGAATCGGTCGAAGAAGTCGGAGCGAAGAGGTTCGGCGGAAGGGCTGTCAATGATGAGGGTTTCGAGCAAAGGGAAGGTGTGCTTGCCGAAGAGGGTATCGTCGAAGGGGATTCCTGAGGGAGTCTGGAGTTCGAAGTAACGGAGGGTTGCGGCAGAAGGTGCGAGGAAGGATGGAAGGATGTTACCCGAGAGACCGAGGGTCTCGCAACGAGCATTGAGGATGCGAAGGGTCTCGAGCGGTGGTAATGGCGAGGTCTTCGTGTGCCCGTAGTCATACCAGCGCTCGGTGAGGTCGTGATCGTTGTGGAGATGAAGAGTGTAGTGACGAAGCTTGGGGAAGATTGCAGCGATTCGCTTGGTGAGTTGATCATCATGATCAAACATAGGTGAAGGCTCCGCTGGCAAGTTGAATCGAACGGTAGTGACGTTCGGGGAGATAGGGAGAGCGTCAAGATACTATATATCTCGACATATCGAATGAGCACCTTGAATCTGTCTGACAGAGAGCTATATGAAACGTACGTAGCCTAGTTCTAAAGCTGGAGCTGTATTAGTAGAGAACTCTTCGCAATTATCAAAGTCTTCTTCGCGTCTGGCGTCCCATTCTCCGACGTAGGGTCCTTCTTCGTTTGGATCTTGTCTTCTTGAACCGATCTCGATTGAGGTGAGGTGAGGCACGCAGAGCTTGAGGAGAGGTTTCCAACGCCTGAACTCCTTTTTCCTGGCTTTCTGATGGATAGCCTCCACTTTCTCCATCGCTTCTTCACGCATAGCCCTGGCTTGATATCCCATAAGGAAGTCTTCGCCTTCAGGCCAGATCTCCAGAGGTTCGGGATCTGACCAACTCGGGATTGAGGTAGAATGACTTGACGTAGGAAGCGAGGTTGTACTTCTGTATGAATTCGATGAAGGATTCCACCTTGCGTCCCTCGAAGTTGCGTACGAGTAGAGGGAGTGCGAGGTCGTGAAAACGCTTCGAGACGAGGGAGAAATGGGAGAAGATCATGCTCGCGCCAATCGGAAAATCAGGTTGGAGTTGACCGCCAGAAGTACAGAGGGATTCGTAAACGCGCTCGAAGATGGCCATGATGATCTCGTTGGGGATGAAAGGGGGCATTTCGAGTTGAGTGACGAGGGAAAGGAGGGGATAGGAAGCGAGGGAAGGTGAAACGAGCTGCGTGTCGGTTCCTGTGTAGTTCTACGAGCCTCTGAAGGGCGTCAATAGCTGTCCTTACTGAGTACGGACGAGTGGGAGCTGATTCACCTCTAGCAGAGATGAAGAGTTCAAGCGACCTGTTGCGGGCCGTTCGAGCTGATCTGATACTTGCAAGCAGTTGGGCTGAGTTCACTGAGGTAGTAGAGCGGTAGTTGACTGATTCGATTGGTGAAAGTGGTGAAAAAGCGAGGTTTTCGAAAGAACGAAGTTTCGCAGGAGATGCAACTCGTAACCTCACCATTTCAGCTCCCCTACAGCCTGCAAAGTCCGATTCTGAGCCGTCAACTGAGCACCCTACAACCGTGAAAACGCGAGTGTTGCCTTGTCCGCAAGAAGCGCTCTTTCGCAACTTCGCGACGTTTCCTCTCCCTCTCAACTCTGCAAGTTCCGTTGAAAGTAGCTTGCAAATGCAGAGTAGAAGAACATCTATGAACGAAATCTACAGGTAAAACTCCTCAACCTGGTATGCTCCGACTTCTTGATGCTTCTCTTGAGCCTTCGCTCGCCTTTCCATGCTCTCTCCGAATTTCTTGACCTCCTGAACTCCATTCCTCTTGGCAGCTGCTTTCCGTTTCGCTGCTTCCTCAGCCTGTAACAGTTCGGTGTTCTTGCGGGAGAAGACTGAGAGAGCGCCTAGGAGTGTCGAGAGATCGGTGAGTTGAGCAGTGTGAGTCGCGACTCGGGAAGTGAGGCGTCTGAGAAGTTTGTGAGATTGTCGTTGTAGGAGGAGAGTGACAAAGTGAGAGTCGAGGAGGGATTGAACGAGGGGAACAATCTGTTCTGGTGAAGGGGGAACGTCTTGACCAGTTCGAGGAGTGAACGGATCGATGATGACCATTTGAGACTCTTCCTTCTTGGCCGGGATTATAGACTCAGCGGTAGTGCTGTTCTTGAGCCACCATCGGAGCCATTCATCGCAAACTTCGAGAATTGGTAAAGCTTCTGTCGCCGAGACCTGCTTTTGAAGAGCTTGTCGCAGTGTCGATGAGGTGTAGGATTGCTGAAGGAATGCGGCGAGGAAGATGCGGAGGGAGGGAAAAGGGGAAGGAAGCGAGTGAGAGGTGATGGTGTCGACATCCATCGAGTCAGTCGAAGACGAAGAGGTTTGCTGTCCACGAATCACGGCGAGGAGAAGAGAAACGGCGGTGGATTCGGGGATGTCGGACACGTGCGAGAGGGCGAGGACGATGTTTGACTGTGGGACCGGAAAACTCGTTAGTTTCAAGTTGCGAATCTTGAGAGAATTCGAGGATACTTACCCAATCTCCTGCTCGAGCAAGATAGCGCGTGAGACCACCTTCGAGTTGATTCTCGCCAACGATATCTCGTTTGAGCAAGTACTCGACAATCGCAACGGGATGTCGCCAATTCGAAGGTGCGGGTGAGGAAGAGGAGGCAGATGCGACGGTGAGGTCGGTGGAAGGTGTGTCGAGAACGACCGGGAAGGAGAGGCGAAGTATAGCGGTGATGAAAGAGGAAGGGAAAGAAGGCTGAGGGGAAAAGGGCGGATTAGCCTGAGCATGCAGCAGACGAAAAGACAAGAAACTCACTTCTGGCCGCTCACTGTCGTCCAAAGTATCGTTTGCTACTTTCCGTAACCGCGTGATCTCTTGTTCGACGTTACTTCGCTCTTCGGAGTACTTCGCTCGGTCTTCAGCATCAATTCCGTCCATCTCTTCCTTGACTAACGATTTCCACGATGTCTTGCCGCTATTCTCTGCGTCAACCTCGACGCTTCCTCCACCTTCGACAATGGCTCGATCAACCACCCGCTTCACCCTCTTCCATCGTCCGTCCCAGCCTTCACCAGAAACCGAACCTTCACTCCATCTCAGCTTGATCTCCTCGATGCTCGCTTCAGCCGCCTCGTTCCTTCGCTTGACCATCTTTGGTCGCTCTACGTCCCACGTCCTCTTTCGTTCTTTCTCCAAGAATGAACTCCATTCCTTCTCAGCTTTCTGAACCGCCTTTTCCGCCTCCTTCACATTCTTCGAATCCTTCAAAGGAGCGAGAACCTTCTCTAGAGTCTCGAGTAGCGTTTCTCGCGCTAGTCGACCAGCTTGAGCGGCATTTCGATCTTCTGAAGAGAAGGATTCGCTAGAGGAAAGGATAGGTTCCGCTTTCTTAGCTTTGGCGAGAACAGAATCTGTTGCTTCCGAAGTGGCGAGGTATTGAGAGGTGAGGCGCTGTCGACCGACGATGGCGGCGAGGACGGAGGAAGATGGGAGAGGAGGTGAAAGGGGAAGGCAGAAGAGGGCGATGCGAGAAGATGTTGAGGAAGGTGCAGGGAAAGAGGGCGAGAGGGCGATAATAGCAGTGTTGCGTGTCGGTAGACAAGCACTGAGGGAAAGGGAGGAAGCTGAAGTAGCAACTGCCGAGGGGACGCTGAGTTCTGAAGAGGCGATTACGGCACCGAACCGAGCATCCCAGTAAGTCAGGGAAACGACAGGAGCACTGCCTTCGGGGGAGACTCGAGGGGCTGCGAGGAGGACGAAGGAAGAGTGAAGAGCTAGAAGTGCTGCTTGAGATGCGACGAGGGTTTTCGAGGAGAGGGAAAGTGACTTGACGGGTGTGAGAACGAGAGTGGGAAGCGAAACCTTGTCTGACGGCGATGGGAAGAAGATGTGAGGGTAAGAATCTGGGGTTGCGTAGTTGACGGAAAGGCGAGAAGAGGAAAGGGTTCCATCGGCAGCTATGAACAAGAGAGAAACGCTGAGTGATCTGAGAAGAGTACAATTGTCGAGAAACTGACTCACTGAGAGAGGTAACAAATCCATTATCACTGACAACCACCTTGTCCGCCTCGACTACAAGTCTACCTAGACTGACAACTCCTTGCTTCGACTCAAGTTCACCCTCGACCGAGACCTCAGGGTCCAACAATACAACCTCGATTTCGTTTCGACTGCTACCGCCGTCTGATGAAGTTTCGGCAGCATCGATAACTGCAGATGCGGAGGGTCGAGGTGTCTTCTTGAACTTCTTTTTGCCGATTTCTGCGAGAGACTGCGAGTCTTGTTTGCCAGTACTGGAAGGGGCAAAGGTTCGGACGATGATAGCGATATGGGCACGTGCCGAGGTCGATGCCGGTAGAATGGCGGTACATAATCGAGGGAGGAAGGAGGGAGCTGAGGTCGAAGAAGCGGGAATGATTCGCATAGTTTGCGAAGACGGTGCTGGTCCAGCAGGTGGCCCCGACTCTTCAGAGTAGTAAGGTAGGGATACGAGCGAAGTTAAGTCGTTTGAAGGGGCGAGAGCGAAGGAGCCGGAGGAAGAAAGGAAGACGAGATGTGAAGGGAGCGTTTTCGGTACTGCCAAAGCTGCAAGTGGTTCCGAGATCTACAAGACGCCATATAATCAGCTCAAGTTACGAAGTAGAGCGCTTCGAACGGGACATACAGGCCAAACTGCTTTTCCTGCTTCACTTTCTGAACTTCCATCCTTTCGCTCTTCCTCCTGCCAACACCAGATCTCGCCCTTTCCTTCGTCAGTCCTGACCCCGACCCATGTTTGCCTCGTGCTCTTGACCCGGATAGATTCTGAAGAGGTGAGAGGAACTGAACGAGCTACAGCTGAAGTAGTCGGTGAGAATGAAGGTCCGACGGTGATTGAGGATAACGGCGTCTGATCAGCGAGCTATCGGAAGAGAACGTAGGTCAGACAAATAGCTCTCGAAGGGAGGTTGAGCGACTTCTATGCGAATTCAAAGAAAGTTTAAAGAAGTTTCGAAGGGGACTCACATCATAAATCGACACTCCAACTCCAGGTGTAGCTACTACTAATCTACCATCTTGCTTGGGTGCATTCGGATACTGAACAGAGGTTGTTGGAGGTGGAGGTAAGAAAGTTGCTGCTTGAGAAGTTGAATTTGAAGCTTTCGAAGTCGAAGGAATAGGGAATGAAGCGAGAACGTAGTCGTCAATCGTACTGTTGACTAGACTCATCTTCCCTTCTAGCTCTTCTGTGAGCGTAGGTTGATGGGTTCAAGATGAGTTTGAAGTTTTTTTTCCTACTTTTGACTTTTCCTATTCAATTCATCGAGTTCGAAGTCGCTCGTTCTGGAACCTACCCGTTAGCGGAGAGCCCATCTCCGTCTTTTCACAGCCCGCAAATCTGCCGAACTTCGAAAGTGTCATCAGCGTTTGCAATCTCTCGCTGCTCTGGCTTTCTCCCTCTCTCCCTCTCCCTTCGATCTATCTATCTCTCTCGTCGATCTGTCCACCTCTACAGCTCCAGAGATATACACCTCCGATCCTCCGACTTCAATTGAATGACAGCATCAAGTTATAAAGTTCATCTCCTCGTCCTCATCCACGGTCTATGGGGAACCAGAAAGCACATCGAATACATCGCCGAATCAGCTATCAAACACACTGCAAGGCAGAACGCTCCTCGATCTCGAAACGTCAAAGGAGAAGAAGTTAAACTCGTTGTTCTCAACGCGAGACTCAACGAATCGACCAATACCTACGATGGAATCGACCTGTGTGCCGAGAGAGTGTTGAACGAGGTGGACGAAGAGATGAAGCGGGTCAAGGAAGATGGCGGCGTCGTGGATAGATTTTCGATTGTTGGGTGAGTTCCATTCTCGTCCGTTTCCTCACAATCGAAAGCGTCTTTACCCTCTTTCGCGTGTCCCAGCTATTCGCTAGGAGGTCTCGTCGCTCGCTATGTACTCGGATTACTCGACTCTCGAAGCCCTAGTTTCTTCGATTCAGTTCGACCCGTCAATTTTTCTACTTTCGCTTCTCCCGCTGTGGGTATTCCCAAATATGAGACGTTCTGGACGGAAGTATTCCGCTTTTTAGGTGCTCGTGAGTCATGTCGTCTCCTCTCGACGCAGAATTAAGCTCATATTCCGAGTAAACAGGCCTCTTATCTCGATCTGGTTCGCAACTCTACGAAAACGATCGATTCCTCCCATCCCGCTTCAATCCCTCTTCTCCCGACTACTCCACTTCCGCCTCCTCGACATCTTCGAAGAAGCGCCTTTTCAGCGGATTCAAGAGGGAGAAAGCTGAACCTTTGCTCAAGATTCTCGCAGACCCTCAATTCAGCTTCTACCGAGCGCTGGCCAAGTTCGAAAGGATAGAGGTATTTGCGAATGCAGTAAACGATCGAACAGTCCCTTTCCCGACAGGAGCTTTCGAGCTTCACGATCCGGTTCGTTTCAACTTCGAACCCCGCTCTTTCGAAATTCGACTGACTTCCTTCGGACGTTCTACAGTTTGCATTGGCTCGAGCAAAGGCGAGAAAGGTGGCTGAGGCCAGAGGCGATGATCCTGACGAAGTCTTGGATCTACGAGATGGTGGCCTCGAACTGCAAGTTTAGCTCTCACATGCTCTCCCTTTCTTCACAGCTGACGATTAGTTTGCCTTCATCAGTACACTCCACAAGGACGCTCCCATTATCGCTTCGTATCGTGTTCTCGATTCGCAACCCAAAACTGAGAAGCTTCCTCGCAAGAAACGATTCAACTTCCGACTCCCTTTCATGTTGCGCCCCACGACCTATCCGTTCTCACGACCCATCTCGCTTCTCATCATCGCTTCCCTTCCCGTCGCCCTTCCTCTCACTGTCGTCTACCTCATCGGCCGTTTCCTTCTTCAAGGTCGAGATTCGAAACGAAGGATCAAGGCGTTACGCAAGCTGACAGCGGGAGAACGAGGACGTGAAGGAATGTTGGAACGAGTTGGAGTCAAGATGAGAGAAGTCGCAGAACAAGTTGGAACAGACAATCCAGATTATGCTGAGAATCTGTCGGATGAGGAAGATAGCGTAGACGAGTCGAGGAGAAGATCAGAAGAGGGGAATACGGACGGTTCCAAAGGTCGAGCGAGAAACGAAGATCACAATTACGGAGCAACGGCAGAATCGACTCCCGCTACTTCTGGTACCTCGACTCCAGCTCTCCTTCGTGGTGGCTCGCCTCCTCGACACGTCTCCTCCGAATTCGATGAGACTACCCTCTCACAAACTCATCATCCGGAAGCGAGAAAGTATTCGACCGATCCCGTCTTCTCCCCAGCTCAACTCTTCCAACTTCATCATCTCAACGCTCTCCCACAACTTCGCAAGCATTTCGTTTACTTGCCAGAATCACGGAACGCACACGGAGCGATCGTAAGGAGATCTCCAGAGTGGGAACAACATCGGATTGGTGCGAAAGTTGTAGATTGGTGGGCGAAGGACTTTAGATTGTGATTGTCTCTCCTGTTGTATCGTTTCAGTCTTTGTCGTACACATTCTATTGCTGTTGAGATAATGCGGATAAACTATAACAGGGTGGCTAGATTACTCGCGAGACCAAACGACCGCAACCGAAGCCTCGCTATACCCGCAATGTTTGAACGGGCTCCCTTCCTTGTATCCGGCCTCTAATCTATCAAAATGAATCGCCTCTAATTCTTTGCCGAAGCGCCCTTTAGACTTGTTGGGGACCAGCCATTGAACGGAGTATCGACTCCAGTAGACGACGGACTCGTCCGCTTTTGACTTGTCTCTAGGGTCCTTGCGTATTTGTTGGATTGATTCTTCCTCACGATTCCATCGCTCTCGGTAGAACATATCTGGGGAGATGTACCATGCAGATCAGCAAAACGAGGACTCGAATATTCATTAGTGTATACAACAGAGACTTACCATCGTAGAACACCTCAACCTTTGCATCCCTGACAGTCGGTACGCCAGGCGGAAAGGGTGTATCCGCGCTCTTGCCGGAACGTCGAGAGGAAAGCGAACTCCCCTGACTACGAGGACCAGATTCCTGCTCGGACCTTCCGTGTGCTTTGGACCGGGGAGAGCGATCTTCGTTGACGCGAGTAAGCCAGAAGTGACCTTCCGATAGCCAACTGAAGGGTGCGGGCTTTTGAGCGGTTTGAGACGAGCCCCCTGGAAAGCTTTCAGCTCGGTCAGAGAATCATCCCTCGTTGTCGGAGACATTGGGAGATGACCACGTACATTTCAAGCGGTCAGCCATGCGGTCCAATAACCTCTGTTTACTTTCTACAGGGACCATCGTGAACCGCAACTCCCAATAGAGATGAGCTCGTTCCGCATCCTCACTCGAATTGTTCTGCTTGAGGAACGCTTTGGCGCTACGAGCTATGCGATCGACGGTGGAGGGAACTGAAAAGTCTCGGCAGAGATCGTCCTTGTTTGGTCCTCCAGCTTTGCGTGCCTGCCAAGTTTGAACTGCAAGGCAAATGTCAGCACGGAAAGGACAGCGCTCGGTGATTGAACTCACCAGTTGTCACAATCTCCTTGTCAATGAAGATTCGAGGGTCTCCAACTTGATAATCTTCGTGCTCGCCCTAAGGAAGAGCAAAACAGCTTCAGATCATGAGCCTCCTAACAACTTACTCCGGTCAAGCAGAGGACTCACGATGCTACTGAGCTGCCTAGCTGGTCGATTGGCAGCCACCCCGCGAATCTCGTCGTCAGATAAGCTCATCTATGAGACCGGAAGAAACAGGTGAATGCAGAGGAGAAAGACGCAAAAAGACGAACGCTCCTCAAAAGTGTCTTTTGACCGCGGACCTCTCGGACTTTGTCTCACAGCAAGTGACGACGACGACGACGACGACGAAAATGCTACATGTTATCTACAGCTGAGGACAGTAAGCAAGCGACGGGTTGCTAGAGTCGAGAGAACTGAGAAAACGAAACTTGGGAACTTTTCGCAACTTTTTCGACGCTCGACCAGATTTTGCCGATCTCAAGCTGCAGAGCGCGTCGAGGAGTGATCAGAGACTCTCACAATACGAGCAGAGTAGAAAGGATTCTTCCCTTGCCTTCTTGCGAAATTCGAAACGCGAGAGGAACGCGTTCAGTCCTTCTCCTCTCCCTCCCACAAAGACGAAGCCTGTATGGCTGATCCGCACAGCAAGAAAGTCTTCTCGATATTCCAACCCAAGAGCAAGCCTGTCCCTCCTCCTCCTTCGACTGCCGAAACTTCCCCTCCAGACCCCTCCACTTCCACTTCTCGAGCTTCTACCTCAACTGCAAGCTCCCCAGAAGCTATCATAGCATCAAACAACCCATCCAAAACCAAGAGACTCGCGCCAGCAGCTTCGAAAGACTCGGATTGCATCACTTTGGGATCATCGGATGATGAGGATCTTGGGAGCTCTTCCACAGTCAACAGCAGCTCGAGGAGGACCAAGACTAGCTCAATCACCACTCAGAATGGTAAAGGCAAAGGAAAGGGGAAAGCGAGAGCTATCGTCGTCGATCCAGAGGAGGACGATCTCGTAGTCATCAAAGGATTGACGCCAGAGAAGGGAACGAAGGGCGGAGACGGAAAGAAAAGAAAGGTGAAAGAGGAGAACGGAAAGAAGGGAAAGAAGGCGCTCAAGACGATGGAAAGTATCGATTTGACGACTTCACCTCCTCGCAAACCGATTAGCTCGTCCTTCAACCCATCAGCTTCGACCTCATTCGCACCTTTATCGGACGTCTATCGACAAGAGCGGGAAAGGCGAAAGGTCAACGAAGGAATCGAACCGAGATGGCCAACTGCAGAAGAACACGGTCACTTCACGTCAACTACTTCAACTTCAGAGGCAGAACCCGGAATGGAACTGCAACGATATCCTCTGCGACTCTCGGAGAACGGGAAAGGGAAAGGGAAAGACGTGGAGAATGGGGAAGAAGGCTTTCTCGAACGATTTGCGAAATCGATAGAACAGGATTCTTCGGCTCCTCGATTCTCTCCTTCATCCTCTCACACACCCAATTACACAGACCTCCCGATCGCTTCAACCTCGACTCTCCTACCTTCCTACCCTTCTCACCCTCTCCTCGATCGCCTCGCTGCACCTTTCAGATCAGTTCAACCGAATCAAAATCAGAGTAGAGCAGATCAAGCTGTGCAGAGCGAGTTGTGGACGACAAAGTATGGACCGAAGAAGGCTGAGGAGGTACTGGGTAACCTGAGTGGAGGAAGTGCTTTGATCTTGAAAGAGTGGTTGAACATACTGAAAGTCAGAGGAGGAATCGAAGGTAAGTCTACCGCTCATACTCATTTCCGAGCACCTTGAGCTCATATTCGTCTTCCGACCAGATGAGAACTCGAAGAAACGACATCGACCAATCAATCGAGGAGTAGAAAAGAAGAAAAAGAAGAAACGACGAAGTGACGATCTCGACGACTTTATCGCGAGCAGCTCAGACGACGAACAAGAATCCTACGACCCTCTACTATACGACGAAGAAGGAATAGGTCCACCTGTCTTGAACCCCTCGTCATCCTCAACTTTCAACATCATGATGAATCTCATCCTCCTCGTCGGTCCGAACGGTTCTGGAAAGACTGTCGCAGTACATGCAGTCGCGCAAGAACTAGGATATGAGATCTTCGAAGTGAATGCTGGAATGGGAAAGAGGAGAGCGAAAGATATTGAATCGGAAGTCGGAGATGTCGGAAGGAATCATATCGTTCGAGCTTCACCGAGGAAACCTGGAGCGAAGGATTTCTTTGCTGGCTTCAAAAGTGGTACCTCGAAAGGTAAAGGGAAAGAGACTGAAGGGGGAGAAGGAGGAGGAGGAAGGAGTGGGAAAGGTCCGACGCAATCTTTGATCTTGATCGAGGAAGTCGATGTACTGTATCACGGGGAGGAGGATTTCTGGACAGGTAAATCCATCTTCTGTACCTCTTCCTCGCTCTTCGGAACTGATGCTCTATGTTACAGGCATTCGAGGGCTAGCAGAAGAATCTCATCGACCTATTATCCTCACTTGCACGGGTGAGTCGCTATTCTCACCTTTCTCATCGCTCATAGCAGCTGCTCACGTTTTCCAAACACTGCAGACTCCTCACGCATACCATTCGATACTCTCGGTCTTCAGAAAATCCACCTTCCGAATCTCGACTCTCGTGAACCCCTCCTCTCCCTCGATTTCGCCGCTCCCGAAACGTCCCTCGTCATTCCCTACCTCCAGCTCATCGGTCTCACAGAACGTCACATTCTCTCATCGTCGTCCGTCGAACACCTTTACGAATCCGAATCGCTCTCTTCACCGACTCCTGCATGGCTCTGTCGCAATCCCAAAGAACGACCTCTTCCTCACCCATTCAGCTCAGCGCCTCCAGCTTCGAAAGACTTGAGGAAAGCTATGATGCAGCTACAATTCGAATTACAACGCAGACCAGCGAACGATGAGAATCTTGAACAAGGTCAGAAGCGATGGGTAGTTGGCGCACTCGAGGAGCCGGAAGCTAAGACGGGGGATAGGTACATGGACATAGAAGGTGGAGACGACGACTGGCTTCAAAAAGCAGTGAGAGCGGCCGACTCGTTATCATTCGCAGATGCAGAAGTTGCGAGAAAAGTCGAAACTCGAATCGAAGTAAGCTTTTTCCCATTTCTCACTGCGACCGGTGAATATCAGCTGATCGGACTCTCGCTCGTAGGATCTCGACATTGGACCGTTCACGACTTCTTCAGACCTCGAACAGGGTTTCCGTGTTGTCGATCCTCCAATTCAGAAATCGCTCCAACTCCCTTACATGGGTCAAGAACCAGAGATCACGTCTTCCATCGAAGGACTAGCGTACTCCATCAATCCAGGAGCTGTTCGACTATCAGAGCGAGAAGATGAAGCTCTCGAAGCTAAAAAGTGAGCTATCTTTCCCTAAGCTTGTCTCTGCAATCTATGATCCTGACTCGTATTCTTTGAGTAGACTCGCATACCTCCTCCCACTCGCTTTACTCAGTACTCAGTTCTTTTATACCTCAAGCGACGATACCTATTTACCACACTCCCCGATCCTCCCCCGTCCCACCATCGTCACAGATTATCTCCCGCTCTACCGTCATATCACCTATCACGACGACGAACGAGAACGACTAGCTCAAGAGAATGGAGGCGACGAGTTTGTCGGTTTGGGAGGAAGAGGAGCGGGAGTGAGGAGGAGTACTCGAGTTGTAGGAGGTGCGGGAAGGGTCAAGGTTAGGAAGGATATCGAGTGGAGTAGGAAAGAGGACGCTGAGTGGGTTAGGAAGAGTGGATTTGAGGGCTTGTAAATGGGAGAGCTTGAGATTCGAACGAAGAAGCAGTGCATGATAGCGGATTCTCATTTGATACTCTTCTTTTCTCTTCGGAGCATCTGCGAGAGGAAGAGATTGAGAACATAGAGATACAACAATGCACTTGGAACGCACAGCGTTCTCTTTCCTTCACAAAACGATACCGATGGAGTGAATCAACCCTAACTTCGAAGATCTATCTAACTCCATGCTGTTGAGCCGAAACGCCTCTCAATAACTCCTCGATCATTCCTCTCCTCCTCCCATCGACAGTCCTCGATCCTTGACTCGTATTGTACCAAGTCATCAATTTGATCAATACAGTCTGCAATGTTTTCGGGTTGATCTTTGAGAATTGAGTTTGTCGAACTCCGTGATCGAGGTAAGAAGTGGGCGTTGGATGAGAAGTGAGGAGATGTAATGTCTATTTTCGCGAGAGGGGTCAGTGAAGAAGAAGGCGACGGGAGAGAAGGAGAAAAACGCACTTGATGAAGTTCGGAGAAGACGTCGAGGAGGTTCTCGTTTTGAAGTGATTTGATGTGGTCTACTAACCATCGAACGTCTTTCGCTAACCACATCAATCCTTGATCCGAAACCATTTTGGGTTCTTTATCCGTCAAGAACGACTGCACAACGAGATCCTCTTCGACTCATTAGCTGGGCTCGCGAAAAGTAGAGGAGAGTCAACGACGTACAGTTAAAACCATTGAACAATACTTTAAAGTCCCTCGATACACGTAATCCTTTGCAAACTCTGGTAATTGAATCAAAACGCTCATCATAACGGTACTTGAGAAATCCATCAAATCCATCAAATACCCACTCGCTTCCCCTTGTGCAGGAGGTGGTGGAGGTTGTAAGGAAGTCCAGGGATACTCGGCTTCTTCAAAGAACGAATCCATTTTCAAGGAGATTTGGGAAATGATACGATCTTGAGTGATTTGAAGGGTTCGAGAGAAAGAGGAAAGGGAGTCGAGATGGATCGTTCCTCCTCTTTGAGTGGCTCTGTGTCGGTCAAAGTTTTTTCCTGTCAGTCAGAGGAAATCCGAGTGATTGAGAGATAACAAGTTGAGCGAACCGGAGAGTAACGAGTAAGGTTTCCAAGTCTGTACAAGCAGTTTGAAAAAACAAAACATTGACGACGATCTGAGCCAACTGGGACAAGTTCGTAATCATCGCTAAACGTCTCTGAATGTTTTCTGAAACTTGTTGAATCAATAAATTATCCAATGCCTGTAGAACTCCTCACAATTCGCCATCATCAGCTTGAGCTCGAGAACAAGATAGAGTGAGAAAAATGAAAGAGTACCTTTCGAAGAACATCGTCGATATCTCTGTGGTGTTCGGCGAATCCTTCAGAGAATTGATAGTATTGTTCAGTGAAACTTCTGATATCGATACAACACAATGGATAAGTCTGCGAGAATGGTAGAGCCAATGGGAACCCAGGTCTGTACGCTCTCGACTTCTCATAAGTATCCCCCCGTTCACGAGATTGATGAAGAAGTGTAGAGCGACGTACTTTGATAATTCTTCTCTAGACCATTCACCATTAACCGGTAACCAACTCACTGACACAACCTTTTCGAATTCTTCTTGATCGTTAACTACCATAGGTTGGTGATCGTCGTCTAGAACGATTTGTTCGAAATCTCCAGAGAATTTCCTTTGAAGTAGTTGGGAGTAACGGGAGAAGAGAGTGAGAAGCAAGGAATTGAGCGCTGAGACGGAGTAACCATAACCCTATCACACTCATACTTGATCAGTACACCTCACCAAAGAGAGAAGGGAGAGAGTAGGGAATAGTATTACCTCGAGAGTTTGTACAAAAGTCAAGACTTTGAATTTAGTCCCCAAAAAAACTTGTGGATCTTCTTCTTTCTTCAATCCCTCATCGACAATCTCTACGACTCTCTCACACATTCCATCCCACAAATCCTCGACGTCTTGTTCAGACCTGAAATTGTTTGTCGTTTTGAGTACATGACTCTCGATTAAAAAGAATCCGACGATTTCTTCTAGGAGTGCAGAGAGGGCGGAGAGGGAGAATGGAGTGAGAGATGTCGTAGAGGAGAGGAGGAGGTAAGCTTGGGAACGACGGTCGGATTGATAGGATAGTTGGAGGGAGGGGAGGGAGTCGAGGGTCGAATAGATATGGATTGAAGTGTAGAGTGGGGTGAAATCGATCGAGACTGTATCATTATCTAATGCGTTATCTGCACGCCGCAAGTGCCTTCTTCTTCAGTTTCGGAAATGACTGAGGAAGGGAGCATTTTGAGACGCACATTCATGTCGTTCACTAACGCCTAATTCAACCGGTCCATTGATCTTTGCCAACCTCATATTGACTTCTTTCCTCCTCCTCGAATTCCACCTCCTCCCCCTCAACTCCATACTCTCCAACGCACCCTTCCCAACTGCCCTACTCGCTTCCCTCGCTTCAAACATCCAAGATTTCAAGCTCTTCGTTACTGCATCTCTTATGGAGGAACGTGTGTCGGGGAGCGAGGAAAGCATTTGAGATGCGAAAGGGTAAGAGAGAACTGGTTTCAAGTGGATTTGTTGCAAATCATCCAATTGCTACGATTCACCAATGAGGGGTTCAGTGAGGGAGAGAGCTAAGAGGGAGAGGAGAATGGGGGAAAACGTACTCGTAGAGCAGAGAAGAACTTTTCATCCTCTATCAGACGTTGAATTTTCGAAGAGAGGTCCAAAACTCTCAAACAGGCTTGTAAAGTATCTATCGCTTCATCTATGTTCTGTCCCACTCTCCTAGCTTCCAATAGAGCTTTTTTCTGTACAACGTCTCATTCGATCTCGATCAGCATATCGTTGAAAGAGACTGGAGAGAAGAGAATGAGGTCGTTTTACTTTATCTGCTACTTTTCCACCAGATTTCTGTACATCCTCATTCAATTCGACTACCCTATGTTTCAAACTGACGGTTCCTTGTCTAACCCTCAAGAGTGCCGAAACGGAACCAACGAAATCCTGATAATTTCTCGAACACAACTCTTCAATCTCCTTCTCTTTGTCTTTGACAAATGTCTTCAATGCTCGAAGGTATGAATCTTGTTGATTGCTTTTGTGGATGTTTATGAGGATGGGTCCTAATTGATCTAGATCTTCGGAGGAGGAAGAGGAAGGATCCGAGGAGGATGAATTCGAGAGGGAAGAGAATAGGAATAGTTGTTGCAATTGTTGATTGATTTCTGCTTGAGTGAACTTTGGTCGGCGAGAACGTGAAGCCATGACTCGCTGGAGTTGTGAGAAGGGAGAGTTGAGGGAAGAAGTGAGTGGGGGTCAAGGAGAGAGAGGGAGCGTGTTTTGAGCGAGTTGTGTGCTCCCCTATCGATCTAGAGAGTAGTTTGAAGGTGCTAGTAGTCGATCAAGTGAAGCGTAGAGAGTGTCAAGAGTCTCGTCGTCGTTGCGTCTCATCTCTCTCTCTCTCTTCCACTTCTCCCACTCACTCCCCTTTGAGATGGACAACACTAATCAAGAGGATGAAGATTTCTCTCAATCTATAGCATGGGATACCAATCCACCACAACCTGTTGCTCCATCCACTTCATCTCCTTACTCTGCCTACACCACAGCTCCCACTCCTACTACAACTCAACAACCAACAACTACTCAGAGGGTATCGAGTGCATCAGTAAAAGATGGCAAGATTGAATTGGAAGGTACTTCAGACATGTTCGTTTCATACCTCGTAACTGCAATCGTACGCTCCCTTTCTCTTCCTCTTCCTTCCCCCCACTCACTCTGTCGCTCTAGACGGATCTACCACAATTCAATTCGAAAACCCCTTCATCAAGAAGAAGGTTTCAAGATTTCGTATTCGTGAGGGACGCTTTAGTGAAAGATTTCCCTGCGTGTGTCGTACCACCTTTACCGGATAAACATAGAATGGAATATGTCGTAGGAGATAGGTTCAGTCCTGAATTCATAGAGAGAAGGAGAATAGAGTACGTTCTAATCACTCATTTTCCACTCGATCTTTCATACCTTCGAGAAACGAGTGTTGATGCGGAAGTAGATGTACAGCTTGGAGAGGTTCTTACAACGATTGGCGAGGCATCCAAGTTTGTCGAGAACTGCATTGTTTCAAAACTTCTTGGAATCAACCGAATGGGTTCGTCCCTATCTCTCTCCTCTTCTCCTATTATCCCCCTTTCTATTCCCCCCCTCAACTTGCACCCTGCTGATTCCCAATAAATCACTCTCCAGAACGTTTACAAACACAAACACACCTCTCAATCCTCTACCTCTCTCTCCTCAGAAGAGCATCACGGTCTACTCGATAACCTATCCGACACGCTCCTGAACGCATTCTCGAAACTCAAGAAACCCGATGAACGCTTCACCTCGATCCGACAACACCTCGATTCATTCGAAGAAGGACTCTCTTCTATCGAACGACTCGGAACTCGTTCGAAAGGTCGACTCCAAGATTTATCCGGTGATTACGAAGATCTAGCCGTATCGATTCAAGGATTAGGATACCTAGAAAGTGGAATCACTGAACCTTTAATGCGATTCGAACGTGCTTTGGTCGATTTCAGCAATTATACTAAATCCCAATCTACCCTCAACTCTTCTGAATTCTTGGAACACTTGCACTCTTTGTTAAGTTACTCGAATGCTTTCAAAGGGGTTTTGAAGTTGAGGGATCAGAAACAATTGGATTTTGAGGAATTGTCGAGTTATTTGAGTAATGTCGTTAGTGAGAGGGATAGGTTGAGTGGTGGGTATGGGTATGGGTTGGGGTTGACGAGTTATTTTAAAGAACGTTTAGAAGGGTTGAAAGGTGGGGAAAGTGACATGAGTAAAGCTGCGAGGTTGCAAAGGTTGGATGGAAAGATTAAAGAGGTACGTTCTCTTTTCGCTTTACTATTTCCTTGAGAGAGTGAAATGGAGAACTGATAGGGTGAGTCGAGTGAGTAGCTACAAGAAGCTGTATTGGCTAGTCAGAATACGTTGACGTTGTTCAACGAGTCAGTGTTGAAAGAACACGAAACGTTCAGAGAAATCAAAAGGTGGGAAATGAAGGGATTGTTGAAAGGGTACGCCGAGGGTCAAATCGGGTTTCAGAAGAAAGTTTTGGAGAGTTGGAACAAGTGAGTACAGTCCATACACTTCTTTGGACGAGTGATGGGCGGCTGATGAGGGATTATGGGAGGAGCGGATAGGACGATTCCTCATATCAAGAGAATTCATGTCGAGCCATGAACGACGAGCTCATTCGTGTCGATGTAAGGAGCAGAAATGGAGAGTCTTTGTCTGAAGTAGTAGCTGCTGTTTGTACTCGATTTTCATTTTTGTTCGACTTTTACCATTTTTCGAATTCAATTTTTTTCGTATCTTCTTGTTTGACTGTACTGTAATCGTTCGAAATCTCTCAGTAGTCTCCTAGATTCAACAGCGAGCGTGAGAAAGGAAGGAAGTGTCCATCATTCAAACTCTTTGCTCTCCTAGCTCCCACTCACTCACTCTCACGCTTCGCCCTTTGCTTCTCCTAGCACTCTCGCGAGCTTGATGGACGCGCCTACTCACGGTTCATTAGCCGGGTTCACACCTCGTCAATCATCTTACCTCCGAATCTCCCCAACTCTAGTCCTCCAATTAATCCTCTACCTAGAACCTCACCACGTAGAATGGATGAATGTAAGCCCCCCTATCCTCTTTCTCTGGTCTCCCATCTTACGTTTGAACTGATTTAGGAGAGTTTTGTTGGTTGACATTGTTCAGGTGGGGGTGTTTGAAAGGATCTTGGTTGCTCTGAAGGATCGCATTCCATTGAAATTACAACAGGAGGATTTGGGCAAAGTCAATAGTGGGAGTAAACAAAAGAGGGAGAAAGTAGACGTTTTTAGAGGAAGTAAGTTGCCGTCTCCTTCGCGATCACTCTCCCTATGAGGGAGACTGCTGATCGACAGTTCGGATTGGCTTTACAGCGGATTATCAGATGGCTTTCTTCTTTAGGAAGACTAATGATAAACATGTAGTTTTACTCAAAGTAACGCTTTCACTTTCACTTCTAACTTGTTCTCTCTCTTCGCTCGCTGACTGTAACTCGTTCATCAAACGACAGGAAAAACATCTTCACTATGTAACCCGTTCAGTTCCTCAACAACACTGCCAACCTCAACCTCGACCTCGAACCCGTTCTCCCTCTCTTTCTGTCCCACCGCCCCCTCCTCACCCTCACACGAAACCTTCTGAACTAGCACACGATCCCGACACCCAACAATCACACGACGAAGATGATGATGCATTAGGAGTGATGGGACCACCTAGGAAAAGGACTCGACTCGCGAGAGGTTCAGATGATTCTGCTCAACCACTCTCTACCGCACGAGAACAAGAACAAGCTCAAGCCTCAACTTCGACGACGAATGAGGAGGGTTTGGTGGATTATGTGAAACCTGAACCGATTGAAGAAGACCCTTTAGTCGCTCTCAGTGAAGGTCATTTTCAACCACCTCCGTCTCCTCCACCGCCAGTTTCGAATCCTTTGTTCAGGGAGGAGAGTGGGACACCTTTCGGCGAACAAGAGCTCAGGGGAGGGAGGGAAGAAGAACAGCAGCAGGATGGAGAAGAGGAGGAGTTCAAGGAAGAAGTGGATGATGATATGAAACCTCAATTGAAAGTTAGCTGTACGTTCTCACTCTACTGACTACCTCTTGCTTCCCTCAGTTGATGGTGGTTTCGACGAATTGGACTACAGATCAGAAATTCGAAATCTTCAACCGATCTTTGGTCGTAATGTACCTATCTCCCCCTCTTCCTTCTCTCTAACTTCTCGCTAATCCTCCTAGTCGTTCTATAGTGTCGAACCCTATCCCCCACTCCCCTTATCCGCACTCCAAAGAACCCCACGACCAGGATTCATGAATACCGAAATCCGTCAACTTTCGGCCTCTGTCCAACCCCGTGCCTCTTCCTCCGCTACCCCTTTCCCAAATCTACGTCGTTCCGAGTCCGTCCAATCTCGCGCAAACTCCCTTTCCGCAACACCCGCCCCTCGTTCGAGAAGACAAGGAGGATCTTTGTTCCGCCGAGAATCTACGGGGAGTGAGAGGGGGACTCCGGTGGTTGAGGAGCAAGGGGAGGAAGATGAACAGATGAGGGGTTTGAGGGAGATGAGTGAGGTTTTCAGGGATGGGGAGGATTGGGGGAAACGCTTGGAGGAGGAGGGGGAAGGGAGTGATGAGGATTTGGAGAGTGTCGAGGAGATCATGAGGAGGAGGAAAATGAGAATGGAGAAGGAGAGAGAAGCGAGTATGGCGAGGGAGTAGAAAGAGGTCCAGGAGATTGTTGAGTGAAAGGAGGAATCAATCGCTTGCATTTCGAATTCCTCTCATCAATTTCGAGGAAATGGAGAGCCGATACAAGAGATGTGTTGACCAGCAACTGAGTTACACTGCTACTCCACTAGATAGTGCGCGCAAAGAGAGATCCAAGTGTCCAAGATTCGAAAACGGTGAGAAGATCCTGAAGGACTGAAAACAGTATCGTAAAGAACCAATATGAAAGAAGGCGAAGTATGGAGAAGAAGGAAGAAAGAAAGAAAGACAGAAACAGCAAGAGACCCTCCCTCCGGTTATCTACTTTCACCCTCGAAAGCTTTCACTTTATCAAACACACTTCCCGATCCCGAATTCGAATGTGAATGACTAATAGGTCTAGGAGCTCTCGCACCTCTCAACCTCCCACTCCCACTCCCACCTCCAGTAGCTCCTTCTCCAGTACGAGCCGATCCAGATTGACGTTTCAACGAAGTCGAAGATGAGAGTGGTTTGTCCTCTGTCTCGTTCGAATGCGAGGTCGAGGGGAGATCGCCGGGAGAAGAAGGAGAGGAAGATGAGGGAGGTACGAAAGGTTCTTCAGTTACTACTTCTGAGGAGGTGGGTGGTGAGAAAGGGGTTTCGGTTGCTCCTTGAAGAGTCGAAGAAGGGAGGGAAGATGGTTTCTCGTCCTCGACGTCGAGTTCTGTCTTCTCCCGTTCGTGCTGTTGCTCCTCCTCAGGCGGGAAAGCGCTACTACTCTCCATTGGGCTTGCGGCGTACTCCTCACCAGATTGAACGATCGGTACTGGCGGAGCTAAAGTTTGAGTCTCGATTTTCGGTAGAGTCGATTCTTTCTGAGGTAACTCGGGAGCTGGCGGAGTGGAAGGGAGAGCTTGTTGAGCTTGAGCTTGCGCGTGTTGTTGGGAGAGGATCGAGGTGGCTTGTCCGAGATCGACGGATTCTCGTTCTTTCATTCCGAGGTTCGTGCGAGATGGTCGAACATCAACTGGTTTGGTTCGTTGTCGACGGGGTTTGTACCTGTGTGGAGTTGCATCAAATATTAGCTTCAGTATGAGAGAATGTCTGAGAGCGTCAACGCACCTCTCCTCCCTCTCCTTCTTCGCAACATTCTCAATCTCCTCCCACATCTCTTTCCCTCCCTTCAGCAGCTCCGATACGACGGCGACAGGGAATCGTTCATCGAGTGTCAAAGCCGTCTCTTGCTTCGGTCTCATCAATGGTCTCGAGAATGATAGAGAGAGTTTGGAGAGGTAAGTTTGGGGTGAATCTCCTTCGGTTGAAGTAAGGGCGAGGAGCGGTGTAAGGTGAGCGAGGATTAAATGGAGGGTCTGTAGTCATCGATCGAATGAGCTCGAGCATCAGAAAGGGAGTAGAGATTTAGAACTTACCTCAAGATGAATTTTGGGTAACCTCGCTAAAATCTTGACTATTCCCTCTTGATCGATTCCTTTCCCACCTTCCTCCCCACCTCCTCCGATTCGACCAGGGAACAATCCTCTCAATTCGTCATAAGCTGAGAAAGTGATAACCGGTACTTCCAACTCCAACAACCACAATTTGACGACTGAGCAAAGGACGGGTAGGTCAAAGTTTGCGAAGAGTGGTTCGAGTTCCGATGAAGGGAGAGAGAGGATCGAAGGGTTGTTTAGAAGGGAGCGGAGAGTGTGTTGAGTTGCTAAAGGGGTTTCATAGAGGTAACATTTGCGTCGCTCTGCACGAGCAAATCTCTTCCCACATCAGCTTTGATTTCTTGATAACGATGCTGAAACGAAAGAGCTGCGTACCGTCCTCATCCTTGACATCCTTCATTCTTCTCTCGATCTCCTCCAACAAAACAACCAATACTTTTGGAACGATCCCTCCCTCCTTGTCCCTGTTTGTCTCATCATACTTTCTCAAATCGATCCCAAAGTTCGTCGAGTACGGTTCGGAGTAATGACTCGCGAATCCAATAGGTCGGGGTTGGAAAGGACCCGTCCTGTCACTTCTGCCCTCAGTCTACCGCTCGAGAAAATGAGGTAGAGAGAAAAGCGAGAACTCACCTCCTCCTTTCAATCAATAACTTCAAATCCTTCTCTGTCTGAATCAACTCCAAGCTCTGTTCGACTCGCTCGAGACTCCCCAAGACGAGCGAAGGGAGTCCTTTCAAAAGTGCGTGATAACTCTTGAGTACGCTCGTACACGCCCTCAATCGGTCTGATTCGCAGTGTTGCAAGTAAGGGAGGTGAGTAGAGAGAACCTCTTCCAATGTCAATCTGACTCACTCAACCTGCGTCAGCGAGGAGTACGAGGGAGCTTGATAAGGGGAAAAGCTTACCGTAAAACGTCGAGCTGGGCGATTGAAGTCTTGTATCGTTCTTCCGAAGTCTCGACTTCTTTTCTCAACTTCATGTGTCGTTCTTCACCAGTCGAACTTCCAGCGACTCGGGAGAGTAACGAAGAGAACCTGTGAATGCTCGAACGACCAATCGTTAGTACACGTTGAGTTCGAAGGGAGAGCTACTACGAGGCGTACTTGGTTTTCGAGAATTCCATGGCAGCCTTTACATTCTTATCCTCCATCAATTTCTCAACTTTCCACCCTTCCTCCTCTCCTTCCTCCTTCTCTCCCTCACTCGCCTTCTCCCCCCTCCCACTCCCTCCCAATCTCTTTCCTCTAACCGTCAACGCCCTTCCCAACGCAGCAACGACACTTCCCCCAGTAGCTCCAGAACGATCAATGAAACCCTCCTCGTCTTCCCCATTATCAATCGGTGGTAACTCTCCATCATCCGACCCTTCCCCTTCCTCCTTCTTGGTTCGAGTGAATCTAATCGATCTTGATCTAGTCGGAGTCGAGTTGGGTGAGGTAGGAGGGAGGGGTAAAGAAGTTGGATTTCCATCGGTTTCGAATGGTCGTGGAGGGAGTTTCTCCCCCTCTGTAGTCGAAAGGAGTGCTTCTCTACCTCGGACAAATTCGAGTTCGTCCTCCAATTCGTCGAGGGAACGGCAGGAGGTAGTGTAGGATTCTCGGTGTTTCTCGACCAGAGTTTTTTGTTTCTCCCAGGAAAGGAGGGAGGATTCGACGGTTTGACGCGAGTTGGTGATTCGGATAGAATGGGATTGGGACCATTTAGAGAAGGGGAGGTAGACGGAGTTCTACGGAACGATCAAATCATGCACTTGATAAGTTTTCGAAAAACCTCGAGTACACAAGAAAGAGTGTTGCTCACCATTAGTTCATCGGCTAGTCTTTGTCGAGCTTTCGATTCTCCGACTGCGCTCGTCAAGATTGCTTCGTAACCCATCCTCAAACTAGCTCCCTCATCTATTCAACACGGAGAATCCGAAAACAAAGCGTCAAATGAACGAGGTACGTGCATCAGCTCCCACTTGTCCCCCTTCTCCCCCTCAAGCTCAAAGAGAGAGTGTACTCACCAGCCCCAAACCCATCTTCCCTCAAAGCATTCGGTAACAATCCCACGGCAACTTGTCGTTCAGTCTCAATCCTGTCTCGAACAAACCCAAGAATCTCTGAAGATTGAACGCATCCTGCACCTAGAGCTGTATAGATTGAAGTGATGCCTGAACGGTAATCACTACTCCAGAACTAGGGGGGAAGAGAGAGTAGAGGGTATGAGCGGACGGTGGGGAATGAGCGGAGAGGAGAAGGAGGAGAGGAGAGCTTACTGAGTTGGAGAAGGTTGGTGGAAGCTTTACGGATGACTGTGGAGTACTCGAAGTGGAGGAAGTAGACATGCTTGGGTGAGATCAGATGGAGTGAAAGGTAAAGGGAAAGAGGGAAACAAGCATTCGCTCATAGGGACCCTTTTTTCTCACAATTGAATCTCGCATCCAAGGTCAGCTCGTGAGGGTGATCTACGTTCATATAGCTTATCATGGCTCTATCTCGGTAGTTGCGAAATTAAACACCCAAAATGAATCATCGATTTTTTGAGAGGGGGAAGCCTCTTTCTTGCTCTTTCTTCTTTCTCTTTCCCCAAAAACCTTATCGCTACCTCTCCATCCGCTCACAAGCCCCTTCTGATCGACCTGTAGCCCCGTCAAACGTTACATGAACATTGCTCGTCCTTTGTCAAGACTAGTTTCAATCTCGACTACTACTACTATTACTCTCCCCAAGAAACCTCTCCTCACCTCTATCACTTCTCCCTTCACTTCCACTCAATCACACCACTCTTTCTCCACCATGTCCCCTTCAGCCGCCCCTTCAAACAACGATGAATCAACCCTCGTTACTCCAGGAGGTGATGTCAAAGTATCAGGAACTACTGAACTCCTCCGTTCCATCTTGGATGCGAACGAGACCTACGCAGCTGCATTCGCTCAGGCAGATCCGCATTTGTTGAAAAAGTTGCAAAAGGGTCAGAGTCCAAAAATCTTCTGGTTGGGTTGCTCAGATTCGAGGGTATCCGCTGAACTGTATGTCGCGCCTTTGTCACCTCCTGCCAAACTCGAGAAGAGGAGAAGATACTGACGTCGAAACCATCTGGTTCCTGATCTGTTCTCGCTGTTCTTTTCTATCTTCGCAATCTCCTCCTTTTTCCCTCTCCTCTCCCTCATTACGCTCCTCTCCCAACTCTCTAGTTCAACCGGTGTCGCACCTGGTTCTATCTTCGTCCACGTACGCCACCTCCGTCTCTTTCCTCTCTCCCAATCTCGACCCCATCTGATCCCATATACGCCGGATTCAGCGAAACATTGCACAATGTTTCCACCCCGGTGATCCTTCCGCGTCCGCCGCCCTCGCCTACGCAGTCCACGTCCTCAAAGTAGAAGCAATCATCGTCTGCGGTTTGTTTCCCTCTCCCTCTCCTTCCCCCTCATCTCGAACAAAGAACTGATAGATCGAATGAGAGGGATTAGGTCACACGGGTTGTGGTGGAGTTAGGGCAGGAATGCAAGCTGCGTTGGATGGGGAAGTTGAGCCTAGGCCAATGGAAGGATCTGTGGCTGACGTGATTCAAAAATGGATTGCTCCCGTTCGTCCATCTCTCCCCCCCTCCCCCTCTCCCTCCCCATCTCAACTTACCCTTCTCTTTCGAGTATAGATCAAATCCCTCGCTTCCACTCAACTCTCATCGAAGCATGGAGCGTCCGCTGCCGATCCGTTGGACACACACTCCCTCGCCCACTTGACCGATACTCATGTCGAGAACACCGTCAAGAACGTGATTGATTCCCCAATTGTTCAGGAGGCTTGGAACGCTGGAATGGAGTTGAGTGTACATGGATGGGTGTACCACGTTGGAAGTGCGAGGTTGAGGGATTTGGATGTCGGTTATAAAGGAGGTACGTTTCTCACTCTCTCCCCACTCGAATCGGAACGCGGAACTGATTGGGAAGAGAGTCTGCTTCTACAGTTGGTGAGAGAGCAGATAGTCTTTCTCGACCTTCAACTTATGCCGATTCGGAACCCAAGGAGGATTAGACCGAATCTGAATAGGCAGAGGAGGAGCAGGGCGAACTTTATATATAGCTTAAATGAATCAAATCAGTACAAGACCGAGGGTGTAGATATCAACGAGGAGGAGAATCGAATTAGATTGCGGGTGTGTGTAGAAGTCTCGAAAGATGAAAGAAGAATAACGGTTTCTTATCCGTCTTTCGATCTCGCCTCCATGACCGTGCGAGAGATCACTCGACGAACAGTGAAGATCGTGATACAGATAGCGAGCAACGAGATAGAATGTGAGGGAGAGAAGGAGTTTTTGTTTGCACAACTTTGAGGATCAAGAAAAACAGATAAACAGAGAGAGAGAGAGAGGAAATAGCACAGAGGGAACACATAGGTGGGGATAGAGATAGAGAAAGTGGGAACGAAAAGATTAAGAGGAGGGAAAAAGATGAGGAACGAAAAAACCAAAGGAACTGATTCACGAAAACAGAAAAAGTGTACTGGGATTTTGGAAATTAGGAAGAAGACGAAAAGAGCAGACGAAGAGTAGAAGAGGGGAATGCGTAGGAACAGCAGAAGGGAACGGAATGGGTGAACAAAACAGAGGAAGGAAACGAAAAACTGACTTGTAGCTATATAACTCTAACGAGGGGAACTGCTTAACTTCCTTACGTCCTCCTATAGTATTAACTGACTTGGAACTTGACTGCATACTGAATTGTGTGTGTGTCGAGATAAATCCGAGAGATTAGTTCTTTACTTTACTTTCCATCCCCGTTACTAGTGTAAAGTACTCCATTCCCACCGTTTCCATTCGCTCCATTCGAAGAAGACGGTGGAGTGACTTTCCAAGCGTCACTTCCTAAACTTCCGTTTCCCAATGCACTCGGGGTTGATCGTCCACCTTGAGCTCCAGAGGGAGTAGCACTTCTCGAACCAGTTCCGATAGGGGCGGGAGGAGCTGGTGAACTGGAATCTCGAGTCGATCCGAACAAGGCGGATTGGGCGATACTTCCTCCTCCTCCTCCTCCAGCTGAAGATTGGGGAGGGGAAGAAGGATGGGTCGAAGAAGCTTGCCTAGAGTAGCTTGGTTGCTGTGGGTAAGCTTGTTGAGGAGGGTAAGCTTGTTGGGAGAGAGAATGGGGAGCCTGAGGACCGGGAGGAGGTGCGCCGAAGAGTGGTGCATGGTGGAAAGAGGGAGGAGAGAAGGGTGCGAATCCGAAGGTAGCTGAACCGGGAGGGGTGTCACCGACTAATCCAGGATAGTTTCCACCTGGAGGAGAGAATGCAGGGTTGGGCATACCGCCGTAAGAGGACGATTGTTGCTGTTGTTGTTGAGGGTTGAGACCGAGTCCTCTTTGATCTTGAGGAGGAGGTTGAGGTGCACCATAAGCTCCAGTTGCGACTCCGAATCGAGATCCATTCTGACCTCCCTGACCTTGTCCTCCTTGTTGAGCAGCGTTGTTGGGGTAACCCGAAGCTTGAGATCCTCCTGCTCCAGCAGCAGAAGGGTTCGGTGATCCTTGACCTTGACCGAGATTAGCTGGAGGTGCAGCGTAGGATTGGTATTGAGGAGCAGCGAAGGGAGAAGTGGTCGAAGTAGAAGCACCTCCTCCTTGTTGAGACGCTGGGTGATGTTGACGAGGTGCGGCGAGAGGAACGGGAGCATAAGCGTACTGAGAAGGAGGAAGAGCGGCAGTAGCGGGAACGTAAACGACATGCTGTGAAATGATCACGGTCAACACTAGCTCAAGACGATCGAGAGTACACCGCTATCAAACTCACCTGAGTGTAAGGAGAACCAGCATAAACTCCAGCATGTTGAGCGTGGTAAGGATCAGCGAGGTAGGGTCCTCCCAAAGCTGTAGGTTAGCAAGAAAGGCAAACAGTCAGCTCTATAGCGAGTCATTCGCCGATCAAGGTGACGTACGCATAGCGAGAGGAGCGAAAGGCATATAAGGAGGAGGTTTCTGTTGTAAACGAGCTTTCGGATCTCCCTGAACGGTCCTTCCTCCAGGTCCAGTCAAGTTCGCAGCTTGGAATCCTTTCGGTCCTTGTACCAACTCGTATTCGACTTCTTCCCCCTGTGTTCGGAAGTCCAACGGAAATCAGCAATAATTCGCGAAGGATTTCGATACTTCTCCGCTCACCTCGCCTAAAGATCTGAATCCACCCTTTCCGGAGATTGCACTGAAGTGGCAGAAGACTGGACGAGGGATAGGGGAATCAGTACAAGCAAGAAATTCAGGCAAGGGGAGAGAAACGTACCTTCTTGACCTCCGAGAGCAGCAGGATCATTATCGACAACGAATCCGAAACCCTTCAAGCTGTCTACTCACGCACACTCGATTGACTCGGTCAGCTCAGATAGAGGATAATAGAACAGAGGGTGGTGCAGCGTACTGAAGAATTTGACTACACCTCTCCTCCTCTGAGGTTCCTGAAGTTGTACGTGAGGTGGAGGACCCGAATGAACTGGAGGTTGCATAATCTGATGAGGTTGTAACCCTCCAACCATTTGAGGTTGTTGTTGATTAGGTTGAGCGTAAGAGTGTGGGGGAACTTGAGATTCAAACTGCTGTTGCTGGGATTGAGCGAATGGTGAACCGCCGCCTCCTCCTCCTCCTAGGGATAACCGAGATAGGTCCATATCTAATGATGAACCGGCCATGATTGCTTTCTGTGTTTCAAGGGGCGCGACTCTTGAAGTTGAGAGTGTCTGAGGACAAGAGAATTTGATCGAGAAGAGAGGAGAGAGAGAGCGGGAAGAGAGGAGTTTTCCGGCTATGGGTTGGATGAGGGCGAGCTATTGAATGAAGCGTACTGCTACACTAGAGCGGGTAGTAGGATAAAGTGCTCGGATGGCTCGAGTCGAGACTCGATTGATGAAGAAGGAGAGGAGAAGAGAGTCGATGAGGTCGGTCCAAGATCGGAGTAGAAGGTGGCTAAAGGGAGTATGTCGAGGGGTTTACCGCTTTATGGCCTGCACTGATGAACTGCTGGATACTGCTACTGAAGGTGAGAGGAAGAGTGAGGATCCAGTCTTAGAAATCGACCGCCTACGTCGTGCGCTGCGCATCGAATCTTCTTTCTTTTTCGCAAAAACTGGTATTGAACCCTACTTGCTGCACTTAGCGCAGATAGAGAGAACGGCGACCTCTCTCTAAATCGACCACTTGAAAAATGCGCTCGAACCTGCGATCTTCCAGACTCCTCCTTCGCACCGACCCTAACTGTTCCTCGAACAACGTCGACGTCGATTCGCTCGCAGCTTTGACGGGGACGAGAAGGGACGGAGGAAAAGAAAACTCTGTTTCTCCGAGAAGAAGAATGTCCGAAGAAGTTTTCGAGCAGAGACATCGTGGAGAAGCGACTTTCCATTTACGCTGTGTGATCGAGCACGTGTAGGGAGACGTCAAGGGTGTTTCTGACGACGCCTTGAAGGGGAGGAACGTCGGAGAAGCGCGACAGGATGGAGGTTGCCGAACGTAAAAGGTTTGCAAGTTGAAATTGATTGAGGAAGGAAAAGGTACAACAACAAGCTCAAACACAACTTTGCTCAAAACTTCGACACCTAGTACACACCAGGGATGACTACCCACTTCGCTCCCTTCTCTTCCCATTCCTTCCCAAATGTCTTCTCATACCATTCATGACCTGCCCTAGCTCTCGGCAACATGACCCCAATCTCCTGCCACAAGAACAGTGCAGGAGGTTGCAACCACCATCCTTCGAGCGGTACGAGGGGAGAATAGATCGATTTGAGAGAGGAGGTGAACTGGAGAGGAGTCGGAGGGAAGGGAGATGAGGAGAGGGAGAGGGTACAGAGGAGGAATCCTAACCACTCGAACCACTCTGAGGAATAGGAAGGGTGACTGATGTATCGATACAAGCCACGTTGAGGGATAGAGTAACGGTGTTTAGGTTCTTGAGAGGAGGTCGAAGAGTTGTCCTTCTTCTGTTTCTTCATCTTGTCTCGTTTCAAATCGTACAGTATTTGGTCATGGTAGATATTCGACCATAGCCCGACGATCCAGGCGATTGCTCCAATCACGAATAGTGCTTGATAGTAAAATCCATCTCTCAATCCAAACCCGTCTCCCTTGCACGATTGAGGAGTGCATCCACCTCCGATCCACATGCCCATCGTCGATCCGTTCATGACGTTGAAAACGATTGCTGAGATCGGTACGAGCACGTTCATTCTAGCTCTCGATGGATTGACGAAAGTTGAAATTATTGAACGATTCAAATAGTGGACGAGGAAGAAGAGGACGAGGATTTGTCGAGCTAGGGGAAGAGAGCGGATGTAGTCGAAGTAGTAAGATGGTGACGATGAGATCGTGATAGAGGGGTATTGGCCGAGAGGGAGAGAGAGGAAGAATGCGATAGGTGAAACGATTTCCATCAATAACCATCCGACGGATCCATTAACGGTGAATCTTGATGAACCGAACCTTCCGAATGGTGCATCTGTATCATATGACACGTTCAGTGTGGTTCAAGGAGGTAGGAGAGGGAGAGAAAGGGGGGCTCAACTGATGAGGAAAGAAGTTGGAGACCCGATCAGGAAGAACAAGACGAAGCACTTCTGCAACGAGGCATAGGTCCCAACCGTCATTTTCCCTGATAGTCCAAGCCAGAGTTCGGCTAGATAGTGTCGAAGCATTCGAAGTTGAGAGGATGAGAGAGAGAGAGAAACTTTCTCCAAGTTCTTCATCAACCACTTGACTCTCAAAACACTATGTGAGTGCACAGAGCTATAGAGAAGAATGAGAACTAACTATTAAGCATACAGGCCCAACAACCGAGTCAAGACTTCGAGTGCGCTTCAAGGCAAGAAAGGTAAAGTTGGAGGGAAACAAATCCACCCCAATTCAAGGCGAGCGAAACAGTTACAGCGAGTAGAGTTGAGATCCAAGAAATTAGAAGTTCAAGGACGAGTCCAACGTTCCCTCGAAGTTCAACGAGGTGAGTTTGACTCCCTCCCTCCCTCCTTCTCTCATCTCTCATTCAACTTTCCCTCCTAACCCTCTTTGTCTCTCGACTCGCTCGTAATATAGTGGATAGACATTTATATTTCGTTCATGCTTTACCGGAAGATGCGACTTCAATCAGTTTACCAGATTTACATCAAATCTTGACGGATTATATCAATAGGAATGAGTCCGAGCTTGTCGAATTAGCAGCTGAACGTGCGGCGAGGACTTGGAGGAAGACGGAAGGAAAGGGGAAGAGGGAGACGGAATTGGAGAGATTGAAAGAGGATGAAGAGAGTCAATATAAAGTTGGATTCGGTACGTTTCCATTCCTTGCGAATCCAGTCTAAGGAAGGATGAATTGACTGAGTCGCCGACGTGGAACATACAGTTCTTCCGGATTTGACACTACCGGAAAACGTGGTCTTGTGCAGACAATGGATTCGACCTGCACCTGCGAAAAAGACTCAAAATGCGAAAGGAGGTGATCCTTCTTTCCTTGGACGGTACGTACTTCCCTTCTCTCTTCTCTCCTCGATCGACGAATGCTGACGCCGTTTCGAATGACCGCTTTTTCTTGTTTCAGAATCCGATTAATCCGAATTTACTCTGAAGATAAGAACACGGTCAAGGTAGAGCGAGAAGGCGCTCGAGAAGACTGGGGAGTCGGTGAAGGGGAAGTCGAGATGGGAAGCGGAAGTGATGGTGAAGTAGAAGGAGATGTTGTTCAGGAGTAGACTCTTTAGATTTCGCGTGTTTCTCGTTCGATTCTCTCCTTTGTTGCCACTTGTTGCAAAACCACCACACTCGCATTCGTTATCTCTCGAGACTGGGCCAGACGGAGAATGTAAAGCGAACGACAGGATTGCAGAAACGAAGAAACAAGCTGAGAAAAGGGGGAAACAACAGATTCACAGAAAGAGTATTCACAGATGCGTTCAATCAAGCGACGTCTCCTCTTGCTTACTCGTCATCCTTCTTACGGAGCCAATCTTCGAATGAGAGGAGAGCAGGGTGTTCACTCTTAACTTGAGCGATTGAAGCCGAGTAACCTGCGAAACATAGAATTCGACGATCAATTCAAGCACGAAAGCAGCACAGATGGTCGAGACCGATGAACTCACCTTTGTTGTGGAAGAAATAGAACATCATCCTCATATCATAAGCTTGAATCGTCACATCAAGAAACCATCATCAGCTCATCCCTATCGGATGCTCTCTAGGAAGACGACTCACGCAATGCGAACAACGCGATCCCCGGAACATAAGCCTTCCAGACACCCCAATTCGATTTCCCTTCGACACGAGCATAAGCTTCCCTCGCTTGATCCATCGAAATCTCGTCTCCCGCCAATTGGATCGCACGTCCTTCGAATTTGTCTTGATTGAGTAAAGCTTGAGCTGCGAAATGACCAATGTCGTCGCAAGCTACCATTTGAAGCTTTTTGCCTTTCAGAGCGGCATCGAATAGTCCCAAACCCTTGAAAGTGAGAAGTCGAGATCAGCTCTTTTGCGTTGTGCGATGAGAGACAGTGTGCTCACCATCATCTCACCAAATCCAGATTGTCGAGGGAGATTGTCATAAAAAGCTACTGGCCTCAAGATACACCATTTGATACCTTTTCGTTCTTGGTCCTCATTAGTTCACATTCTTCAACCCGTCTCGAGCGGGAAATGGACTCACCTGAATCCTTCAATGATTCTTCAATCCTCGCCTTTGATTCGAAATGAGGAATCCCACAACTCGGAGAAGCGTCCGAAACAGACGTGAAAACCAAGTAGGGTAGAGAAGTTGCGGTTGCGGCGGAAATGAAATTGCGTCCTTGTTCTTCTTCGACTGGTTCACCTTTGCCTGGAATCGCAGTGACTGTTTCATAGGGAGAGATCGAGGGTCAGTCGAGAGCTTCTCGAAGAGACTACGATGCTGACGATTTTTCGGGGTCAACGTCGTCCCATTTCGTCTCCAAACATAGCTTCACTTCCCCACAGACTCTCCAGTAGTCTATTCAACGTCCCGCGACACACGGAAACCAGGGCGAGAGGTATGACGAATCGCTCAACTTGCCGAGAAACGCTACATCTTTCCCCTCGAGACTAGCCTTCAAAGAAGGGATACTAGTGAGACTTCCTTCCACGAGCTTGACTCCATACTTGCTCTTGATCTTTTGAGCGGCTTCGGAGTCTGGGTTGCGAGTGAGGCAAGTGATGGATGAAGCAGGGTGATTGAGGGCGATCAAGGACTTGAGAACTGCTCCTCCTTGTTTGCCGGTTCCTCCGACGATTAAGATTTCTTGTGGCATACTTCGAGTGGTGTGTGAGCGGTTGAAGAGTGAGAGGAAAGAGAGAGAGAGAGAGGGCTTCGGATCAAACGGTGGAGCTCTCGAGCACCCTCAGACGTCTGATCTGAGTAAGCAATCTAGCTCGCTATCGTTAGATCAGAGTGCCTTGCCTATCAGTTGATTTTTAGAGATCGATCCGAAGATTGCGAAATTTGCGAAATTTACGAAACTCAGAAAGTTGCCGCGACCTCGACTTCATCCCTCCTCTCTCTCTCCTAGTAGTGAGACCGTATCGCAAATTACTCTCGATAACCCGTCTGGGCAGCAGTATCTAGGAAGCTCGCCCTCAACTGCTCGTCATTTTCTCATCATCTCGCCTCGTTCCCCTCTTCCTCCTCTCTCTATTTCGACCCAGCTAGAACAAGACTAGTCCAACCTCAAACAAAATGGGATTGATCCCTAGATCGAATCACCTCTCCCTCATCAAAGACTGTTATCCTCCTGCACCTTCCTCTTCAGCTCCAACTTCCGAAATCCCTTCTCCCGTCTCAAACGCACTAGGCAAACTCTCTTTCTACGCAGTGAACCGACCCAAGAAACTACCAAAAGTATTAAACGTACTCCTAGAACGAGCAACGAAGGACAAACATTCGAGTGGAACGAAGGCTCGTCAAGATCTTGGAGTGACTCTAGACATTATCAGAGGCTTGGTCGTTGAATGCGGAGAGAATGGGAAAGATGGGGCAGGTGAATTGATCAAGGCTGTAGCGGAAGAAGCGTTGAAAGCGGCAGAAATGGGACTCAGTGGGGAAGGAGGCGTCAAAGGGAAGAAGAGAGATCCAGAGATGGAAGCTAAAGGTACATCCCTAGTAAGCATTGATCCGCTCCTCGGCTATACTTTACGTCGGGCTGAGGGGAGCATTCATTGTTACAGTTCGCAACAATCGCTACCCTCCTTTCTCCTCCATTCTTCGGGCTGCAAGAAGGATTCGGAAAGCAGTACCTCCGATGTCTTTCGCTAGTATCAGATCTAGCTCAACTCAAAGGTCCTGAAGCAGAACAGTGAGTCGCAATTGAGCTAGAACTATCAGAAGAGAAACTGATGATCAGAGTTTCGCTCCAGCTCCCGCTACGTCGCCCTTCAAGCACTTCAAGCTGCTGCTAGATCCGACATCCTGTACCAGACTGCGGGAGATTTTGAACTTCAAGCAGAATATCTCGCTTCGGCTCTCGTTGCGAATTGTTATCACACCCCAGTTCATGATCTCCGAACACTGTACGCTCACTTTGACCTACTCGACTCCTCGGAGCCTGATCTGACATATCTTCCATCCATCAGATTCAACACGACCGACGCAGAAAGCGGTACTTCTCGACTTGCCAATTCTCTCCCATCTCGCAAACCACCTACAATCTCCGCTCCTTCTTCCCCTCCCTCGCAGCACGATCTTGCCTCAATCGCAGTCCCCACTCTTCGATCTCTCGCTCGGCTATCCGATTCCTCCCAGCTCCTCTCCCTCCACAACGCTATCTCGACATTCTTGAACCGACATCGAGGAGGAGAACTTTGGCACGGCAACTCTCAATCTTTCGTTGAATGGCTCGCTTCCTCCCTGCTCTCCGCCTCAGCCCCTTCGTATCGACCAGGAGTACTAGGATGGTGGGTCGACCAAGTTGGAGAGATTTACGATGCAGAACCTCAACATAAATCGGTCACTCTCCTCTACGTTCTCGCGAGTCTGTTACGAGGCAAGACGAACTTGCATGGAATGGGAGTAGGAGGAGTGCTCAACACATTGGGCGAATTATTGATCAGGAGGGCGAGGGTATCGAATCGAATCAAACCTCCTCCATCACCTACGAAACCTGTCAACGGAACTCAACCCGCTCCTCCTACCGACTCGGCATTCGCGACAGATCAACACCATGTCGATTACCCTCAAGATCGAGATTTACTCACTCGACCTATCCTTTCAACCATCTCAGCACTCTCTAGCAAGATTTACTACGCAGATCAACTCGATAACTTGATTTCAGATCTCATTGATTTGTTGAAAGGCTTGAGGTTGGAAGAAGGAGGTGGATCGAACAAGGAGGAGAAAGTACTTGCAGCGACTAAATTGGTCGTTGCCATGAGGCTATTGCTGGAGGAGGCTCATAGAGGGCATGGAAGAATCGAGGGAGGAGAGAAGAAGGTGGGATCAAAGGAGAGGAGCAGGAGTCGACCGAGGGAAAAGGAGGTTTCGGAGGCGACAGTCAGAAATGGAGAGTACAGCAACGAGAAGGAGGGAACGAAACTCGAGGACGAATCACTGTCGACGAGACCTTACCTTCCTCCTCCAGTAGGATCGGGCGAGACTCTCAAGACGAACGGACTCGTACTCGGTCAGAGGAAATCGATCGAGAATGGAACGAGAACGGAGGAAGACTTTACGATTCGAGGCAAGAAGGAGAGCGTCGAAAGACCATCGATCATCGTCGACGACGGTGCGAGACTCGGACAACCGCCTACTCACGCATCACCAGTCGGCAATCGGAATCGAGTCTCGCCTCGAACATTCGAGAAATCCCTCTTCCTCCTCACCGTTGGCGATTCGACCCTTCGAGCAGAATACGTTCGAGCGACGATCGTCTACCTCGAGAAGGAGCTCGATGTGAAAGGACTTGAATCGACCACAAGTTTACCACCCGATTTAGCCTACTTCTGGAAATCACTTCACTCGAATTGCTACACTCTCGCAACCGCCCCCTCCCTTTCAGCCACTCATCAAACACCACCTGCTACCGCCAACTCAGCCGATCTCACATCTCCTCTGACCCGAGTGCGTTCTCAACGATCACTCAGAGGTCTCTCCCTAGATTCGACTATTACCCGTCCTACGATCAACACGAACAACCTCTCTCCTCCCTCAGGTCCCGCATCTCCTTTCGACTACTCCTCGATCCTGCATCTTCTCCAAGCTGTACACCGTCTGAACTCGGCGACCGCCTTACTCGAAGGCGTTCCGATGTTGATTACGCTCGATCGACAAGCGGCGGAATGGGAGACGGGCTCGAATGGGAGAGAACGGAGTACAGAACGAGCGCAAGCGACGAGGGAAGTTGCGGCTGCCACGATTACTCAAATTGGAAGGACTTGGAGAAATAACGAAGTCGAACAAATCGGTCGAGAGGTACGTTCCTAGCTTGCTCTCATTTCCTAGCCAAGCAACTAGTATCTGACTCCGCATAACTATCCAGGCTCTCGAGTCCATGACACCATCAGTTATCCCTCCTTTCGACTCTCCTCATCACGGTCAAACGTCTTTCGCTGGTCGAGCAACTGCAGCTCCCGCCGCTGTCAACTCTCAAATGATCGTCGATGCTCTTGCGTTCTCTGATACGCTACAGTCGGCTACTGGACTCGATCGCACGAGCCTCGCTTCGTTACTCGGAGCGAATTGGACTCCTGAACTAGCTTCTCGAGTGCGATGTGAGTCGATCACTTTGTCCTCTCTTGAATGTCGTTTATTGACGACAGTGACCCTTCACAGCCTCATCTTTTGTCTCTCCGTACGTTAATGGAGGAGCAAGTGTCACTTCCCGTTCAGTCTTGCAATTACCGCTCGGAAGCAGTGTTCGAATCCCTTCGAATGCCTCGACTCACAACAGCACTTCACCCCCATCTCGAGGTCCCGGATCGCTCAACACTCCATCTCTAGCGGATCTACAATCATCACTCGGCGGTGGAGGTGGAAATGGAAATGGAGGCTCGCCTTCAGTCGGATCTCGCAGTGCGAGGCAATCTCAAACTCCGTCTCTCGTCAGTGGGAACGGAGGTTCAGTGGGAGGTTCGAGAGTGTCGAGTATGTACACGGGGATGTCAGAGTCGAGTCCATCGAAGAGGAGGACGAACAAGATGTCGGCAGAGACGTTATTGGCATCTGTCGGGAGAAGAGGGAGAGTAGGAACGAATTCTTCAATGTCTAGTCAACTATAATTTCCCTTCATTCTGCAGTAGTAGTAGTAGTATCATCTGTTCTTTAGTCGGTTTTTGCAGTGTGGAAAAGTAAGTAATCACTTTGAACTCTTGGTTGCGACGAGTTGCGGACAAATTCGCACTCTCTTTCTCTCTTCCTTCAACTTCATCTCTTCCCGGCGACTTTTCGATGCTCTCATTGCGATCTACTGCTCAACGCACTCTCTCATCGGCAGTACCTCGTCGTTCAATCTCCATCGCTGCCAACACTCTCCGCTCTTCGACTAGTTCTCCCCTTCGACGTTTCCCTTCTTCTTCCACTTCAACTTCTCCTCTTCTAAACAAGATGGGTGCCGTACGAAACTCTCACGGTATGGGTGAATCTACCGTGCGTCTATACTGTCCTCTTCTTCGTCTCCTCCCTTCCTCTCCTCCCCACTCTTCAAAACGAGTTCCTTTTCACCGGCAATTCAACCTCTCCCTCGCTTGCTGTACTGACTAGCTAGGTTTGATTGTAGGTTCGTCCTGAATCAGACAAGGTCATTCAAGATATTGCCGACTACGTTCACAACTACAAAGTTAGCTCCCTTTCCCTTCCTCTCTCAATTCGGCTTCCCATCCTCACCCCACTCCTCGATTAACTCTCCTTTCGCTCTATATAGATCGATTCTGATGTCGCATACTCGACTGCTCGTCTCTGTTTGATCGACACGATCGGTTGCGGTCTCGAAGGATTGAGGGTTTCACCAGAATGTAAAGCTCTCATGGAACCTATTGTACCTGGAACCGTCGTTCCTAATGGTACAAAGGTCCCTGGTACTCCTTTCCAAATGGATCCTGTGTGAGTGTCGGTTTTCAAACGAATCCGAGATCATCTCGCTGATTTCCTTGAGAGCTCCTCCACAGTCGTGGTGCTTTCGCTATCGGAACTCAAATCCGCTGGCTCGATTTCAACGAGTGAGTACACCTTATTCGGATTCGCAGACGAGCGTGAGAAACTGACTATGTTATTGATACTTTCGCAGTTGTGAGTTTTTCGCTTTCGTTTCGCCCATTCTAGTTGTCCCGCAGATTCTCACGCCAAAATTCAACAGGCTTCCTCGCTGCTGAATGGGGTCACCCTTCTGACAACCTCGGAGCTATCTTGGCCGTCGCCGATTACCTTTCCCGAACTGGAGAATCCCTCACGATGAAGGACGTTCTCGAAGCCATGATCAAGGCTCACGAAATTCAAGGATGCATGGCCCTCGAGAACTCTTTCAACCGAGTCGGACTCGACCACGTTATTCTCGTCAAACTCGCTTCCGCCGCCGTCGTTTCGAAAATGATGGGACTCACTCGCGACCAAACTGTCGATGTCATCTCCCAAGTCTTTGTCGATGGTCAATCCCTTCGTACTTTCCGACACGCCCCCAACACTGGATCGAGAAAATCTTGGTCTGCTGGAGACGCTTGCATGAGGGCTGTTCACTTGGCTCTTCAAGTCAAGAGGGGTCAAATGGGTATTCCTACGGTTCTCACTGCGAAAACTTGGGGTTTCTACGATGTACTCTTCAAGGGTAACGAATTCAAATTCCAACGACCTTACGGATCATAGTAAGCTGAACTCTCCTGGATTTGGTTGAATCGGCATTTGACTGATTCTCTTGTTCTCTTTGCAGCATCATGGAGAACGTTCTCTTCAAGATCTCTTTCCCTGCCGAGTTCCGTGAGTGAAAAGCTATACGAAGCCAGTTTCGTCGAGACTGATTTCTTCCGCTGTTTGGTCTCAGACGCTCAAACCGCCGCCGAAGCCGCCCACATCATCCACAAGCAACTCAAGGACGCCGGAAAGACTTCAGACGACATCAAGCACGTCAAGATCCGCACCCAAGAAGCTGCTGTACGTTACTTTCGCTCTACTTTTGAAGATTTCGATGTTGATCTTTCTTTTCGTACAGATCCGAATTATCGACAAGTCTGGACCTCTCGCTAACTTTGCTGATCGTGATCACACTATTCAATACATGGTTGCCGTACCTCGTGAGCTTCGCGGTCCAGGACAGAATGAAGCCGAAACTGATTCTGCCCCAATCTCAACTCACAGTCATCTTCGGTCGATTGACCACTGAGGACTACTCGGACGAGACTGCTGCTGACCCTCGTATTGACGAGCTCCGTGCTAAGGTTAGTCCCCCTCGACTGTCGACACTTTGGGACTTCGCTGATTTTGCGTTTCGCTACAGATTCAATGTGTTGAAGACAAGCAATACACTGCTGACTACCACAACCCCGACAAGCGCTTCATCGGTAACGCTCTGACTGTAACTCTCAACGATGGAACTGTAATGGATGAGGTACGTCCGCTTCTCCGCTTGATTCCAACTTCGTTTTCTGACTTGCTACTCGCTCGTAAAGGTCGAGGTGCACTACCCAGTTGGACACTCGCGTCGTCGTGAAGAGGGTATCCCTCTCCTTAACGCTAAATTCGAACGACACGTGTCTCCGTGGTTCGAAAAAGAGCATTTGGACAAGTCAGTCGCTTTCTTTTCTCGATCTGCCCCTCTCCACTCCCTTGCTTGGCTTCAGCGATATCGTCACAATGCTCCGAGTCTGCTGCGCTGTCAGCCTTGTGCAGAAGCTGACGTTTTCACTGCGAACAGGATCGTCAAGCTCACCGGCGACCAATCGACCCTCGAGAAGATGTCCGTCAAGGACTTCACCGACCTCTTCGTCACCAAGGAGTAAATACGAGATCAATAAGCAGTACAATCAATTCTCAGTAGTAGACGTTTTACCTAAAATTTTCGCAACTTGGAGTATTTTCATTCTCACTCTCGCTCGATACATTTCCAGAGAGAAAACGATATGATAGTCTATTGCTTGAGGGCGCTCTCTACAATTTGAGCACAATCTAAAACAGCTCTATCGTTCCCCCACTGCCCGACAAAAGTCATTCCAACTGGCCACCCTTCATCCTCCCCTTGCGCTTTGCCCACGGGTACAGAGATAGCTGGTAGACCCGCGAGAGAAGCGGGGAGGGAAAGGAGATCTTGAACGTAGGAAGATTGTTTCGAAGTTGACGTGGGAGAGGTGAAAGATGAGAGTAGAGGAGCGGGAGAAATCGTCGTTGGGTGAATCAGGAAATCGACTGAATTGGAAGATGAGGAAGTGGAGGAAGGTCGTAAGGGGTTCGAGGAGGAAAAGAGAGAGTCGAGTTCGATTTGAAGCATTCGTCGAACTCGTTGAGCTTGAAGGTAATAGCTGTCGAAGGCTCTGCATGCTTGAAACCGATTTAGTACTCTTTCAATGTGACTGAACAAACGAAATCCAAGCGTACTCTGCACTCAAAGCGAAAGTTCCCAACAAGATTCGTTTCTTGACTTCATCACCGAATCCCATGGTCCGAGTCTTCGCATACAAAGGTGTCCTCAGTTCATCAGGTAAGTCGTCAGGTGCTCGGAAACCTGTATAGGATTGATCGTCAGCTCGATTCCTCACAAAGTCGCGGGGAAAGAGTAAACTCACCAAATTCAGTTCCGTCGTATCTGGCTAGGTTACTCGAGGCTTCCGCACTGGCTAGTACATAGTATGCTGAGAGACCGAGAGGAGCGGTTTTGAGTCGAACGGAGGAGAGGGTGGCACCGAGATTTTGCAGGAGAGAAAGGGTTGCTCGGATTGAGGGGAGAAGGGAAGGCGATAGGAGAGACGTAGGAAAGAGATCCTGAGAAGATTGTTGCGGTGAGTTTCGAGGAGCGAGACGCGTCGGTGAAGTGAAGACATACAGCTGGTACTCCGATCTTGATTCCTTGTAGTGGCTTATCTGTCGATTGTGCAAGCTCTCCTATCCGATTCCGCAGAGACTCGTGAGTTGTCTTTGCTCGATCTCTCGCGAAAGCGGGTATCGACGTTGGATCTCGCGGATCGTGTTTGTCGAGCAGATCTGTGTGCGATCTTCACCAAGTCAGCGAAAGAACAACTTCTGCTGAATCGAGATTGCAACACACCAAAGACACCTTTCACTCGTTCAACTTCCGGGCTCATCAATCCAACGGTATCGAGACTGCTTGCGTAAGCGACAACTCCGAATCGAGAGAGTAAGCCGTATGAGGGTTTGAATCCGACGATTCCGCAATAAGCTGCTGGTAATCGAGTTGAACCTCCTGTATCCGTCGCGAGTGCGCTGGATCGTCAAATGGAGCATCAGCTGACGTAGAGCGACAGGAATTGCTGCAGAACTTACAAATTGCATAGACCTGCAGCGACGGCAGCTGCACTTCCTCCTGAACTACCTCCCGCAACTCTCTGTTCACTCTCCGCAGAGTCTAGCGTCTTCTCTATCCCTTGAGGACCAGCTGGATTCAGAGTAGGTCCAAAATGTGAATGAACATTTGCTGAACTGTAGAGAGTGAAAACTGAGAATCAGCAAGAAGTCCGGTACATGATTGCGAGCGAGATGATCTCACCCCATTCCGAATTCATCCATGTTCGTCTTTCCGACTACTATAGCACCTTCTGATCGTAGTTGCTTGACGACGGTAGCTTCATAGGGACTTTTGTAGTCTGTGAGAAAGAAGGGCTGGTAAGATCAGTGCTGCGCGCATTCTCACCAACGCTCCAGCTCACCTCTAAGCATTCTCGACGCGCAAGTCGTCCTCGATCCATCTCCCGAGGTTGCAAACATATCTTTTACTCCGACACTGATTCCTTCGAGCTTCCCTTTGCCTTTTCCAGATCGTCTCGCTTGTTCATATTGCCTTTCGAGATCTATAGAGGTAGTATGGACTTAGCCTGAGTCGTAAGAGTGAGAGGAAAGGTTGAACTAACCGGATTTTGATGAAAGTTGAGAGAATGCGTTGAGACGTGGATTGATTCGATGAGCTAGTTGAAATGATTGCGTAAGGCGGGCTGGTAGACTAGAAGATGACGATGAAGCCATTTCCGAGGTGGAAGTTGGTTCAAGTTAGTTGGTCAAGATTGAGATCAACTTTCGATGATTCATTCGCAAAATCGCCCCGTTTCTTCTTCCTCTCCTCCCATTCACTCCTTCTTCTTGTCTCTCCCTCAAGTTCGGTCATGCCTTCAGCAGTTAGGAAACAGAATCGTAAACCTTCAAACCAGAAACCTCCTCCAGCTAAACCTGTTCAATCTCAGCAACCTCAACCTCAGCAAACTTCTGCTGCTGCTGCCGTCACTCCTTCAGCTTCTTCTTCGAAATCTCCAGCCGCGAAACAAGTTTTGAAATCAACTGAACCTCAATCAGAATTGATCGTATACAATGTACAACTAGAAGATGATGGTTCACCTGCTCAATCAAAGACTGTAGGTCCTCTCTATCCTCCAGAATTTCCTGGAACCCCACGACTTTTTTTCTCTTTCTTCCTTCTCGCTGACCGAAGTTGATCGATCTTCTCGCAATTTGCTTGTTATATAGCTCTTACGACTCCCTCCTCCTACCACTCCTTACGTACTCAGAATCACGATCGATGCAGGAACTGAAGCCAGTCGAAACGGAATCCTGCACACAAATTTCCCCTTGGACAACAAGCCTTTCGAAAGAGAGAGATGGTCTCAAGTAAAGTGAGTTCTAACAACTGTCTCGAGTAGGTTACAACACGAGCTAAACCGAAGAGTGCTTTCCTGAACAGACTTCCTCAAGATTTCAGCAAACCTTTCGAAATTGACCTTCCCGTTTGTCCTCTTCTCAATTATCTCCTTCGATTCTGCATGGAAACACTCATACGAAGCTCTCTGATGTAGATCACCTCGGCGGGATCCTTTGTCTACTTCGTTGAACACGATTCTCACCTTCCTGGAGAAGCTCGTTCTCGATCGAAACCTGGATACTTCTCAGTCGACCCTATTCTCACGATTCCCTCTCGTTCTCGCATCCTCGATCCCGAGTCACACGCAGTCCTTCCCGTCGGAAAAGGAGGAGCCGTTCAAAAAGGAAAAGATGTCGCTCTTCCCCTCGACGGTCTCGTTATTCAATCCGTCATTGCGAAATGGATGGGGACTCTCGAAGAATGGGCACCTCACCTCGATATCATGCGTGAACGAGGATACAACATGATTCATTACACTCCTTTACAACAACGAGGTGAATCAAACTCGCCTTACTCGATTTACGAACAACTCGAATTCTCCGACGATCTCTTCGATGACAAGGTCAAGGGCAATCAGAAGGAGAAGACGAAGAAGATGCAAGAAATCTTGAAAAAGATCAGAGAGGAATGGGGAATGTTGGGAATGATCGATGTCGTCCTCAATCACACTGCTCACAACTCGAAATGGCTCGAGGAACACCCTGAAGCTGGTCAGTAACCCTCGTCTTCCTATCTAGCTCGAATTTGAGCTGATTCCGAGAACTTGCGTTTTAGGTTACTCTGTTTCGACTTCTCCTCATCTCGCCGGTGCTGTCGAACTCGACGACGCTTTCATCAAGCTTTCCGGTTCCCTCGCTTCCCTCGGTCTCCCTACTACCCTCACTTCGACCTCTGACCTCGACAAGATCATGCAACACATCAAAGACACTGTCCTTCCCTCGCTCAAACTTTACGAATACTACGTTCTCGATGTCGCATCTCACAAGGACTCGTTCAAGTCTGCCTGGTCGAAAGCCTCCAAGGTCTCAAAGAACGAATCTCTCGCTTCCCTCTCCTCGAAATCGATCGAAGAACAAGCTCAAGTTTACGCTTCCGAGTGCCTTCCTGCCGATTGGTGTTACCTCGGAAAACGATTCCACGCTACTCCCGACACAAAGAAGGCCATCGCTTTCGTCTCTTCCCTCCTCAACCTCACTCCCTCAGCTGATTCTGCCGATCAAGCTACTGAACACTTCGGTAAACTCGAGGATGTTCTCAACGTCGAACGATACAAGGAGTTCGATGAGGACAAGAAGGCTATCCTTGACAACACGAGTGGTCGTATCAAGTACACTCGATTGGAAGAACACGGTCCCAAGAAGGGAGAGGTTACTGAAAAGTATGCCTGACACTTCGAACTCTGATCTCTCATTTCCTTCGCTAATCGCCCTCTTTTCGTCACAGGAACCCTCTCGTCGAATCCCTCTTCACTCGTCTCCCCAGCAACTCGACTACGAAGAAGCACAACCCCGACTCGCTCGCTCTCGCCAACAACGGTTGGATCTGGGACGCCGATCCTCTCCTCGATTTCGCTTCTCAAAAGTCTCGCACCTACATCCGACGAGACTTGATCGTATGGGGAGATTGCGTCAAACTTCGATTCGGACAATCCTCCGACGATAACCCTTGGCTCTGGAAGCACATGACTGAATACGTTGAACAACTCGCTGGAATGTTTGATGGATTCCGTCTCGACAATTCTCACTCGACCCCGATTGTCGTCGCCGAGTACCTCCTTGACAAGGCGAGGAAAGTCAACCCCAACCTTTACGTTTGCGCCGAGTTGTTCACCGGAAGTCAAGAGTTGGATATGCTCTTCGTCTGCAGATTGGGCATCAACAGTTTAATTCGTGAAGCTATGAGTGAGTGGTTGGAGTACTTCAGTATCTCTAGAGCTATGAACTGATGCAGACCTCTCGCTTTCACAGACTCGAACAGTCCCAAGGAAGAGAGCGGTCTTCTCTACGGTTTCGGTCTCGGAAAACCCATTGGTGAGTCTCACTTTTCTCCTTTGATCTCTTCAAGACGTCGAGCTAATTTCGGTTCCTAATACAGGATCGATGGATACCGACTGCCTTGCTGAACGAGCTACCGTCACTTTCAACGGCGAGAAGCGAGACGCAAAGGTTATCCCTCACTCTGGATCGAACCCTCACGCTTTCCTCATGGACTGCACCCACGACAACGAATCACCTCTCTCGAAACGTACTGCCGAAGACGCCCTCCCTACCGGTTCCCTCGTCACTTTCGCTCGTGCCGCCGTTGGATCGAACCGAGGATTCGACGATCTTTACCCCAAGTTGCTCGATGTCGTTAGCGAGTCGAGGAAATACGAGATCACCGAGGTCGATGGTGGTATTGGAGGAGTCAAGAGGTTGTTGAACCACCTTCACACTGAATTGGTTCTCGATGAAGCGGTTGAGGGTCACTTCTCGCAAGAAGGAGAGGTAAGCTTGGCTTCTCTTTCGCTTCTTTCGACATGAGCTGACTCTCACTTTCTGTTCAGTACATCACCGCTCACCGAATCAACCCCGTCACGCACAAGGGTTACTTGCTCGTCGCTCGAACTGCTTTCTCTGCCGGAGGAGGCAAGTCAAAGGGAGATGCTCCCCAAATCCGCCTCGAAGGTACTCGCGTCAAGTTCATCGCCGGTTCAACCGTCACGATCAACTCTTCCGCTTCCCGAGACACCAACTCGACTCTCAAGGGACTCGACGCTACTATCGGTGCCATCTCTCCCGTCGAGGCTTCTTTCGAGAAGGACCAATCGACTGGTCTCTCCTATTCTTCAGTCGCTGTTCCCGAAGAGTTCCCTCGTGGAAGCGTCATGGTCTTCGCTACCTGGATGGACGAGCTTCCTACCGATCTCGACGAGCTTTGCGCCAAGGGTGCGAAGGAAGCTTTCGCTGAATTGGGGATGGTTGAACTCAACGTCGTTCTCTACCGAGCTGATGGAGAAGAGCGAGATGCCAGTGAGCTCCGATTTCGCTTTCACTCCTGCAGAGCAGGTCACTGACGGTCATTTCTGCTTTTTCAGCTGGCGGAGATGGATGCTACAACGTTCCCGGTCTCGGTCCTCTCGTCTATTGTGGACTTCAAGGTTGGATGCCTCACGCTCGTCACGTTATGGAGAAGAACGATCTCGGTCACCCTCTCTGCGCTCATCTCCGTGATGGACCTTGGGCGATGGACTACGTCGTCAACCGTCTTCAAAAGTCAGTTCGGATTCGAGTCAGTCGCTCTTCCTGTGTGATGCTGACTGGTTGCTTTCCTCGCAGACAAACCGATGTCTTCCCCGCTCTCGCTAAACCCGCAGAATGGTTCAAGACTCGTTTCGACTTGATCAAGAAACACGTCCCTCCTTTCCTCCGACCCAAATACTTCGCTTTCGTCATCAACGTCGCTTTCAAGGCTGCCCGTGATCGCGCTCTCAGTCAATGTTCTCCTCTCATCCGAGACGGTACCGCTTTCACCCATGCTCTCGCTCTCACCAGTGTTCAGATGTATGGTCAAGTCAAAAGTGCTAGTCTAGACGCAAAGAAGACTGTACCTAGTTTGGCTGCTGGTCTTCCTCATTTCACCGCCGGCGTAAGTTTCCTCTCCTTCACTTCTCTCGATTCGCGAATCTCGAGCTGACTCGTCATTCTACGATACAGTGGGCACGAACTTGGGGACGAGACGTCTTCATCTCGCTTCGAGGTCTCTTCCTCGTCACGGGTCAATACGCTGCTGCCCGAGACCACATTCTCGCTTTCTGCACAGTCCTTAAGCATGGTCTCATCCCCAACCTTCTCGTAAGTGGCGACATTAGTTCAAAGCAGCTTGATTCCTGAGCTGAGCTCACTCATTTCGCTGCTTTACAGGACTCTGGTCGAACTCCTCGATACAACTCTCGTGACAGCCCTTGGTTCATGTTACAAAACATTCAAGACTACGTCGAGATGGCACCTAATGGACTCGACCTCCTCAAGGATACCTGCAAACGTCGATTCCCTCTCGACGATACCTGGGTTCCTTTTGATGACTCGAGAGCTTACGCTACCGAGACTTCCGTCGCCGATATCATTCAAGAGATCCTTCAACGTCACGCTAGCGGAATCCACTTCCGAGAATACAACGCTGGACACAACCTCGATTCTCAAATGTCGGACAAGGGTTTCAACATCGATATCGAAGTCGATTGGAAGACTGGTGTCATTTACGGTGGAAACGAGTCGAACTGCGGTACCTGGCAAGACAAGATGGGAGAGAGTGAGAAGGCTGGAAGCAAGGGTCTTCCCGGAACTCCTCGTGATGGAGCGCCAGTCGAAATCACTGGTCTTACCAAGTCTGCTCTTCGATGGGTCGCTAAGCTCTCGGCTGAGGGCAAATTCCCTCACAAGGGTGTCAAGGCTAGCAGTATGTCCTATTCGTATTCTCGACTATCAGCCCGAGCTGACTCTCTGCACTCTGTCGCAGTCGACGGAAAGGAACGTCTCGTTACATACAAGGAATGGGACGATCTCATCCAAAAGTCTTTCGAGCGTCTCTACTACGTTCCCTCTGGTGAGCTCGTCTCCTTCGTCTTGCATCCATTATAGCTATGCTGACTTGTCCGTTTCATGACTCAGATCCCACAAAGGATTCGGAATACGAGATCGACGCTTCTTTGATCGGTCGACGAGGTATCTACAAGGACGTTCACGGTACTCCTTCTCCTCGTTCCCGAGCAGACTACCAACTCCGAGGCAACTTCCCTATCGCTATGGCTGTCGCTCCCGAACTCTTCACACCCAAGCTTGCTCTCGACGCTCTCGCCATCGCCGAGGCAAACATTGTCGGTCCTCTTGGAGTCAAGACTCTTGATCGAGCTGATCCTGATTACCGAGGATTCTACGACAACGCGAACGATTCCGATGATATTCACGTCGCGAAGGGTCGCAACTACCATCAAGGACCCGAGTGGGTTTGGCCGATGGGTGAGTTGCGAATCTCTCTATCTCTCTTATGATTGGCTAAAAGCTGACTCTATTCGCTTCCATAGGTTACTTCCTTCGCGCCCACCTCATCTTCGACCTTCAAGCTGGTGCAGGAAAGACCGTGAGTTCTCTCTAACAAGTCTATTCTGCATTACTCGATCGCTGATTCCCAATTCATCTCATATAGGATCCCAACTCGACCTACCACCACATCTACTCGATTCTCTCCCGTCACCGCGCTCACATCCATTCCGACGTCTGGGCTGGACTTCCCGAACTCACGAACGAGGACGGAGCTTACTGCCACGATTCTTGCCGTACCCAAGCTTGGTCGACCAGTACGCTTCTCGACACGATGGATGATATGGCTCGCAACGCCGCGAAGGGCAAGAAGAACTAGATTCTTCATCCCAACTTGTACATAGTTTCTCAGATTCACTTAATTCCTTCTCTCCCAGTCAAAACGAAGCATCTAGCTCGCAAGGACAATATCACAAGGGCTCTCTTTGCTGTCCCTCCCAAAATCTAGATTGATACTTATCCGTCGGTCGTCTCTCACTAGCAGTTGTCTCTCTTGGTCTCTTTCGTATTTCAGTAGTTCTCTCTCATATCGCAATCCAGCTTAGTCTTCTTGCCTCACATTGCATCTCAACCAATTCTCAGCTGTGCTAGAGCGAACCTTCCTTCCTTGCTCAGTCGAAGGAGCTGAGCACCTCCGCTTCGGAACTTTTCGTCCGTTCAGCCCACTCCCCAAAATCTGTTACCGACTTCGTCGGAAGAAATTAAGCGGCTCTAATCGCGCACCACGCGGAGCAGACGTCCTCGCTGACCTTATGCAGACGCTCTGACTGACTTGGCTTTTGACCGAACAGCGGTCGCAAGCAGGAAAAGTACTTCGCTTTTCTCTTTCCTTCCTCTCTCATCTCTTCGCCAGCTACGATGCATTTCTCGACCAGCCTCATCCCATTCCTCCTCGCAGTGACCGCCGTTGTCGATGCTCGTATGCAACGCAAACGATGCGAAGACTATCCGACTTCACCCAACGTTCCCGGCAAAGCGATCGATTTTTCGACCCACAACTCGAGCACACACACTCCCGAGGAATTCCTCAACCAGATGAGATTCAAGGTTAGTAACTTTACTGTGGGAGCTGCAGCTGGATCGGTCCCTCGGATCTTCGAAAAGAAGAACGTCGAAATCGTCGATGGAGCTTTGCGATTGTTGGTCCGGGGTCAAGAGGGACGAGGTACGGTCTCATCTGGAGAGATCCAATCGTACGACTCGTACGCTTATGGGACCCTCGAGACGATCGCGAAAGCGACGCCCGTACCTGGAGTTTGTCAGTGCGTCCCTCAGAGCTTTAGCTGTCACTGTCCGTCATCTACTCATTGCGGATTTGCACAGAGGTATATTTTTCTACGAGTCGGACACTGCAGAAGTCGATATCGAGCTACTCTCGTCTTATTATGAAACGGGTTACGAGGTCTGTTCTGAGCTTTCACTCTTCTTTCGATGATATTGCTGATCAGTCTCTCCTCAGCAGTCACTCGAGCCGGGCGTCGCGTTCACAAATCAAGCGCTCATCGAAGGTCAAGCACCGACCACGATCATGCAGCCATACGGCTTTGACCCTACGGCCGAATTCCACAACTACACGATTCAGTGGACACCAGCCGAGTCCAGATTCTACGTCAACGGGGAGTTCAGACAAGCTATCGACACCAATGTTCCTTCGCTCGCTTCTAAGATCATCTTCAACAAGTAAGTACTCTTTCGCTGTCGCTTCGAGACGATTGCCTCGGTTCGCCGCGCGCTGTGTCCCTGCGTGAGGCTCTATGACAGTGTAGATACTTGATAGCTATGTAGATCTATGACTGACCCCACTTGACCGTTTCTCTCTGCGGTTTAGCTGGAGTAACGGCGTAAGGTTGACATTCCGTCTTTCCTTCTCCTCCTTCTCCTCCTTCTTGCGCGGATCTGACACTATCGTTCTGCACAGAACGTCCGATGGAGTGCAGGTCCTCCTAGCGAAGATGCTATCTTCGAAATCAAGTCGTTCAAGTACACCCCGCTCTAGACGAATCGTCGTCGTTTTTCGGGCGTCCTCTCCTTCGTTGGTTCTTCCCCCTTTCAATTCTCTTTGATGTTCGTCACCCTATCTATGACATGCTACACTTTTGAAGCTTCGATATCGGACGTTGCGATCCTTTCCGAAGAGAGCGGTTGAAAATGTTGCGAAGTTGCGAAAAGAAAAGCGCGTCTCGCGGACAAGGCCAACCCCGAGCATTCTTGGTCGCGATTCATTGAGATTTGTAGCTTTGACTTCGAGGCCTACAGTCGTGGAAGCTGAAATGGCGAGGTTACGAGTTGCATCTCCTGCGAAACTTCAATCTTTCGAAACTTGAAACCTCGCTTGTTCTCTTTCCACCTTCACCTCTCGAATCAGTCAACTGCCGCTCTACTACTTCAGCAAACTCAGCACACGAACTTGCAAGTATCAGATCAGCTCGAACGGCTCTCAACAGGTCGCTTGAACTCTTCATCTCTACTCGAGGTGAATCAGCTATCACTGCCCGCTAATGCAAAGTCAAGGCTACTGACACGTTAAGCAGTTTCTCAGGACCCTCTTTGCATTGACCAACGCTCTTCCCATTCTTCCCTTTCCACCTCTTCCCCCCTTGACTCAACGCGACCCCCCTACACCATGCCCTCTCAGCTCCCCAACGACACGATTACCGCCATCTTTGAACACGTCTACACTACCCTCTGTATCCACCCCGCAAAAGTCGAGCCCGATTTCCCGATTGGAGCGAAACTGGTCTTCTGTCAGTTCTCTCTCGTCTCGCGACTCTGGCACTCGTTGTCACTCCCTTTCCTCGTTCGACACTTCGATGGCAAGGATGTAGAATCGTTCACGGAGTTCGTCCAGCAATACGATCTCGCTTCTTCAGTCAAATCGTTCTACCTCAATCCTGAATTGAAAGGTTACCCTGATCCGGAGAACTTCGCCGAAGAGTGCAGGGAAATGGAAATGCCAGAGTTCGAGGCGCAGGAGATCTCTAAACTTGACCACGACCATCAGGACAGAAAAGAATTTGAACGCTGGTCTGAAATCATCGATCTCTGTGGTGGCAGTCTCACGAATTTGGAAGTCGGAAATCGCAGGCGCAACAAATCGGAGCAAGGTGCATGGTACGGTGAACTTGTATCAGGAGCAGGCGCAGATTGGTACGACGACGACGACCTGTGGTTCGACCCCGCTCCGGCGCTTGATCTCGTACCGTTCATCAAGGCACTTCCTCTCAATCTCCACCTCACGAGTCTAGTCCTCAATCTACCTTCCGAGCCATCAACTCATTCAGAGAATGCAGACTACGAAGATCAGCAGTTTGCCTCGTCAATTTCGAAACGCTACCCAAACCTTCGCGATTACACGATTCACTTCCACACGAACTTCGACCTCGAAGAACGTGTAGCTCACGCATCCCTTCCCCAATTGACTCGACTCAGGATCCTCAACCTCCGCACCGATTCTCGTGGTCTTCGTAAAAACCTTCGCCCAACTTACCTCGCTTCATCCGCCAACACTCTAGTTCACCTCGAGATTCAGATAGTCAGTTCCAACCAAGCACAACCTCTCTCTTCCACCGAACTATTCGGAAACCTCACATTCCCAAGCTTGAAATCACTCGTTATCGACAGCCCTGTTCTCTCGTGCACTCAAGCCGACTTCTTCAATCGATTCCCCCGACTCGCTTCTGCGAGTATTCCTCTCGCTCCCGAACACACGCATCCTAACACGATCCCTTTCCTCCCTCACAATCTTCGTTACCTCACTTTGACTCGCCTCGATAATAACAGTCTCAACTCGCTCGCCCCTTACCTCCGACGCGAAGACTTGTCGAGGCTCGCCCGTATCGTACTTCAAGGTTCAAGTGACTCCATGAACGAGCTTCTTTCGACATCTATCTCGGGGTTCGACGCTCAGGAAGTACTTCCCGTCGAGATGGCTACGATCATTCGAATCTGTGGACGAAGTCAGGTCGATGTCTGCTACTCGAACGCTCTCGCTGGCGACGATTTCGCGTTCGATGCGAGGCTTTGTGGAGAATTATCGGAGGATGAGCAATTCGATTTCGATGCTGAAGACGATGAGCAATTCAGACCGTTGTGGACCGAGGAGAAGAAGCGCTCCTATGACATCGGTACGCGAACACTGGTAGCGCCTACTCTGTACGGCATGGACTGACTCTTTCGCTTCGAAACAGATCAAGGTTTCGCAAAGTTCCGCTATTGGTTGCAATCAGATCAAGCTGAAGCGCAAGCCAAGAATTCGATCATACGCTATCTCAAATAGTCTCAAGTTGGAACGTCGAAAGATCACGAAAACGCTTGAAAGAACGCAGCTTTGCAATCTATCGCTTGAAAGTAATGTTCACATCTTCTCCTGCACACACGAGAGTGGCCGCGATTGTGAGGCAAGAAGAGACGTGTGACGATTCGACAACGAGCCTGCCTGAGTAGAGTGCGAAGAGTTCGTCGTGTAAGAGAGCGCCTCATTGTCCACCAGTATCTCGTTCGTTCCGGTCTCGCCATCGGCGTGATTCGGCTATGCTAGAGCTCTCCTCACGATGCTGTTTGTCCTCGTGAGCTGGAGGAGACCAAGATTGTTCAAACTTTGCTCTCTCTCGATTTATCTTCGTTTTGTTTCGATACAATGCAGGTTGATGGAGATGATGACAGATAAGCTACGCCTTTTTAGCCTTGTCCTCAAAGATGCTAGCTCCCTTGCCCCAAGCACCAGCTTTCTTTCCCCAATCTTCTCTTACTCCCCAAACGTGATCCTCTTTCAGAACAGGTTTCTCCCCTCTCACATCTACCTCCTTCTCGTAGGTTGGCATACCGTCCTTCCACTTGGCTCGAAGATCGGCTGGATCGAGAACACCGCTCAGTTTGTCGTCTTGTCCCGAAGGAAGTGGTTGCTTTTCACCCATCGAATGTCGAGCGGGAGTCGAAGCGAGAGGTGACACAGAAGAGGTGATCGAGTGTGTTCGCTCCCAGCTACGAACGGATGACGGCATAGGGGTGTGGACGGCAGTGACGAGGTATTCTGGCGAGTTCATTTCGAAGAGTCGAGAAACGGCACGCTTGAACGCGAATCTCTCTTCTTCACCTGCAAACCACATCATCTATCAGCATGAGCAAATACAAGAAAAGTGGAGCGTATACGAACCTGAGAAGATAGCTAGACTTTGGAAACTCGGAGTAGCTGCACTCGGATGAATCGGTTGTTGCCTTCGCTCTGACGCCATCTTCGCCCTTCGCTGTTCGAGACTGACGGCCTTTGATTCAACCTTTTGTGCTTGGTCTCGCTCGTAAGCCTTGACGTTGACACTTTCGTCGTAGCTTGAGATGTTGGGTCGATAAGGCGATTCGAGATCTTGAGCGACATCTCCGATCATCTCCTCCGTCAACGAATCCATCACTCCACCGGAAGCATCTTGTCCAGCGTACTTGTTTGGTGTGTTCTGAAGAAGTGAAGAATTGAGAGGTAAATCGTAGGTTGTCGGATCGAGCATGTGAACGGGTCCGCTTGATCCAGGAGCTTGCGATCCAGAAGGTTCTAGTTCTGGTACTGAAGAGTCTAACTCTGCTATCGGCGGAGGTGTAGCAGCTTTGACTGCGTCGGGGAAGAAGAGGGATTCGATAGGAGCCTGCGCAAGAAAGGTTGAATCAGTTCGAGCGTTCACCAACGAGAACGATGGACAGCCTACCTCAGCGTAGGCGAGTAGTCGAGTTTTCGTTTCGTCTGCGGTCAAGGACTCGTCAGACACTATCGTCCGAAAGCGGAGAATGAAAGAGCAGCTTACAGAGTGCGTCGAGAAGAGTGATCAGCCGACGAGCTTCGTTCTTTGCGTTGAGCGGGAGGATGGGGATCTTGTCCAAGATGATGGTGTGCTGTAGAGATAAAGGCGCTTGAGCTGATAGAGCAAATATCAACGAACAGAGAGGGAAACTTACGAATTCACTTCCTAGCGTAATGTAATCTGCTGGTCCAAGAGCCTTCTCGCACAACTCCTTGAAGGTGAACCTCGCAACTCCCCCGTTCGACCAAGGTACCTTCAACTTCCTGCCATACACGCTCAACTCCCGAGCTTCACCCTGGATCTTGCCTTCCTCGACTCCGATGACCCAGTTCAAAGCATTCTCATACTCCTTCTCTTCTCCCTTGACGAACCACGCTCTCGATCGTGTTCCCCATCGCTTCCAAGCTTCCTCCGTACCGTGTTCTCCGGGAGTTTCGGCATCGGTTTCTGGAGTTAGAGGGTGTTGCGATCGAGCGATGAGGCGATAGTCGTTCGGTGAGATCAACTCGATGACTGGGGATCTATGAGAGAGGGCGGAAAGGAAGGGTGAAAGGGTAGAGCGTTGGATACCTTGCTTGTAAAGGTCTGACCGAATGGAAAGATCGTCAGCCGGTGTTTGCAAACTCCAGGAATGAGGAGACTCACCTTCAGGTACTCGATTACTCGTGGCCACCACAACTCCTCCTAGCCTCCAGTACCAGCTAAGAACTCGACTGACTAAACCCGCTCCAGCGATATCGACCAACTGAACTTCATCGAAAGCGAGCAGCCAACCTTGAGTCTTGATCAGATCGAGGGCCACTCGAGCGAGTACGAACTCGCGAGTGTTAAGTCCTGGGTCTGATGCTGAGCGTCCTCCAGCAAAGACTGATTGCCAACCTTTACTAATCGCTCTTGCTTTCATCTCCTCTTTTCGACTCCAAGGGTAACCTCCTCCTCCTCCTTTCTGGAACAGCTCGTTCGCCTGTCTCTCCTCTTCCTCATTCTCTAGGCGTTGTGTCTCGAGTGCTTGATGAACCTAGCAAGAACAAGCAATGTCAGCATTTTGCATGTTTACAGGTTTCGAGAGTCGACAGTCTTACCGACTGATACACCGACAGCAAGAACGCATGATAGTGGAATCGCACTTTATGCGGTACTGGAAGCGATTGAAAGAAGAGATCCATCAAGAGACTGGCGATTTTGAAGCAGAATCAGCTCTCGACGTTCGGCGAAAGAGCGAAAACACTAAAGATACGCACCTCTTTCCAGTTCCTGGTGGTCCTGTCAATAAGAAGCCTTTCGGTGTATCCAGTTCCTCCAATCCTTCATGAGCTTTCAGCACTTTCACTAGCTGAGTTGTCTTTTCCTTCTCGCTCAAAGCCATTAATCGATTCCGTTCGGCCACTTCCTGAGGTAACAAGTCTTGTCCCAAATCAGAGTATGCTGACCGACGGAATGGCCATGCTGGGAAGGAAGATTTAGGGACTACAGAGGTGGATTGGGATGAAGAAGGAGGGGAAAGTTCTCGAATTGATTCGAGGAGAGTGAGTAATCGGATGGGAGGTTGATAGTCGATCAATTGCTCATGTAGTTTGCGGATCTATGCCATTGATTGAGCAGTACAGAGGGAGCGATCAGCAAAAGGAGGACTTCGGGGAATTGAGCGGGGAGAAATCACCTGGACTAGCGCTCTGAGCTGTTCTTCATCCTTCTTGACCTTGCCCTGAGCTACGAGAGAGAAGTATAAGAGTAAGGGATCGGCTACTTCGACTGCGCTAGAGGTAGGTTGATCTGCAGATGTAGAAGCGAGTCGGAAGCAATTGATAGAAGAGATCGGCGGCCTAGAGAGTGTGATCGACTTCCTCGATAACCTCCTGAGAAGCATATCGGTCTAGTGTGCTGGAGGAGAAGTCGGAAGATGAAGGTTTGAAAAATCAAGCGATGAGCGAATTTGTCAAACTTTCGATTTCGCAGAGCAAGTTGGATTATTTCGCAACTCGCAAGGAAGAGCGAAGGCGTGTGGAGAGCGTCAAGCTTCAATTGAAATCACTCGGTCGATCTTTGAAATGAGATGCGAGTTGCGACCGATACCGATTTGAAGACTTTCGCGAGGTCAAAAGTTTGACGAAGCTCACGGCCAGGCATGGTAGAAATAGCTAGCGTTGTTACAACGACCAGTGAGGGAGAGAGAGAGACGGTACTACAAGGAGAAGAAAGGATAGACAACTAAACAGAAACGACAGAAACGATTCAATTTCAACCTTCAGTCCCTCCAAGCTCTGAACCTACGATCATACTCCTTCAATGACAACTCTGCAAGATACACATCCTCGAAGAAAGCGATCATCTCGTCCAGCTCTTCCTCATGCCGGTCCTGCCTCTCGTACAAGGATTCTCCCATTTCCTTCGAAAGTTCCTCGTTGATCCTATCTTGAGGTGCGAGCTTGAGGACCTCGGCGGTCGTCCAGCGATACAGCTCATACTTGACCACGGTCGGACAGTCGATGCTATCGATCCATTGCTTGACCGCTCTTAACCTCGAACGAGTCGTTCTGCAATAATCTCGCGAAGGGTTGATCTTGCGAGACGGTAGATTCGGATCGATCGTGTCTTGTGAGATTCGGCTTGATCTTGAGTCTGTTACACTTGATCCGACAGAGTTGATGGGCGTGAGGGTCTCGAGTTTGGGTTCGACGACGTGAACAATTTTGACGGTTTCGACGATTCGAGCAGTGAAGACTTGATCCTTTCGTGAGGAACCTTCGACCTTCGCTGATGTACGTCCTGAGCTGATCTGATGTACAAGTAACATGATATCAGAACGAGGCCTGGGAGAAAGGAGAACGAACGACAGAACTGACCTTTTCCTTTTTCGCGAATCGCAGTGTGATGAAGACGCTGCCTAGTTCTGAAGTTCTGGCAGCTCTGTCGGGCTCCTCTACTTGGTCCGGACTCGGTATAATGCGACGAGAGCGCAAGTCTTTCTTGTTGACAGGTTTCGACTCCTCCAACGATTTGGGGTCGTTCGTTTTGAGTCGTTTGTTCGTGATACCGGCGAAGTTCCGAGCGAGCCAGCAGCTTCTCTTATGCTTGAGAGGAGGTAGAGGAGGGAAGAGGAAGTTCAAGAGTGGGGGACAACGAGGCAGCGAAGACGTGCTGTTTATCGATGAACGAGGAGATTGGGAACGAGTAGGCATGGTGGACGTAGAGAGGAGGGTGAGAGCGTCGTAGATGGTAGGAGAAGTCAGAGTGGTATAGAAGAGAAGTGAAACGAAGAAGAGAGAGGAAGAAAGAGATCATCCTTGAGAATGCGAGCTTGATCACATTCTGCGAAAAACAACAACAGATCAGCCATCTTCTCGTCCTCACTTTCTGTCTCGCATCTCGTTGCAGTTCAAGAGTGTAGCCCCAACGACGCTCTATCGACGCTCCCATTTACGCAAGACCTCGACGAGGCAAGCGTCTCTCGCGTTCGACTTTTTAAGGTCAAGTTGCGAATTCGTTGCACCTCGATTTTGCGAGACTTAATCAGCTTCTCGCAGCAGATCTCACTAAGGCAGGTATCTACATCAGCTCGGGGGCTTGTAGCGAAAAGTGAAAAGGTTTTGCGAAACTCCCAAGCTGCGAAATCTCAGAATTTGCGAAAACCAGGGGACCACAATTTCCAGCGAATATGCGAGGGTACAGTTAGGTCAAATAGAGGATCATAAAGCGATCTAGGGATAGCATTCGAGAGAAGCTGAGGAAGGAGGAGAGACTTCATGAGAGCTAGATGTGGGGAGATAGCTCTCTCTCCTTCCTCCCTCTCCCCATTCATCGCAAACACACCCAGCAACCCTTCAAGACATCCAAAGAACTCTCGAGTACAACAATCGAAGCGCTGGAGCAGCTCTCCCATCAGCTAAAGCCTCCTCACTTCACAGTTCAAAGTCCATCTTCCTTATCTCTCAGCACCTCGAACAAAGATGTCCGACTCCTCTGGACCTAGCAAGACCTACCTTGCACTCTACGACACTTCCACGACCCCCTCAACTCTTGTCAAAGAATGGAATTCGGAGCAAAGTTCGCTTTCAATCGGGAGAGGGAAGGAAAGTGAAGCAAAGGATCTTTCAACTGGCTCGTTCAGGTCTGATAAAACCAAAGTGATGAGTGCACAACATGCGAAACTTGTATGGATCAACGATCAATTCACGCTCGTAGATACGGAATCAACGAACGGGACCTACATCAATCGGGGAGAAGGAGAAGGAACTGTGAGACTCGCACACAATGTACCATACGTGGTGAGTCACCTACATCCCCTCTCTGTTCCGACATAATTCGGCTGACTTGTTGGTCCCCTCAGATCTCGGACAGAACAACCGTTACCTTTGGTCGCAAGGTCACTTCATCTCGCCCTGGTCGTAAGTTACGTCCTCTTCGTTAATCCGTCGAATGTATGTGACTGAGAGAGAGAAATGTTGCTCTTCAGTCTCTGGAGAACCTCTCGTCCTCCTCGCTCGAATTTCCAAATCGTCCTCTCTCGACCAGGTCTCTCAGCAGCCTTACGACAAACAGAGCTTCAAAGGAACCGAAGCCTCTCAAACACAACATCAGGTCCAACGTAGGAGTACTCTCTCGGACAGGAGGAGCCCTGAAATCGATTCAGACGAAGACCTCGATGATGTTCTCGGCAGTTCTGACAACGACATGCTTCCAGCTTCGACTCTCGCCGCTAGTCGACTTCCCACCTGCGCCTCTTCTTCTTCGGGTCGACGCGGATTCGGTCTTTCGGAGGAGGACCTCCTCGCTACTTCGAGTCAAGACGAAGAAGTATCAGAAGATGTCGAGTCGGTTAGCAAGACCAAGTCATATTTCGATTACATCGGTTCACGACAATTCAACAAGAAGAAATATGGCAGACGCGCTTCCTCCTCGCCAAGAGAGCAAGATGTCGACCTTTCCCTTCGCGACGATTCCGACGCTCGTTCTCCTTTCTCTTCTCGACTCCCTTCCCCCATCAGTCCCGACCAACTTCCTTCTCGCACTACCGAAGCACTCGATCTATCAAAGCCTCGCTTTGTAACTTCCGACGACGACTTGGAGGACGATCACGACTACTTCCTTCCTCCCTCCGGTTCTCAATCCGGAATTTTCTCCTCCCAATCGATCGTCTCAGCGAATAGTCGCCTAGCCAGTTTCCAGAAGCACCAACCTTCTCTCCCTCCCTCCAAATCCCACCTCCCCTCGAAGATCGACGACGATTGCGAAGACGCTTTCTCTCAAGCTAGCCATCTCCCTTCTCCTCAACTCTCTGCTTGTTCTTCGCTCGAGGTCGATTTGGAGGAGGATACGAGCGACTATCGATCCGCTGCGATCAGTAGTGAAGAGACGACCATCGTCAAGGTCGAAGAGATAGATCAAGCAGCAGAAGCCATCCCCTCGGAGGAGGATCTCTTGGCTATCATTCGAGAGGACGATGGCTCTTCAGGAGAAGCTCAAACTTCTTCCTCGCCTGGATCGAACGACTTTGACGAAACGATGGAACAACTTTCACAAGATCGAGCCGCATTTGACGATCACCTCGAGTCTACTAGGAAGATCGATTGTAATCACAAGGAGGATCTACTTGATATGGGACAGAGTGAACCCGAAAGTGAAGAAGAGCAAGGAAGTGAGGCAGAGATTGAGAGTCAAGTCGAGATGGATACTAGCGAGGTGGATCAATCAGAGAGTGACGTTCGAGCTGAATCGGTGCAGGTGGAAGACGAAGAAGAAGGGTTCTGGGTCGATGGAGGGAAAGCTACGAACGAGTTCGAGGAGCAGGAGGAAATCGACGAGGACGGAATCGATTGGCAAGATCCGAAACCAAACGGACCGACTCACGCCGACCTCACCATCAAGGTCGAGAAGGGACTTCACGAAGCAGAGATCGATCGAGACTACGAGGATGCACCACTCGAATATGACGGACAACCTTTCGGAGTCGACCTCGATTTGGATGGTACCGCTCATGAAGTCGATTCCTACGCCGATGGAGATCCTGATGTCGACGAGGTTGATCCGGAGGAGGAAAAGACGATGAGGAGGATGGACGAGGGCGAAGGAGAAGGGAAGGAGGACAAGGAAGGTATCGTCGAAAGTGAGGAGGAGGAGGAAATCGAAATTCTCGTCGAGGAGGTCAAGGACAACATCGGAGTTCGCGCTATCTCTCCCGAGCTCAAGGAACCTCGAATCTCTTCGATTGATCCTGAGGAGCTCGCTGTCCCCGTCAAAGACTTCGAAACCGATACTTGTAAGCTATATTCACTATCACTTTCTTTCGGAAACATCAGCTGACTGTAATCTACTTTACTAGCTTCACTCGGAGATGGCACTGTCTCAGCTCTATCGACAGTCGGTACCTCCACTACTTCTCTCAAGCGTCGACTTTCAGATACCGACTTTGAGGAAGATTCTGACGATGGACTTGACGATCTCGATGTCGACAACATCCCCACGGCAGCCAAACGACGACGTATCTCTTCTCACATCGTTACGTTTGCTGTCGGAATTCTCTCGGGTGCATTCGGTCTCATCGCAGGACTCTCTCAACTCGGTGCTCGTGATTTGGACTTCGCATAGTTCTTCTCTCTCCTCCTTTTCTCGCATGTAGTTGTATCTCTCAGCTTGTTCCCCACGTTCTGTCTCCTTTTACTACTACGCACACCCTTTCTTCCTGTTCTCCCTTCTTTGTTGATGTTTACCAATTTCCTCGCTTTACTTTTAGTCCCTTCCCTTCCGTCGTCTCTCCCCAATCGTTATTTGCTCCCGTTACCGCGTCTCATCGCCTTCTCGCCACTTCCCATCATTGCTTTCTCTCAATCCTCTCGCTTGTAGAACGAAGATTACACTTTCCTCATTTCGCTTTCGCCGTTGCCCTTGGGACCGTCTTGGCTGCTGTCGATAGCAGCTACACTCACAGCTAAGTTTCGATCTGAACGAGATCCAGATGTTATCCGAAGCTCAGCGAAACTTGTGGAATTTTCCATTGCATTCCACGACAAAGCTTGCCTTCCCTCCGTCGATGCGCTCAATCTCTTGACTTCCTTTCCAACTCTTCTGAAAGCCTATACGCGAGTAGCTCTATCTTCGCCCTGGCACGTTTCAATCTTCGAGCAATGGCTTCATCGCCTCCGAAACCCAAAGAAAGTTATCCCTTTCGAGGTCCTCTTTTGCTTCCTTTGACTCCGTTGATCGAGCGGTAAGTGACTACAGTCAGTATATCGAGAAATTCGTGTACTGACGACTACTTCACCACAGACCTCGTCAAGCTTTGTCCACAGATCCTCCATTCACGAAGCCGACACCTTCGAGCACTCGAACGGTACGAAGCAAGGCCTGAACAGACCTGTGAGTGCTCATCTACTTCTCAGTCTGCATCACTACATCAGACTGACCTTCAACGACCGCCTATAGGTCCTCTGGCAAACTCCTCGTTTTTCTCGCATCGCATCATCCAGTACCCTTCCCCGTCCCTAGTACCCTTATACCCACGCTGGTCGCCACATGTCTGAACTCGAGCTGAGGGACAGTAGGCAGCGTATCAGCGCTCTCCCGTTCCTATTGTCTGTAATGAGTAAATTCGGTGTATTGGTAAAACAGGTCGATTGAGAGATACAGGATGCAGCGAGATACAGGTGGACATCAGATACGATAGCAAATCTTCGTGAGATAGTAGAGAGCTAGATAGAGATGAAGAGGTCAAGGTCAAGGAGAGCGGAGAATCGAAGGTGAAGACATCAATCGAGCTATTCAGTTTCGCCAACAACGATCTCGAGCTTCAAATCGGACGAGGGAGAGACTGAGTCTTGAGCCATATCGAGTGCATCTGCGAGAGAGAGAGAGAGAGAACCTGTGAGATCTGGAGCACTGCGAGAGAAGAGAAGGAAAACGAACTTTGCCAGTCCTCATCATCGAAGATCGAGATCAAGCACCTGTCTGCATCGACGTACCTATAAGATACACATCGTGGAGATATGTGAGTGTGTGAGCCAGCTGGAAGACTATAATGCGATTTGAGACTCACCTCAAGAGAAGCGAGCTTGACTCGTTGAGCTTGATCTGGATCCTTTCGACGAGGGCATCGAGACCGATAGTAGACGATACGACCTACCACCTCGAGTCAGGGACAGGTCGACTGAGAGGAAGAGGCGGAACTCACCATGACTCGTACAGTTCCTTGATGCCTCAACCTAATCCTCACTTTCTTCTCGACTACGACGGGCAACGAACCTTCATCGATCGAGCTCAATCCGAGTGGAGCTGTCGTCTTTCCGTCGTCATGAAGGTAGGCTCGCATGATCGAACTAGCAGATTCCATCTTCGCTTTTGACACTTCTTCGCCAACCGGTGAAAGACACATTTTCAAGGACTTGGTGCTGTATGTTGACGAAGAGCTATCTTGACGAGCTGGGGTGACTTTCGTACGAGAGTCAAACGAGTGAGTGCGAACAGAGGGAGTGGTCGAGCTCGATTTGACGGGAGGTTGAGGACGAGTGACTGATTTCTGTTGACGGACGCGGTGGAGTGTTGTGGGTTGTAGAGTAGCGATGGGAGCGAGTGTGCGAGGAGACGAAAGGGAAGTCGAGCGGAAGTGAGGAGTACGAAGACCAGGTGAAATCGCCGAAAGTTTCGAAGGAGAAGGAGAGTGGAAAGAAGCTGGACGAGGACGAGGTGCGAGATGGCCGGAGCGTGACCCAGTTCGAGGCGAGCGAGAGGGGGCAGTAGGAGGTGGAGGGACTTGGATTGTGAGGCCGTTACGACGACTGCGTTTCTCCGAGAACGAGGCGAGTTGGAGATTGTTCGAAGTGGAAGCGGAGCTTTTGAGCGTGAGGGGAGGTGGTCGAGTAGTCGAAGTAGAGCGAGACTTGACACTTTGGCTGGTCTGTTGTGCTTTGACTCTGAGAGCGATAGTTTCTTCGAGCGAATCGGGAGGAGAAGGAGGTCTCGGATCTCGGGGAGGCGGCAGTGTAGGAAGGTTGATAACTCGAGGGACTTCCTTAGAGTGGACTCCCCCAGAGTGGACAGCGGAAAGAGCCGAAGTAGTGACGGGAGCGGTTTGAGAGCGTTTCAACTTGTTCTCGAGAGTTTTGCGCTCTTCTTGAGTCGGACGACGGCGAAGCGGTCTTGCCATTCCATCGACGGACTTTTCGAGTCGAGCTGCAGTAGTCTGACTCCTCGAGAGGGAGCGAACTTTGGGAGGTTCAGTCGAATTCGAGCGAGATGAATCTGTCGAAGGAGCTGTTGAAGAAGCTGTCTCGGTTCTGTGGAAGTCGACGTGTAGTTCAAAAGGGTTGGAAGCGGCGATGACGGTTGTTTTGCCGAGGAAGTCTCGTTGAGCGAGATTGGCGAGTTTCGCTTCGGGAGGTCTGAAAACGCTGCCGACTGAAACGCTGAAAACGGTGTAGCCCTGCTCAGCGATTGACATACTGTGAGCTCGTTGGCTGTGGATGGAAAGAGGGGAGAAAAGAGCTCACCGCACCATTGTCAAGGTACGCCTCATCGATCACGTCGTGTTCTTGAGTGTATTTCTCCTTCATCGCCATCGTCCAGTCTTTCAAGCCATCTTCCAATCGACCCTTTATAGCGACGAGATTAGGTTTATGGTGTGAAGGGAAGGGAAAGGAAGGCGAGGACTTGCCATGTAAACGAGACAGAGACCTCGATTGAACAGCACTTCGCACGAGTAGAGTTGAAACTTGAGACCAATTCTGTCGTCGCATGTTTAGCTCATGTCTCAAAGGGAAGATCGGGAGAATACTCACTGTTCGTAATCGATAATCTCGTTCGAACGAAGGTACTGTGATGGAGGAAAGAGATCAGGGTCAGCTTCATTCACGTTTGATCAGGTCTTCCGTCTCGACGCACCAGCCAAGCATCATCAAAGTCCCTCCTAGCATCCTCGAACCGACCCAACAAGAATTGAGAGACTCCCATTTGGAAGTAAGCGACGGTTAGATACGAATCAAGTTCGATCGCTTGCTCAAACGAATCAATCGCTCGTTGGTGTTCTCCTCGAGTAGCGTGGATGAGACCGATATTGAAGTAGATCTTGGAAGAGGGTTCCATTGACTGTGGAAGGAGGGATGTGCGAGGTGAGTCGAGAGATCGGGTAAGAAATCAGAGAGAACAGCTTGAGATTCACCTGAAAGAGGGAGAGAGCCTTTGGATAGTCGTTCTGATCGAATGCTACCAGCGCATCTGACCAGGTTTGTAGTTCTTGCTTGAGGGACATATTTTGGAAGAGAAAGTTTGATGAAGGATACAAGAGAGCGTGATCGTGAATGGGTCGTGAAGATGAGACAGAGATACAAGGAGCGACTCTATTTGAAGCTGTCCAGCAGTTCAAGTGAGCGTGAAGAATCGAAGAGAGAGAAGGTGAATTCGAGAGTGACAAGCTAGTTTTTGGAGACTTTGAGCATTTTGAGAGCCGAGCAAGAGTGAGAGACAGAAAGCAGAGAGTAAGCGATATTCTAAGCGATAGAAGAGGAGATAAAAGACAACTCAGAATTTGGTTCGATCCTCTCTAGGGACGTCGTTGGAACCACGCGCTGTGTGCAGCTCGAGAAAAGCGGCGGAAAATGAGGTTGCGAAGGAGAAGAAGTCGAGCTGTCCTTTAGAAGAGAGCTCGAGGGTATTGCTAGAGGTGAGAGACGACGATATGAGCGCTGGGAGCTGAATCAGAGAGCTTTTGAGCGAAAATGAGAGAATCGTGAAAAGCGAGAGAAACTTGCGAAGAACAAGGCTTTCCCTCTCTTACCTCCCTTGTTCTCCTTCACTTCACCTCAGCTCTTTGAGATCATCACGAAAGATCTTCTAGAACAGCTACGACTCGTATCGACACTCCTCAGCTGCTCCAGGGCGTTTCTTTCGGCTTTAGGATCGATTTCAGACACGTCTCGTCACCGCAACAGGGACAAGACGACAGAATCCACGACACACACGAGACTGGTCAGACACGAGAGCTGAGAGTGTAGAGAAGAGCGTTGATTCGACTAGACACAGTGAGAGCTGAGGGAAGGAAGGGATCTTTTCGGTCAGTGACTGCATCGCAGGCCTCGCTAGCGCTGACAATTGACGAGTCGGATCTTCAATCATCGGCGAGCTAGCACGGGCTCGCTCCCGCGTGGAGTCTCATACATTAACTGCGCAGATTCTTCAACAGCAACATTGCTCGTTTCCTCGATTCTCTTGCCCTCAAATCTC